>LNFM01003446.1_pt1 | contig 31115 bp, 16 predicted proteins | sample 596031 | NCBI WGS metagenome assembly LNFM01 (sample SAMN04254537, study PRJNA301005) | activated carbon metagenome | isolation source: dual media filters at the Ann Arbor, Michigan drinking water treatment plant | place: USA: Ann Arbor
GGTCGGCACCGACAACTACCTCGCGCGCTCGATGCGCGAGTGCGAGGTTTTCCGCCGCATGCTCGAACGGGTCTTTCCGATCCCGGAAGGCCTGCCGGTGAAGTACGTGGTCCGCAGCCACCCGCACGACTTCGGCACCTACCGCGAGGTCTCCGTGCGCTACAGCGGCGATGACGCTGCGGCGTGCGACTTCGCGTTCCAGGTCGAGTCTTCGGTCCCCGACGGCTGGGACCCTGTCGCGCAGCAGGAACTCGCGGACCTGCAGCGGCGGCAGGCTGAGCCGCAGGCGTGTCCTGCGGTGGCGCAGGCCATCCGACCCGCAGATCGCGACCATCAGGACAGCCTGACTCAGGCGCTGCCGACCGAGGTCCGGCACGAAGATCGGCGATCGCCCGTCTCGATCTGAGCTGGGGCCATGCAAGCGGGGCGCACCATCCGGTGTGCTCCCTTTGCTGGCCTGACCGGAGGCTTCATACGTGCCCTGCGCGGAGCATCCGAGCTGACCCCCGGTGAGCCGCTGGTGTGACGACTACGGCTTGGTCAAAGTTGCCAACCGCAATGGCGACTTCCGCCCGGCGATGCCCGACCGCGGCGAGGCCACCTCACTCGTGGCGGAACACATCCACAAGTCCTGGCAGTCGAGCATGCGACGTCCGCGGCTGACACATTCGATTGCCGCGCAGGGAGCGTGCTCGTTGCCGATGTCTGCGGCGGGCCCGACACCAGACTGGGGCAGAACAGTGCGGGCCTCAGGCAGCCCGACGGGCAATTGGGCCGCTATGATTGGTGCGGCAGTTGCGCGAGTCGCTGCCATTCTCTGCGGAACACAGCGCCCTTGAGGAGACTCCCATGCCGGATCTGCGCGACCAGAACCTCTCGATGGATGTGCCCTTCGCGACGGACAACCCGCACCGGGCGGCCAGCGCGTTCGCGCACAACCTGGCACTGCCGCCGCAGCTCGAAACCACCATCGGGCGCGACAACAAGCTGGACTACAGCTTCCTCGAGAAGGGCGTGCGCTGTGGTCGCGCAGTCTGCAAGCTTGAAACCTCCGGCACCAACTACCGCGGCCAGCAGGGCCGGTGGTCGGGCACCGGCTGGCTGATTGCGCCGAACCTGCTGTTGACCAACCACCATGTCCTGAACTCCATCGAGGCGGCGGGCGCAGCCAGTGCGATCTTCGCCTTCGAGCGTGACACCGACGGCCGCGAGCGGGTGACCCGGCGCTTTCGCCTGGACCCGGGCAGCCTGTTCATCACACATCCCGTGGTCGATGCCACCGGCCAGCCGGGCCTCGACTTCAGCGTCGTGTGCATCGACCCCTCGGCTGCTGCGGAGTTCGGCCACTTGCAACTGGTCCGCAACCCGGGCCCGGCACTTGAAGGTGATCTCGCGAACATCATCCAGCACCCCAATGGCGGCCTCAAGCGGGTGACCCTGCAGGACAACGCGATCACGCGCGGGATTGAGAGTGATGTGGTCTATGTGCGCTACCGCGCCGATACCGAACCGGGGAGTTCCGGTGCGCCGGTGTTCTTCAACACCTGGGCGCCTTTTGCGCTGCACCATGCCTCCCGCGACAACGGCGACGGCACCTCGGCCAACGAAGGCATTCTCCTGACGGCCATTGCCGCTCATCTGGAGACCATGGTGGCCCGTGGTGTGCAGGCGGCCGAAGCCACCGCCGTGCTGTCATGCATCCACGGTGCCGACCCCATGCTGGGTGCTTTTGGCACGCTGGGGCGGCCGCAGTTGCACGCACCTGCGGTGGAAGCCGTGGTGGATGCGTTCAGCGGCGAGGAGCACGACCTGGACGTCGGCTTCTGGAACATCGAGTGGTTTAACAAACACTTCCAGCAGAAGGTCGAGGCGGTGGCGAGAATCGTCCTGGAGATGAACTTGGATCTCTGGGGCTTGTCTGAAACGTCGCGCGAGGCGACCGAGGCATTGCGCGATCAGCTCAACACTTTCCCTGGCGTGCACTTCGAGTGCCTCGCGTCAGCGCCAGACGCCGCATCATCACTGCAGAACACAGCGGTGCTCTGGAACACCCGGACGGTGAGCGTCACCCGCGAAGCGTGGCCCGCCGAAGTCGAGGCCTGGTTGCAGTTGGACAGCCGCGACTTCGGCGCCACGGGCCTGGAAGCGGTGGACGGCAAGATCTTTGACCGCTATCCAGCGCTGTACCGGTTTTCGATGCGCAGGAGCGAAGGCCTGCAGAGCTTCAACGGCTTTCTGGTGCCTGTGCATCTGAAAGCCATGTCCGAAGGTTCCAAGCGGCGCGCAATGGCGAGCAAGATCCTGACGGCAGCCGTGGCCCGTACGACCGAATTGCTCGGCGAAAGCGACTGGGTCATCGGCGGCGACTACAACGCTGAACTCGCAAGCGGTGACTTCGACGCACTGCGCGGCAGCGGCATGGTGGTGCTGAGTGCCGAAGACGAGGATGCAGGCGCCTTCAGCTACGCCAAGTCACCCAAGTCGCTGATCGACCACATCTTCGTTACCAGCGACGTCACTGCGCAGTTCGGCGCGAGCGACTTCTTCATCGTGGCGCACGACAAGACGGTGGCCGACTACGTGAAGTCCGTCAGTGACCACAGGCCGGTGCTGGCGCGCTTTCAGCTGAAACGCGCGAGCGGCGAGACACCCGATTTGGGTCTGGCCGGCAGCACCGCGCCGGGGCTGCAGCAGAAACTGCAGCAGTTGTTCGGCAACAAGTCCTTGGGAGGCGACCCGCAGTCAGCCGACGGCCGCACGCCTGCAGACACAGGACCGGCGTCCCCGGTCAGTGTTGCGCCTGGCGAGTTCCAGCCCGAGGCATTGCCTGACGAAGTGCACGCCACCCTGCAACAACGCAAGGCCTGGATGAGCGCCTTGCCGCCTGCCGGCGACGGTATGGAGTTTCTGGTTTCTGACCTGCAGCGCTGGACCCCGGGCCAGACCGTGCGCGTCGCCTTTCTCGGGGGAGCGCCGGCCCTGCACGGCGAGATCGCCGATGCATGTCAGATGATTGTCGACAGCTGCAACTTGCGGCTCGACTTCGGCCGTGATCCCGCAACCGGGCGCTTTCGCAGCTGGTCGCCGCAGGACACCTCACACCGCGCCGAGATCCGTGTCAGCTTCGACCAAACCGGCTACTTCTCGCTGGTGGGCACCGACAGCATCGACACCAACATCGGTGCGCCCGGGCACGCCGTCGGTGGCAGGCCGGGCCAGCGCAGCCTGAATCTCGCCGGTTTCGATGTGCAGCGCCCAGCCGATTGGAAGGGAACAGTTCGGCACGAGTTCCTGCATGCGCTAGCCTTTCACCACGAGCACCAGAATCTACGTGGGCCGTGCCAGACCGAATTCCGCTGGGACGATGACGTGGGCTACGTGCCCACCCGCAACAGTCGCGGCGTGTTCATTGCCGACCCCGCAGGGCGGCGACCTGGCATCTACACCTATCTGTCCGGCGCGCCCAACTTCTGGTCGAAGGCGAAGGTGGACTTCAACCTGCGGGCGGATGACGACTCGCATCTCGTGGCCGGACCCTTCGATGCCACTTCGGTGATGCTGTATCGGTTCCCCCCCCTGTTCTACAAGTCGGCGCCCAGTGCTTGTGCCCCATCGGGTGATGGCCAGGTCTTGTCGGCCGGTGACGTGGCAGGACTGCAATTGCTCTACCCCAATTCAGCGTCGGCCGTCAGCGCGCTGGTGGACCGCAGGGTCGAACTGCTGGCGGCGATCACCGGCGAGCCAGCGAATGCGTCGGTTCTCCTGGAATCGGCCAAGGCGGCAAATGGGCCCACCAGCAGTTGGGGGCGCAGCAGTGCGGCCGCGTTGAGGGCCTGTCTTGGGGCGGTCGATGGCCCAGAAACTGTTAAACAAGTGAGCTGAAGGTGGCCGTTCCTTTCGCCCGCATGTGAACAGGCAGGTGCCTAGCTAGCATCGAAATGAACCACCGAAATGAAGTTTCCAACATAGCCCGCGCCGCGGGCAGTCCTTGGTGCAGCTTTCCCTGAACGTACAGGGCGTGCTGCGCGATGTGCAGCCAGCGTTCTACGGACTGTGCGTCAACGCCGGCAACAGGTGCTGGCGGCCATGATGGAGTCCGACCGCGTGGCCCTGTGTGGCGCCAACAAGGTGCTCGATACCAGCCGCCAGGCCGCCAGGACGTGCGTGGTGGTACGACGCGCCCCAGCGTAGAGCTGGGTGGCAGCGCATCGCTATCTCCAAGCTGTGGGCACACAGCCGGCGGCGCGGCGAGTTGGCGTTGCCCATGTTCGCCTGGGCCGCCGATACGGACCCGCTGGGCATGGCAAAGATTGTTCGACGTGGGTGAAGCCGCACAGCCCTGCCACGGATTTCGCTGGATCTGCCCAGCTGAGACAGATCGCAGGATCGCAGCTTTCGCGTGATGTGTACCAGAAGAAGCATTCCTATGGTCGATCCCTCTTCATGTAAGAAGATGAGGTAAGCCCGTTAATCGTTTCTGAACCTGCCAAATGGCGATTACTCCTGCTCATTCGCTCACGGCATTCTTCAAGCCACTCACCGTTCGGCCCATATGCGGGACCGTCAACAGGCGCGTCTATTTCTGAACGCCTTTAGCCGCAAGATAGGCGGCGTGACTAAGTCCGATCAAAGCTACAGCATCCTGATTCAGAGTAGGAAGCTCGGCGATGATTTTCGCGTCGACGGCATCGAACATTCCCCATGCAAGCGCTGCGTAGCCAATGACCGCGAGCAACGTGAACACAAACTGTTGGATGCGTGAGACATCCACTGCGCCGCGATTTCCTACGTACTCCCCGATGAACAGATCAAGAAAACTCCAGGACCTTGCATTCGTGCGCGCGTCTAGTAGCCCCTTGTTAGTTACTACCTCATTATTCACGTTTGGCGGAGCGGTGGCCGCAGGCTGAATAGCAGCTTCGGAGGGCGCAGGTTGGACTGCCTTCGAATCCAAGATCAACGTACTCACGATCGGGGACGCGGTAACGATACCCAACAATAGCCAAAGGTCTCGAGACATTGACGGGAAGACTGCTTGACCCGGTGCTGCACCGCCAAAGAAATTAATGCCGATGTTCCAAGCGCAAATCGACCAGTAAGTCGAAAGAATTAGAATGGTCCAAACCACCAACTGGAGTCGCGCCAAGCTCATCCGTCCACGTTCATCAACCAGAAATCCCAGTAACTGGCTATTCAGGGCAAAGCTGATCAAACAAAAAAGGGCGATTAAGCTTAACGCCGCAACGCCCCAAGCCTTTAACAGCGACAAAGGATAGGCGTCTGCAAGCACTTGCCTCTTAGCTTCAACCTCGCCCGCAAGCGCCTTTAACTCTGGTGATTCCTGAGTAGCTGGAGTAGTAGGCTTCACATTTTCACGGGCCTTGTTCAATCGCTTTGTCGCATCCTCCAATGCCGCTTGGGCTACGGCTATGTCCGCCTTTGCTTTCGCAACAGGCTTGTCAACACGCTTTGCAAATGCGTCCGCCGCAGGCGCCGCAATCCAAGCGGAAAAACCCAACAATATCAAAATCACTACGAAGAAAAAGCTTGCGACTAGCGGACTTGTGAACCCTGGTGTGAGCAGGCTTGCTGGCTCCTGAACGCGAGGCTCGTCGTTCGGAAATCGCCCTTTTCTAGGCGCATTCGTATCTGCGCTTAGGAATAGCGTAACGGGTACGCCAGAGCCATCTTTCAAGGCAGATCCGACGGCATTGAATTGCAATGCAGCATTCTTTAGCCACGGACTTTCCCGGTACAGAAAAGCGTTCTTTGTAGGGTCGGTAATGGCGAAGAAAGCGACGTCAGGATCCCGATTTTTTACCTGCGCTGGAGTGACTGGCGCCTTTGCGAGTGCGGAGCATTCCTGCCAAGCCGCCAGCAATGCTTTGTCACCGTAGACAGTGGCATCGGGCTCCACTGGCGGCGCAAAGCCGACACCATCGTCTGATCGGCTGATCATCCAAGCAAGCTGACCCCGAATTGCCGTCAAGCCCGTTGGCGCGGCAGGGTCCGGTAACAGACGCGAGGTTTCCGCAAAGAGCACTTTGGCGATAAGGTCAGTGTCCTGGATCGGCATGAACTGTTCCTTGCAAAGCAGATAGGAGCACCACTTTAAGCAATAAGTTAAGCTTTCAATCGGAGCCGGGGTGCACGCCGGCACTATAACTCTATAACCAGTTCGGCTTGGCGGTCTTTGCTTGGAGGTGCTTCTTAGTATCGGCCGCTGAGGCGGGCGAGTGACGCGGTTGCTTGCGCTGGCAGCCGCGCTGTTGGGCATTGCGGGCACGGTTGGTCTTGGGCGCCGACCAAGAGGTGCTCAAACTCACTGAAGGGCGCAAGTGCGCCAGTGCCGCTCGAAAGGTCCCTTACGCTGGATGCAGGCGACAAGGGACCACGCCTTTTGAAGGAACCGGATCGTGGCTTTCCGCCCAAGCACGTCCTTGACCCACTCCACGCGAACATGTTCCTTGAGCTCTGCCTGCAAGTCGGTGAGCAAGAACTGAACTCTCAGGTCGTCGCCAGGACCTTTGCAGACACTGTCCTTCTCGCGCCACTGAAGCGCGCAGCGTCGAGATTCGGTCAAGGCGGCCCGAGATCGCTACTGCCGAAGTCTGCGAGCTACTGCCTGACCCGCAAGCATGAGGGCCAGCCAGCCAGGCTGGAGAGCAGCGTTGCAGAGCGCTAAGCGACGGAGCTTCCGAAGCACCTTCAGGGATTGAACTGCGCGTGCCAGATCTCCAACCCACCTTCTTCGAACGTGTGCCAGTGCAGTTTGGGCAGCTTGCCGATCGCCTCCTTGATCTTCTTACCCGTGTCGCCACCGACCGGCTGCACATCGAATGCGTCACCGCTGATGTGGCGCGAGAAGTTGCGCTGCTGGTCTTGCGTCCAAGTGTTCATCACGCTTTCGAGGCCCGCCGCGATTGCCGAGACGGTCGTAGCGGCGGGATGGTCGTCGACCCACTTCTGCAAGCCGGCGCGCTGCGGTGTGTCCTTGTACGTCTGCTGGATCCATTTGCGGTTCTTCACGACGTTCGGTGCCATCGCCGAGGCCTGGCTCGCTATGCTGCGCCGGCCGCTGGTGAACTTCAAGTGATCCGGAAACTGGTCCAGCAGGTTCTGCGCTGCCGCTTTCGCCGAGGCCCCGAGGTCGAGGTCGTTGATCGATTTCCCGGGCGCTTCAAGTTGGACGTCGTACCCTAGGCAGACGTGCTCGTTCGTCTCCGGGGAGTAACCCACATCGCTGGGGCCGGAGAACTCCAGTTCGAGCCGCGATCCCGAGTCCAGGGTCAGCGAGATCCTCGTACGCTCCGTGCGCGACGGGAATGACGCTGCGTGGAGACGCACGACGTCGAGCACTTCCGAAAGTTCCTGTGCGAGTGTCCTCCCGCGCGCACTGCGAACGGGCGTACGCGCAGTCGACTTCCGCGCGGTGCTCTTCGATGAACTTGCCATGACGAACTCTCCTTCTTGAATGGTGGATTGGAATCGCTGCTTGGTGCGGCCAGCCAGCTAGAGGCCCGTGACGCGCTGCAGGTCGAGGCACAACCGCTCAAGGCGCAGCACCGGCAGCCCGGGCCTGTCCTTCTCGGACGCATGGATCGCGACGTTCAGGACGAGGCAGCCGCGGTCGCCATCGGGTCGCGTCGCGATCACTTCGTCCTTGCACAACTCGACCAGCTTCGTTTCGATCGTGCGGGCCAGCGTGTCGACGCTCACTGCGCCCACCCCTGCGCCGACGCGCACGCCGGCAAGCAGCAGCTTCGGGTCAGGCTCCGGCGTGAAGCTCTCTCTCGGCTCGTCGGTCGATGCACCGAATGCGCTTTCGACAAGTTTCGTCAGCTGCCCCGACTCGTAGTCAGCGCGGATCTGGATGAAGCGCGCGAGGTCCCCCGCATCGTCGATCACTGGCGAGAGTCCTTGAACCAGCAACTGGTGCAGGCTCAGGTTCATCTCGGGCTTCAGACGGATCGTCCGGCGGCGAAGAAGGTTCGGCGAAATGAGTTCCTGCAGGAAAACCTCCGGCGTGCGATAAACGAACTCCGCGCGTGCCTTTCGGTTTGCGATCTTGTCGTTGCGACGCACCGAGGCGGCCGCCCACACTGTCTGCTGCCGCAGCGCATCAAGCCGCCCAACGTCTACCTGGCGCCGGCGCCACTCGCGATTCTCGTCGTCCTGTCGGAAGGTGAAGTCGGCCTCCACGGGCTTTTGCTCCGTCGCTGGGCCCGCGATCACGGCCTCAGTCGTGGCGGCGTGCGGACCGTCCGATCGGATCTGCCGCACACGAAGCCATGGCCGGCCATCGCCCGCGACCACCTTCCAGGGCTGGTCAGCGACCATGTGATCGATGAACCGGATTCGCGTCGTCGACGCTTCGTGGGTCAGGACGAACCGGTCCTGGGAGACCGACTCCGGCGCCGCTTCGGCGAAGGCCCTCATGAACACGTCGACGACAGTCTGCACGGATCGGGCGAACCGATCGCACGCGTTTCGGAACCGCAGTTCGGGATCGCCGTCGCCAGCGGGCACCTTAGAGGCGCGACGACCTGCCTCGCCGATGATGGTCTTCCAGTAGGGCTCGACTTCGCGCTCGTGCGCGACCAGCGCTTCGAACAGGCCCGGCACGAGTGGCGAAGCGGAAGTCTCTAGCGCAGCGGGCACACTGCCCACGGGGGCGTTGTAGATGAGGCGGCCGCAGACCTCGTCGCCGCCGAGCAACTCCGCGGCGGCTTCGAAGCCGTAGGTCCAGCGCCTCGCCAGCGCGACCTGCCCGGCGTACGTCGTGGCCGACTCGCCGTCGTACAGACGAACCATGGGCCGCAGGAGGGCCGGGCTCTTCGGCACGCGTCGCACAGGGAACGGTGCGACGCCCGGCGCCGCGACATCAATGACCGGAAGGTCTTGGTCCGGCAGGGGCACGATGGTCAGCCAGCGCGACGGGGCGAGGCGCCCTTCATCGGCCACCGCCACCAGCCGCTCGACGTGCGTGAGTCGGAAGTTCATCGAACCGAGATCCACGGACGACTGCTTCGATTCAGGGATCACCGCCGCCGCGAGCTGCATGCCGGCTGCCTCAAGCGGAATGCCTCGCGTCATTGCGCGGAAGCCCGGGTTCGAGGCATCCACATGTGTGAATGTCAACTTGCCATAGACCTTGGGACGGTCGTTTCCGCTGGTGGTGAACCAGCTAGCCGGTGCGCGCGACTGCAAGCCCTTGGACACGACACAGCCCACTTCGTAGAAGCGCTGCAGGTGCTGCGCGCAGGCTTCGCGCAGTTCGTCCCGCGCTGCCTTCAGGGCCACGCCGGTGCCCGGATCGTCGGCGAAGACGGTCATGAGGGCGCTTAGGAGCGGCGGATTCTCACCACGGATGTCTAGCAGGCGCGCCTTCTGACGCGCGACACTCTCGAAAGGGGATGCGACGGTGCCACCGAGCGCGGGCGCGGTGGCCGTCACCGGCGCGTGGGCGGCCGAGAGGAAGGCCTCGACGCGATCGAGGAAGTCCGACATGAGCTGGTCCACGTCGCGGTCCACTGCCCGGACTGTCACCTCCTTCTCTTCACCCGCGCCGAACGTGTTCTGCAGGTAGTCAGTGTCGGCCTCGGCCATGCGCTCGATCGCGCGGAGTCCGACCTGGCCGCTCATGAGCGCCCGCGCGAGCGGCGGCATTGCGTAAGCGACTGCCGGCTTGGAATCCGCCACCGGGAATACGCGATCGTCGATAGCCCACCACTCCGAACCGGCACGGTCCGCGGCGCCCCGCGCGAGCCAGAACCGGCGTGCTTCGCCGCCCTGCATGAAGGAGAAGGCCGACTGGAACTCCGCGGCCAGCTGGCTCGTGCTTTCCTTTCCGCCCTCGAACGCGTCGACGCTCGCGACGAGGCGCACAGGCGATTGCACGTGTGCTGCCCCCGGAATGCGGGCGCCGCGCTGCTCCGGGTCGACGTGGCCGACGAGGTGATCAGGTCTATCGAAGGCGATTGAGAAGTCGACCTCGTGGAAAGGCCGATCTGCGGCAACGGCGTACTTGAAGTGGAACTGCCGGCGCGGGTTCGCTGCGGCGTCACCCGCAGTGACGTCCTTGCGCAGCTGTGCGACGAACGCTGCGAGCAAAGCGCTGTCGATCCGCGTGGCGGAGCCCGGCTGCAAAGAGGAAACAGCCGATATGCTGGTGTTCGGGTCCTGCAACTGGTGGAGGATGCGCTGCAGTTCGCGCGCCATGACGTCGCGGTCGCGTCCCTTCGGAACGGCCTCCTGATCCACCGCGAACTCCAGGACGAGTTCGCAGCTTCCGGCGGCGCCGGGGAAAACGCGCGTCTGGATGCAGGGCCATGCACTTACGGGCACGAGCGGATCCGAGTAGCGATGCTCGATCATGCCGGACCACGCGTTGCCGTCCAGCCGGTTGCCGTACACGTCGCGCCAGCGCAGGTCGACCTGGAAGCTCTTTCCGACAGCCGCATAGGGCGAAGGCGCCGCGTCGTTCTTGTCCGCGAGCAGCTTTGAAACCGGCACGATCACGTCGTAGCGCAACCCGTCGTTGGCGAACCCGGCGGGCTTCTCCGCGGCAAGCCACTCGCGCATCTGGTCGGAAAACTCAGGCGGAACTGCAACTTCCGACGACTGGGGCAAGGAATCGTCAGCGTCGATCAGCAGAGTGCCGCCTGTGACATCCGTAACCTCAAATTCCTGCATGTCGAAGCGCGCCGCTAGCGAGGCGGCCAGACTTGCCGTGGTGGCGTCGCCCGATCCGCCTGAGGCGACGCGGGGGCGCCACGTTCGAACGAGTTCGGTTCCCGCGGGCCGGAGCGCGATAGCTTCGAGCATGCTGTCGTCGTGCCAGCCTGCAGCGCCGCCATGCGGCACCGCGGCGAGCTCGACGGCCGCGACGCGAGGCCGCGAGAGGGCTTGGATGTCTGCGGGATGCTCGAACGATGCCGCGTTGACGGCGCCCGCCGGCACTTTCGCGTCGTCCGCGAACACGAGGGCAAACATCAGGTCGATGCGGTCGCGGCCTCCCTCAGACACCTGCGTAAAGAACGCGTCCAGCGGCTTCGCGAGCGCTTCGGGCAGCAGGAGGTGCGTGCCTGTGCCGTTCACGATCGCGGCGCGCTGCAGCAGGTAGAGCAGCGAGTACCGCGACTGCGGCGTGAGGTCGGAGCGGAACGTTTCCTCGGGCGAGGGAGCTTCGGCGACGAAGGCTTCGACATACGGCCGGCGCTGTACAGACACCGTGCTGCGGGTCACGAGCACCTTGTCGCGCATGTCCTCGGGCAAGGGGAGCATCTGGACGTATTCGTCGTCGGCTGATCCAGTGCGCCATCCGATGTGCAACTGCGCCGCGTCGAGCTTGAGCGCCGTCGTATCGGCCGTTCCCAAGGCCATGATCGCATCGAGCCCGAGCCGGTCACCTTCGCGGGCCCCTAGGACCTGGTAGGCGCCCGGGACGAACGAGATGTTCGTTCCGTCCGCCTGACCCGAAGCCACACGCCGCAAGCCGATTTCGAAGGCCATCGACGCGCGCGGCTGCTGCAGCGGGGTGACATGGGCCGTCGACGCGGGCGCCGGCGAGGTCGCGGGATCGCGTGCGGAGAAGGCGAGTGCACGGAACGCGGTCGGACCGAGTTGCGCAAGTAGGTCGGTGCTGAAGCGCGCGAGTCGCATGGCAGGCGCGCCCGCGACGCGGACCTCGAGCGCGAGCGGCAGGAAGAACCGCCGCGGCAGGATGCGGACGGCCAGAGGGCGCACGGTCGTCGAACTGATGGACACCGCTGCAGTCGCCATCTCGGCGATGCGGCCCGTGTCGAGCACGAGTTCGGACGCGGCGACGCCGAACCACCTCGCCGCTGTGGGCTCGACGAGGCGGAGCTTCGTCTTGCCGCCGGCAGGCACGCCGATGAAGAGCCCGGCGCGGTCGAACAAGGACTTCGAGGTGCCGCCGTCCTTCAAGCGCACGCCCGACAGGAGCAGCCTCCCAGCGCGCGCCGCGGCGTTCTTCCACTGCACGAGGGGCACGACCTTCAGCATGTCGCGCAGCGAACGATCCTCGAACACCCTCTCCAGCTTCCATTCGGTGCGAGCCGCGTCGAGTGCCGCAAGCGCAAGGGCGGTGCACCAGCTGCGGAACAGATAGCGCACAAGAGGCTGCTCGCCCGCTGCGAACAGGCTCCCATCTGTCGGCCGCGCCTCGATCTCCATGAACTGGTGGTCGAATTTCTGGAGCAGGGACTCGATGGCCTGCTCGCCGATGGCGCCGATGGTCGCGTAGTCAAAGACCTGGCTCAAGCCAGCGCTTTCGGTTTCGATGCGTAAGCCGAAGGGGATGGGTAGCACGTAGCCTTCGACCGGCTGATCGCCCGTTTCCTCAACGTGCGCGATCGTCGAGCCCTTCAGCACGAGTGACAGCAGCGCCTCCAGCTTGTCGAGGGGAACATTGTCCAGGTCCCGCACCGCACGCTCCAGATCGTCGAACGTGAAGGCGGCGGACGCGCGAGGATCGGGATCGTGGCCCTTGCGAATCGGGATCTCGAGCGCCGACAGCGCGCCCGGCGATGAACGGAGTGCAGCCCACCCTATGAGCGCACGCGCGAGGATCGCGATCGGGAACGCGGAGGCCACTTCTTCGCCGGTGGCTTGCAGCCACATGAGCGACGGGATGGCGACCAGCTTGCCGATCTCGACGCGGGCGACATCGTAGACGAGCCGCAGTTCCATCGGCGTCGCCTGCACGCCGAGTTGGTTCGGGTCCGTTACCGCGGGCCAATCGGCGACAGTGGCTTCGCCCGCGAACGTTTCGAGCGCGAATCCGCCGCCGCCAAAGGTCGGCACCCGCGCGGGCAGCGTGTACTCGAAGCGTAGCGTCGTGCTGTAACGAAGCATGACGGTGATCCGGATCCGCTTGCCGAAAACCTTAAACGAGGCGATCTCGAACTCGACAGCGACGCTCACTCCCGCCTCGCAATAGAGCAGGACCGGCAGCGCTGTCTCGAGCACGATGCCGGTCGCCACCCAGATGCGTAGCAGGAGGCGCGCGCGAATCAGACGCAGGTCGACCGCACCTTCGATCTCCGCGATGATCCCGACCTCGCCGTGCAGGCGCATCCAGTAGGGATAGGGCGCGAGCGCTGTTCCGTCGGGCTTGCGCTCACCCGAGGCGGCCGCGAAGTACCCTTCGGTTCGCCCGAATACGCACAGGCTTAGGCCCGCGCGGATGGGCCCGTACTCGAATTCCCGGCCGAGACCAACCTTCATCGCGAACCCGGTTCTCACCACGGGGCCGTAGCCCGCGGGAATGCCAGGCACCGTCACCGCTGGCGTGCGGCCCAGGTACAGCCCCCCCTTGCCGATGAAGACGAACGCCTGCACCGCGAACGAGCGGCTGTAGTCGACGTGCTGTGGGAAGCCGAGATCAACGAGGAAGCCGCCATCGGTGAAGAGCTCGAAGCGGATCATGCCGATCGTGACGGACGCGACACCCACCTCAAAAGTGCGGTAGCCGGGCGGCAGGCCCACTTCGACGACGTAGCGGCCGACACCGTCGGCGAGCCTCTGGTAGAGCAAGTCGAACGACATGATGGCCTGGCTCGGATCGTCCTCCGCGAGCAGGCCGACGTAGGCGCCGTACACGTCTGGGTCTTTCAGGAGCACGGCTATGCGGCACACCTTGAAGAAGTCGCCCTTCAGCGCGATGAACCAGTCGCGGTTGAGGTCGTACTTGACGTTGCCCTGCTGGCCCGCGAACTTCACGAACTTCTTTGCGGCATCCTCGTCATCCTCGTCGAATGTCTGCTGCTTGCCGATCCACGCGAGCGCATCGCGCGTGGTGGTGACGTCACCAAGGTTGACGTCGACACGCTGCGCCATCACCAGGTGTTCGATGGCGATGGGCGGTTTGGCCTTGGCGTTCTTGAAGCTCGCATACCACCCCGGGCGCTCGAAGGGTTTCGGGTCGCCCAGGTTCGCGAAGAGGAAGAGCGAGAACTTGCCGTCCTCGGGAAACGAGTTGCCCAGCACGTCAAGATGGCAATCGTCGGCAGATAGGATGATGAGGTCCTTGTTGCCGACCTTCTCGCGTTTGAAGTTGAAGCGCTCCGCGCGCAACCGCAGGATGTCCTGCAGGCCGAGGTCGATGCCGCCGCCGCCTTCACCTAAGTCGATGCGGAAACCGGCCGCGATGTGGTTCATCTTGAAGGCGCCGTTCTCCCAGATCGGCTTCCAGCCCACGAGGACCTGAAGCTTGAAGCGTTCCAGCTTCTTCGCAAGCGAACCGAGCGAGCCGAGGTCTAGGTCGAAGTCAAGCGCGAACTTGAAGTCGCTTCCGATCTCGAAATCTGGCGTCGACAAGAGGTTGCCCAGGCGCAGAAAACCGAGGCTCGACAGGTCGAAGTCACCGAAGCGCAGGCCTTTCAGCTTCAGCGGGAAGCTGCGCAGGAACCCGGGGAGATTGCCACCTCGCCGGCCGCTGCCCGTATTGAAGCCGTCAAGGTCGAAGTGCAGGTTCGGGTAGTTGAACTTCAGCTTGAGCCGGCGCAGACCCTCAACGAAGAATCCCAGGTCGATGGCGAAGTCCGTGAACTCCAGCTTTTCGATGCCGAGCAGGTCGACGCCGCCCAGTTCGTTGAAGCTGATGTCACCGTCGATGAGGAACCGGCCCTCGGTGTAGTCGCCTTCGCTCTTGGTGGTGACGAGGCGCAGCCGCCGCAGGGCGAGGTCGCGCACGACTGACCTCGCACCGAACTCCTTCCGGTAGCTGCCGGCAGCCTCGAAGATGTAGGTGTCTTGGCGCTTGCCGTTCGACACACGCGATTCGTACCGTCCCTGGAGTTCGAGGATCTCCTGTGGCCTGGTGGACTGGAACTCGAAGAGCTGCGCGAGGCGCAACTGGATCGTGCATTCGAAGCGGTCGATGGCGTCGTTCTCGACGCGCAGGACGAGCCGGGGCACTCGCATGCTGACCTGCGACTCTGCGTCCTCTTCCCACGCGGGGTCCTTGTCGTCGTGGTGGACCAATCCGAAGAGCGCACTGCGCCAAGGTTCGGCGACGGCCTGCGCCGGATCGATCCCCGACACGTCGAGGCCTAGGTATGGGACGGCGAGGGACTTCGGTAGGCCCGCAGCGATGGCGCGCATCGGGTCGGGGATCCCGTCGAGCGGAAGCTTGGCGTCAAAGATAAGCAGGCCATTCCAGTTCGGGTCGTCGATGCGGCGCGCGAGCTTGCCGAAAAGGTCGTCACTGGTCTTCGCCCCGTCGAAGATCTTGCGCAGCCTGGCTTCGAGTTTGCCGCCGGGATCGAACTTGTCGGGCGCGGCCCACTGATCCCGCGTACCTGCGAGCTCGCGCAACGGACGACTGTCGTACTTGATGACGATGATCGGGTCGTCTCCCTTGGCGAAAGGCGAGAGCTGGATGCCCCAGCCGCCGATGTGCATGCGCTTGAACGCCTCAAGGTCGAAGTCGAGCAGCTGCAGCGTCTTCCACGTTGTGACCAGCATCAGCCTGTTCTGGGACATCGTGTCCGAAAGCAGGGCCGCGCTGGCGGGCTTCGCACCCAGTGCAACGTCGCCCAGATCCGCGAAGCCGACGTTCTCGCCCTGTCGCTTGCTCGTCCTGGTGAAGAGAAGGCTCGACCACGCAGCGCCGTCGTCGCTGCGGAAAGCGACGAAGCCCTGCGGCGTGCGTGATTCGATTGCCGCCGATGCCTCGGTGAAGCTTTCGGGGCGCACCGCTGCGCCGACGAGGACGTGTGCCCGGCGTGCCTTCGCGATCACGTCGCTTTCGAATTGGAGCCTTTGCTTCGCCGAAGCGCCACGGACACCGAGCAGCGGCGCAAGTGGAAAAGCCTCTACCGGCCTGGGGAATCGCGCGGCGCTGAACGTCAGCGTAGCCGCGTCGCCCCCGGAGGCGCGATACCCTTGCATGCCTTCGGGCTGGATCGAGAGCGCTTCTGGAACGGCCGCACTGTTGCCTGGATCCAGTCGCAGCCACGACGTCGTACACAGGCCCTCGAAGTCAATCAGGGCAGGCCCCGCAACGCCTCGGCTGTTCTGGACCAGGTCGTTCTTGCGCGCGTCGTAGGCGGCCTGCCCGGGGACGAAGGTGAGCTTGTCCAAGCCGGGCTGGATGGCCAAGGTCTCGAGGTTGGAGAGGCCGAGAGAGAGGCGTTGCCTCGCTGAGCCGCCAAGCTCGAAGGAAAAGGTGCCGACGGGGGCGAAGTAGTGGGTCTGGATGAGCGTCCTGGCCCTCCCTGCCACGGCCGTAATCGCCTTCGGTGAGGAGGTCAGGACGAAACCTGCGGGCGCGTTCTCGCGTTGATGGGCCATCAGATTCACATCGGCTCCGTGCACCGCGTGCAGGGCTGTGCGCAATGGTTCCGAGGGCGGCAATAGAAGGCTACGCGGGACGCGCACGGCTGGTGCTTCGAGCCCAGTAGCTTCGGCCACCGGCTCGTCCTCGTGCGGCGCGGCGAGGTCGATCTGGCAAGTGAAGACCTTGGCCTGATCCCCGAGGCGATACAGAGGGAAGCTGCTGGAGCTCGCTCGGAGGGTGTCTTCTTCGACACTTTCCTGCGCGAAATAGCGCGGGCCCACACCAAACCTCTCCAAAAGCTCGTCGTTCATCTCAAGCGCGAACCGCAACGTTCCCCGGGCAACGCCCTCAACGACGAGTTCGATCTGGCGCTGCGCGCTGGAAATCGGTGCACGGGCGCCATCGGCGTAGAAGCCGCCGTGCCGCACATCCGCTGCGCTCAGGTCGATGATCACGTTTCCCGCGCCGGCATGAACTCTCGCGTCTCGGGGGATCTCGATCTGCCAGCCCGTGTCGTTGGTTTCGTTCGGGTTGCCGACGTTCAGGAGTGGGCTGTCAATGATGGCACCCGCCGCGTTGACCATCACGCGTTCGTCGAACCGCAAGCCACCGGTGGCGGTGAGGAATGCGATCTGGGCGTGCTGGCCTGCGGGGGTGGAGTTGTCGATCTCGCGCGTGACGCTCTCCGGGAGAGACGATGCAACCTCGTCCGTGACGGTCGGGAACACGACGAACGTCCCTTGCGGAACGTGTTGAAGAATGTCGAACTCGTTCCCGGGATCGGGCTGCTGCTTGCGGAGGACGAATGCGATGCGGGCAACCGCGACGCGCGCGGCAAAGGCCGCAGGGACATACATGCGGCTCGCACCGACACGGATATAGCTCACCATGACAATTGGTCTCCCGGAAGCAGAAGCAGTTGGAGTGCGGATGCGCCTGCACCCGAAACGTCCACGCGGACGGGCCGCCCCTCGAACACGCGAGTCACGCGGGCACCCGCCAACGCCGCAGCTTTCCGACTGGAATGCTGATCGTTGTCGCGGTGCGGCGGGGTCAACCTCTCCAGTGCGCCGCCGAGCGTCGTGCCGAGCGGCACCGCCACCGGGGCACCGTTCAGCAAGACAGTAATGTGAGGAGTCAGGACACCGCGTTCTCCGAAACGGAAGCAGATGGGCCGGGACTCGGCCAGCTTGGAACCGGCAGGCAAGACCGTGCCGCAACTGGAAGCGCCGAATCCCTCTTTCCCGCAGAAATCGCCGACCCGCAGATCGTTCCCTTGCACGCACTGTAGGGCTCGGCCCACGACGTCGCGATCGGCGGCCGTATCGACCGCGATGAGCAATGGAAACGCAGTGTCCTTGGCACCGTCTACACCCGCGGGCGACACCGGCATCGACCCCTTGGGGTAACGCAGCAGGAACAAGTGCCCCTTCAACTCAGGGATCTCTGCCCAACTCGCGATCGCATGGACCTTGCGATCGCTGACATCTAGCAACGAGAACTTGTAGAGCACCGATGCCGCCGGGCCGAAGTTGGCGCCGCCATGGCCGTCGGACACTGCTGTCGCGCAACTCTCCCCGGATGCGGCAAATCGGGGCGCCGACGGGCCGCGATAGGACACGTCCGCCGCGCAGACACTAGTGCCCGGGCGGATGACGACGGTGCGCGTGACGTTGTCGAACCCGTAGTGCAGCTTCAGCATTTCGCCGAACGGCAGCGGCCTGCGCTCGACCAGCATCTCCTCTATCACCTTCGGATCAGCAGCCAAGCACTTCCCGGGCCACTCCTTCCGCGCATCGTCCCACCAGTTCGCCCATGCCGTGCGTAGCGACCTCTCATCGACGAACATGCCTTCGCTCCTCATGCGGAGCACCACGCCGGCCGGTGTCGGAACGAACTCGCCTTGTAGGCCCACTTTGCCCGGCCGCTCCTTCGGATAGCTTGCATACGCACAAGTCGAATGCGGGACCGGAACGTCGATGTAGAACCGCCTTGCGTGCTCCCGTCCGGCCCAATCGACTTCCGCTTCAGAGCCCGCTCCCGGCGGCTGTAACCACGATCCGCTGTTGGGGTGTGCCACGGCGCGAAACGACGGCGGCGCGATCGCGCAGCCGGCGAGGCCCGACGCAACCAGGAGTGAAAGAATCAAACGCTTCATCATGGAATGTCCTTCGTCATGTTCCGCTTCCGGTCCGTTTGAACGTGAGCGCCTACAGCGCCATGTTCATGAAGTTGGTGCTGATGCCCCAGAAGTTCAGCCGCGCGTGTTGGTTATGTTCTGCGATCCTCACTCGGACAGGCGCAGCTGCCGGCGTGAAGCGCTGGCAGGCATGTTGTTGCAACTACAGCTTCAGATCGATGTCAACAATCGCCCCAGAGCGGATTGCGTGTGGACCCCATGGAGTTGCGGACACTATCCGCATATTCGTGGCATCCACGCCCTCCAGAAGAACTTCGTAGCTGACACCCTGCGGCAGGGGAATTCCTCCCGCCGTCGGCAGGCGGCCGCTGTCTCGCAAGAAGTAGCGCAACAGCTTTGAGTTCTTGGACGTACCGGAGATCGTGCCAGCAACCTCGTCGTTGCCTCCGGTCCTGAGCAAGACTGTCACGGCGCCCACTGCTCTGTCGCGGACCAGGCGAACAGCAATCCAGCCATGCTGCGGTGGTGGCTTGGGGGCGAGTTGCTCTGGAGTGCGGACTGACCGGAACTGCAGGGCAACGAGGATGTTGTTGACGCCGCTGCTTCCACCGGCGAGTATCAGGGCGGTGAGTAGGCGACCTGGTAGCCCGTTGCCCGTCTTCTCGCTCTTGAAGCCAAGGTCTTGCCCGTAGATCCGGAGGAGCCGGGCGACGACATCAAAATCGAAGATGGAAACCAGGAGGTAGGCCACAGCGACCGATATGACTGTCTTCACGCCGCGGGAATTGAAGTAGTCGACAAACGGTCTCCAGTTGAAGATCGTCGCGAGAGCGGACTCGAGTAGCAAGGCCACGACAAACAGGACGAACAGCGTCTTAAACGAGTCCGCGTAGGCTCCTGCAGTATTCTCGTCTGGCAAGACCTTCACTTGCACTGAGCGAGCAGTGCCGTCGCTGTAGGTCACCAGATCATCAGTCGGCGTGACCGTCGTCGGCGCCTGGTAGACCAGCAGGTTTGCCTTTGGTGGGCCCGGGGTCTCAGCAACGACGACAGTGCCCTTGGCCGCCTTGGCCTCTGTGATGGGCTTGTCCGTCTTTGCTAGCACCAGCGACTCCCCCGCAGTGGCCTGTCGCACAGCCTCTGCGCCCTGCGCCGGCGTAGCGATTGCGAGCGTCAACACCATCAGGGTGGAAAGCCCGAACTGGCGAAGTCCGGCAAGCAAACTGTTGACCTCCATGGGGGCCTCCGGATGACGAAACGAAACGAAACGCTGGAAATGAGTCGGGGTGAGGGAAGAGTTCCTATACCTCGCGGCTAACACGACTCAGTAGGCTCTCATGCCAACGAAGTAGCGCGCGCGCCAGACCGGACAGTGACTGCGGGTAGGAGTACTCATCCTTGCGAGACGGCCGCACCTCAGGGAACACGGTGTAAGGAGCATTGTTAGGGCTAGGCACCGACACCAGCGTGTCGGCAAGGTCAAGGAATCTGCCTTCTGATCCCGCTGCCTGAATGATGTCCGCGCCTTTGGTCGAGGCTCGGGACGGAAGGAACTCGTGACTGCGCAGGTAGGAGATCAGGCCTTTCGGCGATGCGAGAAGCGCTTGGCTCAGTGAATTAGCAAGCACGACATTCCAATCGCTGTGGTCGAAGACCATCAGGTATCGGATGCTGTTGACTAGGCCCTTGTCGTCCTTCAAGCGCTTGGAAAGCTCGGGCTTGCGCTCCTGCCAAAGCAGGTCCAATTCGTCGAGCGGCAGCGATCGACGTGTGCCCAGCACCTCCTTCAGGGTCATCTCAAAGCGCTTATCACGTCGCTGTCCAGATTCGCGGACTCTTGGAAGCTGCTCGGTCAAGTCCACCCATGTCGCGACCAAGTCCGGGCTCGGTCTCTCTTTGGCCAGGATTGCCAAGCGAAGTACCCTGGGCGAAGCGGCCCACCGCCTTTTCGGCACATCTGACAATGCGCTTTCGAGCATTTCTACAAAAGGTCCTGGCCTTTGTCTGGTACCGAGGCGAGTCTGATTGATGAGCAGGTTGCTGGCGACCTCGACCCTGGCAACTGGGTCAAGCAGCGATAACGACTCGTAAACCTCCTCAGGATCCCCGGGAGGACCGCCAGACTTTGCGGCCAAGTGAACAGCCAACCTTGTCAACGATGCCCGAGCCGAGCGTTGGGCCCTTCCGCGCGACCGAATAGATTGCTCAAAGGTGCGCTGTATCAGGTATTGGCAGTCCTGCCAGGCCCCCGCTCGGTAGAGGAGCCGGGCGGCCACCGCCGACAGGGCCGGTGTACCCAAGGCACCTTCGAGCGCCAACCCGGTTGCAGCCTGAATCACCTTGAAGGCTTCGGCGGGCTCATCCGAGATTAGGAACTGCTCACCGAACTGAGAAGCCCATGCGCCAGCGACCGATGGAGGGAGGCGACGTACTTCGTCAGCAGTCATGCCTTCTCGGTTCCTGGCCTTCAGAAACGGGACGGCCACCGAGTCGGGGTCGAACTCTTCGGGGTCGATGCGTGAGATTGAGACCCCTCCAGCGGCCCAGATCCTGTCAAGCTCTTCGAGGTCCTGTCCGCACCACAGGCCGTGATAGACGGCTTCAGCGGCAGACTCCTCGTCGCCGTGCTGCGTCTGTTCGACGAAGTGGCCGAACGCCAACCTGTGCAGCAGCTTGAAGCGATTGGGACTGCGCGCTTTGATGAGCGGCAGCATCTCGCTGCGCACGTCCTGCCTGTGCTTCAGCGCGCGGCCGTCGTGCTCCACAAGCGTGACCTCTTTGGAAAATGCTTCGTAGATGCTCTTGGCTTCAGTGCGGCTCATCTCCCAGGGCTCGAAGCTGACCGAGTCCACTGGTGTCTTGCTGCCAGGTTGAGGGGTTCCGCGGGCCATGACCCGTTGAATCACTTCTGGAGTTATCCGGCGAACTACAAGGCCCGGGTCGGCCAGCGCTTGGACACGTTGGTCAGTCACGTGGTCGATGATGCGCCGGATGAGTATTCCGTCCACCAACGAGCGGGCGGCACTTCCTGTTCGTTTCAGGTCACTGCGCAACTCATCAATCAGTGCCTTGGCGATTTCTTCACCGCCTTGCTGCTTCTTGGAGCGGAAGATGTCGGCAATCATGCGGACTCGCAGCGGATGAACCCTTGGCTCGGCCAGAATTGTTCGTTTGATGGCCAGCAGCTCCGCCAAGTCATCGGCTGACCCAGCAGAGATGGGTTTGGATGCTCGCTGAGACAGGCGAAGCAAGAGATCTGATGCACCGCTGGTGTCGATGCCCTGCAGTTCATAGGGCTCCACCGCGCCGACCAATCTGTCGATGCGCTTACGACCGGAGACGACCAGCCTCAGCCGAGACCACTTGCTCTTGACAAAAAGCCGCAGAAACCGCTCAAGGTGCTTGACCTGGTTGGAGTCGTACTGAACGACTTCGAATGTGTCCAGTACGATCAAGATTGGTCGGCTCCACTCGAAATAGGACTCCTGGTCGTCAAGGAATTCATCGACGCGCCTGCGAAACTTGCCTACCAGCCCTTCAAGTCGCGCATCCGAGTCGGAAGTCGGGCTCTCTGGCTGCTTTTCAAGCGCTTCCTCCCGGAGCTCGCGCAGTGAAGCATCGAGCTCCTCGAACTGAGCAGACACCTGCAGGCAAATCTCGGCAAACAGACCGAAGTGGTCTCGCGGGCTGATGCTCGGCCTGTCGAAGTCCAGGTAGGCGAAGGGGTAGCTGCGCTCTGCGGCATCGATGTGCTCCAGCATGAAGCGAGAGAGCAAGGTGGTCTTGCCCACGCCACCTGTACCCCAGATGGCGAGGGGCTTCCTGCCCGCGACCGCGCGCCGTGCATGCCCATAGGCGCGTGAGACATTGCCAAGAATCGTCTCCGATGCAATGACCCCAACATAGGCGCGCAGATCCTCCAACTCGGTGGAGCGGCCAACGATCTCGGTCTGGTAGTCCTTGCCGCATATGCGTTCAAATTGCTCGACCAAGCGGCGCTTTCGGATGAGGCGGTCCAACGTTGGAAGAGGCATGAGCGGTCGGATGGATTCGACCCCGCTCAGGACGCTAGCAGCCACACGCAACGCTTCCAGGCTAGCTAAGTCAGTCGACTCGACCTGCAGAAGAGTTGCTCCGGAAATTGTCTCTCGCAACGCCCTGCTGACGGTATCGCCAAAACGCGTCGCTGTCCTGGCAAGGACCTGGGACAACTCACCGCCGCCCAATGCCAGACGGAGCACTTCGGTACGCACATCGCGTCGCAGCTCCCACCTAGGACCTTCGGCCGTGACTGCAGCCTCCGAATAGCCCAACACTGTGTCTTCAGCGTTCGGGCGCAGGTTCGGGGGTGTGATGCCCGCGGCAAGGTCCTTGGGCAGAAATGTGGAGACGACGGCTGCGTCAAGCAGGAGCTGCCACGTAGCACTTTGTCGCAGCGATTCAAATGATCGGCGTTGTACCGTTTGTGTTGCTACGGCCGATAGGGCCTTGAGGGCCCAATCGGGTAGCTGCACCGGGTCTTCAGACGGCGGATTGGCGGGGGACATGGTGGTCACTGCATCAGAGCGTAGGCCAGAAGGCTTGATACCGCGGCGGCCAGCGCCTTCCGTGTAGGCATCTGTTCAGTCGCGGGCCTCTTGTCGTTGTCAGCCCTCGCCTTGCGAGCCATCGCCTGCAAGAAGTTAGCCGGCACAGGATTCAACTTGTCCACAGCGCGCCAAGCGAACTGCATGCACTCAACAAAGTCGTTATCAATCTCGTCGACTTCGCGGAGGTCTTCTTCGAGTCGTTCGGAACCACCGACCGGAAGAGGCGTTGTCGTCAGAAACACCCAGCGCAGCTCGGGGATGTCTACTTTCTGGCCTGCGTCGCGCACCCCAACTAGACCGGTGATCAGGTCCCGCAAACCTGTTTTCCACAGGATGAACTCATTCTGGGGCGCCGTGATGTCAACGACCACCCACGCGGGGAAGGTGCCAGGCTGCGCCTTCGCGTGTCGGGCCACCTGACGGCCAACCCATTTGGGAAGATCCAGCGCTAGCCATCGCTCCAGAGTCTCGGTCGGCTGTGGTGATGGCGGCATACGATCCTGGGGGTCGACTGCAACGCCGAGCTGTTCCACTAAGGCGCGGACAAACTCCTCCGGTTCGAGCGTCTGGATATTGCTCGGGGTGAACCTCGCAATCGGCACTTGGCTGCCCAAGACCCTCTGCAGAAGCGCGATGGTGAAACGAGCAAACGTTCCGTATTGGCCGAGTACGACCATGGCCCGTTTGGTTCCATCGGCCGTCATTTGTACAACGTTCTCTCGAAAGAGGCGTCGGCCGATGATTGGACGTGGGTTCTGAACGCTATCGGTGAGGGACCAGACAGCAGACGGGTGGTGATCCGCTGCCTTCGACGGCATCCAACCAGGTGCATGCGCGGCAAGGTCTTGGGCAATGGTGTCTATTCGAATGCCCTGGTTAACGCGTTCATCCGGGGTCGTGGCCGGAGGACCTGGAGGGGACTCAACCTCCGCGTTGTGCAGTGCAAAGAGATCCCCGTTGGCACTGACGGCGGCGCCGCCTGACGAGCCCTTGGCAGTACTGACGCGATACCACGCTCGCGTGGCTGAAGGGTCCAACTGGACGAACTGCCCCACATCCATTTGCTGAGCGGTCCCTGCCGGGTGCTGGAAGACCACGACCCGTCGCGGTTCGAGGTAATCGCAGGGCTCTACTGGAAGCGTAAGCCAACCTCGGATCGGACCACCGCTCGTGCGGGAAGGCCTGTCACCAATCGACTTTGCCAACCGGATCACTGCGTAGTCCAGTTCCCTATTTACAGGCATCGGCGCGCGGACTGTTCCATCGTCGACACGAAACTTTCGTGCGTACACCAGCCAGTCCTCGGCGGCGTTCACTATGACAGCGGAGTTGGCAGTGCCCGAAGAGACCTCGACTAGATTTGGGGGCGGCTCAGACTGGTAGTCGAAGATGAACCTCAGGTCTTCGCCATTGCCATTACTGGCAAATACATCGGGGTTAGCCGTGTCCTTGAGGTACCCGACAAGTACATGAGAGTTCGTCAGAACGAGGTCCGGCCCAATGAGAAACCCGGAGCCACGGATCTTGTGCTTTATCGCCACTGCGCACACAACGCTGCGCACACGGGGCAACATCCGCTGAAACTCGGCGGAGTTGAAGAACGGCTCGTACCGGTTGAGCAGAACTTGAAGGGTGTCTTGGTCAAGTGGCCTGCCGGCCAGTATCTCGTTCAGACCCAGACTCAGATAGCCGTTGTGTCTTGACTCCCGCCTCAATAGCGACGCGGCCTCAGCGATGGCGCCTGCATCCGACAGGCGCCTGACGAGCGATACGGCCAAATCCTTCGTGCTGCCGATGCTGTTGCCTTCCTCGCGGAGGACATCAATGCCAAGGACGGAAGTCCCTAGCCACGACAAGCTCCAGCGCGTCAATGCCCTAGAAAACAGGTCGGCCAGATCGTCAAGCTGGCGCTGCGAAAACTGCTGACTAGGCACGGCACTCATGGTGTCTGGACCGCTCCACTCTTCAGGAGGGCGCCCAGTCGATGCTCGCCAAGGAGCGCTACGCCGACTGCTTGGTTAGATGTCCCGACAGCCGCCGACGGGTCTGTACGGCGTCCACCAACGTGGATCCCGACAATGCGGTGTTCGTACACATCGAACACTGCCGAGCCAGAGCTCCCGCCAAGCGTTGAGCAGTCGTGGTCGAACAACGACTCGGCGCACTGAAGACCGGTGGTCTCACCTGGGGAACAGCGCTTTCGCCCATCCGCATCGCCAAAGATCTTCAGGCTCTCAAGCGTGGGCAGGCGCTGCAGAGGGTGGCCAACAACGTAGACCTCGGTGCCGATGAACCTTCGAACGTCTCCGTCGACGTACTGACCCAACCTGCGCTTGTCGACAGAGACCTCCAACGGAGCCGGGAACCCTTGACCATTGGGCCGCAATCGCAGGACAGCCACGTCGATCGCCCGCTCGGAGGCACAATAGGCTAGGCTCGCAACGGCAAGGCGTCCCGACGCAGCGGGTTCATCGGTGACGAAGAAGTCGGCGACGCACGAGCGCCCTGCATCTAGGGTCCAAAGCGAGGGGTCCATCGTCGGGTCCGATACCAGCGTTGCCACGACGTGGCGGTTGGTGACAACCAGGTCTGTGCCGAGTCGCCACGCCGTGCCAATGTGCTCCTCTCGTCCATCTGAGCGCTGCAGGTTCAGTCTGGCGACGGAGGCTGCGACCCGATTGATGTGGTCGCGAGCACTTCCCACGAAGATGGCCCATCGCTCATTTTTCGCCAAGTCGGTCAGTGGCGGCTGCACCTTCCCTTTGGGCAGACGCAGAGCTGGTCGCCCGAGCACCTGTACGATGACTTCCAGACAGTCGAACTCGGAATCGGCCAGCTTCGTGTCGCCGCCGGGCGCACTCCTCTGAAGCGCACCGTCAGCCACCTTGATGACCTGGGAGGCAGCCAACTCCAAAGCCACGGGGTTGGCCGGCTGCAGTTGATTAAGGTGCTGGACCAGCGCCCCCTTCACCTTGGCAGGGTCGATCTGTTGTGTACCGTCAATTGACTGCAGAGCGCCGCCGAAAGCGAGCAATTTCCGTGCGGTCTCTGCGAGCGTGCGGTGACTGTTCATCGGAAGCTTAGCGATCGACGTACTCGGACAGGGTCATCCGCACGAATCCTTCTTGGGGCTCATCGCCCACGGCGAGGCGAGGTGCGGCTTCCGGGACAGCCTCTTCGAACCGAAGTTCGCTCGCCCTCTTCCAGTCGACCTCGAACACGTCTAGGAAGTACTGCGCAATCTGCCGATCTTTGAAGATGAGGCTGGCATCGCGGTTCAGCGAAACACCGTCAGAACTCCAGTTGTGGCTACCGACAAGGACCGTCTTGCCGTCGACAACGATTCCTTTTGTGTGTGTGCTCGCCAGTCGCCTTACGCAACGGTTGACATCAAGACCGTTGAGTTGCAATGCTCGCATGTCATCAAGGAAGCCGTCACTACCACTGCGCAAAATTATGCGGAAGTCTTCAAGAGTCTTGGACTTCATGCAAAGGGCATCGACGAGAACCTTCAAGTTCCCCTTCTTCACGTTGGCGAACTTGATGTACTGGTTCTGGAAGACCAACTGCCTCTGGGCCGACTCGATGAGGTCCAGGACTGCATCAGTGAACACTTTGCCCCGCTTGTCGGGGGTCAGCAACGGCTTGACGCGAATCTTCCGCCGAGGGATGACCAACGGCTCGAACACTCTTTCCGCCGCCCCCTCGAGTTCGAGAGCCTCAAGCGCTGTCAGCGACACATCGACAAGCACGTCGCCTCCGACCGCTTCTGGCGTACCTCCGAGTTCTTCTTCGCAGTAGCGGAAGTCCTCAAGGATGTGGCTGCGGAACCGTTCGGCAAGTGTGCCGTTGTTCAGCGTGACATGCCACTCGCGGTTGCCGGCACTTGATGTCTTGCGGGGATCGTTGAAGTTCGCATCGGGGATCCGCGGCTGGCTGGCACGCTTCCAGTTGCCACTCGACAGCCACACGTCATCCTCGTCGCGGACTGTCACCTTGATGTGGTACGAGTTTGCGACCAAACCTGCAGTGCCAACGGGCACGTAAACGTTCAGAAACGTGTTCGGGTGCTTGTCACGCCAACGCTCGAACTCGGCCGCGCGATCGAAGTCTCCTTCGGCAATCGTACCGTTGCTGGGGTTGCGGCTCTGCCGGGCGAGTACAAGCTTCATCTCGACTTCACTATCGAGACGTTCCCGAATCGCCGAGGCGATGTGACCAGCATGGAACTCGTAGATGGAGGAGACGAGACGGGTCTCTGCGCCCGCGAGGAAGTCCTTTAGTACAGACCAACTGCGCTCCGGGCCAACGTGTGCTGTAACGTCCATCTCTTCGTTCAACCACGTGAAGCTGAATTCAGGTCCCGTTCGGTCGTCGTCGTTGTAGGCGATTGAGGACACCGCCTCGGTCTCGGGTCCATCAAGCGCAATCCCAAGTTGGTCTTGAATGGAACCCGGTTGAAGGATGACGCTGAAGCCACGGTACTTGGCCGGTACCTTTGGGCCGAGTCCACCCACTCGGTCGGGATGCACTGAAACGACGAGCCCGACAGCGTCAGTGAGCCGGCCAGCCGCCAGCAGGCCGCCCGGGCGAACAGACAGCACGCCGTCCTCGCTGGCTAGGCTCTGCGCAAGGGCGGCGGCCGCCGAGTTGACATCAGAGGCCGAGGTCGAAGTGGGGTCGACTGCGGCAGAGATCTGCAGGTCGGCGTCTCGGAGCTCGATACTTCCGACGGAAACATCGATGCGCACCGGGATGTTGAAGGACAACGTTCTCTTGATTTCCTTCGCTTCGACCGGGGCAGCAGGAGTCGCAGCCTCCGGGCGCGGTGCAGGCGCGGATCGCGGCGTCCAGGGTCTGTCCTTCAGGTACCTTCGGATGGTCGAAGCCGGGACGGCATAGTTCTCCACCATGTACAGGCCGGCGAAGTGCAGTGCCACTGCCTTGCCCGTGTTCATGCTGACGACGACGGAACCCGAGTTCCCACCAAGGGTGGTGCAGTCATGTGTCGCCCAACCTCGACTGATCGGACCCATTTGGCCGGGGGCCACACGCTTGATGTCGTACGTGCCACCGTAGATCCGGTCCATCCACGTCTGATTTGGAATGATGTGCGCCGGTGCCCTGGCTGGGTAGCCGATGACGACTACCGGGTCTGTGTCCACCGCATCATGCGGTGCGAGGTCGAAATGGCCCCGCTGAATCATGTCGTTTGCGGCACCGACCTCTAGGAAGGCGATGTCCGCCTTCTTTGAATCCGGCTCGATCCAGATTACGCGCTTGATCTGAGCGACCGCAGTCTCGGCAACCGCATGCTCTCGCCGATAGTCCATGGAGACTTGCAACTGCTCCCCGAAGCGACCCGGCCTGAAGACGAATTGCTGCCCATCTCCGCGCACCATGAGATCGGCAACGTGCCGGTTCGTTACGACGATGCCGGGCTCCACGAGCCACCCTGTTCCAAGGAAAGGCATGTTCCCGGGATAGTTCGCGACATCGATTCGACCGACCATAGGCAGCAATTGCTCGACGATACCTGTGGCCGCTTTGAGGCGATCGATGATGGGCTTGGAGGTGTTGTCTGCGTCCGTCCCGCTGAACGCGATGGCATCGCGCTGCACCAACAGCGCTGGTCGACCTTCGCGCACAATGGTCTCGGCTACGAACTGGTCGAAGTCCTCGTCATCGGGTGCTTCAGGCTCGATGCCGTCGACGCGATGGGCAGCGGGCGCCACAGCTTCACGAAACTCCTTCTTGCGCGCCTGCATCCGACGGATGAGATCTTCATGAAGTGCGGGGTCCCTCTTGGCGAGGTTCCTGAGCCAGCGGAGATAGACTTCCAGTGGCGCGTCGGGCGTGTCTTCAGGCATTGGTCTGCTCTCGTTGAACGATTGCCGCAGGGCACTGCCGACACGGTTGTCGGCGGTCGGACCTGTGACGTTGGGGAGTCGAGGCTGGTAGCAGTTCATGTTCGAAGCGCGCCGTTCTTGTCGCACCCAGTGCGTAGCGGTGTCGCTTGGGAACCTTGGACTGCTCGGGCCGCGGGCGTGTGAGGTCCGGGTCATTTGAAGTGGCGAAGGTGGCGCCGCCTGCAAAAGGTTCGCCGGCGCGACTATCAATCCCGAGCCATGGCTGCTTGGGGCCGCGACTAGCCGGGTGACTGCGCGGGATACAGTCGAATTCCAGGCTGCGGATCTGCTCCATCGTCAAGTAGAGCGAGGCAACTGCGCCGGACTCCGTGGGCTGAAGCTGCTTCGAGAAGGGCCGTCCTACGTCGATGATGATCAGGTGCTCCAGCGGCTTGCGCTCGGTGCGTAACGCCGGATTCACCCCTATGTTGTCGTGGAACCCTCCGTCGGTCAGCGTGACGCAGTCAACCGCTGCTGCGCGTGGCGATCTGTCGGCGGCACGCGTCAGCGGGGCGAAGACCTGAGGGGATGCGGAGGATGCTGCATCAGCCCGACTGATCGAGAAGGCCTCCGCGGCGCAGGCGCGAAACTGGTGTTTACCCATCTCTGCAGGCCAGCCGCCGCCTAGCGCAAAGAAGAACAGGTTCCCCGTCGCGAGATTGGTCGGGTTGGAATCCGCATGCGGCACGGCCGCCGAAGTACTCAGGCGGGGCTGTGCCAACAGGTCCCTGTCGTACGTCTGGGCAAACCTGTCCAGGCAGGATTCGAGCGGATCGAGAAATCCCCGACCGCGCTCGCGGCGGCCATCGACTTTTGCCGACAGGACAAGACCGATGCGCCGGGGCGCGCCGTCGACCAGAATCGCCACCTGCTCCTCCCTGCAAGCGCCGGTGCGCCCGAGCTGTCCCGTTCTACGTAGGACTGAATATCATCGGCTAAACGATTAGATCAAGTAGAACAAGTCGTTGCAAGGGGATTCGTCCCGATGCGCTACCCCGCCTGCCCTCAACATTGATGAGAACGCGCAAGTGAGGCCCATGCCGTTTCGTGTGGAACGCGACAGCCTCATCTGCGGACCGCATCGGGCGGGTCCTCGGAGCGGACGACGGATTTGCCGATGATTGCGTCGATCCTAAACATCATTGGACTAGCCCCATGTGACACCGCAGCGCTGCCTTTTGGCGTATACCAGGATCCTCGTCAATTCGCCCACTCGGCGCTTCAGGTATTCGTCGGTGCGTGCGCCTTCCGACCACCGCAGACCTTTCGCAGCCGACGTCAGCGCCGGCGAGCGCGATGGTTCGGAGTTCAAGACCCGCAACAACCTCATGATGACGGTCTTCAGCCGTTCCTGCGGAATCTCGCCATAGGGCGCCGACTGCAGGCCAGCCAGAATCAGCAGAGCAGCGGCATTGCCGTTGCTGAAGTTGACTTCCTCTGCATGGCCCTCGATCTCGAGCTTGAACGTGATGCTCACTGGCGCTGTCCTTCCGATCAGCCGACAGTTTCCGCCCAGGGAGGGCCAGTGCAAGCCCGTCGGTAGGACTCAGGCGCGTGGTCAGTGGAGGACGCTGTGGCCCCTTGCTTGCCACTCGACATTCTTGAAGCCCCAAGCCGCGGCGCGAAGGAAGTCCGGGCCCGCCACTTCCCCGTTCCAGCCCCGTAGACAGCCGACCAGCATCGCGTGTTCGGCCGCAGCGTCGACCCCGAGCGCGTCGTTGAGCGCGCGCACAAGGCGCCTTGCTGTCGAAAAGCCTCCCAGATCAATGCTGGTGATGTGCACGCCATGGCTGCCCCGCTCGCAGACGGCCACATTGGCCCCTGCAGGCAGCCCTGGAAGGACAACATGACAGCGAAGCGGTAACCTGGCCATCTCTTCGCCACCCCTGGTACCGATCACGTCGCCACCTCCTGCGCCAGCACGAAGCTGTCCAGGTCGATGACCTTGTCCGCCATCGCCGTGAGTTCCGGTGTCTGCGAGACGAAGAACTCGCGCTGGTATCCGCCCAGCCGGATCACCTCGCGCTTCATGTCCATGAACATGCGCTTGCGATCCGCGTCGAGCGGACCGTCGGCCTCGTCACAGAACAGCGTGCCGTACTCGCGGCCTGCGTTGCCCGCCAGGTAGAGCGCGATCGCCCGGGTCAGGCACTCGTTGATCCACTATGCCG
>LNFM01006255.1_pt1 | contig 31113 bp, 23 predicted proteins | sample 596031 | NCBI WGS metagenome assembly LNFM01 (sample SAMN04254537, study PRJNA301005) | activated carbon metagenome | isolation source: dual media filters at the Ann Arbor, Michigan drinking water treatment plant | place: USA: Ann Arbor
TCCTGCCGGCCGACGTGGTGGTGGTCACCACCAACGGCCAGCTGCCGGAAAGCCGCGCCACCTTCCGCGCCAGCCCCGAGTTCTACGCCCGCCGCGGCAGCAGCGACCCGCTGCGCAAGCTGCCGGCCGCGATGAAAAACGTGCCGCTGGTGGTGCTGGTGAACGAGGGCTCGGCCTCGGCCAGTGAAATCGTCGCCGGGGCGCTGCAGGACCACAAGCGCGCCACCATCATGGGTGCGCAGACCTTCGGCAAGGGCTCGGTGCAGACGATACGCCCGCTGCCCTCCGACACCGCGCTGAAGATCACCACCGCGCGCTACTACACCCCCACCGGCAAGAGCATCCAGGCCAAGGGCATCGTGCCCGACATCTGGCTCGACGAAACCGCCGAGGGCAATGTCTACGCCGCGCTGCGCATGCGTGAAGCCGACCTCGAGCGCCACCTCACCGGCGCCGACGAGAAGAAGGACGCCGAGCGCGAAAAGGCACGCGACGAAGCGCGCAAGAAGCTCGAAGACCAGCAGGCCAAGACCAAGGAAGCGCCCAAGCCGCTGCCCGAATTCGGCACGCCGGAAGACTTCCCCCTGCAGCAGGCGCTGAACAAGCTGCGTGGCATGCCGGTGCTGGCCAGCAAGACGGCCCCCGCCGAACAGCGCGCCGAGGCGCCTTCCGAGAAGAAGTAAGGCGAGCCTTGGCGTCCGCACCAAGCCCGCCCCTGGCGGGCTTGTTCATTTCACAGGCCAGGTGGGCACCATGAAAGACGAGCAACTGCTGCGCTACGCGCGCCACCTGATGCTGGACGAGCTGGGCGTCGAAGGCCAGCGCCGCCTGCTGGCCGGCCACGCGCTGGTGATCGGAGCCGGCGGCCTGGGTTGCCCCGCGGCGCTCTACCTGGCCACCTCGGGCGTGGGCCGCATCACGGTGGTGGACCACGACAGCGTCGACCTCGGCAACCTGCAGCGCCAGATTGCCCACAACAGCTCGCGCCTGGGCCAGCCCAAGGCCGATTCGCTGCACACCACGGTGGCCGCGCTGAACCCCGAGGTGCAGCTGCGCGCGCTGGTGCGACGCGCCGACGCCGCGCTGCTGGACGAACTGGTGCCGCAGGCCGACGTGGTGCTGGACTGCTGCGACAACTTCCGCACGCGGCAGGCCGTCAACGCGGCTTGCGTGGCCCACGGCAAGCCGCTGGTCTCGGGCGCCGCCGTGGGCTGGGACGCGCAGCTGAGCGTCTACGACAGCCGCACCGGGCCCTGCTACGCCTGCGTCTTCCCGCCCGATGTCGCGCACGAAGACGTGGCCTGCAACACCATGGGCGTGCTGGCGCCGCTGGTGGGCATCGTCGGCAGCATGCAGGCGGCCGAGGCGCTGAAGCTGCTGGCAGGCGCCGGCGAAAGCCTGGCCGGCCGGCTGCTGATGCTGGACGCCCGCCGCATGGCCTGGGACAGCATCGGCCTGCAGCGCCAGCCCGGCTGCAGCGTCTGCGGCGCCCCGGCCCATACACGCTAAGCTGCACGGATGACCGACAAGCACGCCCCCCTGACCGCGCGCAACTTTTCCAGCGCCGAAGAAGAAGCCGCCAACCTGGCGCGCATCGAACGTTATGCCGGCCCGGAAAGCGCCTACCGCCTGGCCTTCACCGACACCGACTTCCTGTTGCGCGAAGAGCTGCGCCCGGTGCGCATGCAGCTGGAGCTGCTGAAGCCCGAGCTGGTGCAGCAGGAGATGGGCATCACCTCCACCATCGTGATGTTCGGCAGTGCGCGCATCAAGCCGCCCGCGCAGGCGCGCGAACTGCTGGCCGCGGCGCAGGCCGGCCATGACACCCAGGCCATCAAGCGCGCCGAGACGGCGCTGGCCATGAGCCACTACTACGAAGAGGCGCGGCGCTTTTCGGCCATCGCGACAGAACGCTCCAAGGCGCTGGACACGCCGCTGTACGTCGTCACCGGCGGTGGCCCCGGCATCATGGAAGCCGGCAACCGCGGCGCCTTCGATGTAGGCGGCAGGAGCATAGGCCTGAACATCGTGCTGCCGCACGAGCAGGCGCCCAACCCCTACATCACGCCCGAGCTGTGTTTCCAGTTCCACTACTTCGCGCTGCGCAAGATGCACTTCCTGATGCGCAGCATCGCGCTGGTGTGTTTTCCCGGCGGCTTCGGCACGCTGGACGAACTGTTTGAAACCGTCACGCTGGTGCAGACCGGCAAGAGCCGCAAGCGCCCCATCCTGCTCTTCGGGCGTGCCTTCTGGGAAAAGCTCCTGAACTTCGAGCACCTCGTGGACACCGGGATGATCAGCGAGCACGACATGGACCTGTTCTGCTTTGTCGAGACCGCCGAGGAAGCCTGGGCCGCGTTGAGCGACCACTACGGCTTCGACCTGCCGCAAACCGAGACCGGCGCCTTCGCTGAAGACATCTGACCGCACTCCTGAAGCCCTGCATGAACAAGCACATCAGCCTGATCGGCGCCCCCACCGACATCGGCGCCGGCGCACGCGGCGCCAGCATGGGGCCCGAAGCCCTGCGCGTGGCCGGCATCCAGGCCACGCTGGAAAGCCACGGCCTGGAGGTGCAGGACCGCGGCAACCTCGCCGGCCCCGCCAACCCCTGGCTGCCGCCGGTGGAGGGCTACCGCCACCTGGCCGAGGTGGTGGCCTGGAACCGCGCCGTGCACGACGCCGTTCACGCCGAACTGGGCCTGGGGCGCCTGCCCATCCTGCTGGGTGGCGACCACTGCCTGGGCCTGGGCAGCATCAGCGCCGTGGCGCGCCACTGCCGCGAGGCGGGCAAGAAGCTGCGCGTGCTGTGGCTGGACGCGCACGCCGACTTCAACACCTGCGTGCTCACGCCCAGCGGCAACATCCACGGCATGCCGGTGGCCTGCCTCTGCGGACACGGGCCGCAGGCACTGATCGAGATCGGCGGCACGGTGCCCGCCATCAGCCCGAAGGTGGTGCGGCAGATCGGCATCCGCAGCGTCGACGCCGGCGAGAAGCGCTTCGTGCACGAGATGGGCCTGGAAGTCTTCGACATGCGCTACATCGACGAGATGGGCATGCGCCACACCATGGAACTGGCGCTGGCCACGCTGGACGCCAACACCCATCTGCATGTCAGCTTCGACGTCGATTTCCTCGACCCCGACATCGCCCCCGGCGTGGGCACCACGGTGCCCGGCGGCCCCACCTACCGCGAAGCCCAGCTGTGCATGGAGATGATTGCCGACACCGGCCGTCTGGCCAGCCTGGACGTGATGGAGCTGAACCCGGCGCTGGACGTGCGCAACAAGACCGCGCAGCTGGCGGTGGACCTCATCGAAAGCCTGTTCGGCAAGAGCACGCTGATGCGCGCCTGAGCCCCGCATGACACGCCTCCATCGCCCCGCCCTCGCGGCGCTGGCGCTGTGGCGGGTGCGGGTGGGCGGGCTGTGGATGGGCCGGGTTGTGAGCCTGGTGGTGAGCCTGGTGGTGAGCCTGGTGGCGAGCCTGGCGCCCCACGCCGCGGCAGCCCAGGCCTTGCCAGCCCTGCAACTGCTCTCGCCCCGCCCCGGCGAACCCGCCACCACCACGCGTGACCACGTGCATGTGCTGGGCCGCACCCTGCCCGGTGCCACCGTGCGGGTGGCCGGCGAGGCCGTGACGGTGTTCGCCACCGGCGTGTTTGCGCGTGACCGTGTCCCGCTGCAACCGGGCGCCAACACCCTCGTCATCGAAGCCAGCCTGGCCGACGGGCAGAGCCTGCGCCTGCCGCTGCAGGTGGAGCGCATGGCGCCGCCTGCAGCGCCCGCAGCGCCCCAGGACCGACTGTGGCTGGACACCGCCAGCCTGCGCCCGGCCGAGGCCGTGATGCTGGCGCCCGGTGAGGCCGTGGAAGTGGCGGTGCGTGCGACGCCCGGCCAGCAGGTGCAGGCGCGCCTGCCCGGACAGAGGAGCTGGCAACCCCTGATCGAACGCGGCGGCAGCGGTCGCTACCGCGCCTTGCTGGCCTTCAGCGGGGATGAGGAAATGGCCGCCGCACCGGTGCAGGTGCGCCTGCTGCCCGCGGCCGCCGCCGGCCGCGCACCCAGGCCGCGGGCGCGCGCCAAGGCCGCTGCGGCACCCCAGCCTGCCAGCATCAACGCCACGAGCACCGGCAGCGTGGGCCTGTGGCGCCCTCACGCCGAGCGCCTGTTCGTGACCGGCGCCGACGGCGCCGAGCTGCTGCACGGCCTGCACGAGGTGCGCCTGGGCGGGCCCCACCTGGCCGAGCTGCCCCCCGGCACGCTGCTGGCGGTCAGCGGCCGGCGCGGTGATTTCCTGCGCGTGCAGCTGGCCCCCGACACCACGGCCTGGGTGGCCGAGAAGCAGGTGCTGCCGGCCGAGCCCGGCACACCGGCACCGCAGGCGGTGTTCACCAGTGTCTCGGTCAGCGCCCACGTCGACGCTGGTGCAGACGGTGATGTCGTGAACCTGCCGCTGGCCGCGCGCGTGCCCTACGCCGTGCAGGCCTTTGTCACGCCCGAAGGCCGCCAGGGCCTGGACATCGACGTCTACGGCGCCGAACTCGCCACCACCTGGCTGAGCCACCGCGCCAGCGCCAGGCTGGTGCGGCAGATCACGGTGGAACAGGCCGGCCCCGGCCGTGTGCGCCTGCGCGTGCTGCCGCACCACGGCGCGCTGTGGGGCTGGCGCGTCGAGCGCACCGCCACCGCGCTGCGCGTGCTGCTGCGTGCCGCACCGCGCCTGGATGCCAGCGCGCCGTCACCGCTGGCCGGCCTGCGTGTGGCGGTGGAAGCCGGCCACGGCAGCAGCGCCAACCTGGGCGCGGTGGGTGCCACGGGCGTGCCCGAGAAGGACATCAACCGCTGGACGGCCGAAGCCCTGCAGGCCGAACTGCAGGCCGCAGGCGCCCAGGTGGTGGTGGTGCGCGAAGGCGACGAGAACCCGAACCTGCGTGAACGGGCGCGGCGCGTGGCCGAGTCGCAGGCCCACCTCTTCGTCAGCGTGCACGCCAATGCCACCGACACCAGCGCCGGTTTCCTGCGTGTCTCGGGCGCTGCGATGTTCTACAAGCACGCGCCCCACCATGCGCTGGCCGCCGCCGTGCAGCAGCGCGTGCTCGCGGCCACCGGGCTCGGCGACTTTGGCGTGGTCGGCAACTTCAACTACACGCCGGTGCGCCTGAGCACCTGGGCGCCGGCGCTGCTGGTCGAGCAGGCCTTCGTCAGCCACCCCGGTGACGAGGCCCGCCTGCTGGACCCGGCTTTTCGTGCCCGGCTGGCCCGCGCCGTGCGCGAGGGGCTGGAAGACTTCCTGCGCCAGCGCTGATCAGGGCCGGGCGGGCCCGGGCGCCGGCGTCACCCCGGGCGCGGCGGGGGCCGGCTGGCCGGCACATTCCTCGAACACACGCGCCGTGCAGCGCGCGCAGATCGCCGGGTCCAGCCGCGGCACGATGGCGGCAATGGCGCTGCGCTTGTCGGGAAAGATGTGGCCGTCGCCCAGGCGCTGCACAAAGCCGCTCCTGCGCCAGGTTTCCAGCACCTCGGGCCGCGGGCGGTGGAAGTACAGGCCCGCCCCCGGGCCGCTGCGCAGTTCACGTTCACGCTCCCACAGCGCGGCGCCCGCGGGGTCGATGAAGTTCATGCTCTTGCCCATCACCAACAGGTGGCGCGGGGCCGCGGGGGCTTCACGCAGTTCGCGCAAGGCGTCGGCCACATGGGCTTCGGCACCGAACCACACCGGGCCTTCCATGCGCAGCAGCTTGAGCTGCGGGCACTCGGCGGCGGCGCCCTTGGCAGGGGCGTCCGCTGGGCCAGGCGAGGCCGGTGCAGCAGCCTCCAGCACGACAAACGGCCGGTTCACCCCGGGCTGCGGTGCACCGGCAAAACCCATGCTGCGCAGCGCCGGGTGGGCCGTGCGGTGCAGGTAGAGCACCAGCGAGGCGGCCACGCCGGCCAGCACCGCCACCTGCAACGGCAATACCAGCGTGGCGGCCAGGGTGCCGCCGGCCACGGCCGCTTCGGCGCGGTCCAGCCGCGCGAGTTCGCGCCACTGTGCGGTGTCCACCAGCGTCCAGGCCACCAGCAGCAGCAGGGCGTCGATGGCGGCCATCGGCACCCAGGCCAGCAAGGGTGCCGCGCCAGCCACCAGGGCCAGCACCAGCGCCGCCGCCATCAGCCCCGCCAGCGGCGTGCGCGCGCCGGCTTCCATGTGCGGCACCGAGCGGTTCAGCGAGCCGCAGCTGACGAAGGCGGAAAAGCAGCTGCCGGCGATGTTCGCCAGACCCTGGCCCAGGCACTCGCGGTTGACGTCCAGCGCCTGGCCGCTGCGCGCCGCCAGGGCCTTGGCGATGGCAATGCTCTGGCCCAGCGCCACGAGCGTGAGCGCCAGCGCGATGGTGGCCAGGCGCGGCACGTCGGCCCAGCTCATGGCAGGCACCGACCACGGCGGCAGCGCCTGCGGCAGTGCGCCGATGCGCGCCAGCTGCCAGCCGCCCCACTGCACGCCGGCCACGGCCAGCAGGGTACCGGCCACCAAGGCCACCAGCATGCCCGGCCCGCCACGCCAGCGCCAGCGCAGCAGCGCGGCCACCGCCAGCGTCAAGGCCCCCACGCCCAGCGCCGGGGGCAGCGCGCCGTGTTCACGCGTCAGCGAATGCAGGGCGTGCCAGGCGATGAGCAGGGCCGCGCCGGTGGTGAAACCCAGCAGCACCGAAGGCGAGATGAAATGCGTCAGCACGCCCAGGCGCAGCAGCGCCACGGCCAGCTGGATGGCGCCGACCATCAATGTCAAGACCAGCGCCAGCCGCAGGTACTCGGCACTGCCGGTGGCCGCCAGCGGCGCCAGCGAAGCCGCCAGCGCCAGCGACAGCGCATTGGTCGGGCCCGTCAGCACATGGCGGCTGGAACCCGCCAGCGCCGCCACCGCCGTGGGCACCACGGCGGCATACAAACCCCAAGCCGGCGGCAGCCCGGCCAAGGCTGCGAAGGCGATGCCCTGGGGCAGCACCAGCACCGCGGCCAGCAACGCGGCCATGGCATCGCCACGCCACGTGGCGGCATCCAGTTCGGCCACCCAGGGCCCCAACCAGCGTTGCAACAAGGAGGGAGAGGCGCGCGGGGACATCCGGCCGAGCGTAGCACCCACGCCCGGGCGGGCCAGCCCGGAAAAGTGCCCGCCGCGGCTAAGATGACCCCATGCAGCACACCGGCCCACGGGCCCCTCAGCGGCCCTGGGCAAAGTTGTTCGTCGCGGTCTGGTCGCTGGCCTGGTGCGGCGCCGCTGCTGGCGCCACGCAGGCCGCAGCGCCGGCTGCCCGGGCAGCGGCATCGGCGCCCGCAGCGCCCGCCAGTTCAGCCGACGCCCCGCGCCCGGCCGCCAGCGAGCCCGCAGCGCCCACCGGCGCCGGCCAGCGCATCTATGAACGCACACGCCCGCAGCTGCTGCAGGTGCGCACGCTGCTGAAAACGCAGGACAGCCAGTCGTCCGTGGGCTCGGGTTTCCTGGTCGACGATGCCGGCCACCTCGTCACGAACTACCACGTCATCAGCCAGTTTGCGCTGCAGCCTTCGCGCCACCGGCTGGTCTATGCCACGGTGGACGGCCGCCAGGGCGCGCTGCAGTTGCTGGCCTTCGACGTGGTGCACGACCTGGCCTTGCTCAAGCCGGTGGACGCCACGCCGCTGGCCAGCCGCGGCTTCGTGGCGCTGCGCCCGGCCACCGAGCCGCTGGCGCGCGGCGCGCGCATCTTCTCGCTGGGCAACCCGCTGGACGTGGGCTTCGCCGTCGCCGAGGGCAACTACAACGGCCCGGTGGAGCGCAGTTTCCTGGAAACACTGTTCTTCGGCGGCAGCCTCAGCGCCGGCATGAGCGGTGGCCCGGCGCTGGACGAGCAGGGCCGCCTGATCGGCGTGAACGTGGCCGCACGGCGCGACGGTGAACAGGTGAGCTTCCTCGTGCCGGCCGCGCCGGTGCGCGCGCTCATCGAACGGGGCCGCGGCGCCCAGCCCGTCACCAGCCCGGCCTGGTCCGAGATCACGCGCCAGCTGCTGCGGCACGAAGCCGAGCTGGCGCAGCGCTTCATCGCCCAGCCCTGGCGCAATGCCGGCCACCCGCGCTACACGGTACCGGTGCCGCAGGAGGTTTTTCTGCGCTGCTGGGGCCGCGGTTCCCCGCAGGCCATGCGCGGTTTGCAGTTCGAACGTTCCGACTGCGAGATGGACAGCCGCATCTTCGTCAATGGCGCGCTGCGCACCGGCTACCTCACGGTGCGCCACGAGGCCTATGACGGCAGCAAGCTCGGGGCGCTGCGTTTTGCCGAGCGCTACAGCGGCAGCTTCCGCAACGAATTCATGGGCCGCGACGACCGCCAGCGCACGGCACCGCGCTGCGTCGAGCGCCAGGTGCGCAGCGGCGGCGCGGGCCCGGGCCAGGCCGGCGCGCTGCCGCTGAAGGCCGTGATCTGCATGCGTGCCTACAAGAAGCTGGAAGGCCTGCACGACCTGGCCGTTCTGGTGGCCACGCTCGACGGCACGCAGCAAGGCGTGCAGGGCCGGCTGGACGCCTACGGCATCAGCGCCGCCAGCGCCCAGCGCCTGGCGCAACACTATCTGGACGGTTTTGCATGGAACGCCCCGAAGACCGTGTCGCCCTGATCGAGTGGCTGGACCATGACGGCCACGTGCAGCGCAGCGTGGATGTGGCGGCCTGGCCGCTGAGCCTGGGACGCGCACTCGACAACACCGTGGTGCTGGACGACCCCCACGTCGCCGCCCACCACCTGCGGCTGGCGCCCGATGAGCACGGTCAGCTGCAGCTTCAGGCCCTGCCCTCGCGGAACGGTCTGATGTTCAACGGCCTGAAGCTCAACGGCGCGGCCCTCGCCGCGGCCGCGCCCTTCACCGCCGTGGCCGCTGGCAGCCATGTGTTGCAGCTGGGCACGACGCAGCTGCGCCTGCGGGTGCGCGGGCCGGGCCCGGCAGCCGGCAGCGCCGCTGCCGATGAACATCTGGCCGCTGAGAAGCCGCTGCCGGGCACCACCCGCGCCAAGCTGCGCGTGCCGCTGCTGGCCGCAGCGGGCGTGTTGCTGCTGGCCTTGGCAGGCCATTGGGTGACGCTGGACCCCGGCGCCGACTACACCGCCTGGCTGCCGCTGCTGGTGGGTGTGCCGGCAGCGCTGGCGGCGTGGTGCGGCCTGTGGGCCTTGCTGTCCAAGCTCTTCCAGCACCGCTTCGATTTCAGCGGGCACCTGCGCATCGCGCTGCCCTGGCTGCTGCTGATGAGCCTGATCGACCCGCTGTGGCCGCAGCTGACCGCGGCGCTGGCACTGCCCGGGCTGTGGAAGCTCGGCAACCTGCTGGAAAACGGCGTGCTGGTGCTGCTGCTGCATGCCCACCTGCGCCACACGCTGCCGCAGCACGGCCGAGCGGTCACGGCAGCGGTGGCCACGCTGGCTGTCGTGGGTGTCGGGCTGTCCACCGCGCTGACCTGGCGCAGCCACGACAGCCTGGTGGCCGCGCCCTACATGAGCACCTTGCCGATGCCTGCGCTGCGCTGGGCGGGCACCGTGCCCAGCGAAGTGCTGGTGCAGGACATGGCCCCGCTGGCCGCGCAGCTGGCCGCACGCGTGGCGCAGGCGCGCCAGGACGACGAAGCCGGCAAAGGCGAAGGCGACGACGCCGACTGAGACCCGGTGCGGCGTGTGGACTCACGCACCACCAGCGACAGCCCCGGGCAGCGGGCCGACGCCGGCCCCGCCTGGCCCGGCGCGTTTTTTCAGGACAGGCGCGCGCGCATCGCGCCACCCCCAAGCCACACGGCAGGCCCGCAGTGCCCACGCGACACAATATGGCCGCCCTCACGAACCGTTGTTTGCACCATGCGCCTTAGCGCCCTGCTGAAGCTCTGCCCCCCGGCCGCAGCCCTCGCCGTCGCCTTCACCCTCGCTCTGGCCGCTGTGGCAGCGCCACCCGCCGCCGCCCAGGCCGCCCCTGCAGGCCCGGCGCTGCGCATCGCCAGCGCCTTCGACGCCCAGACCATGGACCCGCATGCCATCGCGCTGCTCTACCACTCGCGCGTGTCGACGCAGATCTACGAGGGCCTGGTCAACCGCGATGAAAAGTACAAGCTCGAACCCGCGCTGGCGCTGAGCTGGCAGATGGTGTCGCCCACGGCCTGGCGCTTCCGCCTGCGCCCGGGGGTGCTGTTCCACGACGGCACGCCCTTCAGCGCCGACGACGCGGTGTTTTCGCTGCAGCGCGCCCTCACGCCGCCCTCGCAGCGCAGCTTCCAGCTCGGCGGCATCAGCGCGGTGAAGAAGATCGACGCGCTGACCATCGAGATCCAGCTGCAGGCCCCCGACGCCGTGCTGCCCGAGAAGCTCAGCTTCATCGGCATGATGAGCCAGGCCTGGGCCGAAAAACACGGCGTGCAGCGCGCGCAGGACTTCAACGCCAAGCAGGAAACCCATTCGGTGCGCCACGCCAACGGCACCGGCCCCTACCGGCTGGAACGTTACGAGCCCGACGTGCGCACGGTGCTGAAGCGCCACCTCGGCTGGTGGGGCTGGGCCGACAAGCGCAGCGGCAACGTGCAGCAGGTGAACTTCGTCGTCATCAAGAGCGACGCCACGCGCCTGGCGGCCCTGACCTCGGGCGAGGTGGACCTGGTGCTGGACCCGCCCTACCAGGACATCCGCCGCCTGCAGGCCGACACCCGCATGACGCTGGCGCAGACCGCCGACATCGGCCAGCAATACCTCGGCTTCGACCATTCACGGCCCGAGCTCGAAGGCAGCGACGTGAAGGGCCGCAACCCGTTCAAGGACCTGCGCGTGCGCCAGGCGGTCTATCACGCCATCAACGTGCCGCTCATCGTCGACAAGGTGCTGCGCGGCCAGGCCCAGGCCACCGGCGCCTTCCTCTCACCGATGGTCGACGGCAGCCCGGCCGAACTCGACCAGCGCCTGCGCTACGACCCCGCCCGTGCGCGCCTGCTGCTGGGCGAGGCCGGCTACCCGAACGGCTTCACGGTGCCGCTGGACTGCGTGAACGTGGCCTGGCGCGAAAACGTCTGCCAGGCGGTGGCCGCCATGCTCACCCAGGTGGGCATACGCACGCAGCTGCGCAGCAGCCCGAGCACGCAGTTCTTCCCGCGCCTGACCAGCGGCAACACGCCGTTTTTCGAGGTCGGCTGGACGCCGCTGCCCGACGCCTGGAATTCGCTGAACGGCCTGATGCGCAGCTACAGCCGCGAGGGCCAGGGCACCTTCAACGCCGGCCGCTACAGCAATGCCCAGCTCGACACGCTGATCGACGGCCTGCGCGTCGAGCCCGACCTCACCCGCCGCCGCGCGATGGTGACCACGGCGCTGCGCCTGGCCGCCGACGACCTGCCGCTGATACCGCTGTACCGCCGCACCCTCACCTGGGCCATGGCCAAGAAGGTGCAGCTCGTGCAATGGCCCAACGACCAGGTGGAACTGCGCTGGGTGCGCGTGCGCTGAGGGCCCGGCCATGAGTGCACGCCGCCCGCTGTTGATCGGTGCCTCGGCCCGCATCTACTACCCCGGCGGCGCCGGCCACCCCGCCACAGGCGTCTGGAGCAAGACCCTGCACTACCTCGAGCAGGGCGTGGCGCACTGGCTGCTGGAAGGCGGCGCGGTGCCGGTGATGGTGCCGGCGGTGGACGCCCAGAGCATCGTGCAGCGCAGCGAAATCGACCTGGACGACTACGCCGAAGCACTGGACGGTCTGGTGCTGCAGGGCGGCAACGATGTCGCCCCCGAGAGTTACGGCGAGACCCCGCTGCACGCCGACTGGCACGGCGACCGCGTGCGTGACCGTTATGAACGCGACCTGATCCAGGCCTTTGTCGACGCCGGCAAGCCCGTCTTCGGCATCTGCCGCGGCCTGCAGCTGCTGAACGTGCACTTCGGCGGCACGCTGTGGCAGGACATCGAGACGCAATGCCCGCAGCCCGACGGCACGAAGGTGCTGCACCGCGTGCCCGGCCGCTACGAACACCACCACCACACGGTGGATCTGGTGCCGGGCACACGCCTGGCGGCGCTCTTCGACGGCGTGTCGCGTTTTGCCACCAATAGCATCCACCACCAGGGCATCAAGGACCTGGCGCCCGATTTCACCGTGGAGGCGCGCTGCGCCGAAGACGGCCTGGTGGAGGCCATACGCTGGCGCGGGCCGAGCTTCGTGGCCGGGGTGCAATGGCACCCGGAATTCCACACCCCGGGCCACGCGCACACGGTGGACGACCGCGCGCTGCTGCAGGACTTTCTGGCCGCCGCGGCCCGCGTGCGCGAGATCCGGGGCGCGGCACGCTGAACCGGCCTCAGGCGGCCGCACGCTGAACCGGCCTCAGGCGGCCGGGAGCGCCTTCACTTGCAGGGACCGTTGCTGCGCAGGAAGTCGGCCGGCTTCACCGCCGCGCGGCCGCCATGCAGGCCGCGGTCCAGCGCCTGGGCCATGCGCTCTTCCTTCACCAGCGGGCCACGGCCATTGCGGCCCACCAGGCTCCAGGCGTGGCCGTCCTGCACCAGCTGCTGGGCGACGTTGATGCCGTCCACCGTCAGCACGCCGATGCTGCGGCCCTGGCGGTCCAGGCTCACGGGCCGCAAGGTGGCCGGCTTGTTCAGCACCAGGTCGCTCAGCGCGCGTCGCGCCTCGGGGCCCCAGGCCTGGCAGAGCTCGGGCGCGTCGATCTGCGCCAGCCTCACCTCGATGGCCGGCTGGCCGCTGACGTTGAAACGCAGCGTGTCGCCGTCGATGACCTGGGTCACCACGCCTTGCAGCGGCTCGGGCCTGGCCGGCTTGGCGGCCGTCGCGTGCGGGCTGACACCCAGCAAAAGCGCGCTGCCCAGCAACATGACGTTCAGCAATGTCTTCAGGCTCATCGTGCAGATCTCGGTCTGGTTCCGGGCCAAGGCCGGCCGGGGCCGCTTCATGGTGCCGATCGTAGCCGCGCGCGCCGGCGCTGCGGGGGCGCTTGCACCAGCGCCGCCTCGGCCTCGGCCAGCAGACGGTCGAGCCGGTCCTTCAGCTTTTCGGTGCTGAGCTGCTCCCGCAGGCGTTCCACCAGCAGCGGCAGCGCAAACGGGCTGGGCGCGCCAAGGTCCACGCGCTGCAACGGCAGCGCCGCCAGGCGCTGCAAGGTGGCGCCCAGGCGCGAGATCTCCAGCTCTTGCGCCAGCACCTCGGCCTCGGCCTGGCCGAGCAGGCGGTTGGCAGCGTCGTACTTGCGGAAGACCTCGAAGAACAGGCTGCTGCTGGCCTGCAGCTGGCGCATGCTCTTGGGCGCCCCGGGGTAGCCGCCGAACACCAGGCCGGCCACGCGTGAGATCTCGCGGAACCGGCGCTGCGCCAGTTCGCCCGAATTCAGGCTGGCCAGCACATCGGCCAGCAGGCTGTCGGTGGCGAACAGTCTTTCAGCTTGCAGCGCCGCGTCGGGCACCGGCTTGGCCGAGAGGATCTCCAGGCCGTAGTCGTTGACGCTCAGCGAGAAGGTGTTGGGCTCGTCCCGCGCCAGGCGCCAGGCCAGCAGCTGCGCCAGGCCGATGTGCACGTTGCGGCCGGCGAAGGGGTAGAGGAAGAGGTGGTGGCCCTCGCGCGACTTCAGCCTTTCCACCAGCAGGCTGGTGCGGCGCGGCAGCTGCGACATCTGCGCCTGCGCCAGCAGCATGGGGCGCGCGGCTTGAAGCTCGGGGGCAGCGAAGGCGCCCGCACTGGCATCGGCATCGGCATCGGCACCGGCACCGGCACCGGCACCGGCACCGGCGGCCGTTTCGTCGAGCAAGGCGGCCACGGCATCGGCCAGTTCGCTGGACAGCGGCATCTTGCCGCCGGCCCACGACGGCACCACGCCTTTTTTCTTGTTGCCGGCGCGCACATAGGCCGCCATGTCCTGCGTGCGCACGTACTCCAGCACGCGGCCGGCGAAGACGAAGTTGTCGCCCTTGTTCAGGCGCGCGATGAAGCCTTCCTCGATGGAACCGATGGTGCCGCCGCTGAGCCATTTCACGGCCATCGCGGCGTCACTGACGATGGTGCCCACCTGCATGCGGTGGCGGCGTGCGATGCCGCGGTCGGGCACGCGCCAGCGGCCGTCCACCAGGGCCACGCGGTGGTATTCGGGGTAGGCCGTGAGGCTGTCGCCGCCGCGTTCGACGAAGGCCAGAGCCCAGTCGAACTCTTCGCGCGTGAGGTCGCGGTAGGCGCGGGTGCCGCGCACTTCATCGAAGAGTTCGTCGGCGACAAACCCCGTGCAGGGCTGGCCCGCCGCATCCAGCGCGCCGCCCAGCGCCACGGTGACCAGGTGCTGAACCAGCACGTCCAGCGGCTTGTCGGGGCTGTGGCGGGCTTCCACCTGCCCGGCCAGCGCGGCGCGGCGCGCGGCGGCGGCTTCCACCAGCTCCAGCGTGTTGGTCGGCACCAGCGTGATGCGGCTTTCGCGGCCCGGCGCGTGGCCGCTGCGACCGGCGCGCTGCAGCAGGCGCGCCACGCCCTTGGCGCTGCCGATCTGCAGCACACGCTCGACGGGCAGGAAGTCGACCCCGAGGTCGAGGCTGCTGGTGGCCACCACGGCCTTCAGCTGCCCGGCCTTCAAGCCGGCCTCGACCCAGGCGCGCACTTCCTTGTCCAGGCTGCCGTGGTGCAGCGCCACGATGCCGGCCCAGTCGGGCCGCGCCTGCAACAGCAGCTGGTACCAGATCTCGGCCTGGCTGCGCGTGTTGGTGAAGACCAGCGCAGTGCTGCTGGCCTCGATCTCCGCCACCACCGGCTGCAGCATCTGCGCGCCGAGGTGGCCGCCCCAGCTGAAGCGGCCGGGGTCCTGCGGCAGCAGGGTGTCGATGCACAAGGCCTTGTCGACGCGGCCCTGCACCCGCAGCGCCTCAGGCCCGCACAGGGTGTGCATGGCTTCTTCGACATTGCCCAGCGTGGCCGACAGGCCCCACACCACCAGGCCCGGGTTCCAGCGCCGCAGCCGCGCCAGCGCCAGCTGCACCTGCACGCCACGCTTGTTGGCGACGAGCTCGTGCCATTCGTCCACCACCACGGTGTGCACGCCGGCCAGCTCGGCCTGCGCGCGGTCACGCGTCAGCATCAGGCTCAGCGATTCCGGCGTCGTCACCAGTGCCGGCGGAAAACGCCGGTCCTGGCGCGCTCGTTCGGCGCTGGGGGTGTCGCCGGTGCGTGTGCCCACGGCCCAGGCCGGCGCCAGTTCGGGCAGCGGCCACTGCAGCGCGCGTGCGGTGTCGGCGGCCAGCGCGCGCATCGGCGTGAGCCACAGCACCTGCAGGCCCGGCACCTCCTTGACCGGCCGCGCGCGCTGCAGCGCGCCCATCCACACCGCATAGGTCTTGCCGCTGCCGGTGGTGGCGTGCAGCAGGCCGCTGCGGCCCGCGGCCATCGCGGCCCAGACCTCGCGTTGAAAGGCAAACGGCACCCAGCCGCGTGCCGCAAACCAGGCCTCGCCGGCGGCCGCGGGTGACGCTGTGCGCGCGGCGCGGCGAACCCGTGGCGGCACGGCGGCCGTTGCACCCGCTGGCGGTGCAGGCTGGGCAGCAAGTTGAGTGGATGGGCGAGAGGGCACACGGCATTATTGAAGCCCCGGAGACGAGGCATTGACGCCGCCGCGCCACGGTGTTCCGATTGCCGTCTTGCGGGGCGGTCTCGCGGTGCCAGCGCACAGTGCCGCAGCCTTCAGCCTTCAGCCGTTCAGTCCTCCATCCGAGCCTCACGATGCGTCTTGCCGTCACCCCCCTCGCCGCTGCCTGCGCCCTGCTGGCGGCCCCCACCCATGCCGTGGTGCTGGGCCAGAGCGACACTTTCCAGAGCAGCAGCACGCTCGATTGGCGCGTCGGCTCGCCGCACCCGCTGCCGCCTACGGTGGTGGCCACCGGCGGGCCGGCCGGCGCGGGTGATGCCTACCTGCTGCTGCAGGCCGAAGGTGGCGGCGGCCCGGCCAGCCGGCTGGCAGCGCAGAACACCGAGCAATGGTCGGGCAACTACCTGGCCGCGGGCATCACCGCGCTGACCATGGACGTCTTCAACTTCGGGCCGAGCACGCTGTCGCTGCGCCTGCTGTTCGACGGGGACGACGGCACCAGCCAGGCACGCGCCTGGTCGGCCACGCCCATCGTGGTGCCGGCCGGCAGCGGCTGGCAGCAGGTGGTGTTTCCCATCCTGCCCGCCGACCTGCGCGCGGCCAGCGGCGGCAACGTCAACCTGGCCCTGGGCTCGGCCTATTCGGTGCGGCTCTACCACGGCGTGAACTCCAGCTTCCCTGGCGGCTCGGTGGTGGCCACGCTGGGCGTGGACAACATCACCGCCGTGCCCGAGCCCGCCTCGGCGCTGCTGCTGGCCCTGGGCCTGGGCGCGCTGCTGGGGCGGCGGGCGCTGGTGCAGCGGGCGGCCTGATTTGCACCCCAGGCGCCACCTCAGGCGCTGGTGATCCAGCCTTCCACCACATCCACCTCCGCCGGCAGGCCGTGGCCCGGCTGCATCGAGGCCCAGGCCGCCTGCACCAGGCACAGCGCGGCGTCGAGGCGGTCGCCGCTGGCATCGTCCACCAGGGCCTCACGCTGTGCATGCGTGAGCTTCAGGCGCAGGCCCAGGCGCGTGCGGCCCTGCTCCAGCGCATCGACGATGTCCTTGCGCGCGATCAGCCGGTCGGGCTCTTCGCTGTTCTTGTAGGAACGGCGGGCGACCAGCTCGAAGGCCAGCAGGCCGGGGTAGGCCTCCAGCGCCACGCGCTCGGCAGCGCCCTCGTGCAGGCCCGGCACGCTGGCGCCCGAGGCCAGCACGCGGGCATAACCCTCGAAGTACATGAAGCCCACGGGCACATAACGGGTCTGCAGCGGGCTGCTGGAACTCAGGCCCGGTATCGCGCCGTCGGTGGCGCGGTGGATGAGGCGCTGGCCCGCCGGGCGGCCATTGCCCCAGGCGTCCACCAGCGCCCGAAAGGCCATGCGGTTGGGGCAGCGGCGCTGCACTTCGGCCATCACCGCCGCGCTGCTGCTGCCCAGGCCCAGCGACTGCACAAACTCGCGCGGCAGGCCGAAGGGAAAGTCAAAGCCGCCCAGCCACGGGCCGGGCTCGGCGAGCAGGGTTTCGAAGGCGGCCAGCGTGGGCAGGGCTTCCAGCGCTTCCAGGCGCAGCACCGCGCCCACACGCCGGCCGCGGGCCACGGTGATGGGCTTGCGGCGCGTGGGCGCGCAGGTGAAATCGACACCGATGAGTTGCATGCGCCGATTGTGTCGGCCCGGCACCGGGCCCGCCCGCTACCAGGCCAAGGCCATCACCCCACCCGCGATGAAGCCCGCGCCGAGCAGGCGCAGCCCGCGGTCGGTCTCGCCCAGCAGGCGCCCGCCGATCAGCGCGGCCAGCAGCATCGAGACCTCGCGCGCCGGTGCCACGTGCGACAGCGGCGCCATCGTCACCGCGTAGAGCACGCAGATGTAGGCCGCCGGCCCCAGCGTGGCCACCACCAGCGCGGGGCGCCACTGCGTGCGCAGTGCGTGGCGCAGGCCGGTGCCGTCGCGCCAGACCAGCGGCAGCATCATCGGCACGCGCAGCAGGTTGCACAGGTAGTCGAACAGCACCGGACCCATCAGCAGCCACTTCACGGCATAACCGTCGATGACGCTGTAGCAGGCGATCAGCGCACCCGTCAGCGCACCCCAGCGCAGCCCGGCGTGCAGGCGCGCACGCGCCGCCGGGTCGGGGGTGCCGGCCCTGAACAGGCCCGGGCCGCCGGCGATGAGGAAGACCCCGCCGCACACCGCCAGCACGCCCGTGGCGCCGGCCAGGGTCAGCGTCTCGCCCAGCAGCAGCACCGCGGCGGTGGCCGTCAGCAGCGGCCCGCTGCCGCGCGCCACGGGGTAGACCACGGTCAGGTCGGCCTCGCGGTAGCCGCGCAGCAGCGTGAGGAAGTAGACCACGTGCACCGCGGCGCTGGCCGTCACCACCGCCCACTGCAGCGTGGTCCAGCGCGGCAGTTCTTCGGCACCGAACCAGGCCGCCACCGGCGCCCACACCACCGAGGTCATGACCACGGTGACGAAGGCAAAACGATGGTCGCCACCGGCACGCTTGGCGGCGATGTTCCACAGCGCGTGCAGCGCGGCCGCAGCCAGCACCAGCAAGAGGGCGTTCAAGGGCACGCGGCGATTCTGGGGGCCGCGGCCGGCGGCTACAGTCACCGCCATGACAGCCAACCCCGTACTTGCCGAAGCCCTGCGCGGCGGCATCGTTGAATCCGCCCATCGCGGCGCCGTGGCCGTGGTGGACGCCGACGGCAAGCTGCACAGCGCCTGGGGCGACATCGACCGGCCCATCTTCCCGCGCAGCGCGGTGAAGGTGCTGCAGGCGCTGCCGCTGGTGGAGAGCGGCGCCGCCGAGCGCTACGGCCTGAGCGACGAAGAGCTGGCGCTGGCCTGTGCCAGCCACGGCGGTGAAGCGCGCCACACGGCGGCGGCGGCCTCGATGCTGGCCAAGGCCGGCGTCGACCCGGCGGCGCTGGAATGCGGCACGCACTGGCCTTACTACGACGGCGCCATCAAGGCCATGGCCGCCGCCGGGGGCCAGCCCACGGCGCTGAACAACAACTGCTCGGGCAAACACGCGGGCTTTGTCTGCCTGGGTTGCCTCATGTCCGAAGACCGGGCAGGCGGCCAAGACCGCCGCGCCTTCCTGAAGGGCTATGTGAAGCCCGAGCACCCGGTGATGCGCGAAGTGACGGCCGCGCTGCAGGCCACCACCGGCTACGACCTGGCCCGGGCCGCGGTGGGCACCGACGGCTGCAGCATCCCCACCTATGCCATTCCGCTGCGCCACCTGGCCCATGCCTTTGCGCGCGTGGGCACGGGCACGGGCTTGCGCGCCGGCCATGCCACGGCCGCGCTGCGCCTGCGCCAGGCGGTGGCGCGTGCCCCGCACATGGTGGCGGGCACGGGGCGCTTCGACACGCGCGTGATGCAGCACTTCGGCGAACGTGTGTTCTGCAAGGTCGGCGCCGAGGGCGTGTACTGCGCCGCGCTGCCCACGCTGGGCCTGGGCGTGGCGGTGAAGATGGACGACGGCAACACCGCGCGCGCCTGCGAGGTGGTGATGGCCGCCTTGCTGGCCCGCCTGCTGCCGCTGGCCGGCGACGACGCCGCCTTCGTGCAGCCGCTGGCCGACGTGGCGCTGGTGAACTGGAACGGCATCGAAGTCGGCCGCCTGCGCGCCGCCGGGGCGCTGAGCCCGACACGATGAGCCCGAACACGCCCACGCAGGACGGCACCCCGCACGCCGACGGCAGCTTGACCTGGGACCAGCCCACGGTGCGCCTGAAGCAGGGCGAGATGACGCTCTTCCAGAGCCTGGGCGACCCGGCCTCGCGCAGCGCCTGCCTGGTGCTGTACAGCGGGGCCGAGCCCGGCCAGCGTTTTGCGTTGCCCGAGGGCAAGCTCAGCGTGGGCCGCGCGCCCGATTGCCAGGTGCTGCTGGACAACGCCGCCATCAGCCGCCGCCACGCCGAGCTGCAGGTGCAGGGCGACGAGGTGCGCCTGCGCGATCTCGACTCCGTCAACGGCAGCTGGGTCAACGAACAGCGCCTGCGCGGCAGCGTGCTGCTGGCCGATGGCGACATGCTGCGCCTGGGCGAGGTGGTGCTGAAGTTCTTCCAGCGCGAGAGCATCGACGCGCTGCTGCACGACCGCATCTACCGCATGGCCACGGTGGACGCCGGCACCGAGGTCTGCGAGATCCGCCGCGCCCGGCGCAACGCCCGGCCGCTGTCGGTGATGTGCATCGACCTCGACCACTTCAAGGCCGTCAACGACCAGTGGGGCCACCCGGCCGGCGACCAGGTGCTGCGCGAAGCCGCTGCCACCGCGCACGCCACGCTGCGCAACACCGACGTGCTGGGCCGCACCGGCGGCGAGGAGTTCCTGGTGGTGCTGCCCGAGACCGCCCTGCCCGAAGCCCTGGCCCTGGCCGAACGTGTGCGCGCCGCCATCGCGGCCCGCACGGTGGCGCTGAGCGCGGCCGACGGCAGCGAGCTGATGCACGCGCAAACGGCCTCCATCGGCGTGGCCGCGCTCACGACCGCGGCGCACAACGCGCGTGCGCTGCTCGGCGCTGCCGACGCCTGCCTCTACCGGGCCAAGCACGCAGGCCGCAACCGCGTCTGCGGCCCGGCCTGAGCCCCTGCCGCCTCAGGCGACGGCAGGCCCCGTGCCGGCGGGCAGCGGCTCGGGCTTCAGCACCGGCCAGGCCAGCCGCGCCTGTGCCGCCAGCAGCAGCGCGCCGGCCGCCGGCACGACCCAGTAGAAGATCTCCAGCTGCGGCCACCAGCGGCGCAGGTACATCGCCAGCAACAGCGGCGCCAGCACCAGACCCAGGCGCCCGAGCCTGGGTGCGCTGCGGCCCAGCACCGGCGCGCCGGCGGCGAGGAACACCGCCGAGGCCACGAAGACCAGCGTGAACAGGGTTTCGAACATCGGCGCGGCAGCGCCGGCCTTCCACACGCCCGAACGGTAGGCCAGGAAGGCCAGGCAGCCCGCCGCCAGCAGCGCCGCGAGGCGGCGCGCACGCCGGGCGCCGCCGCCGTCACCCTGGCTCTGCATCTCGGCCGTGGCGCTGGCCTTGATCAGCGGCAGAACGGCCAGGCACAGCAGGCCGGTGAGGGCGTCGATGAACAGGGTCTTCGGATAGCCCAGGGCCTCGATGGCAATGCCCTGCCAGGTGGCGCTGTAGGCGATGGCCAGGTTCATCATCGCCATGTAGGCCGTGAACTGCGTGGCCGCCACCTTGGGGTTGGTGACGTCCATGAAGATGGCCGAGCGCGTGCCGTACATCAGGCCCTGGGCCACGGCGTACAGCAGCGTGGCCACCCACAGTGCCGTCACCAAAGCCGCCGGCGCCACCCGCCGCAACGGGCCTTCGGCCGGGTTGGGCATGACCCAGCCGTGCTGCGTCAGCATGGCCATCAGGTACAGCACGGGCAGGCTCATCAGCGCCAGGTAGACGAAGAGCGTGCGGCGGCGGCCGTAACGGTCGGACAGCCAGCCGCCCAGCACCATGCACGCCGCCGAGATGACCTGGGTCCACAGCGACAGCCAGGCCACGCTGTCGTCGTTCAAGCCCAGCTCCACGGCCAGGTTGGTCTGCAGGGCCAGGCCCAGGCTCATGGCCCCGGCCGGCAGCAGCGCAAAGAAGAGGCCGGCAAAGGCGCCGCGCGTGCCCAGGAAGCTGCGAAAGGCCTCGGAGCAGAAGCGCTGCATCTCGCGGCCGGCCGCCGCCAGGCCGGCGGCGCGGCGTTCGGCCAGCGCCGTGGCGGGCTCGCGCAGCGGCAGCACGATGAACACCGTGACCGCGGCAATGCAGCCGGCGACGAAGTAGAAGCCGCCCTGCAGGCCGAAGTGCGGCATCAGGAAGAGCACGCCGCTGCCCCCCAGCGCCATGCCGATGGCGGCGCCCGCGAACATCACGCCGTTGGCCACGCCGCGTTCGTCGGGCTTCAAGGTGCTGACGGCCAGCGCGTCGATGGCCACGTCCTGCATGGCGCCGAAACTGTTGTGCACCAGCAGCACGCCGGTCAGCAGGCCCAGCTGCGCCGGCAGGTCCAGCTGCGAGGCCACCAGCAAGGTGACGACCAGCATGGTCTGCGTGCCCAGGATCCAGCCGCGGCGGCGGCCCAGGCGCTCGGACGTGACAACGTCGATGAAGGGCCCGAAGGCCCATTTGAAGGCCCAGGGCAGGTAGAAGGAACCGACGAAGGCGCCGATCTCCGCCGGCCCGACATCGGCGCGGCGCAGCTGGGTGGCGATGGCGGTGGCGCCGAACCCGAGCGGAATGCCTTCGGTGAGGTAGAGGAAAAAGAAGGCCGCCAGGCGGCCCAGCCGGGTGTCCAGCAGGTTGGGCAGTTGCATGGGCCGGGAGTGTCGCTGAAGCGGCACCGGTTTCAGGGCTTCGGCACCGGCATCGCCAGGACACGACCCCTCAGCGCACCACGCCCGGGCTCAGCCACTGCCCCCACACCGACAGCACCACGCCGCCGCGCCCCAGGCCCGGGCAGCCGGCGAAGGCGGCTTCCAGCGCTGCGGTGTCGGTGCTGCGCGCGAACATCACCTCGGCCACCGGGCCGTGGGCCAGCGTGTACCAGGCGCCGACCACGCCGCTGGCCAGCAGGGCCTGCAGGCGTGCGTGGCGCGCTGCGGTGGTGGCGGCGTCTTCCGAGGCATCGCCGCGGCTGATGTGCAGGATGCGCAGTTCTTCCACGCGGCTGGCGTCGATGCCTTCGGTGTTCAGCGCCCGCTGCGCGGTGGCGGGCACCGCGTTCAGCGTCATGTAGCCCTCGCGCACGTAGTCGTCGGGCTGGAAGTAGGCGCGCAGGTCGTCCAGCGTGTGGGCGCGCACGGCGACGAAGCCGCGCTTCAGGCGGCCGGGGTCGCGCATGGGCCCGGCGGCCTGCAGCTGGCCGGCGGCGAAGAGGCGCTTGAAGTTCTCGATGTGGCCGCGCTGCATTTCGGCCACGGCCTGCCTGTCGGGCGGCGTGGGGCGGCCGGTCTCGAGGAAGACGAACCAGTCGGGCGCCGCGATCGGGGGCTGCGCCGCCGGCGGCGCCGCCTGCAACCGGCCCGGGCCGGGCAGCAGGCCGGCCCACAGCATGGCACCGAGAACACTGGGGAGTTGTCGGCGACGCATCATCTCGACCTTGTTCGCGGCCCCGACCCAGGGCCCGGGCTCACAGTGTCGGCCGCCGCGCGCCGGCCGACAAGCAGCAAAAGCAGCACTCGCAGCAGCGGCAGCGGCAGCCACCCGGCGGCCCCAGACACCCCGAAGAAGCACTCCCATGTTGAACCGCCTGCGCCGCCTGATGCCCAGCCCCGAGAGCCTGGCTGGCAACCGCTGGCTGCGCTGGCTCGGGCCCTCGCTGCTGCACCCGCGCCTGTGGCGCAGCAGCCGCCGCGGCATGGCGCTGGGCGTGGCCATCGGCGTGTTCTTCGCGTTCATCGTGCCGGTGGCGCAGATACCGCTGTCCGCCGCCGCCTCGGTGGCGCTGCGCGCCAACGTGCCCTCGGCGCTGGCCGCCACGCTGGTGAACACGCCGCTGACCTTCGGCCCGGTGTACTACGGCGCCTGGCGCGTGGGCAGCTGGCTGCTGGGTGAAGAAGCCGCGGGCCGCGCGCCGCCGCCGCTGCCCGGCGATGGCGCACCCGACGACCCCGGCGACCCCCGCGGCTGGTGGCAGCGCTGCATCGACGGCCTGAACACGGTGGGCAAGCCGCTGCTGCTGGGCGCGGCGGTGTTTGCGCTGGGTTTCGGCAGCCTGGCCTACGCGCTGGTCAGCGTGGGTTGGCGGCTGCAGGTGCTGCGCAAGCGGCGGCGGCGCTGCAGACTCGGAACCCGCTCGCGCCCGCGCACCTGAACCGCGCCGGGCCGCCAGCGCCCCATCGCCGCCGATTTCGGCCTGCGCGACCCCTTTTGAGGCTGCCGATGCCTGCCACGACGCCGAGCCTGACCCTGCACCACCCCCGCTGTCTTGGTGTTGGCCCAAGGTGCTGATCGCGCTGGACGGGTCGGGCCTCGCGGCCGAACTGCGTCTGCTGAAGGTCGGCGATTTCGAAGATCTCGCCGAGGGGCCAGAGGCCCGTGCTGGAAGCCGGCGGCCAGTTCATTGCCGGGACCCGGCGCATGCCGCACGAACCCCAGGCTGCTCTGCCGGCCTTCCTCGTTGCTGCGGATGCAGGGGGCGCCGGCAACGCCGTGGAGCGGCTGGCCTCAGCGGCCGCGCAGGAACAGCGCGTCCAGTTCCTTCATCGTCACCTGGCGCCAGGTCGGGCGGCCGTGGTTGCAGGTGTCGGCACGTTCGGTGTTTTCCATCTCGCGCAGCAGCGCGTTCATCTCTTCCAGCGTGAGGCGGCGATGGGCACGCACCGCGCCATGGCAGGCCATGGTGGCCAGCAGTTCATCGCGGGCGCGCTGCACCACGCGGCTGGCGCCGGCTTCCTGCAACTCGGCCAGCACCGAGCGGGTGAGTTCGGCCAGGTCGGCGGCGCCACCGGCCAGCAAGGCCGCGGGCCCGCTGCGCACCACCAGCGTGCCGGCCGAGAGCACGCCCACGTCCAGGCCCAAGGCCAGCAAGGCCTCGCTCTCGGCCTCGGCGGTGGCGATTTCGGCGGCCGTGGCGGCCAGCGTCTGCGGGATGAGCAGGGGTTGCGAAGGCAGGCGGTCCTGGCCCTGGGCCGAGCGCTTCAGGCCTTCGTAGACGATGCGTTCGTGGGCCGCGTGCATGTCCACCACCACCAGGCCGTGTGCGTTTTCGGCCAGCACGTACACACCAGCGATCTGCGCGATGGCACGGCCCAGCGGCCACGCGGTGGCGTCGGCCGGCATGGGCGCGGTGGACGGGGCGCCGGCGGGGCCCGTCGCCATGGTTGGCGGTGCTTCCGCGCTGCGCAGCGCCGCCCAGGTGGCCAGGCCGCCGCTGCCCTGGGGCGTGCGCCAAGGCGCCGGCGCCTCGTGTGCGGCCGGCTGCGCCCAGGCCAGTGAAGGCTGCCAGCCCGCGCTGAGGGCAGTCGGCGCCAGCGCGCCGCTGCCCGTGGCCGCATCCGGCGCACGATCGGCGGCCTCGGCCGCTGCCGCACGGCTGGGCGCCAGCGCCTCTTCGACGGCAGCGCGCACGGCCTGGTGCAAGGCCCGGCCATCACGGAAGCGCACCTCGATCTTGGTCGGGTGCACGTTCACGTCCACCAGCTCGGGCGTGATCTGCAGGAACAGCAGATAGGCCGGCTGGCGGCTGCCGTGCAGCTGGTCTTCGTAAGCCGAACGCACGGCGTGCGCCAGCAGGCGGTCGCGCACATAACGGCCGTTGACGAAGAGGTATTGCAGGTCGGCGCGCGAACGCGCGGCCTCGGGCTGGCCGGCCAGGCCCTGCAAGACCAGCGGCCCGCGTTCGGCCTGCAGCGGGCGGCTGGCGGCGATGAAGTCCTTGCCCAGCACGTCGGCCCAGCGCTGCGGCGCTGCGCCGGCACGCCATTGCGCGGACAGGCGGTTGTCGTGCCACACCGCAAAACCCACGTCGGGCCGCGCCAGCGCATGGCGGCGCACGGCCTCCAGCGCGTGGGCAAACTCGGTGGCGTCGGTCTTCAGGAACTTGCGCCGCGCCGGCGTGCTGAAAAACAGCTCGTTCACTTCCACCGTGGTGCCAGTGCCGCGCGCGGCGGGCGTGAGTTCTCCGCTGCGGGCGTGCAGGCGCCAGGCGTGCGGCGCATCGGCGGTGCGCGTGGTCAGCACCATCTCGGCCACCGACGCGATGGCGGCCAGCGCCTCGCCGCGAAAGCCCATCGTCGCGACGGACTCCAGTTCGGCCAGCGACCGGATCTTGCTGGTGGCGTGGCGCTTCAGCGCCAGCGGCAGGTCTTCGCGGTGGATGCCCAGGCCGTCGTCTTCCACCACGATGGCGCGCACACCTCCGGCCACCAGGCGCACCGTGATCTGCGTCGCGCCGGCGTCCAGCGCGTTGTCCACGAGTTCCCGCACCACCGAGGCCGGGCGTTCCACCACTTCGCCGGCGGCGATCTGGCTCACCAGTTCATCGGGCAGTTCGCGGATGCGTCGGCCCTGCGCGCCCGCAGGCTGGCCAGCGTCAGGCTGCAACGCTGCGGCTTGCAGGTCTTGGGGCCATACAGCGTTCATGCATCGATTGTAGGAGGCCACCTGTCAGGCTTGACGGGTGTCGCGCCAGCGCCGGGCAGGCCAGAATGTCGACAACAGTTGCCAGCGGCACGCACCGCCGGCCCGCATCGTTGGAGGACCCATGCTTTCCTTTTTCGCCGAACTCGTGACCCGCACCGACGAAGACCGCCGCGGTTTCGAGACCCATCCCACCGTGGTGGCCGCCGTGGCTGACGGCATGAGCGTCGAGCGCTACCGCGCCCTGCTGCTGGAGCTTTACCACGTGGTCTGGCACTTCAACCCCGTCTGCGCCGCCGCTGCCAGCCGCATGGACGACCACTTGCAGCCCGTGCGCCACTTCCTCTACGAGCACATGCACGAGGAAACCGGCCACGAGGAGTGGGTGCTGAACGACCTGCAGGCCATCGGCGTGACGTCCGAGGTGTCGCGCGCGCACACGCCCGCGGTGCACACGCTGGCGCTGAACGGCTACAACTACTGGGCGGCCGATCGCCGCCATCCGTGCAGCGTGCTGGGCATGCTTTATGCACTGGAAGTGATTGCCTCGGTGTACGGCGGGCCGTTTGCTTCGGCCATCCGCGAGTCGCTGCTGCTGGAGGGCCAGCAGGGCGTTTCCTTCATCGATTCCCATGCCACGATGGACGCGCAGCACATGGCCGAATTGCGAACGCTGATGAACCGGGTGAAGGACGAGCAGGCGCTGGACGCGGTGGTGGAGTCCACGCGCGTCAACTTCCATCACTTCACACGCATCATCGAATCGATCTGATCTTGCCTCACCAGAACTTCGCGCGCAGCGCGGTGCCGGCGGCGGTGCAAGCGCCTGGCCCTGCCGGTGGCATCACTGAACTGCTGAACCGCCCCTACAAGACATTGCGCCTGGAGTGGAGCGCCGAGCTCGGCCTGCTGCGCGTGCGCACCTGCGTCAAGCCCATCCAGTGCTACAGCCTGGCGGCCATGGGCGAGCTGCAGCGCATGCTGGACGACATTGCGGCGAATGCGCCGCTGGTGCGCCACTTCGTGATGAGCAGCGACGTGCCGCGTGTCTTCAATTTCGGCGGCGACCTGGCGCTGTTCGTGCTGCTGGTGCGCGCCGGTGACGTGGACTCGCTGAAGCTCTACGGCCAGCGCTGCGTGGACCTGGTGTGGTGGATGGAAAACGCCGCCCACCTGGGCGTGCACACCACCGTGCTGGCCGCCGGCGACACCCTGGGCGGCGGGCTCGAGAGTGTGCTGCCCTTCCACAAGGTGATCTTTGAACGCAGCGCGCAGGCCGGCTTCCCCGAAGTCCTCTTCAACCTGTTTCCCGGCATGGGCGCCTGGGACTTCACCATCCGCAAGGCCGGCTTTGCGGTGGCCAGCGAGATGATCCTTTCGGGCCGGCTGTACAGCGCCGAAGAGCTGCACTACCGCAAGCTGGTGGACGTGGTGGCCGACGATGGCGAAGGTGAGCAGGCGCTGGAGAAGGTGCTGCGCGATGTCGACCCGCGCCACCGTGGCACGCTGGCAGCGCTGCGTGCACAACGCCTGGCCAGCCCGGTGCGCTACGAGGCCCTGAGCGCCATCGTCGAGCTGTGGGCGGAAAGCGCCTTGGGGCTGACCGACCGCGACCTGCGCCTGATGGAGCGACTGGCGCGCGCCCAGGCGCGCAAGGCCGGCGGCGCCGACGAAGGCGCGGTGGAGGAGATCAAGCGCATGGAGCTGGAAAACGCCTGGGGTGAACGCCGCACCGGCCAGGACCGTCGCGCCCACACGCCCGATGGCGATGCCGAACGGCGCCAGCAACGCTGATCCGCGATAGCGCCCCGGCTCGAGCCCGGCCCGGAAGGCGCCGAGGCGGAGTTGCCGGTCTCAGTTCACTCGGGCGCCACCACCGAGCCGCAGTGCTGGCAAAAACGCGCGCCCGCCAGCAGCGGCGTGCCGCAGTGCGGGCAGAAGCGGGCCGGCCGGCGTGGCGCCATGGGCACTTCCGCCTCGGCGGGGCGGGGCTCGCGGCCATCACGGGCCTTGGCTCGCGCGGCGGCCTGCAGCGCCAGCGAGCTTGGAGGCTGGGCCTTGCGCGCCATCTCGCGCACGGCCGGCAGCCAGGCCTCGGCGGCGCCGTGTTCGGCCTGAAGCTCCAGCATCACGCGGCTGCCCGGGCCGTGCGGCGCCGCGGCGTAAAACATCGACTTGAGCAGCACCACGCGTGCGCGCAGGCGAAGTTCAGGCACGCGCAGGGTCTCGGTGCGGGCGCGGCCGGTGTCCGCGGGTTTCAATGTGGCCGCGATGGGCCCACCCAGGTCCAGCCAGGTCAACACCGAGCTGACTTCCACGCGGCTCCACAGCAGATGGCCCACGCGCAAGGCATAGCCGCCCACGGCCAGGCCCGCGATGCCGGCCGCCCCAGGCACCCACGAGGCCCCGGGCGCACGCATGTGCGCCCAGGCCAGCCACACCCAGGCCAGCGCGCCAGCCAGGCTCCACAGCAGGCCCGCCACTTCGAGCATCAGCAGGCCGCGCAGGCGCTGCGGGGTCTGCGGCACGGCGGGCGCCGTCCGGCGCCCGGCGCCCGGCACGAGGGGCTGCGACTCTTCCAGCACCACGGCCTGGAACCGTCGGTCCTCGCCGGCGCGGGCCTGCCAGGCATAACGCCGGTTGGGGATGCCCTCGGTCCACTGGCGGTGCAGTTCCAGGTCGATGTCGCGCAGCAACTGTTCGGGGTCGCCCTCGAAGGACATCTCGTTCTCTGCGGCAGCCACGGCGGGCAGCCACGGCGCCTGCAACTGCGCCCGCGCGGCCAGCAGCCCCAGTCCTTCAAAGAGGAAGACACTGCCCAGCATCACTGCCGCGGCCAAGGGCAGCCCGAGGCGGGGCACGGCGTCCGCACGCGGCACCATGCCGGCAAAGGCCGCCAGCGCGCCAGTCGCCACCGCGGACAGCAGCAGCAGCACCGCCACCAGCCAGGGTGGCAGCGCGGCACTGTCAGGCTGCAGCGCACGCAGCGCCAGCACGCCGGCGCACACCAGCAAGGGCACCAGCGCGGCCAGGCCCTGCGCCGGCGGCGCGCGCAAGACGAGGAGAGACACCCCCAGCACCAGCGCCAGCCCTGCCACCAACGCCAGGTGGGCCACGCGCACACGCAGATAGGCGTGCAGCGTGACAGGCGCTGCGGCGAGGTCGGGGCCCAGCGTGGCCAGCGCAGCGGCATAGGGCCCGCCCACGGGCGCCTGCCTGAACTCGCCCACTTCCAGCAAACGCTGCAGCGGCGCAGCACCGGGGCTGATGCCGCTGCGCTCACGCGGCACATCGGCGGCCAGGGAGCTGGGCTGCCCAGGGGCGAGCAGCAGGCCGCGCTGCGCGGAGGCCTTCCACAGATCACGCGCGCCCAGCAGCGACAGCAGCATGGCCGCCACCAGATGCGGCACCGCGCTGGCCGGCTCCGGCAGCTTCTCCAGCGTGATGACGGGGGCTGCCGCCGGGTCGCCAGCGACGAAGGACACCACAGCGGCAATGACGACGGCGAAAAGAATCAGCGCATAACCGCGCCACACCAGGAACCGGTTTTCGGTGCCATACGGTGTGGGGAATTCAAAGGCAGGCCCTTCCAGGCTCCACCGGTAGGCCATGCGGGCTCCAGGCTGAACAGTCGCGGCCGATTCTGCATGAAGCCACCGGCCGCCCAAGGCGTCAAAAGCGGCAGGAAAGCACCATGAAAACGGCCGATCCAGCAGGCCCTACATGCTGCGCCGGTATTGGCCGCCCACCTCGAACAGCGCGTTCGTGATCTGCCCCAGGCTGCACACGCGCACGGCGTCCATCAGCACGGCAAAGACGTTGTCATTGGCCATCACCGCCTGCTGCAGGCGCTGCACCATGGCCGGCGCCGCGGCGGCATGGCGCGCCTGGAAGTCGCGCAGGCGTTGCAGCTGGCCCTGCTTTTCTGCCTCGGTGCTGCGCGCCAGTTCGATGCTGTCCGGCACCGCGTCGCCGTGCGGGTTGCGGAAGGTGTTCACGCCGATGATGGGGTACTCGCCAGTGTGCTTGAGCATCTCGTAATGCATGCTCTCTTCCTGGATCTTGCTGCGCTGGTAACCCGTTTCCATCGCACCCAGCACACCGCCGCGTTCGGCGATCTTCTCGAATTCGGCCAGCACCGCTTCTTCCACCAGTTCGGTGAGTTCGTCGATGACAAAGGCGCCCTGGTTGGGGTTCTCGTTCTTCGCCAGGCCCCATTCGCGGTTGATGATCATCTGGATGGCCATGGCGCGGCGCACGCTGTCTTCGGTGGGCGTGGTGATGGCCTCGTCGAAGGCGTTCGTGTGCAGGCTGTTGCAGTTGTCGTAGACCGCAATCAGCGCCTGCAGCGTGGTGCGGATGTCATTGAACTGGATCTCCTGCGCGTGCAGTGAACGGCCCGAGGTCTGCACGTGGTACTTCAGCTTCTGGCTGCGCTCGCTGGCGCCGTAGCGCTCGCGCAGCGCCACCGCCCAGATGCGGCGCGCCACGCGGCCCAGCACCGTGTACTCCGGGTCCATGCCGTTGCTGAAGAAGAAGCTCAGGTTGGGCGCGAAGTCGTCGATGTGCATGCCGCGCGCGAGGTACGCCTCCACAAAGGTGAAGCCGTTGGAGAGCGTGAAGGCGAGCTGGCTGATCGGGTTGGCGCCGGCCTCGGCGATGTGATAACCCGAGATCGACACCGAGTAGAAATTGCGCACGTCGTGGTGCACGAAGTACTCGGCGATGTCGCCCATCACCTTGAGTGAAAACTCGGTCGAGAAGATGCAGGTGTTCTGGCCCTGGTCTTCTTTCAGGATGTCGGCCTGCACCGTGCCGCGCACATTGGCCAGCACCCATTCGCGGATCTTGGCGGCCTCGGTGTCGGTGGGTTCGCGGCCGTTCTCGGCCTCGAACTTCTCCAGGTTCTGGTCGATCGCGGTGTTCATGAACATCGCCAGGATGCTGGGCGCCGGGCCGTTGATCGTCATGGAGACGGAGGTGGCCGGGTGGCAGAGGTCAAAGCCGCCGTAGAGCACCTTCATGTCGTCCAGCGTGGCGATGCTCACACCCGAGTTGCCCACCTTGCCGTAGATGTCCGGGCGCGGGTCGGGGTCGTTGCCGTAGAGCGTGACCGAGTCGAAGGCGGTGGACAGGCGCTTGGCCGGCGTGCCGGCCGAGAGCAGCTTGAAGCGCGTGTTGGTGCGAAACGCATCACCCTCGCCCGCGAACATGCGCGTGGGGTCTTCGCCTTCTCGCTTGAAGGCGAAGGTGCCGGCGGTGTACGGGAAGCTGCCGGGCACGTTGTCCAGCATCAGCCACTTCAGAATTTCGCCGTGGTCCTCGTACTTGGGCAGCGCGACCTTGCGGATGGTGGTGCCCGAGAGGCTCTTGGTGGTGAGCGCGGTGCGGATTTCCTTGTCGCGGATCTTCACCACGTACTCGTCACCCGCGT
>LNFM01003447.1_pt1 | contig 31107 bp, 22 predicted proteins | sample 596031 | NCBI WGS metagenome assembly LNFM01 (sample SAMN04254537, study PRJNA301005) | activated carbon metagenome | isolation source: dual media filters at the Ann Arbor, Michigan drinking water treatment plant | place: USA: Ann Arbor
CCGCAAGGGGGAGGGGGACCTGCCCAGATCGACACACGGCCAGGGGGAGAGGGAGGGGACTTGCCTGTGTTTCGGCTCGGCATCTCAGCGTTCCAGGAGTTGTGACGCGATGGGGCCCGGTGACCCTCGACATTCGCGGAGGGCAGGCAAGCACCGGGATGACATTTGAGTGTACCTCACACCGCCATGGCCATGCCGTCGCGGCCGGGGTCGGCGCCGCCATCAAGGCGGCCATCGACGATGCGGATGGCGTGAACGCCGGCAAAGTGGAAGTTCATAGGCCAGCGGCGCACGTCGTAACCGCGTGATTTCAGCTCGGTCTCGGTCGACCGCAGAATGCGGTTGGTGATGTCGAGTGTGTCGGAGGTAGCGTTGAAGCGCGGCGCGGCCACAGCCTCGGCGGCGCTCATGCCGAACTCGATGACGTTGAGCATCACCTGCAGGATGCCCATGGCGATGTAGGTGCCGCCGGGGGCGCCGATCGCGAGGAACGGCTTGTCGTCCTTGAAGACAATGGACGGGGCGAGCGACGAGAAGCGTGATTTACCGGGGGCGAGCGAGCCGGGGCGGCCAGGACGCGGGTCGAAGACTGCCATGGCGCCGTTGTACATGAATCCGAGGCCCTCGGTGACCACACCCGACGGCGTGCCGAGTGAGTGCGTCATGGTGGCGATGACGCCGTTCTCATCGACGGCGACGACGTGGGTCGTGTCGGCGCTTTCCTTCTGCTTGCCCTTGAGGCGCGGAACGCCGGTTTTCTCCCCGCGCTTGATGCGCGCGGCCAGCGGCTCAGCATAGGCTTTCGACGTCAGCTCATCGAGCGGGACAGTGACAAAGCGCGGATCGCCGACCTTCGCATCCTTGTCGACGGTGGCGATCTTCATGGCCTCGGCGACGGTCGCGATGTAGCCGGGCGAGTTGTGGCCCATGGCCTTCAGGTCGAAGTGCTCGAGAATATTCAGCATCTCGATCAGCATGAGGCCGCCGCCGGGCGGGCGGTTGGTGGCGATAGGCAAACCCCGGTAGGTTCCCCAAAGCGGCGGGTTGGTCTCGGGCTTGGCATCGGCGAGGTCTGCTTGAGAGATGAGGCCGCCGTTGGCCTTCATATCGGCTGCGATGCGGCGGGCAATGTCGCCCGCGTAGAAATCCTCGACGCCGTGGTCGCGAATGCGGCGCAGGGTGGCGCCCATGTCGGCGTTTTTCAGCACCTCGCCCATCTTGCGGAGGGTGCCGTCGGGCTTGGCGTAGATTTTTCGTGTTGCGGGCAGTGTCGTCAGCATCTCGGCGTGAGGGGCACGGCCCTCGGTCGGCACCTGCGCCCAATAGGCAGCGACATGGGGGCGGACCATGAAGCCCTGCTCGGCGTAGTGGATAGCGGGCGCAAGAAGATCGCCGAGCTTGCGCGAGCCGTATCGGCGCAGCGCCTCGTCAAGGGCACGCAAGGTCATGGGGCTGGTGATGGCGCCGTAACCGATCTCGTTGACCTTGCCTTCGAGCTGGAAGCCGAAACCGTCCTCGCTCTCGCCGATCAGAAGGTGCTCCCACATGTCCGGCTTCGTGGCGAGCGGTGCACGGCCGTGGAAGTCGAGGCATTCGTGGATGCCCCGCTTCGGATCGTAAACGTGCAGGGAGCCGAAGCCGGCGATGCCGCACATCTGGGGATCGACGACGGTCTGGACGAGCGCCGTGGCAATCGCCGCATCGACCGCATTGCCGCCCGCCTTAAGCGCCTCGAGTCCTGCTTCCACCGCCTCGGGCTGCGCCGCTGAGACCATGCCGTGAGTCATCATCCGCCTCCGCCACAATGTTTCGTGTTCCGGCAAGGCTACCGGCAACGGACAAGGTGTGCGAGCGTTGTAAACGCCAGCCCCGTCCAATCCTGGAGCAAAGCCATGCGCACCGTCACCCTCAAGACTGGAGAGACGATCCCCCAGCTCGGGATCGGCACGTGGCACATGGGGGAGCGGCGAGGCGACCGGGCTGCCGAGGCCAAGGCGGTGAAGTCGGCGCTCGATCTCGGCATCACTCTGATCGATACGGCGGAGATGTATGGTGAGGGCGGCGCGGAGGAGGTGATCGCCGAAGCGACGGCGGGGCGACGCGATGGGCTTTTCATCGTGTCGAAGGTGTATCCGCATAACGCCTCGCGGAGCGGCGCCATCGCCGCTTGCGAGCGGAGCCTGAAGCGGCTGCGGACCGATCGCATCGACCTTTATCTGCTGCACTGGCGTGGATCGCATCCGCTGGCCGAGACAGTGGCAGCGTTCGAGAAGCTCAAGGCGGACGGCAAGATCCGGCACTGGGGCGTGTCGAACTTCGACGTCGACGACATGGAGGAGTTGCGAGACGTCAAGGCGGGCGGGGGCTGCGTCTCGAACCAGGTGCTCTATCATCTGGGGTCGCGCGGCATAGACCACGACCTCGTCGCGGACTGCCGGGTGCACGGCGAGATGATCATGGCCTACTCGCCGCTCGGGCAAGGGTCGATCCTGCGCAATGCGGGATTGGGCAAGGTCGCGGCCAAGCACGGCGTCACACCGGCCGCCGTCGCAATTGCCTGGACGATGCGTCACCCGCACGTCGTCTCGATCCCGAAGGCGGGCAACCTGACGCACGTAGAGGAAAACTTCGCGGCTGCCGATCTCGCGCTCGAGCCGGAGGACCTCGCGGAGCTGGACAAGGCCTTTCCGCCGCCGCGCGGGAAGCGGCCGCTCGGCATGTTGTAAGCCCGCCGGCGCGGGTTGGTCAGAGTTCGCCCATGGTACCGACGGAGACCGGAGGGCTCGCCGAGCAACGCGAGTCGAGATTGCGCGTGCCGCACATCAGTCTCGCCTTGGGATTCGCCGAAAGCGCGCACGAGAAGTAGGCGAAGGTCGAGAAGGGGCCTTCGCCGAAACTCAAGAAGTCGCAAGCCTTGCCTCCGATCGATGCCGATATGCAAGGCAACCGCGCTCCGTAGTCGCAACGCAACAGAACGTGCTTCTCGTCTTTCTTGGCGAAGCTGGACGTCAGAAGGGGACGATTGTCATGGCCATTCTCCTCGTCGAGATAGCGTGCAATTGCTTTCAGGTACGGAGTCGCCTCCCGGTAGCCGTTCTCGGGCGGCTTCTGGCCGGTCGGCTCGGTCAGCAAGTAGCCGCCATGTCCAGTCGGGCCGTCGCACGTCGCGGTGGCCGAGTAGATCGGCGTCCACATCCAGATATTCCAGCCCACACGGTTCTCGTAGGACCAATCGGCGATCGCCCTGAAGGCGCGCTCCATGCGGTCGTAGCGCTTGCCCGTGCGGCACTCGGATATACCGACCTCGTGAAAGTAGAAGGGTTTCCCCGGCATCGCGTCGGCGTAGCGATCGTAGATTGCCGACATGCGCTTGCGAATGGAGGCGGATGACAACTGGTCGAAGTAGACCAGCTGGGTATCGTCGGGACGCCTCGCGCCATCCCAATAGAGGTGCGTGCTGAAGCCGTCGAAATTATTCAGCTCATTGTCGCGATCGAGGGGCCGGAAGGGGAGGTTATCGGGTCCGACATGACCGAAGCGGAGGTAGCCGTCGTCGTGGAAGACCATGGCGACGCCCGCCCGCAGGCGCGGGTTGAGAGCATGGATCTCGGCCGGTAGGCTGCCAAGCGTGCGACGAACACGTGCGGCGTTGCGCCGGTATGCGGCCTTGGTCATGGCACAGCGTTTGCCGGTGTCGTCGTATCCAGCCTCGGAAAAGAGGTAGAAGATGATGTTGTCGTGATGGCCGGACGTCGCCTCGAACAACGCCATCGTGTATTTCAGGTACTCGGCCCATGCCGCCGGATGATCGTGCCAAGTGCAGAAATCATGGCGGTTGCCCTGGTCTCCCTTCCGTACGGCGATTTTGGGGAGCAGATAATCTGCTGCATACCCTCTGCCGAGCTGGCCGAGCGTCAGAATGACCTTGAGGTTGTTCCGCCGGGCCGTCTCGAGCATGTCCTCCAGAAGCTCGACGTGACGCGGCTTCAGGAGTTCTTGCGTGGTCGCATCGAACCAGGAGGCGGTCGGCATGATGGCGACGGTGTTGAAGCCAGCGGCCCCAATACGCGAGGCCTCGTTACGGAACTCGGCTGCGTACACCTCGGGATTCCACTCGGGATAGTTCGTATAGTACGTGACGCTGCGGATGCGGGGAATGTGGGCGATCAAGCGGTGACGGCTCGAGGTGGCCTCGGGATAGGCGTCGCAGGACGGGCAAGCGGGGGAGGACTGTTCGATCGGCCCGCGCGAGTTTGCTCGTGGCGCCCGCTTGGACCCTGCGCTGGCGCGGGTCTCGACGACCGAGGGGGGAGAAACAGCCTCGACGCGATCTCGAGAGGGTCGACTTTCGGCAAGCGCGTGCGGCAGCGTGAACGCCAACCATGCGACCGCGGCTGCCACGGTCGATAGTCTCCAATTTCGCTGCGCCCGCATCGCTATCCTCGCCAACATCCCTGGCTTCGTCACCACCACCCGATGGTGAAAGCGAGCGCGGCGCCGATCGGCTCCCTGCATGGATCGTCAACAAGTGGTGAACGGCCGAATTATGGCCCTGGGGCAAATGCGCCGGCCTGGCAGAAGCGGTGCAGGGCCTCATGACGCGAGCAAACAACCTTGGGGTGGGCACCTTCACGTCACGAGGGAGGCTTCCTACATGACCGGAGGAGCCAGCCTGCGGGGGGCCCCGGTTGACCAGGATCACGGCCGGATCTGCCGCTTCGGGGCATGTCTGGCGGGTGGAGGATACCCATGAATATCGAAAAGTATACGGACCGCGCCAAGGGCTTCATTCAAGCAGCACAGAACCTCGCCCTGCGAGAGGGGCATCAGCAGCTGACGCCTGAGCATCTCCTCAAGGTTCTTCTCGACGATCCGGAAGGCTTGGCCTCCGGGCTCATCGACAAGTCTGGTGGTCACGCGACGCAAGCGGCGGCGGAAAACGAGCGCACGCTGCAGCGGCGACCCAAGGTGTCGGGCGGCGGGGCCGGGCAGGTGTACCTGTCGCCGGAACTGGCTCGCGTTCTGGATCAAGCCGAGAAGGTTGCCGACAAGGCGGGCGACAAGTTCGTCACCGTCGAACGGTTGCTGCTGGCGATTGCTCTCGATGGCTCTTCGGAGGCCGCGCGGGCGCTCAAGGATGCCAGCGTCACTCCGCAGGCGCTCAATGGGGCCATCAACGAGGTCCGCAAAGGGCGCACAGCCGATTCTGCCTCGGCAGAGGAAGGCTACGACGCGCTCAAGCGCTATGCGCGCGATCTCACCGAGGCGGCCGCACAAGGCAAGATCGACCCCGTGATCGGGCGCGACGAGGAGATCCGGCGCACCATTCAGGTGCTGTCGCGGCGGACGAAGAACAACCCGGTTCTGATTGGCGAGCCCGGCGTCGGCAAGACAGCCATCGCCGAAGGTTTGGCGCAGCGCATCGTCAAGGGCGACGTGCCGGAAAGCCTGAAGGACAAGCGGCTTTTGTCTCTCGACATGGGCTCGCTGATCGCGGGTGCGAAGTATCGAGGCGAGTTCGAGGAGCGACTGAAGAGCGTGCTCAAGGAGGTGCAGGCCGAGGAGGGCCGCATCATCCTGTTCATCGACGAACTGCACACGATCGTCGGAGCGGGCAAGACCGAAGGCTCGATGGACGCGGGCAATCTGCTGAAGCCGGCGCTGGCGCGCGGCGAGCTGCACTGCGTCGGTGCGACGACGCTCGACGAGTACAGGAAGCACATCGAGAAGGATGCGGCGCTGGCGCGACGCTTTCAACCGGTGTTCGTCAGCGAGCCGACGGTCGAGGATACGATCTCGATTCTGCGCGGCCTGAAAGAGCGCTACGAGCTGCATCACGGCGTCCGCATCACCGACGCGGCGCTGGTTTCGGCCGCGACGCTTTCGAACCGGTACATCACCGACCGCTTCCTGCCGGACAAGGCGATCGACCTCGTCGACGAGGCCGCCTCGCGCCTCAAGATGGAGATCGATTCCAAGCCGGAGGAGCTGGACCGGATCGACCGCGACATGATGCAGATGAAGATCGAGCGGGAGGCGCTGAAGAAGGAGAGCGATCCCGGCTCGAAGGATCGTCTCGCGAAGCTCGAAAAGTCGATCGCGGAGCACGAGGAGCAGTCCGCCGCCATGACGCGCCGCTGGGAGGCCGAGAAGGGCCGACTTGGCGATGCGCAAAAGCTCAAAGAGGAGCTGGACGGCCTCAGGACCGAGCTTGCCAAGGCACAGCGCCGGGGCGACCTCGCGCGGGCGGGCGAGCTTGCCTACGGGCGGATTCCGGAGATCGAGAAGAAGCTCACGGCCATGGAAGGCGGCGACGGCAAAGTGTCCGTGATGGTTGAGGAGGCGGTGACGCCCGATCATATCGCTGGCGTCGTCTCGCGGTGGACCGGCGTGCCCGTCGATCGAATGCTGGAAGGCGAGAGGGACAAGCTGCTCCGGATGGAGGAGGCGATTGCGCGGCGCGTCGTCGGGCAGGAGGAGGCGGTCAAGGCCGTCGCGACCGCCGTGCGGCGCGCGCGGGCCGGACTGCAAGACCCGAACCGCCCGATCGGCTCGTTCATGTTCCTTGGGCCGACGGGTGTTGGCAAGACGGAGCTGACGAAGGCGCTTGCGTCGTTCCTGTTCGACGACGAGAGTGCGATGGTCCGGATAGACATGTCCGAGTACATGGAGAAGCACTCCGTCGCTCGCCTCATCGGCGCGCCCCCGGGCTATGTCGGCTACGAGGAGGGCGGAGCACTGACCGAAGCGGTGAGGCGCCGGCCCTACCAGGTGATCCTGTTCGACGAGATCGAGAAGGCGCACCCAGACGTGTTCAACGTGCTGTTGCAGGTGCTCGACGATGGGCGCCTGACGGATGGCCAGGGACGCACGGTCGACTTCAAGAACACGCTGATCATCCTGACGTCCAACATCGGCGCCGAGTACCTCGTGGCCGTGAAGGACGGCGGCGACATGCAGCAGGCGCGTGAGTACGTCATGGCGGAGGTAAAGACGAAATTCCGGCCCGAGTTCATCAACCGGCTCGACGAGATCATCGTCTTCCACCGCCTGCAACGGAGCGAGATGAGCCGCATCGTCGACATCCAGATCGCACGGTTGCAGAAGCTGCTCGCCGACAGGAAGATCACGCTCATTCTGGACGACGCGGCGCGTACGTGGCTCGCCAACAGCGGCTATGACCCGGCCTATGGGGCAAGGCCGCTCAAACGGGTGATCCAGAAGAGCGTCCAGGACGGGCTGGCGGAGCGTATCCTGGCGGGTGACGTGAAGGATGGCGACACGGTGCGACTGACGGTGCGCGACGGAGTCATTGTCGTGACAAGGGAGGCCGCCGGGAAGGCGGCAGCCTGACGTAAGCGGAACGACAAGAGCCGCGAGATCGACAAGCGGGGCGGACCGGTGAACGCTGGTCCGCCCTTCGCGCATTAATGACTTTGCAGGGCCTGAGCCCTAAAATGTGGTTGAAGTGTCGAAATTGAGACACATCTTCGCGTTCATTCTATCGATCGCAGCAGATACCCACAGGTCTCGAATTGACCAGTGCAACTCGGCGCGCAACAAATGAATGACGTTACGCCTGCGATTCAGAACGGGCGGCGAAGGGAGCGAATTCAACCAAGAGCGGCAATTCATGCTTGCCAGACAAGAGGACTTGTTTCTCAGGGACGTGGAGGCTGCGATCCGCCACTGCGGTGGCGCGCAGACGACGCGCTCTCAAACCGGCATCTCCGTCAAAGCCTCGGGGCCCAGCGGCTTCGACATGGTGGCCATGGTCGAGGGCGGGCGCTTTGCGCTCTATTTCGACAACTGGGTCGAGGAATTCGACTGCGATGAGATTGCCCGGCGTACCTTCGAGGCAGCTCTGGCCGGTGAGGCGCGCCTTCGCGTCGACATGCTGTCGGGCCGACGCTGGCGGTGGACCCTTGAGAAGCTCAACGAGGACGGCAAATGGCTGGCGGAGAGCACGATCGGGCATGTGACCTGGCGGTTCTGGGGTCGCCCGTCGAGCATCTACCTTCGCAATGCCTTCCCTCGTCAGCACGTTAGCGTCGGGAGCGGTGACGGTGACCTGACCTCACGCGCGTGTTGATCGTATGGCGCTGCTAGTCCGCAATCATTTTTCGTAGGTGTACTCGAAGTCACAGTGGCTTGCGCCCTGCATGATGGTCTGGGTGCGCGCGAGCTTCAGCTTCGGATCGTAACCCTCGCAAAATGTGCCGTCTCGCTGGCACGACAGCAGGTGTCCGATCTCGCCGAGGCCCATCTCCCGGTACATGCGTGCATACTCGCAGCGCGTCACCTTGAAGGCGAAACGCTTGTCGCTTGCCTCCTCGATCTCGACAGCCAGCGCGCCACCTCGTGTCCACGGTTCCTGTGCAGCAATGAATGTCTCCAGGGAGGTCTTGCCGCCAAGGGTTTCGGCCATCTCGGCACCCTGCTCGATCGCCGCGCGCCGCACGCTCTCGCCGACAATCCGTGCAGCCGTCTCCTTGCCGTGGCTATCGCACAGCGTGGCGTAGACGTGGGCGAGAAGCTTCGCCTCGACGCGGCGCCGCTCCAGCATTCCGGTCGTTTCGGCGTCGGCCATCTGTCACCCCCAGTCACGGTTGATCAAGGCTTCGGTTTACCGGTCTCGACGACGACAGCGTCGCTTACGGCTTCACGCCCCCCGCCGAGCGTGGCTCGTCGTGGATGCAGCGGTATGCCCGACTCAGACGCGGTCGCACTGCCCGAGGTCGGGCCCGTGGGCATTTTCGATGCCGTTACCGGCTGTACCTCGACCGTGATGGGCCGATCGGCATCGCTGGTTCGCGTCCGCAAGCCAGACGACGAGATACTCCGAGGCTCCAAACGGCCGTCGATATCAGAACCCGAAGCGCTCGCGGACGCGGGAGGGTGGCGGTCGTGTGGCCCGGCGGCGGCCGGCGCGGGACGCGTGCCGAGAAGCACCAACTCCTCGATCTTCTTCAAGGCCAGCGCGGCTTCACTCTCGCCGGTGGCCTCTGGCGGCACCTTCCACTGGAACACGTCGAGGGCGCCGTTGGCGGGCGAGGTCGGCAGCCAGCGATCCGATACGATGCCGTCAGCCGTCCAGGCCGGATCGCGCGGTGCATCCGCGGCGCGTCCGAGCCATTCGCGAACGCGGCCAGCATCGTTATGCTCCTCACCCTCGATGCGCGCCATCAATGTGCAAACGCGCTGCGACAGTCCGTCCTCGAGTAGTGGCTCAAGGGCTTGGCGAGCCTCGCGCCACTCGCGCGCCTCGACGGCGGCCGTGGCCAAAGCGATCTGCGCCTCTGGGCTGTGCGATGCCATCGGTGCGAGGCGGCGCACGCGGTCGAGACGATCTCGGGGGCTGTCACCGGGCCGGGCAAAGGCATAAACGAGCGCCAGATCGGGATGCTGGGCCAGCTTCCAGGTCCGCTCGACGACCTTGGCGACCTTGGCCGTCGATCCCCTCGATGCGTACTGGCGCCCCGCGATCACGGCGGCCGGAATGAGATCCGGCGCCAGATTATGCGCATCGGCGGCGAGTTCGAGGGCCTTGGCGCCGTTGGTATCCTCCAGTTCCTGTGCCCGGGCGGTAAGCAGGACGGCGCGGCGGCGGTCAGCAATGGCCTTGTCGAAGTGGCCGTGCTTTTTCGCAGTCGCCAGAGTGTCCAACGCCTCGTCCCAGCGGCCCTCGCGACACTGCTGGCCGAACAGGGCCTCCACTGGCCAACCCAGGCGCGGGTTCAAGCGCATGGCTCGCTCGGCGAACTGCTGCGCGGCCTCCGCCTCGCCCTCACGCTCGGCCTCCAGGAACAGGCCACGCAAACCAAGCTGCTCGGTATCGGGCTGGCCCAGCATGGCCTCGAAGATGCGACGGGACGTGGCCCGGTCGCCGGAGAGTTGGGCGGCCTGGGCGCGCAGCAGGTGGGTCAGCGGCTCGTTCGGCAAGGATTTGCGCGCCTGGACGGCATGCTTCGTCGCCAGGGAGCGGTCTCCCGCGCCGATGGCGATCATGCCACTCGACAATGCATCGAGGCCGCGCTCCTGACGGCGGCGGGTGAAGTAGCTGCCGAGGATGGCGGGGCTCGTCCAAATCTGGCGCAGCAGAGACCACACGAACAGCGCGGTGGCGACCAATAGCGCAAGCAGCACGATGGCGCGGAAAACGCTGGTCTCGACCTCGTAGCCTTCCCAGTTGATGACAAGGCTGCCGGGCCGGTCCGCCAGCCATGACAAGCCGGTTGCCAGGGCCGCCACGCCGACCAGGTACAGAACGACGCGTATCATGGCTGGCCCTTCTTCTGCGCTGCGGGCGCGGGCGATGCTGCGGGTCCAGCTCCGAGGGATGCCTTCAGGGCCTCATCAATGGATTTCAGCGCCGCCTCGACAGTCTGGCGTGCCTCGACAGTGGCGATCCACTCCTTGGCGATCTCGGGCGGGCGCTCCAGCGCCTTGGCCTCGGTCACGACCTCGCCGAGGCGGCCGGCCTTCAAGGCGTCGTCGATGCGCGCGACGACGGCCTCCGGGCTTCTGTCACCGCTCGCGTGCGTGGTCTTGCGAACACGCACGAACGTCTTGGCCCCCGACAGAAGCCGGTCGACGACCGATCCGTCGCCCTTCTCGGTCTCGGCGTCGAGTATGGCGTGCGCGACGGGACGAAACGAGACGGCCAGCTCGGAAAGGGTCGGAACACCCTTCTTCCGGTACGCCTCCAGGGGACGCAGATCGATACGCGTTCCGGACACCTTGGCGACCTCGGTCAGCTCACGGTCATAGGCAACACCGCGCTCCATGGCCCGCTTCAAGTTGCCGAGCTCGAGTGACAGCACGATGCGCTCCGCGGTGGCATTGCGCTCGCCTTCGCTCTGGACGACCGTCGTCAGGTTGCGCTCGAGGGCGCCGAGCTTGCTGGCCAGCGGTGCGACGGCGGCGCTCACGTCGTCGGGCTTGGCCGAGGCCGTAATCCGCGCCTCGAGTTCGCGCCGAACGGCATCAATGGACCCGCCGAGCTTGGCGGTGTCGTCGCCCGCGGTCTTGAGGGCGAGTTGCAGGCGCTCCGTGTCCGTCTTGACCTTGTCCAGGCCGGTGGCGAGACGGTTGGTCTCGCCTTTCATGGTGCCCAGCTCGCGATCGATCCGCTGGGTCGCGGAACGTGCCGCCTCGCTCGCCTCGGAGATGGGAGCAATGCGCGTCTCGATTTCGCGCGCGGCATCCTTGCGCAGCTCGCTGGCGCGGGCTGCGAGCGCGGCTTCCAGGTCGGAGATGCGGCCGGTCATTGCCGCGAGCTGCGGGATGCGGCCTGCGCGATCGGGCTCGGCGCGGGCGGCGGCGCCGAGATCCGTGAGTTGCCGCTCGAGCGTGACGAGACGCTCGCCCACATCGGCGATTGGCGGCTCCTTGGCGAGACGTTGATCGAGGTCGCCAGCGAGCTTGAGAGCGCGCGCCTGCATCTCACCGACCGCCGCGAGTTGCGCCTGCAGCGCATCAATCCGCTTGCGGTTGGCGTCGGCGGTTGCATTGGCTCGGGCGGGATCATTCTCAGGCAGGGGCGGCGGGACCGGCGCGGCGGCCCTATTCTCGAGCGCCGCGAGGCGATTTGCGACCTCGGGCGGTACGGGCGTGACCTGAGGTGGCACGCCGATCTCTTCCCACAGGTGGGTGGCGACCGGAGCGACCAGTGGCGCGCCGAACAGCGCCACAACGCCGCCAACGAGGCCGGAGATCAGATGCGAGCCGAAGCCGCCACTGGCACGCTTGCCGCCGGCAGTTGGTGGAGGCGTACCACTGCCGCCCGAGGTTGCACTGGCGGCGGTCGCTGCCGAGGCGGCTGCGCCTATCGAACTCACCGAGGAGGTTGCGGCGGCTGAAGGCTTGGCGGTCGAGGCCGAGCCGCCGGCTGGTAGGCTGCTACCCGTCGCCGATGCCTGGGCCGCGGCGGAAACTTTGCGCGCGGCCTCGGCCTGATTGCGAGGTGCGGCTGCCTGGGGCGGCTTCGGGCCCGGCGGCTCCGCAGCCTTGGGTGCGACAGGACCCGAGCTGGACGAGACGGGGCGCACCTCGACCGCCTTCAGGTCGATGGTCGCATGGGGGCGTTTAGCAGCACTGTCGGCGGCAGCGCGCTCGCCGGCCTTTGCGGGCCCATCCTTCTGGCCCGGGCCATCTTTCTTGTCGGTCATCGAGGCTTGATCCTCTGCCTTTACGCGAACGATGGGCTCCAGAACGACGCATGATCTAGGCGCCGATCGAGCGGCCTGGGAAAGCCGAGCAGTTTCCACGGGGTAAACTGCTATTCCCCCAATTTTGCCGCAGCGAGATCAACTAGAGCAAGCATTTCTTCGAGGGTCGGACGAACAGCCGCCTCGATCTCGATGCCGCGCAGCGGCGCAAGCCGGCGAGCGACCGCATCCGACAAGCACAAATGCACGATGTCGCGGGTCGATTTCTCCAGACCGTGCGCGGTGACGATGCGGGTCCAGATGGTCGCCGCCTGTGGCGACATGAGCATGACTGCATCGATCTCACCGGCGCCGATGGCGGACAAGGCTTGCGGTGGCAAGACCCGTGCGTGCTCCATGCGGTAGACGACGTGGCTGTCGACGCGAATACCAAGCTCCTGCAGCTCACCGGCAAGGTCATGGGCGAGGCGGTCTCCCGCGAGGTGAAGAAGCATATCCTCGGCAGAGTCGACGAGCGAGGCGATCAATGGACCAAGATCGGACGCAGTGCCCGGTCCCTTGACGACGCGCGAAAAGCCCATCCGCCGCGCCTCCTCCGCCGTGGCACCGCCGACAGTGAACACCGTCAGGTTGCGGGCGACCGCCAATGCATCTGAGCCGACGAGGGCGCGTAGCGCATTGCGGCTGGTGGCAATGAGCCCCGTGACACCCTCCAGCGCCTCGGATTCGAGGCCCAACGGCACGAATGACGACAGCGGCGCCGCCGTCGCCTCGTGGCCGTGCTGCTCGAGGAGGCCAACGAGCTTGATGCTGTCGGGCTCCGGGCGGGTGACGAGGACGTGCATGAAGCCTCCGGCCTGGTCGGGGTGGCGCCGCGTCTCAGACGGAGAAGAAGCCGGATCCGCCTTTGGATTTCAGCTCGTCGGCGGCGTCAATGGCGAGTGCGATCCGATCGGACACCGGACCTTTGCGCTCGGCTCGCAAAGAAATGCTGCCGCTCGGCGTCAGAATCTCGCCTTTGAGGACGATGTCTGGGCCGGCCAAGGTCGCGAGCGCCGCAATCGGAGTTCGGCACGAACCTTCAAGGCGCGCCAGAAAGGCGCGCTCGGTCTCGACGACGCGAGCACTGGGCGCATCGTCGATGCGTGCAGCGAGGTCGGCGCTGGCCTTGTCGTTTGCGCGGATCTCGATGCCGATGGCGCCCTGAGCCACCGCCGGCAACATATCCTCGGGATCGACGGCGTGGGTGATCCGATCAGCCTTGCCGAGGCGGCGGAGACCCGCGCAGGCGAGATAGGTGGCGTCGGCCACGCCTTCGGCCAACTTGGCCAGGCGGGTCTCGACGTTGCCGCGAAAGCCGACGATCTCGAGATCGGGGCGCAAGCGCCGGACCTGAGCGGCCCGGCGTAGAGAGGAGGTGCCGATGCGGGCGCCGGACGGCATGGCCGCAAGCGAGGGCCAAGTCAGGGATATGAACGCATCCCGCACGTCCTCGCGCGGAAGAATTGCGGTTATCGCAAGCCCCTCCGGCAGCACCGTCGGCATGTCCTTCATGGAGTGCACCGCGAGGTCGATGTCGCCGCGGAGCAGCGCCTCCTCGATCTCCTTGGTAAACAATCCCTTGCCACCGGCTTCAGCCAGAGGCCGATCTTGAATCCGATCGCCCGTGGTCTTGATGACGACGATCTCCAGGCTCGACTCGGGCAGGCCGTGGGCCAGACTCAGCCGTTGGCGCACCTCGTGGGCCTGAGCCAAGGCGAGTGGCGAGCCACGCGTGCCGATACGAGCCGTCCGTGCTTGCAAACTGCCTCTCCAAAGGTATAGCCGATGTGTCGTGGCCCACAGTCGTGGCCTCGGACACGCTTATGCGCGCTCCTTCGTGGGAGCGCAAACCCCCAAGGTCAAACGGTGACGAGTCCGCGCACGATCGAGGCGTCAGGTCTGGACGGGGAAGTGCCGGAGCGCCTCGTGCTCGGCATCGAGACGAGTTGCGACGAGACGGCTGCGGCCGTGGTGGCGCGGCGAGCGGACGGGACGGGACGGATCCTCTCGAACGTGGTGCGCTCGCAGTGGGAGGCGCATCGCGCCTATGGCGGAGTGGTGCCGGAGATCGCCGCGCGGGCGCATGTGGAGTGCCTCGACGAGATCATTGGTGCCGCGATGGACGAAGCAGGTATCGGATGGAGCGCCCTGGGTGGCGTCGCGGCGACGGCGGGGCCAGGCCTCGTCGGTGGGCTGATCGTGGGCTTGACGACGGCGAAGATGATCGCGCTGGTGCATGACTTGCCGCTTTTTGCCATCAATCACCTCGAGGCGCATGCCTTGACGGTAGGGCTGACAGACGGACTCAGGCCTCCGTACCTGTTGCTGCTCGTGTCGGGCGGCCACACGCAGCTGATCGATGTTCTCGACGTCGGACGGTACGACCGCCTGGGCACGACGATCGACGACGCGCTCGGCGAGGCCTTCGACAAGACAGCCAAGCTGCTCGGCCTCGGCTTTCCGGGGGGGCCTGCCGTCGAGGCCGCCGCACGGGACGGCGACGCCCGGCGGTTTGCGCTACCGCGACCTATGGTCGGGCGGCCGGAGCCGAATTTCTCGTTCGCCGGCTTAAAAACTGCGGTGCGGACTGCCGCCACGGCCATCGCGCCGCTGAGCGAGCGCGACGTCGCCGACATCGCCGCCGCTTTCGAGACGACGGCCGCCGCCGCGGTCGCGGATCGGGTCCGGCGGGCGATGGCTCTCGTCGAGAGCCGGCGACAGGCGCCGCCGCAGGACCACGTGCTGGTCGTGGCGGGCGGTGTCGCGGCCAATGTGCGGCTGCGGGGGGCTCTGGCGCAGCTCGCGACAGCCGGTGGGTGGCGGCTCGCTCTGCCACCGATCGCACTGTGCACCGACAATGCCGCGATGGTGGCCTGGGCGGGAGCGGAGCGGCTCACACGCGGCGATGGTCCGGACCGCCTGGATGCGCCCGTGCGGGCGCGCTGGCCGCTCGATCCGCGCTCTGCCCCCGCGCTCGGGTCGGGCCGGCTCGGCGCCAAAGCCTGAAAACCCAGGCGCGGGCTCAACGCAGCCGGTACCGCATTCGAGACACACCTCGAGCCGCGCTTACTTGCATCGCCAAATATTTCGGTGGATTTCCGCGGCCAGCGGCGGATTTCGCATCCCGAGCACCCCATCAACATGGAGCGAATCATTTAAGTCCTGATCCAGGGGATTGTTGCGCGCCTTGTCATGCGAGGCTGCGATTCACAGGGGGATGCGATGTCGCTTTTTGGAGCGTTGAGCGAGCTTGTCGGCGGCGCCGCGCTGGCTTGCGCACCGGCTTGCGATCTGGCTCTCGCAGACTCCACGATCGAGAATCACGCGGGTTTCGTCAGCTGGATCGCCGGACGCGACGAGATGCGCGAAGTGAGAGCGATCGTCGAGGCCATCGGGGGCGAAATCTGGGTCGGCACCGAGACTCGCGGGCTCGCGCAACGCGACCTCGATCAGCATGTGCGGGCCGCGGCCCGTCTGGTGGCGCGCCACCGGGTATCGGCTGCACTGATCGCAGAGGTCGCAGCAGCGGCACGGGCGGCGAAGCCGGCAATCACCCACTCCGGGGAAACCATTGCGTGGCGCATCTCTCGCGACATCGTGGCGCGTGCACGAGCGGGCGGAGCGTTCGCTGGCGGCCTTTCCGCCGTGCCGGCCGACATTCCGCTGCGCGAGGAAGTGGTGCTTTTCCTTCTCGATCGCACATTCGCGCATCTGGTCGACGACGAGCATCGATTGATGCGTCTGGGCCCGGCGCTTTCCGAGTTTGCCGATTCGCAATCGCCGGGTACCAGCAAGGGCATCCAAGGGCCGTCGAGCGGCCTTGGTGGGCTCGGCATCTCGCGATCCTTCATGATGCAGATCGAGCAGGCGGGCGGTACTGGATTTCTCGCCGGCATCGCCGAGCGGTTCGGGCTGTCCGAGCGGTCGGTGCGTCGCGCAGTGGCGCTGGTGGATAGCCAGACTGGAGAGGCTGAGGGGCGGATCGCGCGCCTACAGGCTCTCGCGCAATGGCTCGCGGACGTGCGCGCGCAGTTGATGCGGCCGACGAACGACGATGCCGAGATCCGCCGCCTCAAGACGGCAGCTGCGGCGGCGCTGGCGGACGGCGACTTCGAAGGAGCCATGGACGCGCTGCGTCTGGTGCGGCGCGAGCTTCGCGAAACGCGGAGGCGGACAGAGGAGCGGCTGCAGGACGAGGCGCTGGCGCTCAGGACCCAGATGGTCGAGGAGGCGCGCGCCACGGGGCGGCTGGCCGAGTTGCTAGCGGCACGGGGTGAGCACGCTCAAGCCGCCGATCTCTTCGCCGAGGCTGCGCTGGCCTTGCCGCGGGCCGAGCGCGAGACGGCATGGCGGTTCAATCTGCAGCGTGCCGAGGCGCTCCTTCAGCACTCGCGCGAGCGCGGCGATGCCTCGGCTCTTTCCGAGGCTCTTGCGGCGTATGGCGGTCTGGTGCGCCAGGCTGCGGAGACAACGAACACGAAGGCTCTCGCCGAGGCGTGTCTTGGGCATGGAGATGCTCTGTTTGCCGCCGGCGAGCGCGACCCGGGCGGCAATCGCCTCAAGGATGCAATCACGATCTACCAAAAAGCCATTCAGCTTCTCGAGCGCGAAAGGGACCAGAGCAGTCTGATGCGAGCCCGTATCGCACTGGCGCGGGCCATGGCGCGGCAAGGCGAGCGTGAGGGCTCGGTCGAGGCGCTGCGCCAGGCCGCCCAGGCCTTCCGTGATGCTGCGGCCGCCGTACCGGCCGAAAAGCTGCCCGGCGATCATGCCAGCATTCAGGTCAGTCTAGGAGGCGTTCTGCTAGCGATCGAGGAGCGCGAGGGTGGGGCAGCCCTGCTCGAAGAGGCAGCGGGCGCTTATCGGATCGCCATCGGGCTGATGGACAGCGAGACCGACTCGGACCGGTGGGGCGAGACGCAACTGAACCTCGGTCTTGCGCTGCTTGGGCTCGGCGAGCAAACGCGGTCGGCTCCGCAGCTCGAGGATGCTACAGAAGCATTCCGGGCCGCGATCGAAGCGACACCGCGGGTCAAGGCGCCGCGCCGGTGGGCCCTCACGCAGATGAACCTCGGAAATGCGCTTGCCGCCCTCGGCGATCGCGACGAGACGGGCACATCGCTGCTTGACGAGGCTATCGAGGCCTACAACCTCGCGCTCGAGGAATTGCTGCGCGAGGCCGAACCCCTGAAGTGGGCGATCACGCAGATGAACCTCGGTACCGCACTGATCCGGCTCGGCGAGCGCAAGGACCGCCGCCGCCACTGGCTCGCTGCGGCGGCAGCGCTCGTACCGGCGCTGGAGGTGTTCGAGCAGCAGGGCGCGGAAGATCTCGCGGAAATGACACGGCGCAATCTGCGGCGCTTCCAGGACAACTGGGACAGCATCCTAGCGCCGCCCGGATCTGCGGCCGCAACCGCCGAGACAGCCAAGGCTTCCCCCGAGCGTCACCGTCTCGCACAGGCCGGTTGAACCGGGCGCCTTGCCTGCCCCTCTCCCCGGGAGCAGGCAATAGCTCAGCGGAGATGCCGGGAGATCAGGAGGCACTTTGCCAGCGGGCGCGGCAATCCAGACCAGACCCGCCACCGGACGCCTTGTGCGAGGCGACGGTTTGGACGAAATTGCGTGCCCGGCCACCTTTGCGACCGACTGGGACGCCATGACCACCGTGCTCGCCCTATTGCTGGTGCTCCTCGCCGGGCTTGGCTTTCCCGGAACGCCGGCACGCGCGCAGACGGGCGAGGCGGGCAGCTTTCTCGATCCGTTTCCCGAGAACGATCGCTACCGCGTACAAATCTGGGGCGATCAGATGGCTGCGGGCCTGCTCGAAGGCCTGGCCGAGCAGCTCACCGATGAGCCGCGCCTGCAAATCGACAGTAAACAGAGGTGGCTCAATGGCCTGCTCAAGGTCGACGTCGACCAGGAAGCGGCCACGATCGACAGAGCCCTCGCGGCCGGATCGCCGCACATCGCCGTGCTGATGCTCGGCGCGGAGGATCGGCTGGCGCTGAGGCGTCCAAACGGCCGCCGGATGCCGGTCGGTAGCGACGAATGGAAGGCCGAGTACGCGCGTCGCATCGACGTGATCATGCGAGGACTACGCAAGCGCTCCGTTGCCGTATTCTGGGTCGGCCTCCCCATCATGCGGCGCGAGGATGCGACGGACGATGCCGAGATGATCAACGAGCTGGTGCGCAATCGAGCGCTGGCGCATGGCGTTCGGTTCATCGATATCTTTGCCAGCTTCGCCGACGCGGATCGCGCGTACAGCTCGCACGGGCCGGATCTCGCGGGAAAGATGCGCCTGTTGCGGGATCAGGACGGAGTGCATTTCACGGGCGCCGGATACCGCAAGCTCGCCTACTTCGTGGAACGCGAGCTCAAGCGCGCGGCGACGCAGGCCTGGGACGAAAGAATGATCCCGCTGGCGGGCAACGAAAGCGAGCAGGCGCGGGTACGGCCGCCGCCGACCGTGAAGCTGGCGCCACTCGCCGCCTCCGACTCGGCAGCTGGCGCAAAGGGTGCAGACATCGCGCGAGCCGCGCGGGCAGCCGCCGACGCTGCAGGTGGCGTGAGCGCCGAGACCAGCCGGGTGACGCTACGAACGATCGGGGCACAGGGACGGGAGGAGAGCGTCACGCTCGAGATCCTGAGGCCTGCGATTCCCGCCTCGGTCGTCTCGATGCTGACGCGACGCGAATCCAACGACAAGCCGACGCACGTCGGCGATTCCGTGATGACCGAGATTCTCGGAGGTTTGACCGTCGTGTCCTCCGTCACGTCGCTCGGCGAAGCTGGCGAACGTCGGAGGTTGGGGGCGGACCAGACGACGCCGCTGCACCGCGTCCTGCTGCGCGGCGAGAGCCTTCCGCCCAAGCCGGGGCGGTCCGACGATATGCCGTGGCCGCGTCCCGAGCCGGTGCTCGATGCCCGCCTGTCGCGACCCCTCGCGGCGGAGTCGGCGGCGGCGATGGATACGCCGAGCGTGCCGGCAGTGACAAAGCCCGCTTCATCGAGCGCCGGGGTGCCGTTGCCCCGCAGACCGACCCCCGCATTCGATGCGGGGCGGAACTAGGCTTCTTTCCATGCCGCCGGCAAACACCTCACGCCCCCTGCTTCAGGGCGTCCCACCACGCACAGTGACTGCTCGAGCCGAGATGATAGTTGCCCTCGGCCACTTGCAAAGGCTGCCGCAGGCCAGCTTCGGCGGCACGGGCGCGGGCTTCACGCCTAGCGGCTAGAACTTCGGGCGAAGCCGAGACTGGATCGTGGCCCCACAAACTGCCGCCAAAGGTCATCTCCGACGGCGACCAGGCCTCAACATCGATCAAACGTCCGCCCCAGCCATACTCGATCATGAAGTCGTCCGGCGTGCGGGCGTAGAACGAGGTCATGAGGTCGTTGGTGTGGCGGCCGAGGCTGACGGCGAGGCGATCCTGCAGATTGGCGAGATCGAGCGCCTGCCCGACATCGTCGAGCATGCCGACCTCCATCATGATGTGGTGGATGCCCTCGCGGCCGGTCTGCAGGAGTGCAAGGCTGTGCTGACGCGGGTTGAGATGAAAGAAATACGCCGTGAACGGCTTCACCATGTAGTCGCTGATGCGGAACCCCAGCACATCGCGGTAGAAGGGCACGAGATCCTCGGCCTTCTTGACGTGCAGAACGGCATGCCCCATGCCCATCGCACCTGTGCGGAATCCCGAAATTGACCTGCCCGGCTTGAACGGCTCGTCGATGCCGATCGGTCCGTGGAACGCTTCGAGCGCGTTGCCGGCGGGATCGGCGAAGCGGATCGCCGCGGTTACGCCCCGCAATTCAGCATCCGCATCGGTAACGCGACGAACCTGCACTTGTCGTGCCTCGAGGCGTGCCGCCAATTGATCCAGTGCCGCCGCATCGGTCACCTCGAAGCCGAACGCCGTCACGTCGGCATCCGTCGACGAGACGAGGATGCGCTGGCGCCGATCGTCCATCCTCAACTTGAGGGTCGAGGGCGTTCGCTCGACCACCTCGAGACCGAGGAACTTGGGCCCAAACTCGGCCCAATCGTCGAGCTTCTGCGAGCGGACGCCAAAATAGCCGAACGACTGGATTTCCATGGTCGTCTCCTGTCGAATAGGGCCCTGCGGGGCCAGAGTTCATTCTGCCGCCTGGGTTCCGAAATACCGCACCTTGGCTGCGCGCTGGTTCTCGTAGATGGACCCTTGATCCCTGGCGGGCGGCAGCGGCATGCGCACCGGCGCGGGCCTGATGCGGGGCTCAACGGTCGGGTTGCCGAGCACGATGCGGCTGTTGAACTCGGCAAAGTCGGTAACGCCCATCAACGGCCACGCATCGGCGGCGGCATATTCGAACAGCAGCAAGCGGCGCTGCTTCGTCGACGTGTTCTGGGCGGAGCCGTGCAGCGTTCGCGCATGATGGATCGACATGGAGCCGGCCTTGCCGGTCAAGGCCACCGCCTTGTCGAATGCAATTTGATTGAGTTCGCCCGTGATCGCGCCACAGAAGGCGCCATCGGCGTGATGATCGTGCAAGCGGCCCCGGTGCGAGCCGGGGATCATCAGCATCGGGCCGTTCTCGATATCGCAATCGTCGAGAAGGATGCCGATCGCGAGCACATCGTCGTTGGTGTGCGGGTAGAAAGCCCAATCCTGGTGCCATTCGACCGGGGCGCCGTAGCCGGCGGACTTCATGTTCAGCTTCGAGCCATGGAGGCGGATATTCGGGCCGATCAACGCCGCCAAAGTAGCCGTGATGCCTGGATGGCGTACGAGCTCGCGAAAATAATCGAAGTGCTTGTGCGGGGTCTTGATGCGGCGGACCTTCGGGCTATCCCTGGTATGGCCGTCCTCGAGATCGTAGATGTCGGTGTGCTGGGTCGCTTCGGCAGCGCCGGCAACGATCCCCTCGACGTTGCGCCGCAACTCCGCGAGTTCTACCGGGTTGAGCGCGTCAGGCACCATCAGGTAGCCCTGCTCGCTATAGAAATCGACCTGCTCGGGCGTCAGCATCGGGGTCTCCTCGAGAGTTTTGCCGCAATGCTAGCACCAACCATGGCGCTCAGCAAAACGGCTGGCTGCCGGGTGGTCGCTTCCGGCCTCCGGTCCGATGCGGCGGCAAAACGGCTTTACGGGCTGAGGATTGCGCCTAACGTATGCGGTCTGATCTGTTCGGCACGGCGCGGTTTGCTCGTCCTGCGGCAATCGCTTGGAGGACTGGCGATGCTCGGGATGCTTCATCGAAAGTTGCTTGCGGCTCTACTGATCTCGGCGCTCGCAACCCTGGCGGGCGAGGCGCGCACCATCGAAAGCGGCATTGCCTTCACAGATGCCGAAGCCATGCGCCAGCTCGAGCGCAAAGGGTTCTCGCTCGGTGCGCTGCTGTCACCCGGCTGGCAACGCGATGCTCCTTCCCGGACCTTCGACAACGCCGAGCTCGCCCGACTGCCGGCGTTGCTGCCACTGCACGAGGTGATCAAGGACGAGTTCAAGGCTTTCGAAAGCGGCTATCGCGCCCGGTTTCCAGGCGAGGATCCGATCGTGGGCTTCGATTCAGATCGCAATCATCGGCTGTTCGATCGCTCCTTCCTGCGCCGCAAGTCGGGCCGCTTCGAGCTGGTCGGGATCGTCAATCGCATGGACCTCGCCTACAAGGACGAGCGGACGTGCGGGGAAATTCGCTTCATCTACCGTCTGGCCTATACCGAGCGGCTGGGGGCCAGCTCCCTCGCCTCGCGCCTGCCGATGAGCTTCAATCTCGTCCTCCACGCCAAGCGCCCCGAGGCCACCACCACGTGCGCCGAGATCGCAAGGCGCTGGCTCGCGGTCGGGGATCTGGACCTGAAGGCCGCCGGCCTCGTTCGGCGCCTTACAGATTCTCTGGGTCCGCTCGCACTGGTCGAGCCTTCGCAGATCGACCGGTTCGAGACCAACATCCAGGTGATCCGCGTGCCAGCGACGATCGTGCCGGGCTGGGGTGGACATGCCGAGTACCTGCTCAACGTGTTTCAGCGGCGGCCCGACGGTAGCTTTGTCAAAGCGCGGCTCGAGAACCAGATCGACCGCCAGGCGCTCAAGAAGGATGCCGCCAAGCTGGCGGCCCTCAAGGCGTGGCTGTTCGAGCCGGCCAACCTGAGGGCGCTCGATCAGGGCACGATCAAGATCCCGGAAACCTATCTCGCCTCGCAGGCGATCTCGACCGCCCCCGGCGGCACGGCACGGGCCTCGAATCGGCCGTTTGCCGGGTTGATCAGCGCCGATGAGGCCAAGGCCGCGTTGGTACAGCTCGGCGGCGATCTCGCTCGGATGCGCAACATCAAGTCACCCGCCGGGCTCAAGCAGCGACTGACGGACATCACCTGCTCGGGCTGCCACCAGTCGCGCGCCATCGGCGGCTTTCATTTCATGGGCGCGGATCGCGTTGAAACGATCCGGGCGATACCGCAGAACGCAATCTTCGTTCCGGCGTCGCCGCACTTCTACGGAGACGCACCGCGACGGCGCGCTGCCGTCGAGGCTTTCGCCGCCGATCGTGGGCGCGAATGGGGGCGCGATTTCTCCCTGCGCCCACATACCGGCCTGGATGATACCGAGATTCGTAACGGATGGGGCTCGCACTGCGCGATCGATGGGCGCGATCCCAGCTTTGCGGGCTGGAAATGCAGGGGCGGAGTGCTCCACTGCAGTGTGTTGCACGCCTCGCGCGAGGAACCGGGGCTCGGCACGTGCGTGACCAAGGCGACGAGTGCGAGCAGCCTGCGCATCGGCGACGCCTTCCAGACAGGCCGCATCGTCAGCAAACCCACCGACCACTACTTCCGCGATAGCTACGTCATCGAGAACGACCTTTCGGGCGGCCGGGGGACGGCGCGCCAAGGCGGCGGTTTTTTCGGCGGCATGCACAAGGTGCGCGGCTGCGACCGCTCACGCCGGGAAGGAATCTGCGCGCGCGAGGCCGGCGATGCCTTCAACGCCTGCGTCGCCGCGAGCAAAGGTCGCTTCAAAGAGTGCCTCGAGAAGAACACGCAGGAATCGACGCTTCGCGTATGCGATCTCAATCGGCCTTGCCGGGACGACTACGTCTGCCTGGCGACCAAGGAAACCCTGACGACCGGTCGCGGGGCGTGCCTGCCCCCCTATTTCCTCTTTCAGTTCCGCGTCGATGGTCATCCGCTCGAGCAATAGCCGAGAGACTGGCGCAAGGCGCTGCCGTCGCGTGGCAGGGGCATTAGCGGGTGACATCGAAGCGTGCTACCGAAAGCGCCGGACCAACAACTGCAACCATCGTCCGGAGACCCGCGCATGCGCCGAGAACGCAAAGCCAAGATCATCGCGACCCTGGGTCCGGCCAGCTCCGATCCGGCGATGATCGAAAAGCTGTTCGATGCCGGTGCCGATGTGTTTCGACTGAATTTCAGTCACGGCACGCGCGAGGATCACAAGCAGCGGCTGGACATCATTCGCGCGCTCGAGGCAAAGAAGGGCCGGCCGATCGGCATTCTGCAGGACCTGCAGGGGCCTAAAATCCGCATCGGCACGCTGAAAGCCGGACCGGTGACACTGGTCAGGGGAGAGGAACTCGAGTTCCGGCTCGACCGCGAGCCGGGCGATGCGAAATCGGTCGCGCTGCCGCATCCGGAAGTGTTCGAGAACATGATGCCGGGCCACCGCATCATGATCGATGACGGGAAGCTACAGCTCGAGTGCATCGGCTGCGAGAGCGATCGGATCCGCGCGCGTATCGTAGTGGGCGGGCTGCTGTCCGACCGCAAAGGCGTGAACCTGCCGCAGACCGAGCTCGCCATCTCGCCGCTGACGCCGAAAGACCGCGAGGACCTGGCGTTCGGGCTCGACATGGGCGTCGATTGGGTGGCTCTATCGTTCGTGCAGCGGCCGTCGGACGTGATCGAGGCGCAGGCGCTGATCAAAGGTCGGGCCGGAGTCATGGCCAAGATCGAGAAGCCGGCGGCGCTCGGACGGATGGATGACATCATCGCGCTGGTGGATGCCGTGATGGTGGCGCGCGGCGACCTCGGCGTGGAGATCCCGCCGGAGGACGTACCAGGCCGGCAGAAGGAACTGATTCGGCTCTGCCGGCATGCCGGCAAGCCGGTGGTGGTAGCGACACAGATGCTCGAATCGATGATCAAGTCACCGTCGCCAACGCGCGCCGAGGCCTCGGACGTGGCGACGGCGATCTACGACAGTGCGGACGCCGTCATGCTCTCGGCCGAGAGCGCCTCGGGCGACTGGCCGGTCGAGGCGGTATCGATGATGAACCGGATCATCGAGCATACCGAGACGCACAAGCTCTACCGGTCGATCATCGATGCGCTGCAGCCTAGCCCGGAAAGCACAACGCCGCATGCTGTCGCCGCGGCAGCGGCAGATATCGCCGACGCCATCGGGGCGACAGCGATCGTCGCCTATACGGCCAGCGGGACGACGTCGATGCGGGCCGCTCGGAAGAGACCGAAAGTCCCGATCCTGAGCCTGTCACCGACCGCGCTCACGGCCCGACAGCTCGCCCTGCTCTGGGGCAACCACAGCGTCGTCACCGCCGAAATCACGAGCTACGACGACATGGTGGAACGCGCCAAGGCGCATGCCTTGGAGGAGGGGTTCGCCGCGATTGGAGACCGCATCGTGATCATCGCGGGTTTCCCGGTTGGCCGGCAAGGGTCGACGAACAACGTGCGGGTGGTTCGGATTTGATGTCAGCCGGCGGACGTCTGGACTCGCTATCGGCCCCCTCCCCCTAACCCACTCCCCAAGGGGAGAGGACGCGCGGACCGGCAGGAAGGCGCGTGGTGGATCAGGCACCCACCCCGTCCCCCTCCCCACAGTGGGGGAGGGGGACGGGTCCGGCACGATAGGCACGCATCCGGGGCTTCCCGATAAGGCCTACGCCTTCGCCAGTTTGGCGAGATCGTCGGTGCACTCGGTCAGCGCCTTCGTGTAGCGCTCGGCGGCCTCGTCAGCCTCGGCCCTGGTCATCGACAGCGGCGGCGAGAACGACGTGACCTCGATGTAGGGCAGTGCGCGCGACAGCACGCCATTCTCGAAGGCCTTGGCGGCCAGCACACGGTGAGCGCCGACCTTCGGGTCGAAGAAGCGCTTGGTCGCCTTATCCGCCACCAGCTCGGCGGCTATCATCTGGCCTTCGCCGCGGACGTCGCCGATGAAGGGATGGTTGCCGATCCGCTCGCGCAGGATCTTCAGGAAATAGGGGCCGACCTCGGCCGCCTGCTGGACCAGACCGTCGCGCTCCATGATGTCAATGTTGACGAGGCCGAGCGAGGCGCCGACCGGGTGGCCCGAATAGGTGAAGCCGTGCATGACGGGGCCAAACTCGGGCGACGCAGCGGCGAGCACATCCCAGATCTTCGACGAGATGACGGATGCGGAGACTGGGAAGTAGGCACTGGTAATGCCCTTCGCCAGCGTGACGATGTCGGGCTTCAGCTTCATGCCGCCGGTCGCGAACCAGTGGCCCGTCCGCCCGAAGCCAGTGATCACCTCGTCAGCGACGAATAGGATGTCGTGTCGCTGAAGGAGCGGCTGCAGCTTCTCGAAATAGCCCTTGGGCGGGATGAGCACGCCGCCGGTCCCCATGATCGGCTCGGCGATGAATGCGCCGATCGTCTCGGCGCCCTCGCGCTTGATGACGCCCTCGATCTCGGCGATCAGCCGGTCGGTGAACTGCTCCTCGCTCTCGCCGGCCTTACCGAACCGATAGAAATGCGGGCACGAGACATGGATGACGTCGTGCATCGGGAGGTCCCACGCCTTGTGATAGACGGGGATGCCGGTGAGGCTCGCGGCGGCGAAGGTGAGGCCGTGGTAGCCACCCAGGCGCGAGATGAACTTCTTTTTCTCGGGCTTGCCGCGAAGATGGTTGTAGTAGCGGACCAGCTTGTAGTTGGTGTCGTTCGCGTCCGAGCCGCCCATGCCGAAGAACACCTTCGAGAGGTGTGGGGCATCGGATTTTTCGTGAAACAACTTGAGAACACGTTCAGCGAGGCGGATGGCCGGCTCGTTCGAGGCGCCACCGAAGATGTGATGATAGGCTAGGCTTTCGACGGCCTTCTTGGCGGCCTCGGCCATCTCGGGCCGGCCATAGCCGATATTGACGCACCAGAGGCCGGCGCCGCAATCGATGATGTCGCGTCCCGTCTGGTCGCGAACGCGGACTCCCCTGCCGTCGGAGAAGATCACCGGTCCCTTCTTCATGTGGTCGGCGATCGACGTGTTGGGGTGGAACAGGCACTCGCGATCGATGTCCTCGAGCGGGAAATTCCTCTGAGCGTCGTCCATTACGTGCTCTCCTTGGTATTGGGACTGCCGGGGGATTGGGAACTGGCGGGGGATTGGGACTGCCGGACCGCGGTTGCTTAAAGTCTGGGTGCGCGCAGATTATGGATGCGGAATGCCGTGGTACAGGGAAATCGGGAGCGGGACGTCAGGCCAAGCGCCCGAATAGCCGCGCTGCCGCCCCGCAAGGCGTTGACATCGCGGCAACACTCGACCATGTTGCGCGGCAATATCTGGATCACTGCGACCAGAGCAACCGCATCGGATGGGTGGGCATAGCCCTTTCGTCGCCGCGGTCAACGTCCGCCAGCGAAGGCTCGCTTGCGGACGCCATATGCATTTTGACGTCGCAATGATTTGGACCGGAGGCCTTGCCATCGTGTTGCGCCTGCCACAATCAGGCGTTCTACTCGCACGCTGTGGCGTGGCTCTATCGAGGACTTGGAATGCTCAAGGTCTGGGGACGGAATACATCGATCAACGTGCAAAAGGTCATGTTTGCCGTTGGAGAGCTGGGACTTCCGCACGAGCGCTACGACGTCGGCGGACCGTTCGGCAAGCTCGATACGCCCGAATACGGCATGCTCAACCCCAATCGGCTGGTGCCGACGATCGACGACAACGGATTCATCCTGTGGGAGTCGAATGCCATCGTCCGCCATCTTTCGCAGAGGTATGGGCGAGGCACCCTGTCGCCGGCCGACGAAATGACGTTTGCCAAAGCGGACGCCTGGATGGACTGGTCACTGACATCGCTCTACAGCGACATCATCACGACGTGCTTCCTGCAGCTCGTGCGCACGCCCGCGAAATCGCGCGACGTGGCCGCCGTGGACGCAGCCGCGCGACGGGTCGGACAGAAGCTCGACGTCCTCAACCGTCAGCTCGCGGGGCGGGCCTATATCGTGGCCGAGCACCCGACCATCGCCGACGTGGCGGTCGGCACGCTGATGTACCGGTACTTCAACCTGAAGCTGCCGCGCCCGTCGCTGCCCAATGTCGACGCCTGGTACGAGCGACTGATGGCCAGGCCTGCCTATCGCCAACACGTGATGATCGATTTCAAGCCGATGCTGGTGGACGGCGCTTGACCTCCACTTAGACGATCGCCGGGCGTGCGGCGCTATCGCCAGCGCCTGCCCCGACGATAGCGCCAACCGGAACACCGGGAGCCTGAGACCTATGGCCGAGCTGTTTCAATCGCTGTCGACCCGCCTCAGCGGCGTTTTCGACAAGCTGACCGGTCGCGGTTCGCTGTCGGAGAGCGATGTCAACGAGGCGATGCGCGAGGTTCGCAGGGCACTGCTCGAGGCCGATGTGGCGCTCGACGTGGTGCGCTCGTTCACCGACAAAGTACGCGCCAAGGCTGTCGGCGCGGTGGTTCTGCGGTCGATCAGGCCGGGCCAGATGGTCGTCAAGATCGTCAATGACGAGCTGGTCGCCATGCTCGGCTCCGATGCCGAGCCGATCGACCTGATGGCGGCTCCGCCGGTCGGCATTCTGATGGTCGGTCTGCAGGGCTCGGGCAAGACGACGACCACGGCCAAGATCGCCTACAGGCTGAAGACGCGCGACAAGAAGAAAGTGCTGATGGCGTCGCTCGATACGCGGCGGCCGGCGGCGCAGGAGCAGTTGCGCGTGCTCGGCACCCAGGTCGAGGTGGAGACGCTGCCGATCGTCGCCGGGCAGACGCCTTTGCAGATCGCGCGGCGGGCCCAGGAGGCGGCACGGCTCGGCGGCTACGACGTGATCATCTTCGACACGGCCGGCCGCACGACCATCGACGAGGAGCTGATGGGCGAGGTCGCCCAGGTCAAGACGATGGTGGAGCCGCACGAGGTGCTGCTCGTGGCCGACGCGCTGACCGGCCAGGACGCAGTGAACACGGCAAAAGCGTTCGACGCGCGGGTCGGCGTGACCGGCATCGTGCTGACGCGCGTCGATGGCGACGGGCGTGGCGGCGCTGCGCTTTCGATGCGGGCGGTGACGGGCAAGCCGATCAAGCTGATGGGCGTCGGAGAGCGATGGGATGCGCTCGAGGACTTCCACCCGAGTCGCGTCGCCTCGCGCATCCTCGGCATGGGCGACGTGGTCAGCCTCGTCGAGAAGGCAGCCGAGAACCTCGACGTCGAAAAGGCGCAAGAGATCGCGCGCAAGATGCGCAAGGGCGCCTTCGATCTCGAGGACCTCGGTGAGCAGCTCAAGCAGATGCAGAAGCTCGGCGGCATGGGCGGCGTGATGGGCATGCTGCCCGGCATGGGCAAGATGAAGGAGCAGATGAAGGCGGCGAATCTCGACGACCGCGTGATCAAGCGGCAGGGCGCCATCATCTCGTCGATGACCGCGTTCGAGCGGCGCAACCCGAAGGCGCTCGACGCCAAGCGCAAGCGGCGCATCGCGGCCGGATCGGGGACGAAGGTCGAGGACGTCAACCGGCTCATCAAGATGCACCGCCAGATGGCGGACATGATGAAAATGATGGGCAACAACCGGGGCATGATGCAACGCATGGCCGGTGCGCTCGGGCTCGGCGGCGGCGGCATGGGTGGCGCGCCGAGTGCAGCGGAGCTCGAGCGGATGCAGGGCGAGCTGGCGCGGATGGACCCCAAGGCGCTCGAGCAGCTTCCACCGGAGGTGCGCGAGATGTTGCCCGGTGCCGGCGGCAAGAGCGGTGCGAAACCCGCTCCGGCGAAAGGTCCGTTGCCCGGACTTGCCGGTGGGCTGCGCCTGCCGGGCCTGCCTGGTCTCGGGGGCGGGGCCATGCCGCGGCTTCCCGGATTACCGGGGAAGAAGAAATGATCGACATCCCCACCATCGATACGGCGCGCGTCCGCCTGCGTGCGTTTCGCGCCAGCGATCACCGTGACTTCGCCGCGTACTTCGCCAGCGAGCGCACAACGCGCTTCCTCGGCGGCGTCATCGGCGCCGATGACGCGTGGCGGCGATTGGCTACGCTTGCGGGCCAGTGGGTGCTGCAAGGATACGGACCGTTCGCGATCGAGGAGCGATCGTCGGCTCGCTTCGCTGGGTATGCCGGCGCGTGGTTCCCCCACGGCTGGCCCGAGCCGGAGATCATGTGGGGGCTTTGCGCCGACTTCCACGGCAAGGGCTACGCGACAGAGGCGGCCGGCGCGGCACGCGATTGGGCCTACCGCACGCTCGGGTGGTCCACGGCGATCAGCCTCATCCATCCGGACAATCATGCCTCCCGCCGTGTCGCCGAGCGTCTTGGCGCACGTCCCGACGGAGAGCAGACACTGCGCGGGCAGACGGTGGGCATCCACCGGCATCCCGCATCACCGCAAACCATCAACCAACACAACGCTTAGACCAGGAGAGAAAGATGTCAGTGAAGATCCGGCTGTCACGTGGCGGCACCAAGAAGAAGCCCTACTATTACATCGTCGTCGCCGAAGCGACTGCGCCGCGCGATGGCCGCTACATCGAGCAGATCGGCACGCACAATCCGATGCTGCCCAAGGACCACGCCGACCGGGTGAAGATCGACCTCGATCGCGCCAAGCACTGGATCTCCGTCGGAGCGCAACCGACCGACCGCGTCGCCCGGTTCCTCGACAAGGCCGGCATCATCAAGCGCACGGCGAAGAGCAACCCCGAGAAGGCAAAGCCCGGCAAGAAGCGTCTGGAGCGCGAGGCCGCCGCTGCCGAGAAGGCGAAGGCTGCCACCGAGTCGGGCGAGAGTGCGGCGTAATACGGTTGTCACATCCGTGCTGCAGGCGAGGCATCGTGATGGTGCCTCGCCTCGTGACGATGTAGCGGCCGCACCACGACGGAGGCCCTCGACGATGACAAGTGGTATCGCCCCACGACGCTTATCCGTGCCGGTCAACGTCGGCGGTGTGATCATCGGGGGAGATCACCCGATCGTCGTGCAGTCGATGACGAACACGGATACCGCCGACATTGAAGGTACGGCCAACCAGATCGCCAGCCTGGCGCGGGCCGGCTCGGAGATCGTCCGGATCACGGTGGACCGGGACGAGGCCGCGGCCGCCGTGCCGCATATTCGCGACCGGCTGGCCAAGCGCGGCGTCAAGGTGCCGATCGTCGGCGACTTTCATTATAACGGCCACAAGCTGCTCGGCGACCATCCGGCGTGCGGCGAGGCGTTGGACAAGCTGCGCATCAACCCCGGCAACGTCGGGTTCAAGGACAAGAAGGACCGCCAGTTCGGGGCGATCGTCGAAACGGCGCTGCGCTACGGCAAGCCTGTCAGGATCGGGGTCAACTGGGGCTCGCTCGACCAAGAGCTGCTAACGCACCTGATGGACGAGAACGCCAAGAGTGCGGCGCCCAAGCCGGCCCGTGCCGTGATGCACGAGGCGATCGTGCAATCGGCGATCCTCTCGGCCGAGCGCGCGGAGGAAATGGGGCTCGGCGCCGATCGGATCGTGCTGTCGGCGAAGGTGTCGGCGGTGCAGGACCTGATTGCCGTCAACACGATGCTCGCCGAACGGTGCCGCTATGCGTTGCATCTCGGATTGACCGAGGCTGGCATGGGCTCGAAGGGCATCGTCGCGTCGTCAGCGGCGATGGGAATCGTTCTGCAGATGGGCATC
>LNFM01010246.1_pt1 | contig 31092 bp, 37 predicted proteins | sample 596031 | NCBI WGS metagenome assembly LNFM01 (sample SAMN04254537, study PRJNA301005) | activated carbon metagenome | isolation source: dual media filters at the Ann Arbor, Michigan drinking water treatment plant | place: USA: Ann Arbor
GGCGACGACTTGGCATCGGGTTGGATCCAGGCGCCCAGCGTGCGATCTGGAGGAATGGTAGCAAAGCGGTAGTTTATGGTTGTTGCTACCGTATACGCCAATTTCGACGCCATGACGTAGCTTCGCGGTGATGCCGTCCGTAAGTGATTGATTTCATGGGGATTTCTGCGATTCTTGCGCGCTACCCGGCAGCTTCGCAGAACATGCGCCAAGCCGCCTCGACGAGATCAACCTCGCTCAGCGGGGTTGCCGCGCCGGCTGCATCGCTTCTCACCCGTTCCAAAGCTGATGCGAATCGTGCGCGTGCTTGGGGCGTGGCGAGCGACGGCGAGCCGAAGGCCACATAGGAGGCGTCGACGCCGGTCTGTGCGAGCAAGGCGAGCCGGTCGGCGCCCGGGCTGGACGCCCCGTGCTCGTACATCAGCAGGGTGAGCTTCGTGACGCCCAGTCGTGCGGCAAAGCGCACCTGACTTTCGCCCTTTTGCGCGCGCACTCGGTGCAGACGTTCGCCGATTGCGGCCCGGTGCGCCTGCGACTCGGGCGGGGATGGTGTCGAGCGACTCGGCATGCGGTCACTTTACCGCATGATATGTATTCCCATACTATGCGGATCGGGAGTCGCTCTCTCGGATCGTCGGCGGCGCAGCGACTTCAAGTCCGCGCGCACCTGATGCGAGTGCAGCCTCGGCAAAGGACGGACAGAGGATGCGGATCGTGCAATTCAGCCTTTCGGGTCACCTGCGCCTGCAAGTGCACTTCGAGGACGAGTGTTCGCTCGACGTGGAGTTCGACCCCGATCGGCTGCACGGGCTATGTGAACCGCTGCGCGCACCCAGCGAGTTCGCCGCCGCGTTCCTGCGCGACGGGACCGTGGCATGGCCGTGCGGTGCACAACTGGATTCACAGGTGGCGCGCGTGAAGGCGGATGAGGTCTCGGTCTGGCGGCCCGGTTGACCGGACTGATCCTTGCGCCGTCGCCGCTGTCGAGCGCCGGGCCCATGATGGTCACCCCCGGACGGACGCCCTCCTCCGGGCGCCACCGCCTGGGTGGCGCAGCCAGTGATGCATGGTGCATCACCCCCGGTCGAGTGCCCTCCTCCGGATGCCTCCGCCAGGCCGCGGCCTGGGTGGCGCGTATCAAGGCGGGGACCGTGATAGACCAGTGGAGGGGCGGCAACGCATCCGGCATTGCCTAGCCCAGCGTGGGCCGTGGCCTCGAACCGTTGCCGTTCCCCGGCGGACGGCTTCGTGGATCGGCGAGCGGGGTGGGGTGAGGGGGGGGGTGGAACCGTTCCACCCCCCCCGTGCATGGCACCACGGGAACTGAAGTGCTAGGTGTTGGGTTCGTACTAAACGCGGATCGGGAAAAGTCGAAGGGGGGGGGGGTGGAACGGTTCCACCCCCCCCTCCACTTCCCAGTTCGACCACTGCTGGCCGGCACTTGGAACGAGCCCCCAGCTACTTGCGTGACGCTGGCTTAGAAAGGAATCCCTCGATCACCTTGGCCAGTTCCTTGAGGCGCGCCTGAGGAACCAGTCCTTGGTGAATCGACACCAGCGTGCCTTTGCGTGTTTGCGTGACGGCGGCGACGGCCTTGCCCCCAACACTGACCTCGATCTCCGTAGCGTTTGGTGTTTGGCTGGCGGCTTCCCCGCCGCACAGTCGTGCCACGACCGCTGGAGCGTCCAGCTTCACCGGCAGCGCTGCCAGCTCATTGGCTCTTACTCGCACAGCATCGGGATCGCCTTCCCAGGCGTCCCTCAACAACTTGGACCACCTGAACTGGAGTTCCAGAGGCGAGCGGAACGCAGCGACAACAGCCTCTGGGAGGTCCGCAATCGCCAGCGCCTTCCCGATTTGGCTCAGATCGACACCGACCGCGTCAGCGAGCTTCCGAGCGGAAGGGAAAAGTCCCGAGTCGAGTGCACGCCGGTACATGCGGCCCTGCTCCCAGGCGCTGAGATCCTTGCGACCACGATTCTCGCGGTCCATCTCCACGAACATGGTTCTGTCATCGAGGCTGTCAACCAAGGCCAGCACCGGGATGCCAAGCTCGAGGCACGCGCGATGACGCCGATGACCGAACACGATCTCATGCTGGGCGTCGTTTGCGTCGGCTGCGACAGGGCGAACCTTGATCGGCTGGACGTTTCCTCCGGCGTTCAGGATCTCAGCCTTTAGCTGCGCGACGGTTGGCGAAGCGACCAGGGCGCACCATCCTCGGATCCAACAGGCGCCCGGCTTTAGCTCCCTCCCACCCCTTCAGTTCGTGCAGAGCGTCGCCCAGCTTGCCCTCGATCTCATCGACCTTCGCCGCTCGCTCCCTGAGCTCCTCGTTCTCTCGAAGCAGTGCTGACCTCGCCTCGCCGGCCATCGCGATCATGGCGCCTGGCGCAGTTCGTGGTGGAGGTGGCGCCGGCGCGTCGGCACCGGCACGCGCGGCCTGTTGCGCCGTTGGTGCTACCGGAAACTTGATTCCTGCTGCGCGATCCTTGAGTGACATATCAGGCCCCCATCGATTCAAGCTGATTGGCCCAGACCGCTCTGATCTGCTGTTCGACGAGCTGGCACACGCGGTCGTAGGCCACCCGGGCGCGCGCGTAGGTCTTGGCGTTGATCTCGCTGCGGTCCATGTCGTACACGGTTCCGAAGTTCGCGCTGGCCTGTGCGGCCACCGCTGTCTTCGGAATCTCGATGGGCAGCACCTTGTCCTTGTAGCCTTCCAGTATCCAGTTGCGCACGACAACGCCGGCAACGTCCCCGGCCTCAACCCGTGACAGCAAGACGTCGACGAACTCGAAGGTCTTGGTCAGCCCGGCCTTGCTCTTGTCGAGCTCGTTGCAAAGGTCAACGAAAAGGTCCCAGAAGTGGCAGGAGCTCGCAAAGTCCAGGGCCGAAGGGGGCAGGGGCATCAGCAGCCCGTCTGCCGCCATCAGCCCGTTGATCGTGACGTACGACAGGGACGGTGGTGTATCGATGATGACAACGTCGTAGTCCATGCGAGCCTGGTCAAGTCCGCGGTCAAGCACCCGCCAGAACTCAAAGCCTGGGTCCGCCGCTTGCCGAGCGGGGAGGGCGAACTCTGCCCCGAAGAGAGATGTGGCCGCGCACACGATGTCGATGCCAGGCCAATAACTCTTTCTGATCGCATACCCGATGTCTGGCTGCTTGCCGTAGAACAGAAGCGACGCGGTCTGGTCCGAGTCGACCTCGGTATCGGGCAGGATGCCGAACAGGGTCGTCGCGGATCCTTGTGGGTCGAGATCTAGTACCAGGCACCGATGACCGAGCCTCGCGAGGCCCTGCGCTAGAACGACGGCTGTGGTGGTCTTGCCCACGCCGCCCTTGAAGTTCGCGACGGTGATCACGACGCCCGCGGCGCCTGCTGGCCGCATGCACTCTGACCGGTACTCGCGAATCCAGCTGCGCGCTGTCTCCATGGACCACTCACGCCGATTCCCCTTGATCGCACCCTCGGGTAGATCGCCCTTGTTGAGCCGCCACTGAATCTTCGCCTTGTCGACGCCACACATGTCCGCGAGCTGAGCAGCGGTAACGGTCGGAGCCGTCTTCTTCTTCTCAGGCTGCAGCAAGGCCTCTCGAATTGGCCCCATCATCCCGCTGAGGATCTCGGACTGGGCCATGAGATCCGCCAGTGTCTGCCGCTTGATGGTCTGCCTGATGTCCACTTGAACGCTCGCGAAAGTGATGATGACAAGCGATTATGCGACCGACCGCCGATAAATCGCGTGTTAGTGGCGACGATCACGGTCGGAAGCGTCGGCTGTTGATCCCGGATACCCCAAGAACCAGTTCGTCTCCCGAGATTCAGAGGAAGTCTCTAAGGCAGTTCAATACCTTAGGCCCTGTGGAGAAAACAGATTTTCTAAGTGCAATCAAGGACTTGCGACGATAGAGCGTCAAGAGATGTCCAAAGACAGACCGTCGATGTCCGCGATCAGACCGCCCTCGTCCAGTTGTCAACCGGGGAGCGTCCAGGATTGGCTCGGGACCTTATCCACAGGCCGGTCCCGCGATTGATCAGGCTTGCTGGCCTCTGCTGGGAGCACGGAAGGGCCTACACATGGCCGTTGTCCGGCATCAAACCGGGCGGGCCGCCCAAGTTGAAGTGCGATTGCCTGTGGTTGTCCGCGATCAAACCGGCACCGCTGTCGCGCGGCCGTACTTGATGTCCAGTATTAAACCGGGCCTACAGACGAAAAACCTCGGGACTTGCGTCCAATCGACTGCGCTCCTACCATCCGAAGATGGAGATCGTCCCCGAAAATGCAGCCTTCCAGGTCTTGACTCCCGAGGCTGAGGCATTGCGGCTGCACCTGCCTGCGACGACCGCGCCCGGTCCGGGCGCTACTTCGGTCAACGAGGCAAATGCGAGGCGCAACGCCTGGCGGTCTCGGGTGGTGGAGCCTGGCACCTATCGGCACCCGCACCAGCTACTGGTGATGATTACATCGGCCAGGCTGACCGTGACCGCCTTCCGCCTGTACCTGACGCTCATGCACGTCAGCCAAATTCGCATGATGCAGGCAGGCGCTGTGCCGCAGTCCGATCAGCTCTTTGAAGCACCTCTGTCTGCCTTGCTCCTCGCCAGCGGCGAAAGTGTCGACGATCGGACGAACGCGAAGCGCTACTTGCGGGCCATGAGGACCATGTCCGTCGACTGGGAATCAACCGCGCCAGGTGACGGGCCAAAGTGGGTGGGTTTCTCGATGCTCTCGGAGCTATCGATCGATGTCCGAAAGGGGGAGAACTGGGTGTCCTGGTCCTTTCCCCCCACCGTCATGAGCCTCCTGAAGGACCCGGAACTTTGGGCCAACATCGACCTGAAGGTCGTGGCCAAGCTCTCGACCTACGCAAGCGTGGCGCTGTACCTGATCGTGGCGCGCTATCGGCTCAATCCCGGCGGGCTCACCAGCCGCAAGCCCGCGAGTTGGTGGCAGGACGCGCTCAGCACGCGTGCGGTTGCCGGGGAGAGCCGACCTTGGCGAAAGTTCAAGTCGGAGCGCGTTAAGGGTGCGGTCGACGAAATCTGCCGGGTGACGGACCTCGACGTTGAACTTGTGGAAACCAAGGCGACCGAGGGCGAGAACGAGGTCCAGTTCATCGTCCGGCGTAAGCGCGGGATGCGTCAGGAGGCTGCTCCGAATCCGGCGCCGGTCGATGCACGACTCGTTCAACAAGCTGAATCGCTCGGCCTCCGAGAGTCCAAGCTCGACGCGCTGATACGCGAGTTCGGAGATGCCCTCGTAGATCGAGCCATCTCTGCCTTGGAGGCGCGGGTCAACAACAAGACGTTGCGCCCAGTAGAGAACGCGTACTCCTACGCCAGGGCGCTGCTGCGCAATGCTGAGGACGAGAGCGAACTGGCCGTGCCAGCGCTCCCCGCGCCTACATCGCAGCCTTCAGCGCCAGCTCCGCCCATGTCCGCTGTTCTGGCCGGTGGGGCCGGCGCAATCTCACGAGCGGGGGAGGGCGGTCGCGAGGAATGGCTGACCGCGCGCATGGAGGCCCTGCGGGCCGAGGTCGCTGCCGTGTCGCCAGGCGATCGTCGACGATGGATTGACAAAGCCGTGCAGGAGATCAAGTCCAAGGGCTTGTTCAACGCGGTCATCTCTCGCCGGGCCGCTGACGGTGATGCTCTCCATGGAATGCTGGGGACCTACGTCGTTCGCCAATACGCGCTGGCTACCTACGGCCCAGGTTGGATGCTGCCCCCTGAGCAGCGCCCCGAAGCCGCCTGATCGCGGTGCCCCTGTCAGGATGGACGTGACCCGATAAGAACACCGCGGCGCACAATGGGACGCCCGTTCTTCGGAGACGACGATGCTGGACCGTGACCGCCACCTCGAAGTGGTCTGCGAGCCCCATAAGCAGCTGCCGGTCGAGGTGTGGCTGGGCTCGATCCTCCTGGCCCAGCTTCCTAGCCGTGAGTCGCTGGGCGAGCTCAATCGGCACTATGTGCTGCAGCGCCTGCGTCACCGGCTGCTGCTGGAGATGCAGCAGCGTGATGCCGCTGCCTCGAGGGCGGATGCCTAGTACGCGAGGTCGTCGTCTGCCAGGTCGGCGGCGGTGACGAGGCAGTGCGTGACCCGTGCAACCCCGAGCTGATTCAGGCCTCGCGGCGGTAGCCGAGGCACCAGCCAGTTCGGGCCCGCGACCTCGTCTGCGGATCCCAGGACAGCCGAGCTTGCACCCGACGCGGCCGACCGTGCCGTTGCCTTGAGTTCCTTGCCAGGCGAGATGTCGGGGTTCCTGCGCCGGCGCGGCTTGAAGGGGCACACGCGCTGGATCGGCTCGGGAAAGACGGTCTCGTTGTCGACCTTCGCGTAGACGATCTCGTCCTTCGTTTCCGCCTTCGTGACCGGCGCCACCTTGCCTTGGGTCTGCAGGCTGTAGAGGATCGCGATGAGGGTGCGCGTGTCCAAGCCAGTGACGCGCTTGATGTCACGGAACTGCGTCCGCTTTCGGGGCGCAGCTTCCAGTGTGGCGAGTACGGCCCCGGTGCGTGCGCCGCGAGGCTCCAGTGCCCAGTCGATGGCGGCGAAGGGGTAGCTTGTCATGACATCAACTCCTGATTTGGCTGCCGCTCGGCGCGCCTGCGCAGCAGCAGTGCCGTGGCCTTGGCATTGACTCGGCGCTCGACGATCAGCACGAGGAAGCGCTGGGCAGCGCTCTGAGGCAACACCCTCACGGCGAGTTCGCTCCGCGGTGAGGGCGGCCCAGATGGTCCGATTGAGTTCGTTGCCATGACCGTCCTTGAGTAGTTCCGTGGTGCGGTGCCGTGGGCGCATCGGTTGCGCGCTAAGCACTCTTGAACCATTGGTGTGCAGTTTTAACACCAAACCGACAAGTCACAACAGCTTGGTCATGAGGAGAACCCCTTGGACTGGGGGGCGGCGATCAGCGGCGGCCGCGAGCCGAAGCGGTCGCAACCGATCAGGGGATGCAAGTCCATCAACCCTCCAACGGAAGGAGCATTCCCTATGAGAAAGCTACTCGTGACCGCTGCTCTGGCAGTCGTTGCTTACGCATCCAGCGCAGCGTGGCGTCCAGCAGACAGTGCTGCCGGCGCGCTTGCTGCCGCGATTCAGACGCGCTCGGCCATAGCCGACGCCATCAAGTGAAGTTGCGCGCCATCAATGAATGAACCTTCATCGGTGCATTCATGTGGCGACTCTTGACGGAGTCTTCAGTGATTCAGCTCAATTGCCCCTACTGCAAGTCACCCACGCGCATCGTCGATGCCGCCGTCGTCTATGGCAGATCTGGCTTTGGCCGTCTGCTCATGTGCTCCGGCTACCCGGGCTGCGACGCCTACGTCGGCATCCACAGCGACAAGACGGACGGCAAGGGTTCATTGGCTCGTGGGCCGCTGCGGCGTCTGCGCCGAAAGTGCCACGAGCTCTTCGACCCGCTATGGGAGCGCGATACACCGCTGCATCGCCAGCAGCTGTACCGCGCCGCGGCGAAGTTCTTCCAAGTCCCCGAGTTCCACATTGGTCACCTGGACGAGACCGCTGCCCAGAAGTTCATCGAGCAGTTCCCGGCCTTCAGGGCCTGGCTCGTGAAGCGGATTGAACGGCAAGCCCGCTCTGCTCCGCGCAGGTCCTCACGGACCTCAGATCAAGCCGCCACTGCGCCAGCAGTGAACGCTTGAGGCCTGGTCGCAGCATTGAGCTGCTACCAGTGCGTCCAAGTGCCCAGATCCTGCTTCGGCGGTCTGGGCTCTTTTTCGTCTTCGTTCTGCTGGGCGGTCACGTCGGCTCGCAGGCGGTGAGCGTGGCGGTTGAACCGCCTGCCAGGTGCGTTGCATCCCGCGCAACGCACCTGAAACCTTGCACGCTCATCTCCGTCCCGCTGTGACGGAGCCCGCTGAGACCCAGATCCAGCAACCCAACCCATTGAAGGAGTCCCCTGTGACGAACCCAGCCATCGACAAGGTGCTGGATCGCTGCGCGCTCGTGGTGGTGACCACCCGAATGCCCAGTCCCATGCGCGATACCGACGAAGGGAGCAAGACCGGCTCCCGCATCACCAAGGTGCTGCAGTCCTGCTTCAACCCCGAAGCTCTGCGTCCCCTGAACAAACTCAAGACCCACGCCAACCGCGCCTGCCGTGCAGTCGGTACGCGCCTGGACACCCTCCAAGCGTGGACCGTGGTCACGGAAAGGCTCGACGGCCTGATGCGAGAGCTCGAGCGGATCCACGGCGAGTGGCAGATCGAGACCCAACTGCTGGCCAAGTCCATCAAGGACCGCGTAGCAGACTGGGCCACGCTGAATCCCGATGAGGCCGCGGCGATCAAGAGCTTGGCGCCCACCTCGGCGGACATCCTGTCCAGCTCCAAGTTCCTGCGGACGTCCTTCCGGCTTCGGTCCGAGGACATCATCGACCAGGCCGCTGTCGAAGAGGAGATGACCTCGCTCGTGGGCAAGGTGCTCTACGAGATGTCGCTGATCCTGAGGGACGCCTCGCTCCACAAGAGCACGGGCAAGTTCTTCACGGCCGAGGTCTTCGACGTGCTCGCCCGAGTTCGCGAGAAGTGCAAGGCCATGGCCTTCCTGGATCCGATCCTGCTGCGTATCTCCGACACGCTGGAGGAGTTTCACCACCGGATGGCGGGTCAGGGCCGCATCACCGATCTCGATGCCCTGGCACTTCATGCGCTGATCCAGCAGCTGCTCGACACGCGCAGCCTGCTGCGCCACGGTCTCGTGGTGCCGCAGATCGCCGGCGGCGTGATGGTTCCTGCCGCGGCTGCCACACCGGCGCCCGTGGTCTCGCCAGCGCCTACGGCGGCAGCTCGCAAGTCGCCCAAGCCCAAGGCGACTGCCACAAGCCCTGGGCAGCCCGTCACTCCAGGGCAGGCACCTTCGCAGGAAGCGGCGAGCACGTCTCCCGACAACGCTCATGCCGAAACAGCGCAAGCTGAACTCGAGGCTGCCTGCCTCATCTAGACCCGGCCACGCCTGGTCGACCCGACACCCGCGCAGTTCGCTGCCGGGTGTCATTTTCTTTGGGCAGGCGAGCGGCAGGCCTCCCCGACCGTCCAGGTCGGCGCGCTGCTCAGAAATCGGGCGCGCCACCAATCGCCAGCACTGGCGCGGCTGGCACGCGCCGGACCACTGAGTTATCCCCGGATTCTGTGGACAACTTGCGCCCCTTGCTGGGCGCGCAACTCACATCACGATGGCACACAAACGCTGCATCGCAGCAGAAAGGACCCGCTCCCATGAGCACAGCCATCAAGGTGCGGCCCCCGGCCGCACGACAGATCGTCCCTGGCCGCGCCAGCGCCAGCCATTCGCTCAAGGCCCTCGCCTTGTACGCCAGCATCATCGGCCGACAGGCCGGCGTCGACATCGTCTTCGGCAACTACCCGACGGCGGCTACCGACGGCAAGAAGATCTACCTGCCCAGCCTGGTGAACGTCGCCGAGGCCAAGTGGATCGTCATCCTGCGTGCACTCATCGACCACGAGGTCATGCACGTGCGCCAGACGAAATTCGAGACCATCAAGGACTGCAACAGCCCCTTGTCCAAGGTCTTGTCCAACATCCTGGAGGACTGCTGGGGCGAGCGGGAGCAGGCCAAGGTCTATCCAGGCAGTCTCAAGGCGATCCGTGCCGGCATGGACGAACTGGTTGCCTTGAACTGGTTCAGCGCGCCTCCCGCCAACGTGTCGAGCATCGACCCGCGCGGTGCGTTCGTGAACTGGCTGCTGCATGACCTTCGCGGCCGTCACTTCGTGATGCCAGACCTCACGGCCTGGGGCCAGCAATGGCGCGCCCTGGCTGAGCCGGCATTCGGGGCCCAGCTTCTCGACTCGGTGCTGGCCTTGATGTACGAAGTTGACAGCTGCACCAGCTCGGCCAAGGCCGTGGACATCGCGAATCGGGTCGTCGACCTTCTTCGTGAACAGCAGCAGCAGTTGCAGCAGCAGGCCCAGCAGCAACGCGAGCAACCAGCCGCGCCGGCACAGCCTGACCAAGCACAGGATGCCGGTGAAGAGTCGCAGCAGCCACAAGCTGGTGGCGCGGGCGAGAACGGTCAGGAGGGTCAACTGCAAGCCGACGACGCCGCTTCCCCGGCAGAGGCCAACGATCCGACCGACGGGGAGTCAGAAGGTGGCGATGGCGCGGACAGCGGCGATGGTGCTGACGGTGCCGAAGGCGCATCAGGGCAGGGCGCAGGCTCTGCCGGTGACGATCAAGGTGCGGGCAGTGAGGGCGCCGACGCCGCCAGCGCAAGTGGGGATGGATCCAACAGCCCGGCCTCGACCGACCGACCGCAGGGCGCTGGCTCCAACGCCAGTGGAGATCCGAGCGTAGACGCTTCCCAAGGTGCGGGCGAGGCCAAGAGCGACGAGGCAGGCCAAGAGCCATCCAAGGCTGCCGGAGGGGGGAGCTCGGCCGACGGTCAGCCTTCTTCGGGATCGCAGGGTGAGATCGGTCGCAGCGCACCAGACGTTGGTGCGGACCCGTCGGCATCCGATGACCGCATCGGAGGAACGCAAGGGTCGAACACATCCAAGGCGAGCGGCGACGTTCGGAACGAAGGTGAACCCGGCCAGACTGGGTCCGGTGCGGGATCCGGATGGATCGAGACCCCCGAAGAACTCGAAGAGCAGGCGCGCCAGATCGGCGAGGCCCTGGCGGCACAGCTGAAGGAGTTGCCTGCGACCGAGATGGCCGACGCGATCTGCGCCCAGCTGCAGGAGGCGAATGTCATGCAGGAGCCGGGCAAGAGCTTTCGCGGTACCGGGCATGCCTCTGCCTTGAGCGACAAGAAGTGGGATCTGCCGTCCTCTCCGGAGTGCCATGACGGCGGCGAAGAAGAGCTCGCAGTGAGGAGCCTGGCCAAGAACATCGAGCGGCACCTGGGATCGAAACTGCGGGACATGCTCGAAGCCCGGATCCAGTGCTCGTCGACCTACAGTCGGCGCGGGCTGCGTGTGGGGGCGCAGCGACTGTCCCGCGCCAAGGCGGGCTCGCTCGAAGTGTTCCGCAAGACTGAAGAGGGCGACGAACTCTCGACAGCGATCTCGCTGCTCGTGGATATGTCGGGCTCGATGAACGGCGGCTTCGGAGACGCGACGCGCAGCATCGGCGCTGCATGTGCTGCGTACGCAATCGCAGAGACGCTCGGCAGGTTTGCCGTACCGTTCTCGTGGGTGAACTTCGGATCATCCGCGTTGTCTGTGAAGCGCTTCGAGGAGTCGTGGCGCAAGCGCAGATCGGCAGCCGCCATGGCAAGTCTCGGCGGAACCACGCTGGACATCCCACTGCTGAAGTTGCTCCCGGAGCTCGCGGCCCGCGACGAGGAGCGAAAGCTGTTCCTGGTCATCACCGATGGCGAGCCGGCCAACGTCGACGACGTTGTGGCGGTGTTGTCCCTCATGCCCATGATGGGTGTCGAGGTGGCGATGCTGTTCATCGGACACGATGGCGGCGAGCTCGAGCGGAAACTGGCGGCCCAAGGCATCCAGGTCGCGCGGGCACACCAACCCGATGCACTGACGCTCGGCCTGTTCCAGGCCGTCGAGAACGCCTTCATCTGAAGGCGAGCCCAAGCCGGGAGGCTGAGGCAGTGATCCATTGAGAGGGCGCTTCATCTTCGGATGAGCGCCCTTCTTTCATGGGCGATCGGGTCAGGGGTGGCAGGGCAGAGGAGCGCAACGCAGGAGAGGACGCAAGTCCATCCGCCGTTGTCCTGCAACGGCTTCAACCCGGTGCGGACGCCATGCGGCGCCGCATCACCAAGGAGCCTCCCATGTTGAGCCAAACCCTGGCCTGGCCAGTCGTGTCGCCCACGACGCCAGGCATGCCCTTTTCAAGGACCCCGCGTGATCAGCGACCACCCGTCGCCTTGACACCTGAAGTTGATGCACTTCTGGACCGTGACGCCGTGGTGGCCATCGGTGTCAGCGGCGGAAAGGACTCGGATGCAGTCGCCCTGGCCGTTGCGGCCCATCTCGACCTGCGTGGCCACTGCGGGCCCCGAGTCCTGATCCACAGCGACCTCGGCCGCGTGGAGTGGCAGGACTCATTGCCGAGCTGCGAGCGCCTGGCCGCCAGGTTGGGCATGGAACTGATGGTCGTGAGGCGCACCGCCGGCGACATGCTGGCCCGCTGGCAAGGGCGGTGGGCAGCGAACGTAGCGCGATACGAGAACCTCTCGTGCGTGACGCTGATCCTGCCTTGGTCGACGCCGTCGATGAGGTTCTGCACAAGTGAGCTCAAGGCCGACGTCATCTGCCGCGCCCTGCGCAAACGCTGGCCGACGCAGGACATTCTCAACGTCACCGGGATACGGCGACAGGAGAGTTCGTCCCGCGCGAAGATGCCAGTCTCGGCACCTCTGGGCAAGCTTCAACGCAAGGCGGCCGCAGGAGTCAGCTGGAACGCCGTGATCGAGTGGAAACTCGAGGACGTCTTCGGCGCGATCGCGGACGCTGGCCTCTCGCTGCACCAGGCATACACGGTCTACGGCGCCAGTCGGGTTTCGTGTGCGTACTGCATCATGTCGACGGCTCGGGACCTCGCTGCTGGCGCGTCATGCGCCGACAACCACGACCTGTACCGGTCAATGGTCGAGCTCGAGGCCGCCTCGACGTTCGGATTCCAGGGTACCCGCTGGCTTGCCGAGGCGGCGCCGGATCTCCTGTCCACCGAGCTTCGAGAGCGGGTCGCACAGGCCAAGCGAAATGCGCTGGTGCGCGTTGCGGCCGAGAAGGAGATTCCCAAGCGCTTGCTGTTCACGGCCGGCTGGCCGACGTCGATTCCGACGCCAGCAGAGGCCGAGGTCCTGGCCAACGTGCGCAGGCGCGTCGCGGACGCGGTGGGCCTGAGCGTCGGCTTCACGACGGGTCGAGAAGTCATCGAGCGGTATCACGAACTGGTGATCCGACGCGATGGGGGCCAGGCCAGCGAGGAGGTTGACGAAACCACCGAGCCGACACGCTCCGATGCGACCGCCGATCTCTGCGGCATGCTGGCGTAGGTCCGGCTGACGCAGGGGTGCACAGGTCACCTCCACCACACAAGCGATCGATGCCCTCGGGCTCGGTCGCTTTTTCTTGGCGCAACGCAACCTGCCGGCGGATGGCGGATGGCAGAACCGGCCCTGCAGCAGTCGCAACCGATCGTTGTCTTCGCATACCGCAAGCCCGTCGCCCAGCGACGGTTCAACCCCGAGGCCAGTACGCGCCTCGGGCGCTGCTGGTCATCACCATCACTGTGAAGGATGACCATGAACACGACATTGAACCCGCGCCAGCTCGGCACGCTGCTGGCCGCGCTTCGCCTGTGGCAACGCGTGGGCGAGCGCCAAGGCGGGCCCGAGCTCCCGATCGCAACGAACGAGGGCGAATTCGCACCGCTGCAGGGCGGCGAGATCGATGCGCTCTGCGAGCAGATCAATCTGGGCTCAGGCAGCCAGGATGACGCCACTCCTGCGGAGATCGCCCGCGCACGAGAGCTGTACGCGGAAGGTTCCGACGACGACATCGAAGTCGACGACAACGCGAAGGCGTCACGGGCAGACGATGGTCTCTGGGTCCAGGCCTGGGTGTGGCTGCGGAACGAGGACGACGAAGGTGAGCAGCCCGCGGCCGCTGAGGTGACGCATGCCGCAGCCTCCGCAAGGTCGCCTGGCGAACTGTCGCATCCGCTGCGGACCCGGCTCGAAGGCCTGGTGTCGGTGCAGATGCAGGACCTCGTCGGCGACTACGAGGCGCCGGAGCGGGTCACCGAATGGACGTGGGTACAGCTCAACGCGTCGTACTCGCATCGGGAGAACGGCCGAGACGGCGTCTGGGAGTTCGTCCTGAACCTGGCTAACTCGCTGGCGGACGCGCCCCGGCGCCTGAAGGATGTCATCGACAACGCGCGCATCGCGGGCGCTGGCTACCTGCTGGTGCACCAGGGGACCTGAGCATGAGCACGTTTCAACTCCCCCCTGGCGTCACGATTCGCGGCCGGCAGGTCGAGCGGATTCCCGGCTACTCCGATGTCGTCAACGACATCATGCGCAACGGGGTCTTCATCATCGGCGCGAGCCAGGACAGCCAGCTGGCGGCCTATCTCGCACGCTTGCAGGCAACGGATTGGCGATTCCTGTTCGACTACGGCCTTGAGGTCGATCCGCTCTCGTGGATCGACCGTGTCCGTCTGGAAGGCTGGACCTTCACGGACTTCACGCGCATCGAGCTGCCGGACAAGAACGGCCGCGCCCGTTTCTCCGGAAACGTGAACGAGTACAGCGCAGCCTTCTGCTGGTGGATCTGGGACCGCGACCTGCTCGACGAGATCCAGAGGCGAGCGCCTAAGGTGCCCGTGCGTCCGGACCGACCCAGCTGCCGCCTCGTCGTCGCACAATGACGGACATGCAGCGGCATCGCTACCACCAGGACGGGACCCTTCCGACCGAACCCGATGCGGTCTTCGTGTTCGGGTCCAACGAGCGGGGGGTGCATGGCGCCGGCGCCGCGCAGGTCGCGGCGCAGCTCTATGGTGCGCCTCGGGGCCCTGCTGGTGCCCGCGGGCCGCTAGGGCCCGGGGTGCGTTGCTACGCGATCGCGACCAAGGACGCCAGCATCAAACGGGCGTTGCCTCTTGAAGTGATTCGTGACCAGGTCGACGAGTTCATTGCCTTCGCGACCGCCTACCCAGGTCGCGAGATGTGGGTGACGCGGGTGGGCTGCGGCCTCGCAGGTTATGCGGACTCGGACATCGCGCCGATGTTCCGCTCCGCGCCGGGCAACTGCAGCTTCGCGCTGCGGTGGCGTCCGTATCTGGAGGACGACGACTGGCCCGCCTGATCGGCAGGCCGCGCTGTTCCAGCGCTCTCGACACCGCTCCTCACCGGCCCCGTGCTTAGCTTCGTGCTGGCCGGGGCCTCTTTCATGGAAGAGGCCAACGCGCGGCGATAAGAGATCGCCGCCGATCCGCTCACTACCATTGAGGCTCATTCTGGGAGAGCCCCACGATGTTTCCTCAGTACGAACCCCTGCATCTGCCGATCGTCCTCATCTGCACCATCGCGCTGGGGTACTTCGTGATCCGCAGGCCATCGTTCACCGGCGTCTTCGTAAGCCTCGTCGCCATGTGTTTTGGCGAATCGCTCGTGTCGACGGAGCACACCTGGCTGTTCCTACCCAGCGCGGTCCTGCTGAGCTGCGCGGCGGCTCTGCTCGTCCTCGGCTTGCTGTCGCGGTATCGCCTGGTGCGCCGCCGGCCGATGGGTGATCGGAGCCTGCGGTGGTGGTAGGCGAGGTGCTGGCCCATCTGGTGGCCGAGCTGATCGAGCACAGGTACGCAGTCGGCGGATTCAACTCAGTGTGCGCGCGGCATGGGTGGCTCCATCCAGGCGGCCGCCCAAAGTAAAGAACCCCTGCCTCACGCGACGTGAGAGCAGGGGTGGTGGTGGCGGCTGGCCGGTGTCAAGTCGCGGTGGATGAGATCCACTGCGCCAGCCGCGCGTCGGCGCAGCAGGTGAGGTCGGCGAGCCAGCGAGCCGAAGGCATCTCGTTCACGGTGACGTTGTCCGTGGCAAGCACGGGCCTGCCAACGTCATCGATCGCCGCGGTCGTGATCAGGTGCCAGACGCGAAGTCGGTCCAATGCGGCGAGCCCTTCGGGAATCGAGAGTTGGCCCGTCAGCCGGGATGTGACGGCCGACTCGGTGCCGGAACGCCGCGCTATGACGCCGGTGGCGATTGGGTGTCCCGCACGCCTGACGACGTGCAGGGGGCGGTCCGGCGCTGAAGAGTGCCTGACCGTCTCCAGCTCCAGATTCCAGTCGATGCCCGCAATGCAGGCTGCGCGCACGTCGTTGATACCCGTGACCGTGACCTTGCTCTGGTGCACGCGAACGTGGTAGATCTCGCCGCTGTCCACGGTCTGCGGTGTCAGGGCTTCTTCGAGGAGTTCGGGGGCCTCCGGCGCGCCGGCCACGATGACGATGCTGCGGTCCTGGCGAACCACCAGGAGGTACTCCGCGCCTGGCAGTGCGGTGTTCGCGAGCAGGTGCAGCGTCTGTCCGTCCGACATGAGCCGAGAAGCGGCCGCCGGCGTATCGTGCAATCGCGTCATGTGGCGCAGTGTCGCGCGGGCAAAGCTGCCGTCGGCCAGATGCCCGAGTTGAAGATCCTCTGGCCCAAGCAGATCAGCAGTGCTGGCTGCAGAACGAGTGTCGATGAATGCGTGTGTTCGCATGGTGTCTTCCTTGCAGTGTGGGGTGGCGCTCTCGAGAGAGCTGGTGGGTTGCACCTACGTTGTTGGTTGCGTACCGAGCAGGCCTCGGAGTAGAAAAGCTGGCACCTGACCGAGGTCGAAGTGCCAGCGTGTTGACGTCGAAGACCCTGCGGTCTCGCACATGAGGCGAGTGGGCTCGCCTACGTGACAGCCTGTCTGACCGATGGACATCGAGACGGTGTCGCGACCGCCTTGATGCCAGTCCGTCAGATAAGCCCGCGTTCGGCCATGCTGGTGACGGTCGGCACGCGGACATCAACGAGCGACAGAGCGGACTTGAGCGTCTGCGTGAGGTACTCATCGGCGCGTGAAGGTTCTGCCAAGCCCGAGGGGTGGCAGTGGAAGAGAAGTACTGCAGCGGCGTTGAGTTTCAGCGCCTCCTTGACGACTTCCCGCGGGTACACCGAGGTCTGCGAGACCGTGCCGCGGAACATCTGCTGCATCTCGATGAGCCGGTGCTGCGAGTCAACGAAGACGACGCCGAAGACCTCGTGCTCGAGATGCCCGATCTCAAGGCGCAGAAAGTCCTTCACGTCCTGCGGAGACGAGAGGCTCGCCCCGGGTTTGACGCGATCGGCCAGGACGCTCCAGGCCTGCGAGAGGACCTCTTCGGGCGTGGCCACGCGATACTGTCCATCCACCTCGCAGACGAGCAGTGCGCTCGTGGGTCGATACGGCGCTGCGCTTGTGGGTCGATACGGCGCTGCGCGTGTGGCAGCGGTGGTGATGTGGTTCACGATGAACTCCTTCAGTGGGGTTCCGCCTGGCGAAGTGCCTGGCGGGCGATTGCCACAGCTCATGTGCGTTGCGCTTCACGCAGCTAGCCGGCGACCCATGAAAGAGCTGCCACCCAACCCGAAGGTCGAAGTGGCAGCGTTGAGGGGAGTTCAGTTCGGCCGCCCGGGGCGGTCGGTGAACTCGCGCCGGAAGAACCGCGCGGCGTCGAGGAGGGCCTCCCCGCGGGTGGCCCAGTCGCCGAAGGCCACGTCGTAGCCCGACCAGCCTGCGCGGCCGAGGGACCACCAGAAGCGACCATGCAGTTCGGGATAGTCCGGATCTCCGGGCCCCTCGATGCAGTATCCCGCCACGACGACGTGGAGCTCGAGTACCGCGAGTTCCAGCGCGGTCAGCTCGCTGGCGGAGGACTTGTCGATCAGCGCCTCGAAGCGTGGCATGCGGTCGGCCCTGAAGACCGTGCACTCCATCCCGCCCGGGTACGCCACACCCAGCGCCTGCACCTGCATGCGTGCAGCGATCAGCGCGCTGAGCACCGTCATCCCGCCCCACTCGCGCTGGCTGATGTAGGTCGTTGCTGCCGATCTGCCGATGCGAGTGCTGAGCCAGAGGAACGCGCGCTCGCTGGTGAACCCTGAAACCGCCCGCGGGTACAGGCGGCCGCCGGTGAGGAAGGCCGGGTTTCCACGCCGACGCGCCGGGCGGGCTGTGCCGGTCCGGGCGCTCATTGAAAGCACCTCGGCGCGATCGACAGACCGCGCATGAAGCCGACGTAGGCGCCGGCCTTGCCCAGGTCGGTGAACCGCGCCTGGGTCTTGCCGTCGATGGTGACTTCCCAGGGGTACTTGGCGTCGGCGTTCGGGACGATGGTCAGGGCCGGCAGCTGGTACTGCGGGTGGACGTAGAGATCGCGCTGGCTGTCCCAGTCGATGATCCGCACGATGCAACGGGTCAACATCGCCGGCCCGCCGTGCTCGCCCTTCTCGATCAGCAGCGGGATCTTCATGGGGCCCATGGAGCGCCCCACCGTGCCGACGACATCGTTCTCTTCGTGCCAGTCACGGCCCGTTTCCGGATCGCCCAGGACGATGCGCAGCGTGTCGCCGCTCTTGCGATAGCGCTCCAGGATCCTGCGCACGGCCTCCGGCGTGCCAGGGTCGAAGTAGGTGTCCTTGGTCTTGCTGCTCTTGCACCAGGCCTGGATGGCGCGCTCGTGCTTGTCGTAGCCGCTGAGCTGCCCGAAGTCGCCTTCGGTGAAGGCCAGACTGGCGTCGCCCAGCGCGTCGGCGATCTGCTGTGCGTGGGCGCGGGCGTTCTCGAAGCCCAGGCAGGTGTAGCCGTCCCCGCTGGGGATGACGTACAGGGCCTGTTCCGGCTTCAGGGTGACGCCGGTGCCGGCTTTGGGGGGCGAGTAGGGCATCTTGCTGCGCGGCGCGTCGGCGCCGGCGGCGGTGGTGATGTTGTTCAAGATGAACTCCTTGGGTGGGGTTCTGCCGGGCGACTTGCCGGGCAGGCGATGTGCCCCAGTCATGTGCGTTGCGCTTCGCCCAAGAAAAATGCGGCCGGCACCGAAGTGCGCAGCCGCATGGGATGAGAGAGGGCTGTCCGCCCTGTGGCCTAGTTAGACCTGCAGTTCAATCTCGACCGGTAGGTCGTCTTCAGGCTCATCGAGCCCAGCAAAAAGCCCGCCCAGTGGCGGAAGTTCCTCAGGTTCGCTCCTGTGGACAGGCCGCATCGAAGGCCGCTTGGTCGACTCGCCCAGTGCTGCCACCAGGCTTGCGTGTTCCTTCTCGCCGATCGAGTTCGCCATCAAGTGCGCGTCCACCTCTGCAGGCGTCAGGTTCTCGACTTCGATGAACCGCGAGAAGTACTGGCCGCGCTTGGCCATCTCCTGGTACTTGGCGATCAGTCCCTGAGGGAGCGTCACGATGCCCTCGTTCAGCCAGAAGCGTGCCGCCTCGATGGCCGAGTGCAGCCGTGCCCGGATGATGAAGTCCGAGTCCCGCAGGCCTTCGATGAACAGCATCGCTGCCGCCGCGTCGACGCCCAGGCGCTTGTCGCTCTCGAACCAGACCAGCTGCTCGCCGGCGTGCTCACGATAGGCCTCTGCCCGTTCCGGATGCCGGTACGGGTTCCAGCACTCCGCCGAATAGTCGCGCAAGCCGTCCACTGGGAACTCTGCGTCGTAGCTTCCAACCCGGTACCAGCGCTTCGGCCCGATCTCACCCTTGGGGGTGACCTCGAGCTTGGGCACCGGGTAGCGTCTGCCCAGTACGGCGACGTCGAACCACACGGAGAGCGCCGGGAACGCCTCGCTCGCGCCGCTGTGCATGCCCCAGTAGAAGTCGATGAGTGCCAGCTGCGAGTAGCTGACCAGCTCGAACTGCGGGTCGGCCATGCGGAGGTTGAGCTCCGTGGGCTCCAGCTCACCTGCGTCGAGCAGGACCTGCACGCCCTCTGCGCGCTCCCGTTCCTGTGCGTCGAGCGTCAGCATGTACTGCAGCAGCCGCCGGCGCATGGCCAGGTTGTAGACGTCGGGTCTGACACTCAAGTACCCCGCTGGCGAAACCGTGCGGCCGATCAGTTCGCGGGTCGACATGTCCCATTGCGTGGCGATGAGGTACTGGCGAAAGTCGTTCAGGCTCCGCATGTAGTCGTACTTCGCATCCGACGCCAACAGCGACTCCATGGATCGATCCCGCGCGCCGGTGAGCGTGCACGCCCAGCACCCGAAGCGGCTGCCGCAAGGGGCCTTGTCGCCGTCGGCCATGAACATGCCGCAGGTGCCGGAGTTGCCGTCTCGATACACGTCCAGCAGACGACGCACTTCGGTCATCCCGAGAAAGCTCTCGAACGGCTGCAGCTCTGGCTCCAGGAACGATGCCAGCAGATCCCACACCATGGCCTCAGTCCAGTCGGCAATCGGGCTGAGTGTCAGGAACCCGTCGCCGTTGGCCACCGGCAGGGCCGCGTCCTCACCGCGACGCCGCATGTTGGCCCCCCGCTGTGCGGACTCGTCGAAGCGGGTCCCCAGAAGGGAAACGGTTTCCCTGTTGCCGCTGGCCAGGCTTTGGCTGCGCAGCTCGGTGGCCAGGCGCTGCTGCGGGATCACCTTCCAGTCGACCGAGCAGCTGCGGTGCTTCGACCCGTTCTCGACGAAGCGGGGGAGGGTGCCTCGGCCAAGGGTCGACACCTGGAAGGTCTTGGGCAGCGACGGGTAGACCATCTTCACCTGCACCGGCAGGTCATGGCGCGCGACGAAGGCCTCGATCGCGGCGTGCAGTTCCAGCAGGTTGTGCTCGATCTCGGGATTCTCCAGGCCCGTCGATGAGCTGCTCACGTAGTGGGTAGCCAGCAGGTAGCCCTCGGCCTTCAGGCGGCGGATGGCCTCCAGCGCAAGCACGGTGACGACGGAGCTGTCCTTGCCGCCGCTGAACAGCGACACGGTGCAGTAGCCCTTCTTGACGATGTTGGCGATCGATGCGATCGCGGCTTCCACGGGCGACTGCCCGGGAAGGGTGACGACGACCGGCGAGCCAGTCTCGGGAAGTGTTTCGTTCCGCATCGGAACTCCTTGGGTGGGTTTCCGCCGGCGAGATGCGCGGCGGGCGTGTGCCACCTGGGAGATGCGTTGCGGATGGCCCGGAAGGCCGGTCGGGCGAAGCGGAGAGTTTTCGGGATCGCTGGCGTTCGCGGAGACGAATTCCTGCGGGTTGGACGAACAGCGCGGGGTCGTGCAGGTGCCAAGGCCGGTTCCGGCGGCGCCTTGCGTCGCCGCCGGCCATGGGCACTGCGCAACGCAGGGGTGTGGGGGCAAGCGCTCCGTTCCAGCGGAACGGGATCCCCAACCGGCAAGTTACCCGCGCGGACGCGCGCACCAGGCGACCTGCAACGAGTTCGTCACGCACGCAGGTTCACACCTGCACGCGGCGACTCACCCAAGGAGTTCAACATGAAAGAAGTCGGACGCAAGTCCCTCGATGAGGTCTTCGGCCTGCCCGAGCTCAAGTCCGCGGCCACGCGTGTCTTCGAGCCCGGTCCTCTGACCCCTGTCGTCGACCCGCACTACGAGTTCACGCCCGACCAGGCGCGGCTGCTGATGCTGTGGGAGTCGGGCATCACGAAGAAGAAGGGCTTGCTGATCAGCGGGCCCACGGACTGCGGCAAGTCGTCCGGGATCGAGCAGTTCGCAGCTCGCACGGGTCGCCAGGTGTTCCGCATCGGCTGCCACGGCAAGATGGAGTGGCAGGAAGTCATGGGCACGCTGCAGTTCGCCACCGACGGTTCGACCTTCCACGTGCCAGGCCCCGTGCCGAGTTCGATGAAGGCCGGCGGAATCTTGATCTTCGAGGAGATCAACTTCCTGCCGCCGAACACGGTCGGCGCGGCGAACACGCTGCTCGATGGGGGCGCGGTGACGGTGACGGAGACCGGCGAGGTCATCCAGCCTGATCGCGACTTCCGGATCTGTGCGACGGCCAACGCCATCGACCAGGGCGACGATGCGGTCCTGTACCGGGGTACCCAGACGATGAACAAGGCGCTCCTGCGGCGTTTCCTCACGTCACGCGCTGGCTACCTGGAGCCGCAGCGGGAAGCCGCGCTGCTGCACCGCGTCGCACCCAAGCTGCCGGGAACGCTGATCGCTCGGCTGATCGAGGCCGTGGGCGACATCCGCAAGCAGTTCCTGAGCGGCGACCTCGAGACGGTGCTGGGCCACAGCTACATGTGCGACCTGGCGAGGTTGATGGAGATGCGGCTGCCCAAGCTGCTCGACGGAAACAAGCACGTGGTGCACGAGGAGCTCGCGTTCCTTATGCGCTTCAACGGCATGGACGCCGCGCCGCTGGACGATGCGAACGCCATCCTCGAGGTGGTGAAGAGCAAGTTGACCGGACAGGCCTTCGTGCCGGTCTCCGGGCCCGTGCCGGTGACACCGCAGCCGCCTGTGAACAAGACGACCAAGTTGCAGAAGGTCGCTCCGGTGGACCGCAAGACCACGATGACTTTCCTGGTCAATCCGGCTCGCTCCGGGACCGGACAGACGCCAACCATCGCGTTCTGGGCGATGGCGGAGTCGCCGGGTGCCAGTCTTGCGTCTTCGTGGAACGGGACACTGTTCCCCACGGCGACCACGCGCCGGGCCCAGGACAAGTCGCTCAGCGGTCTTCAGACCACGCGTGCCGAGAAGTCTGGCAAGCGCGGCTACATGCTCGAGAAGAGCGTGCTGACCGCAGGCTCGGAGATCGACGTGGTCGTCAAGGCGGTCATCGACGCCCTGGCCAACATCCTCGGCGGTGCCGATGTCCAGACGGGCAGACTCGACGTGCACGAGATCGTCACGGCTATCCTGGCCGAGTGGAATGCCCTGAACCTGACTCAGCGAGCCAAGAACGCTGGTGTTCCGATTGGCAACCGGCTCGGCACCCTGAGCTGAGTTCAGCCTGCCCTTGCAAGGGCGATATACGAGGCAGCCAGTTCACTTCGGTGACTGGCTGTTCCTTCTTTCCCTGCCTCGGTTGGGGCTGCCTTGAGTGGTGTCCAGCAAGACCTCCACCAAGCCAGAACGAGCTTGCGTCTACCGCGCGCCTGTCGCGATGAACTCGGCAACGCGATCTCGACGCGCGCTTAGCGGCAGTGCATCGAGCTCGATCTTGCGCTCCCTGAAGAACTCCACCGCCCGTGTCTGCTCGTGGTGACTGACGAGGCGATCCAGGCGGTCCAGAGCGCAGCCAACCACGCTGCCTGTCTCGGCGTCGTACATGTCGGTCAGGAGATCTCGGTACTTCGTCATGTTGGCTCCAGGTCGTCGAGAAACTGTAGCGTACCCAGCTGCCTGGGGTCGCTGGAGCCGGCCGCACAACGACCGCGGGGACCAGGCTGCTCGATACCAAGGCCTCGGGTAGCTCGCGCTGGCTCGCGCAACTCATCAGCCCGCGGGCACACGCCGTCCTGCATCCCGCAAGGACGATCAACCCGAAAGGCATCCCATGACTCACCCGCATCCCTGCGCGCCGGCACCGTTCGGCGGCATGACAGGCCTCCAGTTCGACCACGTCCACGCGCTGCATCGCGCGATCGCCAGCGCTCCCACCAAGGATCTGGCCGTCCTGATTCGCGAGGCTTTCCCGACCCGCCAGGCGATCTGCGACTTCCATCTGGCACATCTCAAGTCGTGCTGGCCGGGCACGTATGGACAGAGCCCCGTGCAGCACGTGGCCGACATCGTCGAAGCCTTCGAGCACGCCCGTCACCTGAACCATCGCGGCCATCTCCGCAATATCGCCGAGGCGAGGCAGCAGGCCTACCAGTGGCTCGTGCTGTCTTTCGGCGGCCCCGTGCTGCAGCGACGGTTTCGCATCGGCTACGACGACGCCTCGCGAGTGTGGCCGCGCCTGGTGTGGGCGTGCCGCCAGGCGGCGCTGCTGACCGAGGGCGAAGCAGCCTCAGCGCTGGTCCTCTGGTACCGCAGCGCGCACCTCGATCGAATCAGTCGGGGTGAGTGCGGTGTCGGTGGTTCTGAAGCCGTGGTGCACTTCGGCGGCGTGCGGGCGATGCTCGCAGCCGCGAGGCGGTGGCGTCGGATGTTCGTCACCGGACCACGGCGCGAAGGGCTGTCGGCGTACCCGTCTGCGGATCCACAGCGCAGCTGTGGCGCAGGCTGGTGGCACGATCCCGTCGGCGGTACCTACTACCCGTCACGCGAGAGTGCTGCGCATCACTTGCCGGCGGGGCGCTACGTGCTGCCGTCGCGCGCGCCGCAATCGCGTGTGGGCGAGATCGCCTGAGCACCTCTTTCGAGGTAAATCCCCTTACCTTGGCCCTGCGCTTCTTCGGAAGGCAGGGCCAGTTTTCATGGTCGTGGCCATCAGGCGCTTTCTGGCGCGATACAAGACGGTGGCGGCTGCTTGACTTCCGCCGCACCGGTGCCCACCGGCAGCAGCTCCCGCCCCGCCGCGCGCCGCACCACCGCATCGAGCCACCGCCGCGGCAGCGCCCTCCGTAGCAGCTCCATGGCCGTCGTGGGGCCTCGAGGCGTCCAGGCAGCGCAACAGTGCCTCCGTCACCGCTTCCGGCCCCAGCGTCCCAGGGCTGGCCGCGCCGACCTTGCGAAGCCGGGCGACGGTGGCTGCATAGGCGGGCAGGTAGTCGGTTGACTCGAGATCAACCCAGCGCAGCAGGGCCACGAGCGAGTTGGCGCGGAACCTCGTCAGGATCGGCCCAGGCTGGATCACGCTGACCGAAATGCCCTTGTGCGCCAGCTCGAGGCGCTGCGCGTCGGCGACCGCCTCCATGGCCGCCTTGCTGGCTGCGTAGGCCCCGCGCATGGGCATGGGCACGATGCCCAGCACCGAGCCGCACCAGACAAGCCGGCTGCCCTGGCTCAACAGGCCTGAGCGGATCAGGCGGTTCGCGAGGTCGACCTGGGAGAACAGGTTGACCTGGAACTGGGTCTGCCAGGCCTTCAGGGGCAGGTCCTCCACCGCGCCGGCGACCGCGTAGCCGGCGTTCAGGAAGACGGCGTCCAGTGGGCCGTCCTGTAGCGCCCGTAAGGTGGCCGCCGCGGCGACGACGGATGCAGGGGACTCCAACTCCAGATCGATGACCCGGACCCCGCAGGCGCCCAGCACGGCGGGCGGTTCGTTGCGACAGGTCGCAAAGACCCTCCAGCCGAGCGCCGACAGTCGCAGCGCCGCGTCCAGGCCGATCCCGGACGAGCAGCCCGTGACCAGGATGGAGGGTGGCCCGACGGCACCGTGAACTACGCGGCTCGTGACGAGCCGCGGACTCAAGCGCGGCGGCAGCGCGGCGAGAAACTGCTCAGGGGTCTGCGTGTCCTGCACTTGGCACTCCAGTTCAGCTGATCGTGCGCAGCCTACCGGCTTGGGTATAAGAGGTGCTGCCTTGCATACTTCGCCGCCGATGAAAACCGGCCCCAACTCGTGTGGCGCATTCATCGGGGTCAACCAGAGGATCGACGATGAGGGCACTGCTCCTGGTTCCGCTGACGGCGATGTTCCTAGCCGCCTGTGGCGGTGGCGAGGGTGGCGCGTTTCGCTATCCGAGCGCGCTTGACACCTCCTGGGGTCAAGGCGGGATCGCGGCGTTCGACAACGGCGCGGGTGACAAAGCGTACGTCCACACCTTCCGTGTCAGCGCAACGGCGGTGGATCGGGATGGCCGGGTCATCGTCGTCGGGGAGAGGTACACCGCCCAGAACGCCGTCTGGATGCTGAGGTTCGATGCGCGCGGTCAGCGCGACCCGAGCTGCGGCCCTGACGGCTGGTTCGTGAAGTCGGATCGTCTCGGCCCGGCGGTGCCGCACCTGGCGCGCGCGCTGCCTGACGGCCGCTACCTCGTAGCCGGGCGCATGCCTCACGCCAGCGTGCTGATGCTGAACGCCGACTGCACCGTCGACACGACGTTCGGCGACGGCGGCATCGCGACACTACCGGGCTTGTACAACGTGCCCATCGTCGGAGTGGCTCGTCGACATGACGGGCGCTGGCTCGCGCCTGGCCGTCGGCCGGTTCCTGCCGGGAGGTCAGCCCGACCCGTCTTTCGGCGTCGGTGGCGTGGCGGTGCTGAGCGAGCCCGACAACGGCGGCATCTATCCGGCTGGCCTGGCGCTCCGCCCCGACGGCCGCATCGTCGTGGGCGCGAGCTTCGATTACTCGCTGCAGTCGGGGATGTGGGCGGGCTTCCTGCAGCTGCTCCCTGACGGTAAGCTGGATCCTTCGTTCGGGAACCGGGGTGCGTACTCGGTGCGCGTCCGAAGCGCCGCGGGCAACCACCTCTACAGCCGGGCCAGCGGAATGGTGCTGCAGTCCGACGGCACGTCGATCATCGTCGGCTACACGCGACCGGGCTACATCTCTGGCGCGCTGCGCGACGACGACACCTTCTGGTTGAAGGCTGACGTTGTGGGCAAGCCTGTCACGTCATTCGGCAACGGGGGCCAAGTGGTATGGAGCGCGGGTCCGGCCAACGTCCGAGGCGGCAACTACCCGGCCGGCTTCGTCCAGGCGCCGGACGGCTCGCTTCATACCTGCTCGAACTGGACCAACAACACCGGCGGCACGGTTGCATCCCTGCTGCTTCAGGTGATCGCCGTGCGCCAGGACGCCGCGACGGGAGCGCTTCTGGGCTCCCCCAGCGAGGTCGGTCGACCTGAATGGAAGGCCGCTTACTGCAAGGGACTCAGCATCGGCGCGGACGGGCGGCCGGTGATCGGCATCGACTTCGGCGCGTCGGTGCAGGGCGCGGCCGTGGCCAGGCTTGCACCGTAGCCGTGGTGCGGCGCCGGCGCGCGACTTGGCAGAATCGGGCTCTCCAACTGCGGAACCCAGCCACGCACCACAGCGCGAGGCTCGATGAGGAAAGATCAAGATGCCCCTGTACTGGGTGATCCTCTTCACCACCAGCATTGCGGTCGTGGCTTGCGTGGCCTTGCTGCTGCGAGGTTCGGGGTCCGCCCTCGTCGATGTCGCGTTGGCGATCAGCGCGTTCGCGGCGTTCGGCGTCGGAACGGCTTTGGCCTGGCCACTGCACGGAGCCCAGCTGGCGGTGTGGCTGGCCGCAGCGTTGCCGGCAGGGCAGGGCGTCGGGCGCGAAGCATCGGTCAACGGCATGTTGGTCATCGCGGGCATCGCATGGGCAGCTTTGCTCTTCACCGTCGGCGTGATGCTGGCCACACGGTCGTCGCGCGAGCCTGCAGCAGTGGAGCGCGGAGTTGGCGGCGGCCTGCTGCGATCGATGAGCCTCGGCGCGATCGATCCACTCGGGCCCGAACCGTCGCCAATGGAGCCGCGAGACGGCGCGGGGCCCAGGCGGCTGAAGCTGGTGCATTCAACAACCTGGCGGAACGTGCCGCCCAAGCGCCCAGAAGGGTTGTAGGCCGACTCTTATCGGTCGCGCCGTATGCTGAGTGGCCTCACGGATACCGAGGCGCGCAGCGCCGTCTGATTTCATGCACGACTACAGCGAGCTCGACGACGCCATCGTGGCGGAGATCAAAGGCGGGCGCAACAGTTTCGCAGCCCTGAGGGGCGCGCTCAGCACGGCAGCCCAGGCGTTCGCCCAGAACCCGCGTGCCCCTCGCGCCTGCCCGTCGCCGCCGTGGCGCGTGATCGATCGCCGACTTCAGGCGCTGCGCAAGAGGAAGGTCATCGCCTTCGACCGACCGCATGGCCTGTGGAGCGCGAAGTGAGGCCGGGCACCAAGTACCAGTGGTGCTTGTACGTGGCCGCATCCCCCTGGTTGGCTCTTGTCTCCGGGCCGATCAAGCCGGGTGTTGCGGTGATCGCGTGGCTTGCCTGGCTCGCGGCCATGTCGGCCCTTCCACCGCATGCGGCGATTGTTGGCGCCGTCGTGCCGGTGGCGGTGTTGATCCTCTCGATGGCAGCCGGCGTGCTGCTGCTGTGTGACCTGGAGATCCGAAGGTACGAGGCATTGGAGCAGGCTGTTGCAGAACGCCGGCCTTAACCGGCGAGTTGTGCTGCTGTATCCGAAGCGAGGAAGACCATGACGATACCGACCGTTGAAGTGCGCCGCAGGCTGTTCCTGCTGGCCGAGCAGAACGCGAAGAAGGTGCTCAAGCCGGGCGACCGCATTCGCGTGACGGGTGACGTTCGCGCGCTGGGACGGGCACTGGATCGTCTCGAAGTCCGGCAGAAGCGAATACTCGCCTGGCACCGTGGACATGCTCAACGGCAAGCCAGTGGACTTCAAAGTTGAACAAGCGGCCGTCGCAGCGCCGAGTCTGTGCAAGTGCGGATACCCGATGCCGTGCGCGAAGACGGTGCCCGTCACGCTTTGCCGTGCCTGAAGACGCCCAACCGCAACCTGAGTTCCGCGCAGCGATGACACAGTCCATCACGCCATCGATCAACCGCGATGAACGGGCCCGCCGAGGTCTTCGGGCGCCAGCGCGCGGCCTGCCGAGCGATCCTGACGCGCTCTCCCTGGAGGAACTGCAGCGCTTGCTATCGTCGGATTGTCACTACAACGCGACGCCGACCCGGAACTACGGACTCATCGATCCGTTGGAGCGTCCATCCGATCTGCTGTTCCTGTGCTCGTGCGGGGAACGCCCTCGTGTCGAGCGCGGCACGCCACCACCCCGCGCGCGCGTCCAACATCGACCTCTGCCAGCAGGCAGCGAATCTCGGGCCTACCACGTGGCCTGCAGTGCCTGTGGCAAGGCAGCGCAGCCGTCACTACGCGAGTGGCGTGCGGTCGTCGACTGGAACTTCACGCACGCGGACAGCCGTGGCGGTGCGCTTGCGCAGCTCCCCTTCTTCAACCTTGCCAGCCTGTCACGGACCGAAGCGGTCGAACGACTGAACGGCATCAAGCGCGACCTGCTGTTGAGGCGAGCCCTTGCCCGCAAGCAGCGGGAGCACGGGATCGAGGTGGGCGGACGCTTCATCGCGAAGATCGAGGCCTATCTCGGATGGGTCAATGTGGCGTTGAGGATCGCGACTCGCTGAGTCCGCGTCGTTGCCAGGACGTGGCCCAGCAGTAGTGCGGGCCGATCGCAGATCGCGCATCCCGGATCGCACATCAGCGTTTGGCGTTTGGCGCTTTGCGGACCCCGTCCTGGCGTTACGGCGACCGTGGCGCAGCCAAAGACGCGAAGCGACGCGGTCACAGTGCCCGGGGACGTTCTTCTTATACGTGCCGATCGATACTGCAAACATCGTCGAGAAGAGGTCGGCAGTGCAAGTAGCCGCAGAGCAAGCAGGTGACCACGAGCGCGAGGGCTGTTCCGCTGCACCCGCGTCAGGACAAACCTCGTCGGAGTCGGCGGGCGAAAGCCGCGTGTCCTGGCAGTTCCGCTCCGGTGCATCGGGCTTTGTCGACTGTGCATCACCGGAGTCCGCGCGATTGATCGTCGCGGACCTGCGACCCGACAGTCGTGTCTGGGTAGACGGCCAGCTCGTGCAGGACGGGTGGCCTGAGGCCTGACCGGCTCGGGTCCGTGCACTGCTCCGAATCTCTCCTTGATGACCATGCAGCCGTTGCGAGATCTCGGCTGTGACCCCGCGCCAGACGAGCCTGACCGGCAGCGAGGCGTTCAGGCAGACGCGAGGCCCAGATCGGCCCGCCGAGCCCGTTGATAGGTCCACTACACCATGACGTCAGAAACACACGGCACCGCGTCGGTCCAGACGCACGACGTAAGCCACTTCCATCTCTTCTGTGGCTTGGGCGCCGCAGCCAAGGGCTTCAACGCGGGACAGGCGCGCGTGGGCACCATGCAGGCCCGGTTCCGTTGCCTTGGCGGCATCGACGTCGACCCGGCAGCCATCCGCGACTTCGACCGCATGAGCGGCGTCAAGGGCACCGTGCTCGACCTCTTCAGTCGGGACCAGTACGTCGCGTTTCACGGGCACGAGCCGCCGGCGGGCTGGCGCGAGGCCACGCCCCAGGACATCCAACGTGCAGCCGGCTGGGAGCGACCAAGCATCTGCATGAGCTCGGCCCCATGCAAGGGCTTCTCAGGTCTCCTCTCCGAGAGTCGCTCAAAGACGGCCAAGTATCAGGCGTTGAACCAGCTCACGTTGCGCGGTATCTGGTTGTCCCTGGAGGCCTGGGCCGATGACCCGCCCGAGTTGTACGTGTTCGAGAACGTGCCGCGTCTGGCCACACGGGGACGAGCGCTCTTGGACCGCATCACGTCGCTCCTGAGGGCCTACGGTTACGCAACCGCAGAAACCGTTCACGACTGCGGCGAGCTCGCGGGCCTGGCGCAGAGCCGCAAGCGCTTTCTCTTGGTCGCGCGCCACACCCAGAAGGTCCAGCCGCTGCTGTACGAGCCTCCGAAGCGCGCCTTGCGCGGAGTCGGTGAGGTGCTGGGCCGCATCCCGTTGCCGGGCGGCGACAAGCCGATTCCCATGCATCGCATGCCGCGGCTCTCCTGGGCGACATGGGTGCGGCTGGCCTTCGTCGAGGCTGGCAGCGACTGGCGCAGCCTGAACCGCCTTGAGGTGGTTGACGGCAGGCTCAAGGACTACCTCGTCGTGCCAACGATGTTCCGTGGCGCGCTCGGCGTGAAGCGCTGGGACCAGTGCGTCGGCACCGTGGCCGGTGCGAGCCTGCCGTTCAACGGCGCGTTCTCCTGCGCAGATCCACGCTTCACGCCATCGGCCGCCTGGAACGATGGCCAGGCGTACGGGGTGCGGCAGTGGTCGCAGAACACCGGCGCGATCGCCGGACAGCAGGGCCCCGGGCAAGGGGCCTATTCGGTGGCCGACCCGCGGCACCTCGGGCCCGCCAAGCACTCGAACGAGTTCAGGATCGTCCGCTGGCGTGACCACTCGATGGCTGTGACGAGCGCACACGGCAGCGGTCAGGCGGTGGCCGATCCGCGGCCCACCGGAGAGCTTTTCGGTAAGTACGCGGTCACGGACTGGAAGAGCGCAGCCGGCACCGTGATCGCGGGCAGCACGACGGGGCAGGGCGCCTTCGCGGTGGCCGATCCGCGCAGCGGCCTGGTCGGCGATCGCGAGGCCTACCTCACGGGTGGGCACTACGGCGTGGTGCCCTGGTCAGAGCCTGCCGGGGCGGTGAGCGCCGCTGCGTGCCACGATAACGGCAGGTGGAGTGTGGCCGATCCGAGGATGCCCGAGGCGACGGACAAGCTCGTCGCTGTCATCCAGTCGCTGGACGGCACATGGCATCGGCCTTTCACGACCTATGAGCTGGCTGCCCTGCAGTCGCTCGTCGAGCCCGAGGAGCACCTCGAGCTCGACGGCCTCAGCGATCAGGCCTGGCGAGAGCGCATCGGCAACGCCGTGCCCTGCGACGCGGCCGCGGCGGTGGCCAGTGAGATGGGGCGCACGCTGCTGCTGGCCAAGGCCGGCGAGTCGTTCCAACTTAGCTCGGTGCCGATCTGGGTGCGCAACATTGCCGTTGGACTGGCCGTGCAGCAGCCGCAGCATCCGCAGGTGGCGCCGTGATCGCGACGACTGGCCAGCTCGACCTCTTCGAGGCAGTCCTCAGGGCCTACGGCGACGGCAAGCCGCGCACCAACGCGCTCCTGTACGAGCAGTTGCGAGATACCGCCGGGTTGCCGG
>LNFM01003449.1_pt1 | contig 31087 bp, 27 predicted proteins | sample 596031 | NCBI WGS metagenome assembly LNFM01 (sample SAMN04254537, study PRJNA301005) | activated carbon metagenome | isolation source: dual media filters at the Ann Arbor, Michigan drinking water treatment plant | place: USA: Ann Arbor
CGCGCCTGAAAAGGCCGGCGAGAGCGCAGCAATCGGCTTCCCAGCTACTGACGCGGTCGGTGGCCCGCCCGCACCCGCTCAAACACCAGCCTGGGCCGGACGCCTACAGCGAAATCAACGGCTATCCCAAGGCGCATCGCTGGCGGCTCACGTCCTGCGGTCTTCCGATCATGGCGGCGGCGGAGCCAGTCCCAATTTGCGAGATGAAAGTGAAGCATGAACATGCGATTCAAAAGACCTGAGGTGCGGTACTCCGACACGCCCGCACCCGTGACGCCGTACCAGGCCGCCGCACAGGCCTGGGACGAGCGATTGGGAAGTTCACGCGTGCAGGCGCGCAACTGGCGGCTGATGGCCTTCGGCTGTCTCGGGATGGCCATCGTGATGGCCGGCGCGCTGATCTGGCGCACCCACCAGTCTTTGGTGACCCCTTACGTGGTTGAGGTTGAAGCCACCGGCCAGGTCCGCGCCGTAGGTGAAGCGGCAACGCCCTACAAGCCGACCGATGCTCAAATTGCCTTCCACCTGGCGCGCTTCATATCCAACGTGCGTTCGCTGTCTCTGGACGCGGTAGTGGTTCGGCAGAGCTGGCTCGAAGCCTACGAGTACTCGACCGATCGCGCTGCTACGGCCCTCAACGAACACGCGAGAGCAAACGATCCATTCTCCCGGGTCGGCATGCAGACCGTCGCGGTCGAAGTGACCAGCGTTGTCCGTGCGAGCGACGACACGTTCCAGCTGCGCTGGATTGAACGCAGCTATCTCAACGGATCGCTGACAACGACTGAACGATGGACCGCGATGCTGTCGATCGTGATCCAGACGCCGCGTACCGAAGAACGATTGCGGCGCAATCCTCTGGGCATCTACGTCAATGGCTTGAACTGGACGCGCGAACTCACCACCACGGAAGGACGAAAACCATGAGAAGACTGACCACGCTGCTGGCAATCGCAGCCATCCTGTCGATCGGAGGATGCGCAGCGCAACGGACGCCGCCGCCGGAGATCCGGCTCGACGAACCCGTCGCTGCGCAGCCGGTCGCCGAACCGGAAAAGCCCGTCGAGGTCGTGGCAGTCCCGGAGCCGCTTCCGCTACCAAATCAGCTCAAGCCTGCGGTCGAGGACCTTGAATACTGGCCAAAACCGGAGCCAGGCAGCGTGCCGGAGCGCGTGGCGCGGGCCAACAAGGAGGCGCGCGTCGCGCCAACGCACGACGGGTACGTCAATGCGATCCAGGTCTGGCCCTATTCGGAAGGCGCGCTGTACCAGCTCTACGCCAGTCCAGGCCGGGTCAGCGTGATCACACTTCAGCAGGGAGAGGAGCTGCTGGCTCCGCCCGCCGCGGGCGACACAGTTCGGTGGATCGTCGGCGAAACCGTCAGCGGCGCCGGCGCCAATCTGCGCGCGAACATTCTGGTCAAGCCGACCCGCGTTGGCCTGAAGACCAATATGGTGATCGCGACAAACCGCCGCGTGTATTTCCTTGAACTGACCTCAACTGAGCGAACCTGGATGGCTTCTGTGTCCTGGGACTATCCGGCCGACCGCATGCTTGCGTTGCAGAAGCAGGCGCAGCGGGCGGAGGCGGCGGCGCCAGTGGACTCGGGAATGTCTTTGGAGCGATTAAAGTTCCGCTACGAGGTGACCGGCGGCAATCCCGCCTGGCGGCCTTTGCGTGCCTTTGATGATGGTGAACGGGTCTACATCCAGTTTCCAGCCGGCATTGCCCAGGGTGAGCTGCCGCCGCTTTTCGTGATCGGCGCGCAGGGCGATGGGCAGCTGGTGAACTACCGCTTCCGCTCACCGTACTACATCGTCGATCGGATGTTCGGTGCGGCCGAACTGCGGCTCGGGACCGACAAAATGCAGGTCGTTCGGATACAGCGTACCAACGGCGTGGCCCGGAGCGGATCTTGAACAGCGCCGAAATGCCTGCCAAGGAGTCACCCCAGACCGCGGCGCTGCGCGCGACGCCGCCGACTGTTCTTCGGCTTAACCGGCGCACGCTGGCGATTCTCTTCGGGATACTGTCTGCAGCTGTACTGGGCGCCGCCCTATGGTCCTTGCAGAGCGTCAAGCATTCACGCGGCGGGCCCGTACCGGAATTGCACAACGTCGACCGGGTGTCGAAGGCCGAAAATCTCGCACGGCTGCCTTCGGACTACTCGAAGGTCCCGGCTGCTGTCGTGCCTCCTGTTTTGGGGCCGCCGTTGCCTGGGGACCTGGGGCGCCCACGTTGCGGGCAGACCAGGACGCAGGCGGCGCTGGCGCACACTCGAACCGATTCGACGACCAGGCCCACGCTGAGCAAATGACCCGGATTCGAGAGGCGGAAGAGGCGGCGAAATCGCCGGTTGTCTTCAAGCAGAGCAGTCGTACGCCCTTGGGCAATGGGCAACCATCGACATTGGCGTCAGGAGCGGAACTGCCGGCGTCAACAGGCAGACCCAATGCTCTTCCGATTGCAAGCGACTCGAGCTTGCCGGCGAGCGCGGGTGCGGTGGGCACCGCCGATCGCAAGCAGGCGTTTCTCGATCGGCCGAGCGAACTGACGAGCCAGAGCAGGAGCCGACTGCATCTGCCGACATCGCGGTTTCTCGTGACTGCTGGCACAGTAATTCCCGCAGCGCTCCTAACAGGCATCAATTCTGATTTGCCCGGTCCGATTGTTGCGACGGTAACCCAATCCGTTTTTGACTCCGCGACTGGGCGCTACTTGCTAATCCCGCAGGGGAGTCGTTTGATTGGCCGCTACGACAGCCAGTTGTCCTTCGGCCAGGGACGCCTGCTGATGGTGTGGACGCGGTTGATCCTTCCGGACACCTCTTCAATCGTGCTCGATCGGCTACAGGGCCTCGATGGCGCAGGCCAGGCAGGTCTGGAGGATGGAGTGGACCGACATTGGGGCCGTCTTCTTGCCGGCGCCGCGGTTTCAACACTGCTAGGCGTCGGTGCCGAACTGGCCGCGCCGCGGGGGGTAGTGGCGACGGCCGCCCAGTCATTGCGACCCAGGACGCTGTTCAGGATACGGTCAACGAAGTGGGTAAGCAGCTCACCAAGAAAAACTTGGAGCTCCAGCCGACCATTACGCTTCGCCCAGGGCTCGAGTTGCGCGTAATGGTGAATCAGGACATCGTGCTACAGCCGTACCAGCCTCTGTTTTCCATCAGGGAAACACCATGACAGCTGATTTGCGGTTGGGGCCGCTACCAAAGACGTCACGGGTGAAGGTAACCGTCATGCTTCCGGAAAAACTGAAGATGGATCTCGACCGCTACGCCGAGCTGCACTCAGCGCGTTGGAACGAGACCATCGATGCAGTTGACCTTATTCCACACATGCTGGAATCATTTGTCGCCCGAGATCGCGCGTTTAAGAGGGCATCGCCTTCCAGTCGGCAGTCGATGTCACGTCCCGGGCCAGCTGAATGAAGCCCTCCAATGGCTCGGACAATCCGCAACTGGAGCGGAGTACGTATGTCGTGACGGACAAGCCCCCGTCACTGATCGGCTTAGTGACCAGATTGCGGTGTCTCACACCAACCAACTGCGCAGTACCAACCAAGCCGATACCGTGACCCAGTGCGACCCCGGCGAGCATCGTACCTAGCGAACTAGCCCGGTAGGCGATCACCGGATTTGTGAGAACATTCGCCAAGCCGTCAATATGCGCGTTGCCGCCGAGATCCGATTCCGCACTGAAGAGAATCAAAGGTTGTCCGGACATCTGCATGCGAGAAATGCCCTCCGAGCGCGTGAGAGGGTGATCAGCGGATAGGACCGCGCATACTGGGTCACTAGTGATTGCATCTGCCTCGATCCCTGTGCGAGCAGCACCGTCGAGTGAAATGGCGGCGTCGAGCAGATCATCACGAAGCGCCATGATCTGCTGGGACAAGGGCATCTCGAAAACGGAGGTGGAAAGGTCGCTATGCATTTCGCCGTAGCGCACGAGAATGTCGATCACTCGCGCATAAGCGATAGAGTCCGACACCCCAATGCGCAGCTGCTTCCCATAGCCGAGAGCGGCCGATCTGGCGCTCCTTTGGGCCTGTTCCATCAACTCGACAGCCCGCCGGGCGTATTCAAGCAGGACCTTTCCTGAGCGGGTGATCCGGGTGCTGCGCGTGTTGCGTTCAAACAAGCGCACGCCCAACAGTCGCTCCATCTCGCGAATCGCCCGTGAAAGCGGCGACTGCTCCATACGTAGGCGCTCGGCCGCGCGGGCGAAGTGCAATTCTTCGGCCAAGGCTATGAAATAGCGAAGGTGCTTCGTGTCGAGCAATTCCTCGTTCTTCTTTTCCATCTAATCCCCTGAATAAATAGAGTTCTCGACGCGACATGTGCGCAGTTCACGGAATCTCCGGTACACGCGCACAGCTATTGCAGTGGCCCATCCGTGTCGCTTGGCGTGCGATGAAATCGAAACAGCAAAGCCCGCGCTTTCGCAGCTGACGCCGATGTCGAGCGGTGTTTTGAGCGCGCTGCGCCCAGCCAATCGGCAAAATTGCTCGGCAATCAACAGTCTCGAGGTTGCCCTGAATCATTCCTGAGGGTCGTGCAGGAAGGTCCGGGGCCCTTATCCTGACATCATCCGAACAGGTGGGTGCCTTGGCTCTGGCTCCGAGTCGAACCGTTCGACGCCGGTGTAGCAGATAAAGTGGCGGTTAGCGGCACGGCCGATTAAGGTCATGCCAAGCCGGGTCGCCATCTCGTGGCCCATCTGAGTGACGCCGTTGCGCGAAACGATGATCGGCACACCCATCTGCGCGGCCTTCATCACCATTTCGCTCGTCAGCCGCCCCGTCGTGTAAAAAGTCTTATCAGCGCCTGAAACCGGTCTGGAGCCGTCGCCCTGCATCCACATCCAACCAGCGATGGTATCGATTGCGTTGTGGCGGCCCACGTCTTCGACGACCATCAGCAGATCGCTGTTGTGGAACAGGGCGCAGCCGTGAACCGATCCCGCTTTGCGGTGAATGCTGTCCCGCTGGCGCATCACCTCGAGCATGGCGTGCAGCGTCGACTGCCGAATGCGTGCCTGCGCGGCGGCCGGCAATTGCACCTCATCAATCTGCGACATCAGGTCACCGAATACGGTGCCTTGGCCACAGCCTGTCGTGACCACCCTGTGCGCGGTCTTTTGCTCCAAGGCTTCGATGCCACCGCGGGTTTTCACGGCCGCCGCCGAAACGTCCCAGTCCACAGTGATGGACGCCACTTCGTCGACTGCCGACACCAGTTGCTGGTTCCGTAGATAGCCCAGCACCAGCAGCTCGGGTGCGGCGCCGAGCGTCATCAACGTGACGAGTTCGCGCTTGTCGACGAACACGGTAAGGGGGCGCTCATTGGGAATGTGAATGCGACGCCTCTCGCCGTACTCATCGAGCACTTCCACTTCACAGGTGAGCTGCACGCAGCTCCGCGTCAGTCGCGGGAGTCCTCGCGCACGCTGCTTTTGCAATCGCGTCGCCCGAGATACGTTGCTCAGCGTGCCATCTTGCAGCGCTCCATTCACTTCGCATCACTCCTGAACGTGATCTGTGCCGGTCGGTTCAGTCGGCACTATCAGGTCGCTGTTGTCTGCAGCGTCCGCCGCAATATCTGGCCCCCGCCGTAGCTGCCCTGTGTCGGAGCTTCGCCGCCCAATGAGACACTGACGGCGCAGTACTTGAACTCAGGAATCTTCGCGAACGGATCGAGCGCCGCGTTGGTCAGCCTATTGATAGCCGCCTCGTAATAGCAGAAGGGAACGAACACGGCGCCACGAGGCGAGCTCTCGTCGGCCCGTGCATACAGCGAGACTTCGCCACGGCGCGATTTGATAGTCACGACGTCGCCCGGCTTGCCGCCAAAGTCGGCGAGGTCGAGCGGGTGAACCAGGGCCACCGGATCGGGTTCTATCGCATCGAGAACCGTCGCGCGCCGCGTCATGCTTCCGGTGTGCCAGTGCTCGAGCTGGCGGCCGGTGATCAACACCATCGGGTACGCGGCGTCGGGGCGTTCGTTGGCCGGGATGATGTCGGCAGGAACAAAGCGGGCGCGGCCGGTGTCACGCGGAAACGTGTCCACGAACACCACCGACTGGCCAGGATCACCTTCCTTCAGGCACGGGTAGGTGACCGCATGTTCACGCTCCAGTCGGTCCCAGGTGATGCCGCTTATGCTGGGCATGATGTGCCGCATTTCGTCGAACACCTCGCTTACATGGCCGTACTGCCAATCGAGCCCGAGCTTCTTGGCGATCTGCTGGATGATCCACAGGTCCTGGCGCGCATCGCCCGGCGGGTTGATGGCCTTGCGGCCCATCTGTACCAACCGGTCGGTATTGGTGAAGCTGCCGTCCTTCTCCGGGAAGGCGCTGGCCGGCAGGATCACGTCGGCCAGGTAGGCGGTCTCGGTCAGAAAGATGTCCTGCACCACCAGGTGGTCCAGGGCTGCCAGCGATTCGCGAGCATGGTTGGCGTCGGGGTCGGACATTGCGGGGTTTTCGCCCATCACGTACATGCCGCGAACTTCACCCTTCTTGATAGCGTGCATCACCTCAACCACCGTGAGGCCGGGCTTGTCGTCCAGCGTGCCGGCGGCCAGTTGCCAGGCACTTTCGAAGCGGGCCCGCACCGCCGAGTTGGACACATGCTGATAGTCGGGGAACATCATCGGAATCAAGCCTGCGTCGGATGCGCCTTGCACGTTGTTCTGGCCGCGCAGCGGGTGCAATCCGGTGCCCGGCCGGCCGATCTGGCCGGTCATGAGCGACAGGGCGATCAGGCAGCGGGCGTTGTCGGTGCCATGCACGTGCTGCGACACACCCATGCCCCACAGGATCATCGATGCCTTCGATGTGGCGAACAGGCGGGCCACGTAGCGGATGGTGTCGGCTTCGATGCCGCACACCGGCGCCATCAGCTCGGGCGTATAGCCTTCCACGTTCTTGCGCAGCTCCTCGTAACCGATGGTGCGGCTGGCGATGAACTCCTCATCGACCAGGCCCTCCGTGACGATGACGTTCATCATCGCGTTGAGCAGCGGCACATCGGTGTCGGGCTTGAACTGCAGGTGCCGATGAGCCATCCGCGTCAGGTCCGAGCGGCGCGGGTCCATCACGACCAGCTTGGTGCCGTTCTTGACGGCGTTCTTGATCCAGGTTGCGGCAACCGGATGGTTCACCGTCGGGTTGGCGCCGATGATGACCACCACCTCGGCCTTGGTCACATCCATCACGGGGTTGGACACCGCGCCTGAGCCTATGCCTTCGAGCAGGGCGACCACGGACGACGCGTGGCACAGGCGCGTGCAATGGTCCACGTTGTTGCTGCCGAAGCCGGTGCGCACCAGCTTCTGGAACAGGTAGGCCTCTTCGTTGCTGCCCTTGGCGGAGCCGAAGCCGGCCAGCGATTTCTTTCCGTGCCGGTCGCGGATGGCGGCGAGCTCGCCGCCGGCGAACTCCAGCGCCTCCTCCCATGTTGCTTCTCGGAACACGTCCATTACGCGGTCAGGATCCATGGAGAAGTCGCCCGTCTTAGGCACGCCGGCACGGCGGATCAGCGGTTTTGTCAGGCGCTGCGGATGGTGCGCGTAGTCGAAGCCGTAGCGGCCCTTGACGCACAGCCGGCCATGGTTGGCCGGGCCGTCGCGCCCTTCGACGTAGAGGATCTTGTCGTCCTTGACGTTGTAGGTGAGCTGGCAGCCGACACCGCAGTAGGGACAGACCGAGGCCACTTGCTTGTCGGGCACCACGAGGGCAGCCTCACGCGCCGGCATCAGCGCGCCGGTGGGGCAGGCCTGCACACACTCGCCGCAAGCAACGCAAGTGGACGCGCCCATGGGGTCGTCCATGTCGAAAACAATCTTTGCCTGGTCACCGCGGAAAGCCAGGCCGATCACGTCGTTGACCTGCTCGTCGCGACAGGCGCGCAGGCAGCGCGTGCACTGGATGCAAGCCTCCAGGTTCACGGCGATGGCCGGATGTGAGAGGTCGTTCGAAACGTGCTCGCGCGCCTCGAAACGAGGCTTTCCGACGCCGAGCTTGCGTGCCCACTCGTCGACTTCGTTGTGACGGGTATATGCCGTTTCCGGCATGTCCGACAGCAGCAACTCCAGCACCAATTTTTGCGATTTGAGCGCACGCTCGCTGTCGGTGGTGACCCGCATGCCGGCGGCGGGCGCCCGGCAGCAGGAAGGGGCCAACACACGCTCGCCGGCGATCTCGACCATGCAAGAGCGGCAGTTGCCGACGGCGTCGAGGCCTTTCATGTAGCAAAGGCGGGGAATTTCCACGCCTTCGCGCTCGGCGATCTCGATAAGGGTCTCAGTGGCACGGCCCAAGACATTGCGACCGTTGAGTACGAAGTTGACGAGTGGTGCGTCGAGGTGTGCCGCTTCAACTTTGGTAATTGCGTTCATGAAGGTGCCCTAGGATCAAGCCAACTCGTGCGGAAAGTACTTCACCACGCAGTCGATCGGGTTCGGCGCCGCCTGGCCGAGGCCGCAGATCGACGCGTCGCGCATTACGGCGGACAAGTCCGCCAGCAGTTCGATGTCCCAGGTTGGTTTCTCGATAAGCGTGGACGCCTTGGCGGTGCCGTTGCGGCACGGCGTGCATTGCCCGCAGGATTCATATTTAAAAAAGCGCATCATGTTGCGCGCCGCGCCGACGGCGGTATCGTGGTGCGATAGCACGATCACCGCGGCCGAGCCGATGAAGCAGCCATATGGCTGCAAGGTGTCGAAGTCGAGTGGGATGTCGTTCATCGTCGACGGAAGAATGCCGCCGGACGCGCCACCCGGCAGATAGGCATAGAACTTATGGTCGTCCTGCATGCCACCGCAGTGTTCATCAATCAACTCCTGGATGGTGATGCCGGCCGGGGCGAGCTTTACGCCCGGGCTCTTGACGCGACCCGACACCGAGAACGAGCGCAGACCCTTGCGGCCATTCCGGCCCTGCGCGGCAAACCAGGCGCCACCCTTTTCGATCAGTTCGCGAACCCAGAACAGCGTCTCGAAGTTGTGCTCCAGCGTCGGCCGCCCAAACAGGCCGACCTGTGCGACGTACGGCGGGCGCAGCCGTGGCATGCCGCGCTTGCCTTCGATGGATTCGATCATCGCCGACTCCTCGCCGCAAATGTACGCGCCGGCACCGCGCCGCAGAATGATCTCCGGCATCGCGGCGATGGGCGGATGGGCCTTCAATTTCTCCAGTTCGGTCTCCAGCAGCGCGCGACAACCATGATATTCGTCGCGCAGGTAGATGTAGATGCGGGCTATGCCAACGGCCCATGCCGCGATCAGCATCCCTTCCAGAAAACGATGTGGGTCCTGTTCCAGCAGCACACGGTCCTTGAAGGTACCGGGTTCGCCTTCGTCGATGTTGACCGCCATCAGGCGCGGCGCCTCCTCAGCGCGAACGATGCGCCACTTTCGTCCCGAAGGGAAGCCGGCGCCGCCAAGCCCACGCAGGCCCGAGTCCTCCAGCGTCTTGATCAACGATTCGACGTCGCGGGCGCCCGAGGCGCACTCCTTCAGCAACACGTAGCCGCCCTCTGCCTGATAGCCGGCATAGTCGATATGCCCCTCCGGCAGGCGAGGCGTTGTGTTTGCGGCGATTGTGGTCACTATCGCATCGCACGTCGCGTTGGGCACTGGGCTCTGACCCACCGCCGCCGCCGGCGCCTGCTCGCAGCGGCCTATGCAGGGCGCTGCGATGACGCGGACTTCCTTGCCGAGCAGCCTGGGCAGTCGCGCCAGCAAGTCGCCTGCGCCCGCCATTTCGCAGGACAGACCGTCACAAATACGCACGGTCAACGCGGGTGGCGCTGCCACGCCTTCCTTCACGATGTCGAAGTGATGGTAGAAGCTCGCAACCTCGAATACCTCGGTCTGCGCGAGGCACATCTCCTGTGCCAATGCCGCGAGGTGCCTGGCCGACAGATGGCCAAAGCTATCCTGAATCTTGTGCAGGTGTTCGATCAGCAGGTCACGCTGGCGCGATTCATTGCCGAGCAGCCGTTGGACTTCTGCCAGGGCATTGGTATCGACGCGTCGGCCCTTCGGCGCTTGGCGCTTGCGCTGCTTGGAGACTTCGACTCCCAGCACTGCGATTGGTATGACTTGATGGTGCATTGTCTTGTCTGTTGGTCGCATCGCTCTAGCGGCGAGGGAAATACTTTGTGCGCAAACGCCCGGATCGGTTGACCGACTCTCAGTTGAAGAACTTGGACACGCTCAGCAGGGTGCGATAGACGCCCCAGGCCAGCGGAATGCCCACGGCCGCCCAGGCCAGCACCACGAGCAACTTGGGCGTCGTACCGCCAGAGCCTGGACCGCTGCCTACATCGTTCGCCACGGCGCGGTCATGGGCGAGGCGCTTTTCCTCGGCCAGTTCCGCCGGCGTCATGAACCACTTGTCGGCTACCGGGCGAATCATCAAGTTGCAGATCAACCCAATCACCAGCATCCCGACCAGGATGTACATCGTCTGGTTGTAGACCTGCTCGCGTGGAATGCCCAGACCTAGTTGGTATTCGCGCATGTAGTTCACGACCACCGGACCGATGATGCCGGCCGTCGCCCAGGCAGTGAGGAGGCGGCCATGGATGGCGCCCACCATCTGCGTCCCGAACAGGTCGGCCAAGTAGGCCGGCACCGTAGCGAAGCCGCCGCCGTACATGCTAAGGATGATGCAGAACGCGGCCACGAACATCAGTTTGCTACCGGCCGCGGCGCTGGCAGGGATGGACGCGTACAGCAAGCCGCCGAGCACAAAGAAGATCACATAGGTCCACTTGCGCCCGAACTTGTCGGACGCGCTGGCCCAGATGAACCGGCCGCCAATGTTGAACAGACTCAGCAACGCGGTGAAACCGGCGGCCACGCCAGCGATAGCGCCAAGTTGTGCCTTGTCGAGTTCGCCGAATTTCTTTGCCACGCCGATCAGGTTGCCGCCGAACACTTCCTGCAGCATCGGGCTGGCCATGCCGATCACGCCGATGCCGGCGCTGACGTTCATGCACAGCACCATCCAGACCAGCCAGAACTGCGGAATGCCCCAGACCTTGCTCACATGCACATGGTGCTGCGTAATCATGGCGTTGCTCGTGCCCGCGGGTGGCCTCCAGCCGGCCGGCTTCCAACCGCTGGGTGGAATACGATAGCCGAGAGCGCCGCCCATCATGAAGATGAAGTAGACCGCTGCCATCAGCAGGAAAGTTTGGGTCACGCCGACGCTGGTTGCCGAGGCGAAGGCCTTCATCAGCTCGGCGGCGAGCGGCGAGCCGATCATGGCACCGCCGCCGAAGCCCATGATGGCCATCCCGGTCGCCATTCCGCGCTTGTCCGGAAACCATTTGATCAAGGTCGAGACTGGCGAGATGTAGCCCAGCCCCAGCCCGATGCCCCCGACAACGCCGGAGCCCAGCCATAACAGCCAAAGTTGATGGGTATAGACGCCAAAGGCCGATATCACCAAACCACCGCACCAGCACAGCGCCGACACCACTCCCGCCTTGCGCGGGCCGGCGTGTTCAAGCCAGCCGCCCCAAAGCGCCGCCGACGAGCCCAACAGCACGAAGAACAGCGTGTACATCCATCCGAGGCTGGAAATGCGCCAGTCGCAATTGGTCGCGAACAGCTCGATCAAGAGGCTCATGTCCGCCGGACAGGCCTGCGCGGCTGTCAAACCAACGGCCTTCGACAGAGGCAGCCAGAATACCGAAAAGCCATAGGCCATTCCAATGCACAGGTGAATGGCCAAGGCTGCGGGGGGGACCAACCATCTATTGAAGCCCGGACCGGCTATCGTTCGTTCCTTGTCCAGCCAGCTGCCGCTGCCCGACAAAAGCTCCGATCCATCGAGAACAACTGACATGTATGTCTCCTTCGTTATCACAACACTCGAACGGTGTGGCCGCAGTGTCGACAATGCCTGGAGACCGGTCCAATTTATTCGATGAATAGGGCAATGCAAATGCAAAATCAGGGTTTGCCTCAGTGTCAATCGGACGATGATGCGATCTGCATCCGCGCCTGCCGGGCGCCCGAAAGAGACGTCAAACCGCCAGCCAGCCGGCATGCCGGGCGGCGTGGTGCAGCCATGTCGCGTCCTGGGCATAGGCCAACGCGGCTTCCAGGGTTCGCGAAGGACGATTGATTTCGTGCACGATGAACGCGATCGGAATTTCGATTTCCGGGCCGATCAACGGAAGCGCTTCGAGGTTGCGATAACCTTGGAGTGCGCCGACCAGTGCGCCGGGCATGATGCTGCAGACTCGGCCGGCTACCACGCTCAGCGCCAGCGTTAGAATCGAGTTGGTCTCGATAGCCGGCTCCGGTCGCGCGCCGGCTGCCGCGAACGCACGATCCACGATGGTTCGATTGTGCATCTCGGAACTGAGCAGGCACAACGGCAGCTTCGCGGCCTCCGCCCAACTCGCAGGCGCGCCGATCCGCAACGATTCAGAACCAGGGCCGGAGCACTTGCGCAGCAGAAAATAGTGCTCCGTGTATTGAGGCACAACTCGCAATTGCGCGCGGCTGCTGTCCATCCGCTCGGTGTATCCCAAGCCCATGTCGAGCGCCAGGCTTTCCAACCCGGTTTCCAGTTCGACCGAGCTCATGGAGCGCACTGTCGGCAAGATGCCGGGGTATCGATCCTGCAACATGGCTGCAAATCGGGCGGCGATCGGAACCGCCGTGGGAACGGCGCCAATCAGCAGATGCCCCACCGGATCGTCAACGCGACTGCGAAGATCCTGCCGCAGTAGTTCGTGCTCGCGCAGAATGCGTCGGGCGCTGACGAGAATCCGCTCGCCCTCCTCGGTGAATCCGGCAAAATTTCCGGCCCGCTTGACGATCGCGGTTCCGAAACTCCCTTCAAGAGCCCGAAGAGCATTGGATAGAGCCGGCTGCGTGACATGGCTCGCATGCGCGGCCCGACCAAAGTGCTTGTGATCGTCCAGGGCAACGAGGTACTTGAGGGAAATGAATAAATTCATGACACCTTCTCATGGCCAGCATGACCCCTGGAAGCCTTAGCGGCGAACCTTGCCGTCCGCCATCAGGATCGTCAGGTCGACAAATTTTGAACCGGTGTGCTTTTGTCTCGAGTAGTCGACGAAGAACCCGCCGAGGTTGTGTTCCTGCAGCGATTCGAGACCTGCGATAAGACTCTCTGGGCTCGGGCTTTTGCCAGCGCGCCTGAGTCCTTCGGCAAGTGTTTTGGCAGCGATGTAACCTTCGATGCTGCTGTAGTTCGGATCGAACTTGTCGCCGAGGGCGGCCTTGCCGGCTGCCAGATATTCGCCCGAGATGGGCGCACCGGCCGCATACGGGTATGGCATCACCTGGCTCACGACGACCCCGCGCGCCTCGGCGCCTAACTCCGAACCCAACGCCTTGGTTCCGACAAAAGAGACGTTGTAGAAAACACCGGTGAACCCGGCATTGCGCGCTGCGCGGATGAAGGCCGCGCATGACTTGTAGGCGCTGACTTGTACGATCGCATCGGGCTTGCCGGCAAGAACGGACTTGACCGCCGCGTCGACGTCGACAGTGTTGCGCTCGACGGTACCCAGCCCCGAAGGCTCCAGTTTTAGAGGCAGAAGCGCCCTGCGAACACCCTCCAGGCCAGCCTTTCCATAGCTGTCGTTCTGGTAGAAAACGCCGATTGACTTGATCCCCACGGACGTGAGCTGTTTGATGATCTCGGCGGTCTCCTCGAAATAGGACGCACGCACGTGAAAGGCATATTTGTTGAACGGTGTTCGCAACGCCTCGGCGCCGGTGAATGGCGCGATGAAAGGCACCTTGGCAGCTGTCGCCAAGGGAAGTGCGGCGATACTGGTAGGCGTCCCGATGTAGCCGAACAGAGCGAGCATGCCGCCTTCAATCAGCTTCTGGGTATTGGCCGCGCAGCGGTCAGGTTCATAGCCGTCATCCAGGCTTTGCAGCTCAAGCTGGCGCCCAGCAACACCACCGCGGGCGTTGACCTGATCGAAATAGAGCATGGCGCCGAGCTTGAACTGAAGGCCCAGTTCGCTGGCGGGCCCAGAAAATGCCGCAGATTGGCCAAGCGCGATGGGCCTTGACTGGGCGTATGCCGGTAGCGCCAGCGCGGCGCCTGCTGCACTGAACTTCTTGATCGCATCACGACGGTTCATGGATTGGCCCTTTACTTTCCGCTATTTATCCCTAAAGTCCAGGCAATTGACGAGTGTGGCAACTCTATGTTGATTTGCTGCGGTTAAGGGCGCCCGTCAGCATCTACGCAGCACGCTCAACTTGGTCTAAGGCCTGCGGCGGCGCGCAGGCTGGCGATCGTGGAACCCCAGTCCGGGCTGCCGAATATGGCCGAACCGGCGACAAAAGTGTCGGCCCCAGCGGCCGCGATGGCGGCGATGTTATCGGTCTTGACGCCGCCGTCCACCTCGAGCCGGACCGCGCGGCCGGTTTCGCGCATGTAAGCGTCGATGCGTTTGCGGGCCTCGCGCAGTTTGGGCAGCGTCGAGGCGATGAAGGTTTGGCCGCCGAAGCCTGGGTTCACCGACATCAGCATCACAAGGTCGAGCTTGTCCATCACGCTGTCCAGCCAGTGCAGCGGCGTGGCCGGGTTGAACACCAACCCGGTTTGGCAACCCTGTTCGCGGATCAATGCCAGCGTGCGATCGACGTGTCGGCTGGCTTCGGGATGGAAGCTGATCAAACCGGCGCCGGCCTTGGCGAATGACGGCACCAGCGCATCGACTGGCTCGACCATCAAATGCACATCCATCATCGCCGCGCCGGCAAACGGGCGCAGCGCCTCGCACACCATCGGACCGAATGTAAGGTTGGGCACGTAGTGGTTGTCCATCACGTCGAAATGGATCCAGTCGGCACCGCCGGATACGACGCGAGCCACGTCGTCGCCGAGCCGGGCGAAGTTGGCCGACAGGATGCTGGGGGCGATGACGGTGGGTTGTCGCATGCAATGGCCCTCGATGGGTCAGGCGGCCTGACGCAGCGAGGCGTCCTGTTGTAGGTACACCTGCGCCATCTCGTTCAGCGGCAGCACCTTGATCTTCGAGGCCTGCCCGGCGCAACCAAAGGCTTCGAAGCGTGCTTTGACTATGTCGCGCGCAGCAGCTGTGGCCGCCTTGAGGAACGCGCGCGGGTCGAACTCGTCGGGCTTTTCGAACATCACCTTGCGCATCGCCCCGGTCATTGCCAGCCGGATGTCGGTATCGATGTTGATCTTGCGCACGCCGCTTCGAATGCCGCGCCGGATCTCTTCGACGGGGACGCCATACGTTTCCTTGATGTCGCCGCCGAACTGACGGATGGTCTCCAGCCATTCCTGCGGCACGCTGGAGCTGCCGTGCATCACCAAATGCGTGTTCGGGATGCGCGCATGAATGGCCGCGATCCGGGCGATGTCCAGGATGTCGCCGGTCGGCTGGCGGCTGAACTTGTATGCGCCATGGCTCGTGCCAATCGCAATCGCCAACGCATCGACGCCGGTACGTGCCACGAAATCAAAGGCCTGGTCCGGGTCGGTCAGCAACTGCGAATGGTCCAGTGTGCCCGCGGCGCCAACGCCGTCCTCTTCGCCAGCCGTGCCTGTTTCCAGTGAGCCCAGGCAACCGAGCTCGCCTTCGACGCTGACGCCCACCGCATGCGACATCTGTACCACACGCCGGGTGACGACCAGGTTGTAGTCGTAGCTGGCCGGCGTCTTCTGGTCTTCCATCAACGATCCATCCATCATCACGCTGGAAAATCCGCTGCGAATCGCCTGCAGGCACACGGAAACGGACGCGCCATGGTCCTGGTGCAGGCAAATCGGCATCGCCGGGTACTGCTCCAGCGCTGCCTCGACCAGCTTGCGCAGGAACGGCTCGCCGGCATACTTGCGGGCGCCCGCGCTGGCTTGCAGGATCACCGGCGCATCGCTGGCGTCGGCCGCCTGCAGGATGGCATGAATCTGCTCCATGTTGTTGACGTTAAAGGCGGGTACTCCGTAGTCGTGTTCGGCGGCGTGATCGAGCATCTGGCGCAACGAGATCAATGGCATGGTGTGTTTCCGTTTTAGTGGTTTAGTGTTCGGCGCGCAGCGCCAGGATCTGCAACGCGGGCAGGGTCTTGCCTTCCAGCATCTCTAGAAAGGCGCCGCCTCCGGTCGAGATGTAGCCGACATCTGTCTCGATGCCGTACTTGGCGATCGCCGCCAGCGTGTCGCCGCCACCGGCGATGGTGAACGCCTGGCTGGCCGCGATCGCCCGTGCAATTCGCTCGGTGCCGTGGCCGAAAGCGTCGAACTCGAACACGCCCACCGGCCCGTTCCAGACGATCGTCCCCGCAACCTTCAGCTTGTCGGCCAGCGAGGCCGCGGTCTTGGGACCGATGTCCAGGATCAGGTCGTCATCCGCCACTTCGGTCGCGGCTTTTGTCGTGGCCGGCGCGTCGGCGGCGAAGGCCTTGGCGGTGACCACGTCGACGGGAATCGGCACCTCGGCGCCACGTGATTTCATCGCCGCCATCACCGCCCTCGCCTCGTCAACCAGTCCGTGCTCGGCCAGGCTCTTGCCGATCGGCAGGCCCGCGGCCAGCATGAACGTGTTGGCAATTCCACCGCCCACGATCAGGCCATCGACCCTGGCCGACAGGCTCTTAAGGATCGTGAGCTTGGTGCTGACCTTGGAGCCGGCGACGATCGCCACGAGCGGGCGCTTCGGGTTGCCGAGCGCCTTGCCGATGGCATCGAACTCGGCGGCGAGAAGCGGACCGGCGCACGCGACGGGCGCAAACTGCGCGATGCCGTAGGTGCTTGCTTCGGCGCGGTGGGCTGTGCCAAAGGCATCATGCACGAAGACGTCGCATAGCGCGGCCATCTTGCGCGCCAGGACCTCGCTGTTCTTGTTCTCGCCTTCGTTGAGACGGCAATTCTCTAGAAGCAAAATCTGACCGGGCCGCACATTGACGCCGTCGACCCAGTTGCGAACAAGCGGCACCGTGCGACCGAGCAACTCGGCGAGCCGAGTCGCCACGCGGTCAAGCGAATCCTCCGGCCTGAATACGCCTTCCGTGGGCCGGCCCAAGTGCGATGTGATCATCACTGCGGCACCGGCATCGAGCGCCATCCGGATACACGGCACCGCGGCTCGGATGCGGGTGTCTTCGGCGATGCGACCGCTACCGTCCTGCGGCACGTTCAGGTCTGCGCGGATGAACACACGCTTTCCCGCCGCGCGGCCGCTGCTGACCACATCAGCGAATCGGAGTACTTTCATCGTCTGGTCCATCTTCCGTTGCATCAGCTTTCCACGATACGGACCATCTCAAGCACCTTGTTCGAGTAGCCCCACTCGTTGTCATACCAGGCGACCACCTTTACGAAGGTTTTGTCCAGGGCGATCCCGGCCTCGGCGTCGAAGACCGAGGTCATCGCCTCGCCGCGGAAGTCTGTCGAGACGACCTTGTCCTCGGTGTAACCAAGAATTCCTTTCATCGCACCCACAGAGGCCGCCTTCATGGCCCTGCAGATGTCGGCGTAGCTGGCTTCCGTGTTCAGCTCGACGGTCAGGTCGACCACCGACACATCGGAAGTCGGCACGCGGAAGGCCATGCCGGTGAGCTTCTTGTTGAGCTCGGGGATCACGACACCCACCGCCTTAGCCGCGCCGGTGCTGGACGGGATGATGTTTTCCAGGATGCCGCGGCCGCCACGCCAGTCCTTGTTGCTCGGGCCATCCACGGTCTTCTGCGTCGCGGTGGCGGCGTGCACCGTCGTCATCAGGCCGCGCTTGATACCGAAGCTGTCGTTGAGCACTTTGGCCAGCGGTGCCAGGCAATTGGTGGTGCAGCTCGCGTTGCTGATGACGGCTTGGCCGGCGTAGCTCTTATCGTTCACGCCGTAGACAAACATCGGCGTGTCGTCCTTCGATGGCGCCGACATGACGACCTTCTTCGCGCCGGCTGCGAGATGCTTTTGCCCGGTCTCCTTGGTGAGGAACAGCCCGGTCGCCTCCACCACGACTTCGGCGCCGACTTCGCCCCAGTTTAGCTCCGCCGGGTCTTTGACGGCGCTCAGGCGGATCTTCCTGCCGTTCACGATCAGGGTGTTGCCGTCGACGGCGACCTCGCCCTTGAAGCGTCCGTGCACCGAGTCGTACATGAGCATGTAGGCGAGGTAGTCCGGTTCCAGCAGGTCGTTGATGCCGACGACCTCGATGTCCTGGAAGTTCTGGACGGCGGCGCGGAACACCATGCGCCCGATTCGGCCGAAGCCATTGATGCCGATCTTGATGGTCATTTGGTCATTCTGAGGGGGTGAGAGGGAAGAACCTGTGCTGAGATGGAAGCTTGGCGGGCGGGCCGATTTGCAAGCACGAACTCGGCCACCTGTATCAGCCCGGGAAAGATGCGCTGCGGTCGCGCGTCGGCGATCGGCACTCCTGCGTTGTAGCCGTAAGGCACCGCCCAGTCGGCCACGCCGGCGTTGCGGGCTGCGTCGATGTCGGTGCTGGAATCGCCCACGTGCGCAGCGCGACGCGCGTCGCCGCCGAAGGAATCGACCACATGCCGCAGCACGCTCGCGTGGGGCTTCTTCTGCGGCAGCGAATCCCCGCCGACCACGAGCTCGAACAGGCCGTCGAGCCGAGTGGCCTCGAGCACCCGGCGTGCGTGGCGCAGCTCCTTGTTGGTCACGCAGGCGAGTCGAACGCCGGCATCCTTGAGCCGTGTCAGCGCCTCGTGTGCGCCGGAGTAGGGCACCGCCGAGCTGCCGATCGTGGCGGTCAGGTAGTACTCGAAACTTTTGAGCACGGCTTCGACTGGGGCCGTGTCAGCCAGCGCCGGGTGCGCGAGGTACAGGCGGGCCAACAGCTTGAGCATCAGCTGGCGGGAACCTTCGCCGATGAGGAAGGTGATCTCCGAAGCGGGACGACGCGCGATGCCATGAAATTCGAGCGCGAGGTTTACCGCCTCCGCGATCTCGTCGGCGGTATCGACGAGCGTGCCGTCGAGGTCGAAACTGATGATGTCGTAGATCATGCCGGGCTCAGTCGCTCAAACGCACAAGGTGCCGCGCTTCATCGCAGCAGCCGTGAACCAGGTTGGCCAGCCGGTCCGCCGTGAGTCCGAAATGATCAAACACCTCAGAAGCCGGGGCCGATTCGCCATAGCTGTCCACGCCGAGGGAGGCGACGCAGCCGTACTGGCCCCACCATCGGGTGACGCCGGCCTCGACACCGATCCGAGGCAACCCCTTGCCGAGCACGGCCTCGCGATACTCCGTCTTCTGGCGATCGAATAGCGTCGACGACGGGATCGACACCACACGAACGGGCAAATGGCGCGCGTCCAGCAGCTCCTGTGCCGCCATTGCGGTCGATACTTCGGAGCCGGTGGCAAGGATGACAGCGGTCGCGTTTGCACGATCACTCAGCACGTACCCACCGCGGCGGATATCGAGCACTTGTTCCGGGCTGCGCGCTTGGGCTGGCAGTGTCTGTCGCGAAAGGAGCAGCGCGCTCGGCCGATCCGTTGTCGATAGCGCCTGCACCCAGGCCACGGCGGTCTCCGCCTCGTCGCAGGGACGCCATACCTCCAGGTTTGGGATCAGACGCAGGCTGGCCGCGTGCTCAACGCTTTGGTGCGTGGGTCCGTCTTCGCCGAGACCGATCGAGTCGTGAGTGAAGACGTGGATCACGCGCTGTTTCATAAGCGCGGCCATGCGGATAGCATTTCGACTGTAGTCGCTGAAGGTCAGGAACGTGCCGCCATAAGGGATGAAGCCGCCATGCAATGCGATCCCGTTCATCACGGCCGCCATCCCGAACTCGCGGACGCCGTAGTTGATGTGGCGGCCTCCCTTTTTTCCCCCGCGCACAGCGCCGCAGCCGGGGAATTCAGTCAGATTGGATCCAGTCAAGTCGGCACTGCCGCCCAATAGCTCCGGAACGGCGGGGGCTAGCGCGGCCAGCATGTTCTGCGATGCCTTGCGCGTGGCGAGCGGCTCGCGGCCCTGGCCAAACCGCGTCATCGCGGACAGGGCGGTCTCTGCGAAGTCATTCGGCAGTTCGCCCGACATCCGCCGCACAAACTCTCCAGCCAGGGCCGGGTACTCGGCCCGATAGGCTGCAAAGCGCCGTGCCCAATTGACCTCGCGCGATTCGCCGAGCTTGCGCCCGTCCCAGCGTGCATACAGCTCTGTCGGTATCTCGAACGGTGCATGCGGCCAGGCGATGGCTTCGCGGGTGTTCCGGATTTCGTCGGTCCCCAGGGGCTCGCCATGCGCCTTGGCTGTGCCGGCCCGCTCGGGCGAGCCCTTACCGATAGTGGTACGGCAAACAATCAGAGTCGGTTTGTCCGTGCTCTCCTTGGCGACGGCGATCGCTTGGCCCGTGGCGACCACGTCATGGCCGTCCACGGGCCCGATGACATTCCAGCCGTAGGCACGGAAACGTGCCGCCGTGTCATCGACAAACCATCCGCCCACCGGGCCATCGATCGAGATGCCGTTGTCGTCGTACAGCGCGACAAGCTTGTTGAGCTTCCAGGCGCCGGCCAGCGAGCAGACTTCGTGGCTGATGCCCTCCATCAGGCAACCATCACCGAGAAATACGTAGGTGTGGTGATCCACGATGCTGTGGCCGGGCCGGTTGAACTCGTCGGCCAACAGTTTCTCGGAAAGTGCGAAGCCCACTGCATTGGCGAGGCCTTGGCCAAGCGGCCCCGTCGTCGTTTCCACTCCCGGCGTTATGCCCGCCTCGGGATGCCCCGGCGTCTTGCTGTGCAGCCGGCGGAAGCGCTTCAGTTCGTCCAGCGGCAGTGCATAGCCGGTCAGGTGCAGCAGCGCGTACAGCAGCATCGACGCGTGCCCATTGGAAAGGACGAAGCGATCACGGTCGATCCACCTGGGATTCGCCGGGTTATGCCGCAAGTGGCCATGCCACAGGGCCACGGCCATCTCGGCCATGCCCATGGGCGCGCCCGGGTGCCCGGAGTTGGCCTGTTGGACGGCATCCATGGCCAGTGCCCGAAGGGCATCGGCCATTTCGTTGCGTTTGCCGTTGTCGGGGCGCAGCACGCGCTCGATAGACGATGAACTCATGGTTGGCCTCGCGAAGGAATAGAGATTGGCGGGACGGACCTCACAGGGGCGCTCAGCGCGGCCTTGCGGCGCTCCATCATTCGCCAGATGAAGGGGGTGAATATCAGTTGCATCGCCAACTCCATCTTTCCACCCGGCACGACGATCGTGTTGGCGCGCGACATCCACGAGTTGTTGATCATGTTGAGCAGGTACTGAAAGTCGATGCCCTTCGGATTGGCGAAGCGAATGACCACCATGCTCTCGTCGGCCGACGGGATGTCGCGGGCAATGAACGGGTTGGAGGTATCGACCACGGGTACACGCTGGAAATTGACGTGCGTGTGCGTAAACTGCGGACAGATGTAGTGCAGATAGTCGGGCATGCGGCGCAGGATCGTGTCGGTCACCGCTTCGGTGCTGTAGCCTCGCTGCGTCTTGTCGCGGTAGAGCTTCTGGATCCACTCCAGATTGATCACCGGTACGACACCGATCAGCAGGTCGGGATGCCGTGCAACGTCCACTTCCGGCGTTACCACCGCGCCGTGCAATCCTTCGTAGAACAGCAGGTCGGTACCCTTTGGCAGGTCTTCCCAGGGCGTGAAGGTCCCGGGGTCCTGCTTGAAGGGCGCTGCCTCCTCATGGTCGTGCAAGTACTTGCGGCTGCGACCGGTGCCGGTGGCCGCGTAGTCACGAAACAGTGCTTCCAGCTCGGAGAACAGGTTGTTCTCGGCGCCGAAGTGGCTGAAGTTCTTGTTGCCCGCCCGCTCGGCCTCGGCTTGGCGAGATTTCATCTCTTTGCGGTCGTAGCGATGAAAGCTGTCCCCCTCAATGATGGCGGCGTTGACCGATTCGCGGCGGAAGATGTTCTGGAAGGTGCGGGTGACCGATGTGGTACCGGCACCGGACGAGCCGGTTATGGCGATGATGGGGTGGCGTTCAGACATGGCGTGTCCTCGAGAAACATTCACTCAATTGCGGAACAAGCTGCGCTCCGCGAACAGCGGGCTTTCGAAATCGAGCTTTGCAGGCTCGCAGTGGTATCTCTCGATGCGCTCGACTTCCTGTTTTGAACCGAACACCAAGCCGATGCGCTGGTGCAGCGACGTGGGTTGCACGTCCAGCATCGGCTCGCGCCCGGTGCTGGCGCGCCCCCCGGCCTGCTCCATGAGGAAGGCGATCGGGTTGGCCTCGTACAGCACGCGCAGGCGGCCGTGCTTGGTCAAGTCCTTGGTATCGCGCGGGTACAGGAAAACGCCACCCCGCATGAGGATGCGGTGCGCCTCGGCCACCATCGAGGCGATCCAGCGCATGTTGAAGTCCTTGCAACGCGCTCCGGTCCTGCCGGCCAGGCACTCGTCTACGTAGCGTTTGACCGGTGGTTCCCAAAAACGGCTGTTGGAAGCGTTGATCGCGAACTCCTGCGTGTCGACCGGCACCTGGACGTGCGGATGGGTCAGCATGAATTCGCCCAGGTTCGGGTCGAGCGTGAAGCCAACTACGCCGTTGCCCACTGAGAGCATCAACATGGTGGTTGGGCCATACAGCGCATAGCCGGCGGCCACCTGGCACATGCCGGGTTGCAGGAAGTCGGCTTCGGTCACGTCGCGACCACTATCGATCACGTCCTGCGGCGCGCGCAGCACGCTGAAGATGCTGCCGACCGAGACGTTCACATCGATGTTGCTCGAGCCGTCGAGCGGGTCGAACAGCAGCAGGTACTTGCCCCGCGGAAGCTGCGCCGGGATCTGGTAGGGCTCGTCTATTTCTTCCGACGCCATGCCCGCGCAATAGCCACCCCATTCGTTGATGCGGGTGAAGACCTGATTGCTGATGACATCCAGCGGCTTCTGCGTTTCTCCCTGCACGTTGACGTTGCCGCCGGACTCGCCTCCTTGCCAGCTCACCGCGCTGCCGAGGTCGCCAAAGGCCACGGTCCGCGCGATCGCCTTGCACGCGAGTGCCACATCGAGGATCAGCGCGTTGAAATCGCCGCTGGCACCTGGAAAGCGCCGGCGCTGTTCGATCAGGTATTGAGTGAGCGTGGATCGGTGGGATAGGGGCATGGTGACCTTTAGGGTTGTCGGTGCGGTTCAGCGCGGAGCCGCCGCATGCCAGGCGTGCAGGTCCGCCAGCGTCGTATCCTGCAGGCTGGGCAGGACGCGCAACGCGCGCGCGAAGTCGTGATGCGCCGTGAAAGCGTTGGGAGTCACGATTGTCGGCAGGCCAGCGCTTATGGCTGCATTGAGGCCGTTGGCGGAATCCTCGAAAGCCAGGCACTCTGTCGCGGGCAGCTGCATTCGGTGCAGGGTCTGCAAATACACTTGGGGATGCGGCTTCTTGCGGGGTGCCGTCGAGGCGTCTTCAACGATCTGGAAGATGTACTTCCAGTCCGGACCGATCGCCGACCGCATCAAGGCTGCGACGTTGACTGGCGACGTGGTGGTTGCGATGGCCAGGCGCAGACGGGCCTTGGAGGCCATCTCGATCAGGCGCAGGACACCGGGACGCAGTTGCACGGCACCGTCCTGCACCGCGCGTTCATAGGCTGCGGTCTTGAGGTCATGGATACGCTGAACCGTATCGGCGAATGCGCCGGCTTGGATGGCCTTGATGTCGCCGTGGACCTGCGTCCAATAGTGCGTGATGCGCTCCTTGCCTCCGGAGATCTCCAGCAGACGGGTGTAGAGCGGCTCGTCCCAATGCCAGTCGAGGCCAGCCTCGGCAAAGGCGTGGTTGAACGCGGCTCGGTGGGCACTCTCGGTGTCCGCGAGGGTGCCGTCGACGTCGAAAATCAGCGCGCGCAATGGAACGGGCTTCATGGGGCGTCCCTTTCGGTATTGGCGAACACCCGGCTGGCCAGGATGTCGCTGGCGGCGATGGTGCTGAGATCCTCGGCGCTCAAGGGGCTGTCGCGGTCGGCATACAGCCGGCTGGCCTGGCGCAGGCGGGCGCGATCGAGTGCGTTGCGCACGCTGCGCGCGTTCGCGAAATGCGGCTGGGCGATTCGCCGTTGCAGGTAACTGTCGAACGCTACGCGCGCTTCTGCGCCAAACCGGTAATGCGTGGCCTCCAGCATGCGGTCGGAAATCTGCAGCAGCTCAGGCGTCGAGTAGTCGGGGAAGTCGAGATGGTGCGCGATGCGTGAGCTCATTCCGGGGTTGGACTGAAAGAAGGTATCCATCCGGTCCTTGTAGCCGGCCAGGATGACGACCAGGTCGTCACGATTGTTCTCCATCACTTGCAGCAGGATCTCGATCGCCTCTTGGCCGTAGTCGCGCTCGTTCTCGGGTCGGTACAGGTAATACGCCTCGTCGATGAAGAGCACCCCGCCCATCGCCTTCTTCAACACCTCCTTGGTCTTGGGCGCGGTGTGGCCGATGTACTGGCCCACCAGGTCGTCCCGCGTGACGCTGACCACGTGACCTTTGCGCACATAGCCCAGGCGGTGCAGGATCTGCGCCATGCGCAGTGCCACCGTGGTCTTGCCCGTGCCGGGGTTGCCGGTGAAGCACATGTGCAGCGAAGGCGCGTGCGCGGCCAGGCCGTGCTGGGCCCGCAGCTTGTCGATCACCAGCAGCGCGGCGATGTCGCGGATGCGGCTCTTCACCGGCGCCAAGCCGATCAAATCGCGGTCGAGCTCGTCCATCACCGACTCGACCTGGCTTTGCGCCAGCACCGCGGCGACCGTGCGTGCGGGCTCGGCCGGCGGCGCGGGCGCCGCGGCGGTGGGCGCGGCGCTGCCGGGAATCGAGTACAGCGGTGCGTTCATAGGGCGTCGATCAGGCGCCGTAGCGCTCGCCTTCGGACTTGTCGGTGGCGTAGCTGTGCACGGTGTACTGAATCTGACGACCACCGATCTCCTGGCGAGCCAAACCGAAGCCGGGCTCCGCCTTCGGCCGGTTGACGATGTACGACATGCGCGGCGACTCGACGCCCTGCGTCGAATCGAACGCCGTCACGCGCACATAGTGGTTCGGGAAAGTCTTGCGGCAGGCGTTGATCTCTTTCAAGATGCCCGCCGGGTCCTTCAGGTCGAACATCGGGTTGCCGTACATCTCCCAGTACGTGTTGCGCGGGTGCGGGTCGTCGGTGTATTCGACGCCCACGGCCCAGTTGCGCTCGAGCGCGTACTCGATCTGCGCCGTGATCTGCTTGTCGGTCAGGTCGGGCAGGTAGGAGAATTGGCCCTGCGTGATGCGGTTGCCGTGGTTGGTCATCATGGTCGTTGCTCCTTAGTTGGCCGCCGTCGCTGTGACGGCGAAGTCGGCGGTGTCGGTGGATTCGTAGTTGAAGCTGATGTCGCCCCAGGTGTCGATGGCGGCCTTCAGCGGCGAGCACCACTTGGCGGCGTCCTTCAGGATTTGCGGGCCTTCGTTCCAGATGTCGCGGCCTTCATTGCGCGCCAGTACCATCGCTTCGAGCGCCACGCGGTTGGCGGTGGCGCCGGCCTGAATGCCCATCGGATGGCCGATCGTGCCGCCGCCGAATTGCAGCACCACGTCGTCGCCGAGGTAAGTCAGCAGCTGGTGCATCTGACCGGCATGGATGCCGCCCGAGGCCACCGGCATGACTTTGTTCAGCGATGCCCAGGGCTGCTCGAAGAACAGGCCCTTCTCCAGCTGCATCGGCGTGTGCGTGTCAAGCAGCGTGTCATAGAAGCCGCGGATCATCATCGGGTCGCCTTCCAGCTTGCCGACCACCGTACCGGCGTGGATGTGGTCCACGCCGGCCATGCGCATCCACTTGCAGATGACGCGGAAGTTCATGCCGTGGTTCTTCTGCCGCGAGTAGGTGCTGTTTCCTGCCCTGTGCAGGTGCAGGATCATGTCGTTCTTGCGCGCCCACGCGGCCATGCTCTGGATCGCGGTGTAGCCGATCACCAGGTCGATCATGATGATCACGCTGCCCAGGCTCTTGGCGAACTCGGCGCGCGCGTACATCTCTTCCATCGTGCCGGCAGTGACGTTGAGGTAGTGACCCTTGACCTCGCCGCTGGCCGCACTCGCCTTGTTGACTGCCTCCATGCAATACAGGAAGCGGTCGCGCCAGTGCATGAAGGGCTGCGAGTTGATGTTCTCGTCGTCCTTCATGAAATCGAGGCCGCCCTTCAGTCCTTCATAGACGACGCGGCCGTAGTTGCGGCCCGACAGGCCGAGCTTGGGCTTGGTGGTCGCACCCAGCAGCGGGCGGCCGAATTTGTCGAGGCGCTCGCGCTCGACCACCACCCCGGTGGCCGGGCCCTGGAAGGTCTTCAGGTAGGCCACCGGAATGCGCATGTCTTCCAGCCGCAGCGCCTTGACCGCCTTGAAGCCGAACACGTTGCCGATGATCGACGCGGTAAGGTTGGCGATCGAGCCGCCCTCGAACAGGTCGATGTCGTAGGCGATGTAGGCAAAATACTGGGCCTCGGTCTTGGTGCCCGCGCCGGTGTTGGGCACCGCATCGACGCGGTACGCCTTGGCGCGGTACAGGTCGCAGGCGGTCAGGCGGTCGGTCCATACCACCGTCCAGGTGGCGGTGGACGACTCGCCGGCCACGGCGGCTGCACATTCTTCGGAGTCCACGCCTTCTTGCGGCGTGATGCGGAACATGGCGATGAGGTCGGTGTCCTTGGGTACATAGTCCGGCTGCCAGTAACCCATTTGTTTGTATTTCAGAACGCCAGCGCTATAGCGCTTCTTCGCGTCGGTAATCACGCCTTCGTCAACGAGTTGGTTCACAGGGGCCCCTTAGGCAGTTGAATGATGGGTGGACTGTAGAATCCGGATAGAGTAAAGTAAAGTCAGACTTTCTTTGGTTTCACCTAAGTTATTGCTTAACCATGAACGTGACGTTCCGCCAGTTGCGCGTTTTCGTCGAGGTCGTGCGCCGGGGCAGCGTGCTGCGCGCCGCAGAAGCGCTGCACCTCACGCCGCCAGCCGTGTCCATGCAGATCAAGGAAATCGAGTCTCAGGTCGGACTGCCGCTGTTTGACCGCGCAGGGCGGCAGCTGTCCTTGTCCACTGCCGGGGAATACTTCATCGTCTATGCGCGGCGCCTACTCGGCACGCTGAAGGAGGCCGACGACGCCATGGCGCGCTTCAAGGGCGCCGAATCGGGCGTGCTGACGATCGGCATGGTCAGCCCAGCGAAGTACTTCCTGCCTCGGTTGCTGGCACAGTTTCAAGCCGCGCATCCCGCCGTGCAGGTGCGGCTGCGTCTGGGCAATCGCGAGCAGCTAGTGGCGCTGATGCAGGCCCATGAGGTGGATATGTCGGTGATGGGCCGGGCGCCCAAGGAATGGCCCAATCGTGCCGAGCCGTTCGCCGCACACCCGCACGTGCTGGTAACAGCGCTCAGCCACCCATTTGCTAAGGTCGAGAGCGTGCCCGCGGCGGCGCTGGCGCGTGAAGGATTCATCGTGCGCGAGCCAGGTTCCGGCACGCGGGCGGCGCTGGAGGAATATCTGGCCGGGCATCATCTGCAGCCTATGTTCATCATGGAGCTGCCGAGCGACGAAGCCATCAAGCAGGTGGTGATGGCTGGTTTGGGTGTAAGTCTGGTCTCGCTGCAAACGATAGGGCTGGAACTGCGCAACGGGCTGATCTGCGTACCACAGGTGGAGGGCCTTCCGTTGATGAGGCGCTGGCATCTCGTGAACGCTGCCGCCAAGATGCTCTCGCCAGCCGCCGAGGCCTTCCGCTATTTCATGCTTGAGCGGGGCGAAGCGCAGCTTGCAACGATGTTTGGCGGGGAGTCAGCGCTAGCATGAAATCCGGCGGACCGAATAACCCTTTTGGACTGAGATTTTTCATCGACATTTGACTCCTAAATAAAGTCTTCTTCTTAACCTGGCTGAAGGCCGACGCCCACCGAGGCAAGCATGGCCGGCGCACGGTCAAATTGATGTACGAAGAGCTCGCCGCGCAGGACTACCAGGGCGATACGGGCGAGTAGCACCCTTCGCCCGGTGCTGGCGCGAGGAGTAAGCCGGAATGGCAACGGGAAAGCGTGTGCGCCTGCGCGTGCTGGCGCGCGACGTGAGTGTGGCCACACACGCACCGGACGGCACTAGTATTCAGAACGTGTTTTCCTGCGTGGTGGAATCCATCGTTTCCGACGGGCATCCTTCCCAGGTGCTGGTGAGGCTTGTTGGCGGCGACACGGTCTGTTGGCACGCATCACCGCCCGGGCGGCGGATGCACTGGCGCTGGCACTAGGGATGCGCGTGAGGGCGCAGGTCAAGTCGGTGGCGCTTGTGGAATGACCCTCAGGGATCGAGCTGTCGCACTTGCAGTTTCACGAGGTTGCGCACGTGGCGGGCCCCTAGGCGCAAATCGCCGGTCGCCAAAAGCGAGATTTGACCTTCGCGTGCGCCTAGTGGCTCGCCGTCGCGTTCGTACGGCACCAACACGCCATCGCCCGCTGGCGTGTTACTCAGCTCAGCCCACGTAAAGACCGCGCGATAGCCATCAGTAGCAGTTGCGATCACCAGCGCGGTCTTCCAGTCGTGGCGCGCGCCCCACCAGCAGGCCGGCCCTTTCGACCACTGCCCTTAACCGCACGCCGCGCACCGTAGTACGGGTCTCCTGCCCCGGTGTGCCGCGCGTCTGGGTGAAGCTGGCTTGCTGCTCCGCCGGAAACGCCCGCAATTCGGCCGGTGTGAGGATGAGTGGCGTCCTCACTTCGCCGGCGACGCTCACCTGCGTGCTCGGCTGCGCAAGGGCAGTGGTGCACACCAGTACCGTAGCGAGTGCGAGAGCCCTAAGGCAGCTTGAAGCCATAACGCTGAAGCACGGCCTTGCCGGCCGCTGTGAGAAGGTAGTCGGCGAACCCGTGCGCAGCCGCCGGCGCGTCCTGGCGCACGGCGAGCCCGTAGTCGGCGGTGACGCTAATCGAAGCAGGGACGTCCACCGACTGCAGGCCTGGTTGCTCGGCGACGGCCGCGATGGTGCCGGTGCAGTAGGTGATGAACACGTCGGCTTGACCCTGCGCCACCAGCATTCCGTACACGTTGCGCCCTTGCGGGGGAGCGGGCGAGTTGGGCCCGCCCGTGAGTTGCAGCGCCTTGGTCTCAAGCGCCGCCTGCGCGCCTGGAGACGCGCCCGCGCTTCGGCCGACGCGCGCGAACATTTCGAAGGCATAGTCGCCGCTGGGATCGGCCTTTGGCGTTGATGTGCCCAGTTTGACCTTGGGATCGAGGATCGTGGCCACCAGCGTGTCGGGCTTGAGGTCCAGCTTGACCGGCGCCAGCGCGCACAGTGCGTTGCGTGCGAACACTCGCGTCGCGCCCCAGCCGCTGGTCGAGAGCGACTGCGGATGCTCCATATTGGCAGAGGCAAACACCTGTGCCGGCTCGCCGGCGCGGGTACGGTCGCGCAGCAGGCCCGAGGCGCCGAACACGAGTTCGATCTTTGTTCCTGGTTGCGCCGCCTCGAACGACCGAGCGGCTTCCGTTATCGGCCCGCGCAGGCTGCCTGCGGCATAGACCGACACACTGGTCTGCGCGGCGGCCACGTTCATTCCAAACGCCAGCGCGACGGCCAGGCAGCGGCGCATCTCACTTTGCCGCATTCGGGAAGAACAGCTGCTCGCCGCCGATCTTGTAGCCGGCGATCACCGCCTGGCCCGCTAGCGAGGTCACCCAGTCGACGAATTTTTGGGCGTCCGCCGACTTCAGGTGCGGGTACTTCGCGGGGTTGACCACCATCGCGCCGTACTGGTTGAAGAGGCGGGTGTCGCCTTCGACCAACACCACCAGATCACCGCGGTTCTTGAAGTTCAGCCAGGTGCCGCGGTCCGCGAGCACATAGCCGTTGGACGAGCTGCCGATGTTGAGAGCCGGGCCCATGCCGCAGCCGCACTCCTTGTAGCCCGAACCCTTCTTGTCGGCCAAACCGGCGTGCGTCCAGTAGCGCAGCTCGGCCGCGTGCGTGCCGCTCTTGTCGCCGCGCGAGACGAACGGCGCGTTGGATGCGGAGATCTTTTGCAGGGCCGCTGCTATATCCTTGCCCTTGGTCCCGGCCGGATCGGACTTCGGTCCTACCAGCACAAAGTCGTTGTACATGACTGGAAAGCGCTTGATGGCGCCGCCCTCCGCGACGAATTTCTCTTCCGCGGTCTGATCGTGTACGAACAGCACATCTGCATCGCCTCGGCGCGCCATGTCGACCGCTTGTCCTGTGCCAACAGCCACCACTTTGACGTCCAGGCCGGTGGCCTTCTTGAACTCGGGCAAAAGGTGGCCGAACAGGCCCGACTGCTCCGTCGAGGTGGTGGACGCCATGGTGATGGACTGGGCAAGGGCGCCGTTTGCTGTAAATAGCAGCGCGACTAGCCCCAGGCACGAACCGCGCGCTACAAGTTTTAAGACTGAAGAAATAGGCGTATGCATCCGGTAATCCGTTTGTGGTTTGGGCGCTGATGAATGACCATCACATGGCGATGCCTCGACGGGCGGGCAATTGAGTTGGGAGCATAGAAGCGAATAAGGTAGATAGCATCGGGAGTGTCGAGCTATGAACTTTCTTGCATAGGCTACGACACAGTGCGCGGCGGCGCGCGATTGCTTGTGCTCGGTGCAGCACGAGGACATCAGCCCGCCAATGGCGCATCGTCTGCAACCGCTGCGTGCGCGCCTTTGAGGACACCCAGGGCCCCTTTGCGCTCACCATCAGCGGTTGCGTGTTTCGATCGCAGGTCAGCAAAGCCTGTCGTAAGTGGGATAATGACTGCCGTTCGGCGATCCGATTTGTCTGTGGTGTGAAGCTGCAGAACTTGGATTTCCGATGGCCAGTTTGGTGTACCCCAGCGTGTACCCCAGGATAGGACGAATTGGTGAGACCGAGTGCTGGCGCGGGCTGCAGGCGATCTTAGGATTCCGCCCCAGGCCACCAGCATTCATGCGCCCCAGCGCCCTTTCGGCTTCTGGGGCGTTTTTGTGCGTATTCCGGTGAACGTGACCGCTGATTCCGGCAACGTGACCGACATTCCGGCGAACGTGACCGAGGGTCGGTGTTGCGCGTTTTGATTTT
>LNFM01003451.1_pt1 | contig 31085 bp, 23 predicted proteins | sample 596031 | NCBI WGS metagenome assembly LNFM01 (sample SAMN04254537, study PRJNA301005) | activated carbon metagenome | isolation source: dual media filters at the Ann Arbor, Michigan drinking water treatment plant | place: USA: Ann Arbor
CAAACAGCAGGCACCGCATCACCGCACCCGCTTGTAGTTGCTGTAGCCGCCCGGCGGCGCGGTGTCGAGCCCGAACACACGCGCGGTCTTCGGCGGCAGCGTCACGTCCAGCAAAGCCGCCCAGACCCGCCATTCGTCGCTGCTGTCGGGATTCAGCAGGTCGACCAGGCGCGTGTTGTCCATCAGCTTGCTGTTGGCCACCATCAGCGTTTCGGTCACGGGTTCGTTGCTGGCGTTGACGACTACCAGCACGGTCTCGGCCGCGCGGTCGGTGTAACGCTCGAAGGCGAAGAGCCTGTCACTGCTGATCGTGCGGTAGTTGCCCACGCGCAGCGCGCGGTGCTGCCGTCGCATGGCGACGAGCCGCTTCGTCCACGCCAGCGCGGTGTTGTCCGGCGTGACGAGATCCCAGCGCATCGGTGCGCGCATCTCGGGGTCGTCGCCACCCGTCATGTCGACTTCGCCGCCGTAGTAGAGGTTGGGTGCGCCGGGCAGCGTGAACTGCAGCACCTGGGCCAGGCGGCGCGCGGCTTCGTCGGGCACCGCGGTGGCCAGGCGTGGGGTGTCGTGGTTCTCGAGGTAGATCCAGTTCTTCAGCGCGTGGTCGATGCCGGCGTCGTCGATCAGTCGCGTGACCATGCGGCCGTAGGTGGAGGCATCCATCTTCCCGTTCGCCAGCCGCAGCGTCAGCTGGCGCAGGACGAAGAGCATCACCGCGTCGACCGAGGGGTACCACTCCTTGGGGTAGTTGGCGATCTCGCCCACCACCAGCGCGCCCGCCTTCTCGGCATGCGCGGCACGCGTGAGTTCTTCCAGCACGGCAAAGCCGATGTCGAAGGCGACGTCGAGCCGCCAGCCGTCGACGCCATCGCGCAGGTAGCTGCGCACGACCGAGTCGTGCGCGCCGTAGAGGTGGTCACGCACGGCGGGGTTCTCGAGGTTCAGCTCGGGCAGGTTCTCCGCGCGGGCCCAGGCGCGTGCACCGCCGGGGAGCGCATCGTCGAAGACGAACCAGTGGCGGTAGGGGCTGTGCACGTCGGCCTGCGCCGCCTGGAAGATGGGCGCCTTGCGGCCCATGTGGTTGAACACGCCGTCCAGCACCAGCTTCATGCCGCGGGCGTGCGCGTCGGCGGCCAGGGCCTTCACGTCGTCGCGCGTGCCGTACTCGGGCGAGACCTGCAGGTAGTCCAGCGCGTCGTACTTGTGGTTGGTGGTGGCCAGGCAGATGGGGTTGAGGTAGAGCACGTCGGCGCCCAGGTCCTGCACGTGGCCCAGCTTGCCCGCGGTGCTGGCGAGGTCGCCGCCCCAGAAGGCGATCTCGTGGCTCCAGAGCCTGTGGCTGTCGAGGTAGACGCCCTTGGCGGGCACTTCATCCCAGGTGTGCAGCGTCTTCGGCGCGGGGTAGAGCGCGCGCTTGGCGTCGAGATGCGCGCTGGGTGCGAAGCGGTCGACCAGCACCTGGTAGACGACGGCGCCGTTGCGCCAGTCGCGTTCACGCGCCTCGAAGACGCCGGCGAGTTCGAGGTCGTGGCGGTTGGCGTACTCCATCGTGGTCAGCCCTTCACGCCGCCCGAGGTCAACCCGCTGACGATCCACCGTTGCGCCAGCAGGAAGACCAGCGTGATGGGCAGACCGCTGAGCACCGCCGCGGCGGCGAAGTCACCCCACAGGTACTTCTGTTCGTAGAGGTAGAACTTGCTGCCCACCGCCAGCGTGAGATTGGGCTCTTCACGCAGCAGGATGGAGGCCACCGGGTATTCGATGATGGTGCCGATGAAGGCCAGCACGAAGACCACCATCAGGATGGGCACTGCCATCGGCAGCAGCACGTGGCGGAAGGCCTGCCAATGGGTGGCGCCGTCCACTTTCGCGTTCTCCTCGATCTCCATCGGAATGGTCTCGAAGTAGCCCTTGATGGTCCAGATGTGCATGGCCACGCCACCGAGGTAGGCCACGATGAGGCCGGCATGCGTCTCGATGCCCAGCCAGGGCAGCTTTGTGCCTATGCCTTCGAAGATGGCGTAGATGGCCACCAGCGCCACCGCCACCGGGAACATCTGCAGCAGCAGCATGCTGTTCAGCACCGCCTGCTTGCGCGCGAACTGCATGCGTGCAAAGGCATAGGCCGCGGTGGTGCTGATGGCGACGATGAGCAGCGCCGAGATCGTCGCGATCTTGATGCTGTTCCACAGCCACAGCAGCACCGGGAAAGGCGGCTGCACCAGCGTGCCATCCGGCTTCGTCACGGGGATGCCCAGGGCCAGCTGCCAGTGCTCGAAGCTGATCGTCGAAGGGATCAGCGAGCCGGTAGCGAAGTTGCCCGGCCGCAGGCTGATGCTCACCACCGCCAGCAGCGGGAAGAGCGTGAACACCAGCAGCACGATCAGCGCCGCATGCGCCGCCCATACGCGCCAGCGTGCGCCTTTGCCAGTGACGATGGCCATGTGTGTCTTCCTATCGCCTGGCGTCGGCGCGTTGCGAAATCTTCAGCTGCACCAGCGCCATGATCGCCACCATCATGAAGATCAGCGTGCTGATGGCGGCGGCCAGGCCGAAGTTCTGGCCGCTGTCGGTGAAGGCGATGCGGTAGGTGTAGCTGACCAGGATGTCGGTGGTGCCCGCCGGCAGCTTGGTGTTCAGGAAGTCGGGTCGGCCGTCGGTCAACAACGAGATCAGCACGAAGTTGTTGAAGTTGAAGGCAAAGGCGCTGATGAGCAAGGGCGTCAGCGGCTTGGCGATCAACGGCGCGGTGATCTTGAAGAAGTTGGTCAGCGGCCCGGCACCGGCGATCGCGCTGGCTTCGTACAGGTCGGCGGGAATGGCCTTGATGAGCCCCGAACACAAGATCATGATGTACGGGTAGCCCAGCCAGGTGTTGACGATGAGGATCATCGTCTTGGCGAGCAGCGGGTCGGCGAACCACGCGGGCCGCACGCCGAACAGCGCGTCGAGGATGCCGTTGATCTCACCGAAGTTCTGGTTGAACAGGCCCTTGAAGACCAGGATGCTGATGAAGCCCGGCACCGCATAAGGCAGGAAAAGCAGCGTGCGGTAGAGCGCGCGGTACTTCAGGTTCTGCCACTCCAGCAGCACCGCCAGCGTCATGCCCAGGGCCGTACTGAACAGCACCGTGAGGCCGGCGAACATCACCGTCCAGATGAAGATGCTGACGAAGGGGCCGCGGAAGTCGGCGTCGAGCAGCATGCGGGCGTAGTTGGCGAAGCCGACGCCGACCTTGAAGCCGGGCTGCAGACGTTCGCCGGCCGCGGTCTCGAAGAAGCCGGTGGCGCGGTTGGCGGTGTAGACCGCGCCGGTGGCGAGTTGCGTGAGGCTGCCGTCGGGGTTGGCCTGCCACAGCGGCTCGATGGGGCCGAACTCACGCAGGCCGGCGTAAAGGATGAGCTTGCCGTCGGGAAGCTGCAGCTGCAACGCGGCCAGCGCGTCGCGGTGGCGGATCACCTCACGCAACGGCAGTGGCGCGGCCAGCGTCGTGCTGCCCAGCGGCTGCAGCGCCACCGGCGCCCTCGGCGCGCTGTCGGCCAGGTGCAGCGGCGGCGTGACCAGGGCCTCACCGCTGCGCCCTTCCTGCGGCAGCAGCTTCAGCCGCAGCGCCGCGCCGTCGGCATGCAGCGTGTAGGCCAGCGCATGCTCCTCGTCGACCAGCGTCTGGTCGAGCAGGTAGGCGCGGGCGCGATCGAACTCGAGCAGGTTGCTCGACGAGTAGTTGGTGAAGCCGATCTGCACCGTGTACAGCAGCGGAAAGGCCACGAACACCAGCATGCCCGCCACGCCGGGGAAGAGGTACTTCCAGGCCACGCTGGTGGCCGTGCCGTAGACGTAGAGCGCACTGCCGCCCAGCGCCAGCACGCCCACCGCGGCCAGCGGCTGGCCGGCCACCCACAGGCTGAAGGTGAACCACAGCAGCGCGAGCGCGGCCAGGCCGGCGATGCCCTTGCCTAGCAATGAGGCCCTTGCGTTCGCTGCGGCGCCGCTCATCTCGTCTTCATCCGCGCGGCCGCGCCATCCAGCGCATCCTTGGGCGACTGCCGGCCGTTGGTGATGGCCTCCAGCGCCGCGTCCATCGCCGGGAAGAAGCGGCCCATCTCGGGGATGTTGGGTATGGGCTCGCCCGCGCGCGCGTTGGCCATCGTCGCGACGATGTTCGGGTCGGCGCTCAGTTCCTGGTAGTAGGCCTTGTTGGCCGGCGTGCCCAGCGGCACGTCGGCGCCGATGGTCTTCAGGCTGGGCACCGTCAGCAGGTGGTGCTCGATGAACTCGCGCGCCACGTCCTTGAGCTTGCTGGGCGCGGCGATCATGCAGCCCAGCACGCCGACGAAGGGCTTGCCGGGCCTGCCGGTTATGGACGGGATGGGTGCGACGCCGAAGTCGATGCCCACCTTGCGCGCGTTGTCCCAGGCCCAGGGGCCGTTGATCATCATCGCCACGTCGCCCTTGGCGAAGGCGCCCTCCATCTCGGCGTAACGCGCACCCTTGGGCATGTGGCCGCCCTTGACCAGGCGGTCGAGCATCGACGCGCCCTGCAGGGCACCGGCGTTGTTGATGCCGATGTCGGCGGTGTCCAGCTCGCCCGCGGCGTTGCGCCCGAAGACGTATCCCCCCGGCCCGGCGAGCAGCGGCCAGCTGAAGAAGCTGTTGTTGTAGGCCCAGAGGATGGCGCCCTTGCCTCGCTGCTTCAGGCGCTTGTCGATCTCGATGAGCTCTTCGAAGCTCGTCGGCGGCACGGGGACCAGGGCCTTGTTGTAGATCAGCCCGATGGCCTCGATGGCGATCGGATAACCCCAGACCTGGCCGCGGTAGGTGAAGGCCTTCCACGCGCCTTCGTCGATCTCGTCTCGCACACGCTTCGGTGGCCGCACCGGCACCACCAGACCCGACTTGGCCCACTCGCCGACGCGGTCGTGGGCCCAGCACATGATGTCGGGGCCCTTGCCGGCCGCGGCGGCAGCGGTGAACTTGTCGGGCGCGCCTTCGGGGTGCTGCACCACCACCTTGACGCCGGTCTGGCGGGTGAACTCGTCACCCACCTTCTGCAGGCCGTTGTAGCCCTTGTCGCCGTTGATCCACACCAGCAGGCGCAGCGGCGCCTGCGCCGCCGCGGTCAGGCTCAGACCCGCAAAACCCAAGGCCAGCAGCGCACGCGCCGCCCGGCGGTCAAGCCGCATCGGCCTGGTGCTGTGCGACGAGGCGGCGGAATGCGCGGCCGGTGGCGTCGAACAGGTAGGTCTTGCCCACCGGCACGGCCAGCGGCAGGCTGGCGCCGATGGCGATGGGCCTGTCGCCTTCCACGGCGCAGGTGATCACGTCGTCGATGCCGGGGTTGCTGCAGTAGGCGTAGGTCATGCTGCCCAGGCTCTCGACGAAGGTGACCTTGGTCTGCAGCGCGTTGTCGGCCACGCCGGCGCGCAGGTGCTCGGGGCGCACGCCCAGCTGCACCGCGTCGCCCGGCTTTGCGGCCGAGGCATCGACGGCGCAGCGGATGACTTCGCCGCCGCCCAGCTTCACGCTGGCGCCGGCTGCCGACGCTTCCACCACCGTGGCCTGCAGGAAGTTCATGCCCGGGCTGCCGATGAAACCCGCGACGAACACGTTGCACGGGTGCTCGTAGAGCTCCATCGGCGCGCCCACCTGCTCGATGACACCGGCCTGCAGCACGACGATGCGGTCGGCCAGCGTCATCGCCTCGACCTGGTCGTGCGTGACGTAGACCATCGTCGTCTTGAACTGCTCGTGCAGCTTGGCGAACTCGTAGCGCATCTTCACGCGCAGCGCGGTGTCCAGGTTGGACAGCGGCTCGTCGAAGAGAAAGACCTCGGGCTTGCGCACGATGGCGCGTCCGATGGCCACACGCTGGCGCTGGCCGCCCGACAGGTCCTTCGGCTTGCGCTGCAGCAGGTGGTCGATGTGCAGGATCTTCGCCGCGGCGTTCACCGCGGTCTCGATCTCGGCGGCCGGCAGCTTCGCCAACTTCAGCCCGAAGGCCATGTTGTCGAACAGGTTCATGTGCGGGTAGAGCGCGTAGCTCTGGAACACCATGCTGATGCCACGCTCGGCCGGCGGCACGTCGTTGACGACGCGGCCGCCGATGCTGAGCGTGCCTTCGGTGATGTCTTCCAGCCCGGCAATGACGCGCAGCAAGGTGCTCTTGCCGCAGCCGCTGGGCCCCACGAAGACCATGAACTCGCCGTCGCGGATCTCGAGGTCGATGCCCTTGAGGATCTTGACGTCGCCGTAGGCCTTGCCGACCCCGGACAGCTTGACTTCGGCCACGTGTTGTCTCCATGCCGCGGGCTCGGGCCCGCCGACTTGTAGCGAATATACCGGCCGGCCTGGCCAGGAACAATGCGCGGCGACCCTCCAGGATGATGCCGAATGCCTTGTAAATCAGTCACTTGGCGTCAGCTACGGGAATGCCCGATGTAGCATTACTACATGCCCAGCGCGACATCCCCGTCTGAAAGGCGGCTGCCATGGACCTGACACGCCGGGCCAGCGGTATCGTGCTGCATCCCACCTCGCTGCCCGGCCCGCACGGCATCGGTGACCTGGGTGACGAGGCCCGGCGCTTCGTCGATTGGCTCGCCAGCGCCGGGCAGGGCCTGTGGCAGATGTTGCCGGTGAACCCCATCGGCCCGGGAAATTCACCCTACCAGTGCCCGTCGGCCTTTGCCGGCAGCAGCCTGATGGTGGCGCTGGCGCCGCTGGTGGACGCGGGCTGGCTCGACGGCGCGGCACTGGCCAAGCCGCCCGCGTTCGACACGGCGCGGGTCGACTACGGCGCCGTCGTCCCCTGGCGCCGGGCGCGGCTGGCACAGGCCGCCGTCGGCTTCTTCGATCACGCCAGGGCCGAAGACCGCGCCCACTTCGGGGCCTGGCAGGCCGCCGAGGCGGCGTGGCTGGACGACTGGGCCCTCTTCGCCGCACTGAAGGACGAACACGACGGCCGGCCCTGGTGGGCCTGGGCCGCGCCACTGGCGCGCCGCGACCCGGCAGCGCTGCAGGCCGCGCGCACCCGCCTGGCCGGTGGCATCCGCATGCACCGCTTCGTCCAGTGGTGTTTCGACCGCCAGATGGCCGCGCTGCGCGCCTACGCGCGTTCACGCGGCGTGCACCTGATGGGCGACCTGCCCATCTTCGTCGCCCACGACAGCGCCGATGTCTGGGCACGCCCCGACGTCTACTGGCTGGACGACGACCACCAGCCCACCGTGGTCGCCGGCTGCCCGCCCGACGGCTACAGCCCCGACGGCCAGCGCTGGGGCAACCCGCTCTACCGCTGGAACCGCATGCAGGCCGAGGGCTTCGGCTGGTGGATTGCACGCCTGCGCCGTGCGCTGGCCCATGCCGACGTGCTGCGCATCGACCACTTCCGCGGTTTCGCCGGCTACTGGGAAGTGCCGGCCAGCAGCCCCACGGCGCACGGCGGTCGCTGGCAGTCGGCGCCCGGCATGGCGCTGTTCACTGCCATAGAGCAGGCGTTTGCGTCCAGCCACGGCCGGCTGCCCATCGTCGCCGAAGACCTGGGCACCATCACCCCCGACGTGATCACGCTGCGCGACCACTTCGGCTTCCCCGGCATGCGCATCGTGCAGGAAGCCTTCAGCCGCGACGCCACGCACGACTTCCTGCCCCACCACCACGTGCCGGCCTGCCTGGCCTACAGCAGCACGCACGACAGCGACACCGCTTTGGGCTGGTGGCACAACGCCCCCGCCGCGCACCGCGCCTTCGCCGCCGAGTACCTGCAGGCCGGCGGCCCCGGCGGCACCGGCGACGGCCAAGACATCCCGCTGGCGCTGATCCGCGCGGCCAGCCGCTCGGTCGCGAACCTCGCGCTGTTCCCGCTGCAAGACGTGCTGGCGCTGGACGGCAGCCACCGCATGAACCTGCCCGGCAGCGACAGCGGCAACTGGAGCTGGCGCTTTTGCTGGGGTATGGTCGGCGACGGCGTGGCGGCGACGCTGGCGCGCATCGCCGCCGCCACGGGCCGCGGGCCGTTCGCCGCGCTCGACACGCCACCTTGATCTGGCGCGCCGGTCGGCTGGAGCGACGCTCCTAGAATCGCGCCCTCGCCGGCCGGTCCCGCCGGCACCAACCCCAGGCCCCTGATGTCAACGGCCCTGCCCACGGAAGCCCAGAAAGACGCCAAGCACGACGCCGAAGACGGGGCCGGCAAGGCGCCGCGCCGCCTGATGCCGGTGCTGCTGACCGGCGTCTTCATGGCCGCGCTGGACACCGCCGTCATCGCACCGGCGATTCCCGTGCTGCGCGAGAGCTTCGACCTCAGCATCCGCGACGCCGGGCTGCTGATGGTGGCCTTCATCATGTTCTCGCTGCCCAGCACGGCGCTGATGGCCAACCTGGGCGACCGCCACGGCCGCCGCCCGGTGTTCCTGGCCAGCGTGGCGCTGTTTGCGCTGGGCTCGCTGGTCATCGCCCTCAGCCCCAACTTCGCCATGCTGCTGATCGGCCGCGCCATCCAGGGCATCGGCGGCGGCGGCATCATCCCGACCGCCAGCGCCGTCATCGGCGACGCACTGCCGCCGGCGCAGCGCGGGCGCGCCCTGGGCCTCATCGGCGCCGTCTACGGCATGGCCTTCGTGCTCGGGCCGCCGCTGGCTTCGCTGCTGATGGTGGTGGCCAGCTGGCACTGGATCTTCCTGCTCAATCTGCCGATCGCCGCCGTGGTGATGTGGATGGGCCGCCGCGCGCTGCCGGCGCAACAACGCAGCGGGGCGCTGCCGCCGCTGGACTGGACGGGCATCGTGCTCGTCTTCGCGCTGCTCGCGACCCTGGTGCTGGGCATCACGCGCAGCGTCGACGTGCTCGTCGGCGCCACGCTGTGGCCGGGGTTGCTGGTCGCCGCGGCCTTGCTGCTGCCGCTGCTGGTGGTGGTGGAACGTGCTGTCGAGCGACGCGCCGGGCGGCCGATGATCCCGCTCAGCCTGTTCCGCAATCGGCAGCTGCGCATCACCTACCTGCTCACGGCGGGGGCGGGCTTCGGCATGGGCAGCGTGATCTTCCTGACGTCGATCGCCACCCAGGGCTACGGCGTCGACCGCGCGCAGGGCGGCTTCGTGCTGCTGCCCATGGTGCTGTTTTCGATGATTGGATCGGTGGGCTCGGGCCGGCTGCTGAACCGGCTGGGGGCGCGCATCGTGATCCTGGCCGGCTTCGCCTTCCTGGGCATGGGTTACGGCGCTTCGGCCTGGCCGGGTTTCGGCCTCTGGGGTTTCATCGCCGCCACCGTGCCGGTGGGCCTGGGTGTGGGCGTGGTGGTGGGCGGCGCGCTGCGCACCATCGCCATCGACGAAGCGCCGCTGGAACAGCGAGGCGCCGCGCAGGGCCTGGTAAACATCTTCACCAGCGTCGGCACGTTGATGTCGGCGACGGTGATCGGCGCCGTGGCCGACTTCGCCGGCGGCGGCGCACCCGGCCTGCGCCTGGCCTACGCCGGCGTGGCGGCGGTGATGGCGCTGATGCTGCTGGCGGCGCTGGCGTTGCGAGCCTCCCCCGCAGCCAAGCCGGCGCTGAACCCCGGCGGCTGAACCCCGGCGGCTGGGCGGCAGCGGCGCTGCAAGGCTCAGCGCGACGCCGCGGACTTTCTCTTTGGCAAAGGCTTGCTGGGCGGCTGCGACGACTTGGCCTTCGCCTTCGCCTTTGCCTTCGTGCCCTTGATGGCCTTGGCGGCCTTGGCCTGCTTGCCGGCCTGGGCCGCCCCCGTCTCGACCACCAGCACCCGCACCGACTGCGGCCCCAGCCAGAGCCTGGCCTGGCCATCGCCGTCGGCGTGCGCCGCCAGCGCGCCACCCTCGGGGTAGGCCGACAGCAGCCGCGCCCTGGGCGGCAGCTTCACCATCTGGGCCTCGGCCAGTTCGCGGCCGTAGTTGATCAGCACCAGCGTGCGCTCCTTGTCGTGCACACGTTGCCAGCCCGCCACCAAGCCCTGCGCGAAACCGTGTTCGTAACGGCCGCGTGCGATCGAAGGCAACCCATTGCGCAGCTTCAGCATCGCCTTGTAGAAGTTCAGCAGCGAACGCGGGTCGGCCTGCTGCGCGGCCACGTTGTGCGTGGCGCGGTTGGGCGCCAGCGGGCGAAAGGGCGTGCCGGTGGTGAAGCCGGCCGTGGCGGAGTCGGCGGTCCAGCTCATCGGGCTGCGCAGCGGCAGGTCACCCGGCAGGCCGGGCACGCCGGCCTGACCGATTTCCTCGCCGTAGTAGATGTAGGGCGTGCCGGGCTGCAGCAGGTAGCCGGCCGCGGCCATCTTGTAGACGCGCTCGTCGCCGCCGACCTGGTCCCACACACGTTGGCCTGCAAAGCTGTCGTGGTTGCTCAGGAAGGTGGCCATCGTGGGCCGCGCGTCGTGCCAGTAGCCGGCCACCTGCTGCACCGACGCGGCGTCGCCCAACGCCGCCTTCACGTGGTGGTGCACGAAGCCGAAGGCGAAGGCCCCGCCGCACACCGCCGGGTCGCCGTAGGCCTGGGGTTCGGCGGTCGCCTCGCAAACCACGGTGCGGGCTTCGTAGCCCTTGATCAGGTCCTGCAGCTGCTTGGTGAGCTGGCGGCTGGCAGGCTGATCGTTCCACTGCACCGCGTCGGTCTCGAAGAGGTGGGGCACGGCGTCGAGGCGGTAACCGTCGAGGCCGCGGTTGAGCCAGAAGCGCAGGCTGGACAGGTGGTAGTCCAGCACGGCCGGGTTGCGGAAATTGAAGTCGGGCATGTGCGGCCCGAAGGTGCCGAAGTAGAAGTTGCGCGCCCCGGGTGGCGGCGGCGGCAGGTCCTTCACGTCGCCCTTGAAGTCCCACGGCGCGCCTTCGGCCGCGTACCAGGGGTTCTTGCCCCAGATGTCCCAGCCGGCGGGCATCGCCTCGGACCACACATACCAGTCGCGGAAGGGGTTGCCGGGGCCTTTCAACGCCTCGGTGAACATCGGGTGGCGGGCGGCGCTGTGGTTGATGACGTAGTCCATCACCACGCCGATGCCGCGCCGGTGCGCCTGCGCCAGGAACTCGTCGAAGTGTGCCAGCGTGCCGTATTCGGGCGCGACGTCGCGGAAATCGGTGGTGGCGTAACCGTGGTCGCCGTCGGCGTTTTTCGTGATCGGCATGAGCCAGATGCCGCGGATGCCCAGGTCCTGCAGGTAGTCCAGGCTCTGTGTCAGGCCGCGCAGGTCGCCGATGCCGTCGCCGTCGCTGTCGCGCCAGGCGCGCACGAAGATCTCCATGAAGGCGCCGTGATGCCAACCGTCGCGCAGCGCGGCGGGCAGGTGGCTGCCCAGTTCGCCGGCGGGCACCGGGCGGGTGTCGATGGCAGGTTGGGCAGCGGTCAGGCCAGCCAGCAAGGCCAGCGCGGCGGCGATGGAACGGTGGCGTTGGCGCATGGCGGTGGTCTCGGACGGTCAGGCCGCAATGTAGGTCAACTACAGGCTCGAACGCCCCATCGCGAACCCGGAGGGCACGGTTCGCCCCTGATGTTCCCGGATGCTGGTGTAGTTTTACTTCGCTAGCATGCGCTCTCGACTGCCCAGCCCCAGAGCACCATGCCCCACCCGCCACCGTGCCGCTCCGCCATCGTGTCCCGCGCGGTGCGGGCCTGGACCCCGCTGCTGGCTGCCCTGATGCTGGCCGCCGCCCCGGCCTGGGCCGCCACGCCCGCGCGCAACGCCTGCGACGGCGAGTTCCAGGCCGTGCTGCATGCCGCACCGGCGGCCGCCGCGATGCCAGCGCAGGCGCTCTGGGTGAACGCGCGCCTGTTGCGCTGGCCCGCGGCCCCGGCGACTGCGGGTGACGTGGCCGGTTCACGCTACCGGCTGCACCACTCGGCGCGCGGGCAGATCGTCGCCACGCCAGGCCAGCGCGTGCGGGGCGCCGACGGCGCGCTGCCGCTGGCGCCACAACCCGGCGCCCTGCCCCCGGCCCTGGCCACCCGCTTCAAGTGGGTGGGCGAAGGCGCCACGCTGGCCCTGCGCGCCGCGGACGTGCCGCGCATACGCGCGCTGCTCCGCGGCCAGTTGCTGCTGGTGCAGGAGGACAACGAAGGCCGCGTGCTGCGCGCCACCGGCACCCAGATCGCCGGCGCGCTGGACGATCTCTACGCGCGGGCAGAGCGCCTGCCCGACCTGGGCGCCAGGCCGGCCCCCGGCCAGACCGGCTTCAAGCTCTGGGCGCCTACGGCAAAGGCCGTCTGGCTGTGCCTGCACGACGACGGCAACGGTCCGGCGCGCCAGCTGCGGCCCATGCAGCGGCAACCCACGACGGGTGTCTGGCAGGCCACGCTGCCGCGCGACCTGCGCGGCCGCAGCTACACCTACCTCGTCGACGTCTTCGTGCCCGGCGCGGGCCTCGTGCGCAACCGCGTCACCGACCCCTATTCGATCAGCCTGAACACCAATTCACAGCGCAGCTGGATCGGCCGCCTGGACGACCCCCGCCTGCAGCCCGAAGGCTGGGCAGCGACCCCCCGCCCCGACACCGTGAAGGCCGCCACCGACCAGGTGATCTACGAACTGCACCTGCGCGACTACTCCATCGGCGACACCAGCGTACCCGCCGCGCACCGCGGCACCTACCTGGCCTTCACGTACGGTGAATCGCACGGCATGCGCCACCTGCAGGCGCTGGCCGCCGCCGGCCTGACCGACGTGCACCTGCTGCCCGTGTTCGACCTGGCCACCGTGCCCGAGCAGGGCTGCGTGACGCCCGACGCCGCACGCCTGGCCGCGCTGCCGCCCGACAGCGACGAGCAGCAGGCCGTCGTCGCTGCCAGCGCCGCAGCCGATTGCTACAACTGGGGCTACGACCCACTGCACTTCACCGCGCCCGAAGGCAGCTACGCCACCGACGCGGCCGACGGCGCGGCGCGCATCCTCGAGTTCCGCCGCATGGTCATGGCATTGCACCGCGCCGGGCTGCGCGTGGGCATGGACATGGTCTACAACCACACCAGCGCCTCGGGCCAGACGCCCCGTTCGGTGCTCGACCGCATCGTGCCCGGCTACTACCAGCGGCTGAACGCGCAAGGCGCAGTCGAGACCAGCACCTGCTGCGACAACACGGCCACCGAGAACACCATGATGGCCAAGCTGATGATCGAGTCGGCCGTGGTCTGGGCGCGCGACTACCGCATCGACAGCATGCGCTTCGACCTCATGGGCCACCAGCCGCGTGCGGCGATGGAACGCCTGCAGGCCGCGGTGAACCGCGCCAGCGGCCGCCACATCCACCTGCTGGGCGAAGGCTGGAACTTCGGCGAGGTGAAGGACGGCGCGCGTTTCGAGCAGGCCGCGCAAGGCCGGCTGGCCGGCACCGGCATCGCGGCTTTCAGCGACCGCGGGCGCGACGCCGTGCGCGGCGGCGGCTGCTGCGACGCGCCGGCCGAGGTGCTCTCGCGCCAGGGCTGGCTCAACGGCCTGCACTACACACCCAACCCGCAGGCCGTGGCCGCGGGCATCGGCTCGCGTGAAGACCTGCTGCGCGCCGCCGACCTGGTGCGCGTGGGCCTGGCCGGCACGCTGCGCCACTTCCGCATGACCACGCACGACGGCAGCACGAAGGCGCTGGCCGACATCGACTACGCCGGCCAGGCCGCCGGCTTCGCCACGCAGCCCGACGAGGTGGTGAACTACGTCGAGAACCACGACAACCCGACGCTCTTCGACATCAACGTGCTGAAGCTGCCGCCCGAGACGACGCGCGAAGACCGCGCGCGGGTGCAGGTGCTGGGCGGCGCCGTCACCGCCTTCAGCCAGGGCATCGCCTACTTCCACGCCGGCGTCGAGATGCTGCGCAGCAAGAGCCTGGACCGCAACAGCTACGACAGCGGCGACTGGTTCAACCGCATGGACTGGACTCTCCAGGACAACTTCTTCGGCAGCGGCCTGCCACCGAAGCCCGAGAACGGTGGGCTGTGGCCGGCGATGCGGCCGCTGCTGGCGGATGCGTCGATCAAGCCGACGGCGGAGCAGATCCGCTTCACGCGCGACGCCTTCCTCGACCTGCTGCGCATCCGCGCCAGCAGCGTGCTGTTCCGGCTGCGCACGGCCGACGACATCGCGGCCCGGCTGACGCTGCACAACACCGGGCCGCAGCAGCTGCCGACCGTCGTGGTCGGGCACCTGGACGGGCGCCTGAACGGGCGCGCGCCAGGGGCGTCGGCATCGAACGGCCGCCTCGTCGATGGCGCGGGCTTTGCCGAGGTCCTCTATGCCATCAACGTGGCGCCCGAAGCCGCCACCTTGACCCTGCCCGAACTGCGCGGCCGCCCCTTCGTGCTGCACCCGGTGCACCGCAGCCTGACCGCGGCCGACCTGCGTCCGGCCGCCCACGCCCAATGGGACGCCGCCACGGCCACGCTGCGCGTGCCGGCGCGCACCGCGCTGGCCTACGTGCTGCTGCCGGTGCGGCCTTCGGTGTTGCCATGATGCTGCTGGCGCCAGAGCAGTTCGCCGCCTTCCTTGCCGCCGCGGTGCTGGTGACGCTGTCGCCCGGCCCCGACAACCTGATGGTGCTGAGCCTGGGCGCAGCGCGCGGCCGGCTGCAGGGCATGGCCTTCGGGCTGGGCTGCGCGATGGGCTGCCTGAGCCACACGCTGCTGGCCGCAGTGGGCGTCAGCGCGCTGATCGCGGCGTCGCCGCTGGCCTTCACGGCGCTGAAGATCGCCGGCGGCCTCTACCTCGTGCGCCTGGGCTGGCTGGCCTTGCGAAGCCGCGGCGGCACGACGCTCGACGCCAATACGGCCACGCCGGAGACACCCGCCCAGCTGTTCTGGCGCGGCGTGGTCGCCAACGCCATCAATCCCAAGGTGGTGATGTTCTTCCTGGCCTTCCTGCCGCAGTTCGTGAACGTGCCGCGCGGCGACGCACCCTGGCAGATCGTGCAGCTGGGCGTGACGTTCACGCTGCAGGCGGCGCTGATCTTCGGCGCCCTGGGCTGGTTCGCCGGCCAGGTCGGTGCCTGGCTGAGCCGCCACGGCAACGCCGGGCTGTGGCTGGACCGCGTGGCCGGCCTGGTCTTCGTCGGGCTGGGGCTGCGACTGATCGTCGGCAGGTGAAGGCCGGCGGCCGCAGGGGCCGCCGAGCCTGCGGGCCGACGGGGCTTGTGGCAAGCTCGCGCCCCAGCCTGGCCCAGGAGCGCCCCGTGAACAGCATGGACGTCGAAGTCATCCGCACCGCGATGGACTGGATGAACCGCGGCCACCGCGTGGTTCTGGGCACCGTGGTGCGCACCTGGGGCAGCAGCCCGCGCCCGCCGGGCAGCCTGATGATCGTCCGCGACGACGGGCAGGTGGCCGGTTCACTCTCGGGCGGCTGCATCGAGGACGACCTGATCCACCGCGTGCGCCAGGGCGAGCTCGCTGCGCGCCTGCCGCAGGTCACCACCTACGGCGTCAGCGCCGAGGAGGCGCAGCGCTTCGGCCTGCCTTGCGGCGGCACGGTGCAGATCGTGCTGGAGCCGCTGTCGGCGCAGTCGCTGCTGCGTGAGCTGCTGTCGTCCATCGAGAGCCACCGCGTCGTGCGGCGGCGGCTGGAACTGGCCACGGGTCTCGTCGGCATGGCCCCCTGCGACGATGGCGACGCCCTGCACTTCGACGGCCAGGTGCTGGACACCGTGCACGGCCCGCGGCTGCGCCTGGTGATCATCGGCGCCGGCCAGCTCAGCCGCTACCTGGCCGGCATGGCGGTGATGCTGGACTACCGCGTCACCGTCTGCGACCCGCGCGAGGAATACCACGAGGGCTGGGCCGGCATGGAAGGCGTGACGCTGTCGCGCCTGATGCCCGACGACCTGGTGCTCGCGATGAATCTCGACGCCAACAGCGCGCTGGTGGCCCTGACCCACGACCCCAAGCTCGACGACCTGGCGCTGATGGAGGCGCTGAAGACGCCCGCCTTCTACGTCGGCGCCTTGGGCTCGCGGCGCAACAACGAGGCGCGGCGCAAGCGCCTGCTGGACTTCGACGTCAGCCAGGCCGAGGTGGCGCGGCTGCGCGGCCCGGTGGGCCTGAACCTGGGCGGCAAGACGCCACCTGAAATCGCGATGAGCGTGGTGGCCGAGATGACCGCCGTGCGTCGCGGTGCCGACCTGGCCGGCAGCCTGGCCGACTGGAACCGCTCACAGACGGCCTGCCGCCTGGGCGCTTAGCCCAGACCGCGACAGGCGTCGCGCACTCGGCGCCGACCGCCGTGTCAGCGCAGGTCGGCCGCGTCGGGCAGCTCGTTCGGATTCGTCTGCCCCGGCTGCAGCGGGAAATGCCGGCGCAGCAGCGCGTCGACCGCGTCGACAGCCTGCGCCAGGCCTGCCTCGAATTGCCCGGTGCGGAAGGCCTCTCGCATGCCATCGATCAGCGTATCCCACTGTGCCGGCGTGACGTGGCGCGCCAGCCCGCGGTCGGCGACGATCTCGATGGCATGTTCGGCCAGCAGCAGGTAGATCAGCACGCCGTTGTTCTGCTCGGTGTCCCACACGCGCAGCTTGCCGAAGAGCGTGATGGCGCGGTCGCGCGCCGTCAGGTCGGCCCACAGGTAGGACAGCGGCAGCCCGGCCTCGACGCTGATGCGGATCTCGCCGCTGTGGTGATGTTCGCTGTCGGCCACCGCCGCCTGCAGTCGCGCCAGCGCTGCGGGGTCGAGCGCACGGCGCAGTTCGCGTTCGCCGACGCGGCCGTGGCGCAGCATGCGCCCGAAGCGAGCCAGCGTGCCCATCACCAGCGGCCGGAGGCGCCGCCGCCCCCGAAGTCACCACCACCGCCCGACGAGAAGCCACCGCCGCCACCGCCGCCGAAACCGCCACCACCACCGCGCGCCATCAGCAGCAACCGCAGCACGTTGCCCACGCCGACCACGCCGACCACCACGACGGCGGCCACCGCGGCCACCAGCGCCAGCAGCAACCCGGCGCCCAGCCACCAGGCCGCGCCGCCGGCGGCCACCGCGGTCAGCACCGAGCCCGGGCCGCGGCCGAGCACCGCGCTGAGCAGGCCACCGAGCACCATCACGCCGACGAAGACCATCAGACCCAGTTGTTCCAGCCCCATGCCCTGGCCCGCCCCGCCCGGCGCGGCGCGCGCGGCGGGCGCTGGCAGGCCTTCACCGCGGATGCGCGCCATCAACTGGTCGACCGCGGCGTTCAGGCCACCGGCGTAGTCGCCGGCGCGGAAGGCCGGCAACAGGCTGCGGTCGATGACCTGCCGCGCCGCGAGGTCGGGAATGGCGCCTTCCAGCGCCTTGGCGACTTCGATGCGCACGGCGCGCTCGTCCTTGGCCACCACCAGCAGCACGCCGTCACCCACCGCGCGGCGGCCGATCTTCCACTGGTCCGCCACACGTTGGGCATAGGCGGCGATGTCTTCCGGCGCCGTGGCCGGCACCAGCAAGAGCACGATCTGCGGCCCGGCCTCGGCCTCGAAGGCGGCCAGCTTGGCGTCGAGTGCGGCAGCCTGCTCGGGCTTGAGCGTGGCCGTCTGGTCGATGACACGGCCGCTCAGCTGCGGTACCGGCAGCACGTCCTGGGCCCAGCCGGACGCCGCGCACAGCAGCGCTGTGGTCAGCAGCAGGGTGCGCCAGAGCGCACGCAGCGGCATGGGGCGCCTACTTCGAGGCCGCGGCGGCCGGCACGGCCGGCTTGTCGAAGCTCACGGTGGGTGGCACGCTGATCTGGGCCTCGTTCTGCACCGTGAAGTTGGGCTTCACGTCGTAGCCGAAGACCATGGCCGTCAGGTTGCTGGGGAAGCTGCGCGCCAGCACGTTGTAGTCCTGCACCGCCTTGACGTAACGGCCGCGGGCCACGGTGATGCGGTTCTCGGTGCCTTCGAGCTGCACACGCAGGTCCTGGAAGCCCTGGTTGGCCTTCAGGTTGGGGTATTGCTCCACGGTCACCATCAGGCGGCTGAGCGCACCGGTGAGTTCACCCTGCGCGGCCTGGAACTTGGCGAAGGCCTCGGGGTCGTTGATGAGCTCGGGCGTGGCCTGGATGCCGGTGGCGCGGGCGCGCGCCTCCACGACCTTGGTCAACGTTTCCTGCTCGAAGTTGGCTTCACCCTTGACGGTGGCGACGATGTTGGGGATGAGGTCGCTGCGGCGCTGGTACTGGTTCAGCACCTCGCTCCAGCCCGACTTGACCTGCTCGTCGAGGCGCTGGAAGTCGTTGTATCCGCAGCCGCTGAGGCCGAGGGTCAGGGCCAGGGTGGCCAGCAGGGCGGCAGCACGGGTGATCAGGCGCATCGCAAGTCTCCGGGTTCGGGCGCGCACGGTCGGCACCCACAGCCAATGTACATGGCGCCTTCGCTCCGGACTTCAAGCGCCAGGTGCAGGCATGGCGCTGGCTGCGGGCGACTTCGGGCAAGATCGTCGCCGGGTCGACCAGCCGGGGCCCGCATCCGCCCGCCGAGAACGGGGCTGTTCAGGGAGATGTACACATGCAGGACCCTCGCCCGACCCCGTGCAGGCGGCTCGCCGCGGCACTCTTGCTGTGCTGCGCCGCCGCCGGGGCCCCGGCCCAGGTGCCGGCACCGGCGCCCGTGCCGGTGGAGGCCTTCTTCACGCCGGCCAAGCTGCAGCAGGCCACGATGTCGCCCGACGGGCGCTGGCTGGCTGCGCTGACGGGCATGCCCGGGCGACGCATCGGCTTCCTGATGATCGACCTCGACGGCAAGGAGGCCTCGCGCTTCATCGAGGCCTCGCCCACGGACGACGTGCGCTGGTTCCGCTGGGTCGGCAACGACTGGCTCGTCTTCTCCGTCAACAGTCCCGGCCTGCGCAGCAGCAGGCGCCTGGCCGATGGCCTGCTGGCCGTGAAGCGCGACGGCACGGGCTCCAGACTGCTGATCGGGCGCGAATTCCAGATCGAGGATCCGTTCCAGCGTCGGCGCCATCTCGACCCCGACCACGACTTCCTGGCGCTGGGTGCGCCGGGCAGCACCGAAGTCATCGTGGGTCAATGGCAGTTCCGTAACAACGAGTTCTCGCACATCACGCCCAAGGTGCTGGACGTCGCCACCGGCGCGGTGCGCTCGCTGCTCGGCAGCGACGCGCCGCGCGCCGACGGCTGGCACTTCGACCACCTGGGGCGCGCCCGCGTGGCCTGGTCCAGCGCGGCGGGCCAGACCACGCTGTGGTGGGCCGACCCGGCCGGCAAGTGGCGCCAGCTGAGCCAGGCGCCGATCTTCGAACAGCCCTTCGTGGTGCGGGCGCTGGACGGCGACGAAGGCCTGCTCGTCAGCACCTCGGCGCGCGGTGACGGTTCCATGGAGTTGCGCCGCTACGACTTTGCCGCCAACGCGCCGGCGCCGGACACGCTGGTCGCCACGCCGGGCTTCGACAGCGTGGTGACCTACCACCCCGCGCAGGACAGCGGCGCGCTGCTCGGCGTGACGGTGCTGACCGACGCGCCGACGCCGGTGTGGTTCACGCCTGCGATGAAGGAGGTGCAGGCCAAGGTCGACGCCAAGTTTCCGGGTGCGGTCAATCTGGTGCAGTGCCGGCCCTGTGACGGCAAGGGCCGCCTGGTCGTCCACACCTATTCCGACACCGACCCCGGCAGCGTCGTGCTCTACGTGCCGCAGCAGGACAAGTGGCTGCTGCTGGGCCAGGTCAAGCCCGAGATCGACCCGCGGCGCATGGCGCCGGTCGACCTGCACCGCACGAAGGCGCGCGACGGCCGTGACCTGCCGGTGTGGATCACGCGCCCGGCGGTCCCCGCCGGCGCCGCGGCCCGGCCCGCGCCGGCCGTGGTCCTGGTGCACGGCGGACCCTGGCTGCGCGGCCGCGCATGGGAATTCAGCGCCGAGGCGCAGTTCCTGGCCTCGCGCGGCTATGTCGTCATCGAGCCCGAGTTCCGTGGCAGCCGAGGTTATGGCGCCGTCCATTACCGTGCCGGCTGGAAGCAGTGGGGCCGGGCCATGCAGGACGACGTCAGCGACGCACTGGCCTTCGCCGTCAGGCAGGGCTGGGCCGATGGCGGGCGCGCCTGCATCATGGGCGCCAGCTACGGCGGCTACGCGGCGCTGATGGGCCTGGTGAAGGACCCTGACCGGTATCGCTGCGGCATCGCGCACGCCGCCGTGAGCGACCCGCGCCACATGTACGACTTCCACTGGTCCGACGCCAGCGCGTTCGGCCGCGAGTTCAGCCTGCCGGTGATGCTGGGCGACCGCAAGAAGGACGAGGCGCTGCTGATCGCCGCGTCGCCGCTGGAACAGGTGGCGCGTATCAAGGCCCCGTTGCTGCTCAGCCATGGCGGTCGTGACCGCCGGGTGCCCATCGACAACAGCGAAAGAATGCTCGAAGCGCTGCGCAAGGCCGGCAAGCCCGTCGACTGGGCGCCCTACCCCGACGAGGGCCACAGCTTCTTCTACGACGAGAACCGCATCGACTACTACCGTCGCGTCGAAACCTTCCTGGCCAGGCACCTGAAACCCTGATCGGCCGCTGGAGCTGAGGTCGGCGGCTTCGTGTTTGGTACAACCGGGCGGCGCCGCCGGCGGGGCCGAGCTCATCGAAAGACCCAACAGGGAGCAACAAACATGACTTTTCTTCATGCGGCACTGCGCTGCGGGCTCGGCATGCTGACGGTGGCCCTTTCGGCCACGGCGGCGGCACAGGCTCCGGCCGCTGCCCTGGCGGCCGCGCCCGTACCGGTCGAGGCCTTCTTCAAGCCCGCGAAGATGCAGCGCGCTGCACTGTCGCCCAGCGGCCGCTGGCTGGCGGCCCTGACCGACATGCCGGGCCAGAAGAGGGGCCTGCTCATGATCGACCTCGACGACACCCAGTCGGCAGCCTTCATCCAGGTGTCCGACACGGCTGACCTGTCGTGGTTCCGCTGGGTCAGCGACGACTGGCTCGTCGGCGGGCTCTACAACACCGGCAACCGCAGTGCCAGTTTCCACTGGGGCGGCCTGCAGGCCATCGCACGCGACGGCAAGACCGTGCGGGCCCTGATCGAACGCGACGAGCAACCCGATGGCGGCCACAGGCGTCGCCGCACGCTGCCTGCGAATCACGACTTCCTGGCCCTGGGCGCGCCCGGCAGCAACGAGGTGATCGTCGGCGAGTGGTTCTGGCGCGGCGGCGAAACCGTGCGGGTGGTGCCCAAGGTGCTGAACGTGGCCACCAGCGCGGTGCGCACGCTGCTGGACGACGGCCCCACGGCAACCTCCTGGGAGTTCGACCATCGCGGCCGCGCCCGCATCGCCTATGCCGACGAGGCCGGCATGCGACTGGTCTGGTGGGCCGACACCCAGGGGAAGTGGAAGATGCTGCGCAAGGCCCCGCTCTACGAAGCGCCGTGGACCGTGGTCGGGCTCGACGGCGACGACGGCCTGCTCGTCAGCACCGACGCGCCCGGTGACGGTTCGATGGAGGTGCGCCGCTACGACTTCATCGCAAACGCGCCTGCCCCGGATTCGCTGCTCACGACGCCAGGCTTCGACAACTCGGCCTCACCCATCGCCCACCGTGACACGGGCGCACTCATCGGCTGGGACGTGCGCACCGACGCACGCTCGCAGGTCTGGCTGACCGAGCCCATGCGCCAGTTGCAGAAGCAGATCGATACCCGATTTTCGCGCACCGTCAACCTCATCAGCTGCCGGCCCTGCGACGGCAAGGGGCGGCTGCTGGTGTATGCCTACTCCGACGTCGACCCGGGCAACTACCTGCTCTACCAGCCGCAGACCGGGCAGTGGCAACGGCTGGGTGAAGTGCGCCCCGAGATCGACCCGCGGCGCATGGGAACGGTGCAATTCCACCGTGCGCGCGCCCGCGACGGCCGCGACCTGCCGGTGTGGGTGACCTTGCCGCGCGCGCCCGCCGGGCAGAAGGCGACCCCCGCGCCCGCCGTGGTGCTGGTACATGGCGGCCCTTGGCTGCGCGGGCGTGAGTGGGGCTTCGACGCCGAAGCGGCCTTCCTGGCGTCGCGCGGCTACGTCGTCATCGAACCCGAGTTCCGCGGCAGCGAAGGTTACGGCACAGCCCACTTCCGCGCCGGCTGGAAGCAGTGGGGCCACAAGATGCAGGACGACATCAGCGACGCACTCCAGTTCGGCGTCGACAAGGGCTGGGCCACGGCTGGGCGGGCCTGCATCATGGGCGGCAGCTATGGCGGCTATGCCACGTTGATGGGCCTGGCCAAGGACCCGGCACAGTACCGCTGCGGGGTGGCCTTCGCTGCCGTTTCCGACCCGCGCAACATGTTCGATTTCCACTGGTCGGACATCACCGCTTCGGGCCGCAAGTACAGCCTGCCGCTGCTCATCGGCGATCGCCAGAAGGACGAGGCGCTGTTGATCGCGGGCTCGCCGCTGGAACAGGTGGGGCGTTTCGAGGCGCCGCTGCTGCTGGTGCATGGGGCGGCGGACCGGCGCGTGCCCATAGCCAATGCCGAGCGCATGCGCGACGCCCTGCTGAAAAGCGGCAAGCGGGTGGAATGGGTGAGCTACGCCGACGAAGGGCACGGCTTCGAGTTCGACGAGAACCGCATCGACTACTACCGCCGCGTCGAGGCCTTCCTGGCGCGGCACCTGAAGTAGTGCGCCACGCGGCAGCGCGCCCGGCCAAGCCGGCAGGCGTGCGCTGCCTGGGCGCCCGCTGGCACCGCTGATAATGCGCGCCATGCCTGCAGTCATCCACAACGACACCTTCCTGCGCGCCTGCCTGCGCCAGCCCAACACCCACACGCCCGTCTGGCTGATGCGCCAGGCCGGCCGCTACCTGCCGGAATACAAGGCGACGCGGGTGAAGGCAGGCAGCAGCTTCATGGGGCTGGCCACCAACCCCGCTTTCGCCACCGAGGTGACGCTGCAGCCGCTGGAGCGTTACCCGCTCGACGCCGCCATCCTGTTTTCCGACATCCTGACCGTGCCCGACGCCATGGGCCTGGGCCTGACCTTCGGCGCCGGCGAGGGCCCGCGCTTCGCCCACCCGGTGCGCGACGAGGCGGCGGTGAACGCGCTGCAGGCCCCCGACATGGACAAGCTGCGCTACGTCTTCGACGCCGTGCGCAGCATCCGCATCGCGCTGGACGGCAAGGTGCCGCTGATCGGCTTTTCGGGCAGCCCCTGGACGCTGGCCAGCTACATGGTCGAGGGTGCGGGCAGCGACGACTACCGGCTCATCAAGACCATGCTCTACAGCCGGCCCGACCTGATGCACCGCATCCTGGCCGTCAACGCCGAGGCGGTGACGACCTACCTGAACACGCAGATCGACGCCGGCGCGCAGGCCGTGATGATCTTCGACAGCTGGGGCGGCGTGCTCGCCGACGGCGCCTTCCAGCGCTTCAGCCTCGACTACACGCGCCGCGTGGTGGCCGGCCTGAAGCGCGAGAACGACGGCCGCCGCGTGCCGGTGATCGTCTTCACCAAGGGCGGCGGGCCGTGGCTGGAGGAGATCGCCGCCATCGGCGCCGATGTCGTGGGCCTGGACTGGACGATGAACCTGGGCCAGGCACGCACCCGTGTCGGCCACCAGGTGGCGCTGCAGGGCAACCTCGACCCTTCCGTGCTCTTCGCGCCGCCCGAGGTGGTGGCGCGCGAGGGCGTGGCGGTGCTCGACAGCTTCGGCCGCCCCCAGCGGGCCGACGGCACCTGGGATGGCCACGTCTTCAACCTGGGTCACGGCATCAGCCAGTTCACCCCCCCGGAGCACGTCACGGCGCTGGTCGAAGCCGTGCACGCACATTCACGTCGGCAGCGCGCAACGGCCTAGGCTGGGCGACCGCCGCTGCAGCCTGCCCGGCAGCCGGGCGCTGCGGCGTGAGTGAGCACTCATCGAAGCCCGTGCCAGGGCCTCCAGCCGCGGTGCCCGCACGGGAAATTCTCGTGTGAGTGGACGCTCAGGGCTTGACTTATCCCCAAAATCGGCCCCGTGCTTCGGCGGGGCTGCGTCAGCCGGTGCACCCCCACGGAAAGCACCGTAATTTGTGCTAAGTCATTGATTCTTATGAATTCCCTGGCATGCCGCCAAAATGGGCAACAGGGCACCATGGCCCGCAAAATCAAGCACTTGGCGCGTCTTGGCGCAGCTTCCCCACAAACTTATCCACAGATTTCGTGGACAGCTCGAAAAAGTCTTTGCGATCATGTACTTGCGGCCATTACTTGAAGTCGAGACTGGCTTTCGTGCGCAAGTTCACAGCGCCTGAGCGTGGCTGAGCAAGCCCCCGTGGCGGTGGCGGTGGAGACGCCGCGCCACAGCAGCGTCAGCGGCCTGCTCGACTACGCGAGCGAGTGGCCACTCGCGCCGGGCACGCTGCTGCGCGTGCCGCTGGGCCGTCGAGACGTGCCGGGGCTCGTCTGGGAGCGCCGCGCCGATGCACCACCGCCGCCGGCCGAGCTGCGCCCCGTCACGCTGGCCCTCACGGCCCTGCCGCCGCTGGGCGCCGACTGGCGCGCGCTGGTCGAGTTCGCCGCGGCCTACTACCAGCGCGGCGTGGGTGAACTGGCGCTGGCCGTGCTGCCGCCCGAGCTGCGCAAGCTCGACGACACGCAACTGGCACGCCGGCTCAAGCGCCTGGCCAGCCTGCCGGCGCCACCGGCCACCGCCGGGCCGGTGCAGCCCGAGCTGAGCCAGGAGCAGGCCGCCGCACTGGCGGTGCTGGCCGCCCCCGGCGGCAGCCACGGCGGCAAACCCGTCCTGCTGCACGGCGTCACCGGCAGCGGCAAGACCGAGGTCTACCTGCGTGCCGCGGCGGCGGCGCTGGCCCAGGGCCAACAGGCGCTGGTGCTGGTGCCCGAGATCAACCTGACGCCGCAGCTCGAGGCGCGTTTTGCCGAACGTTTCCCGGGCCGGCTGCTCGTCAGCCTGCACAGCGCGCTGACGCCGGCGCAGCGCCTGCGCCACTGGCTGCTCGCCCATCTGGGCCGCGCCGACCTGGTGCTGGGCACACGCCTGGCGGTGTTTGCGTCGATGCCGCGGCTGGGGTTGATCGTCGTCGACGAGGAACACGACCCCAGCTTCAAGCAGCAGGAGGGTGCACGCTATTCGGCGCGCGACCTCGCCATCTGGCGTGGCCACCAGGCCGGCGTACCGGTGCTGCTGGGTTCGGCCACGCCGTCGCTGGAAACCTGGCAGCGCGTGCAGGAAGGGCGCTACCTGCGCCTGCCGATGACGCAGCGCATAGGCGGCGGCGCCATGCCGCGGGTGCGTCTGATCGACATGAACTTGCTGCCCAAGCTCAACGAGGAACGCGTGCTGGCGCCGCCACTGCTGGACGCCATCGAAAAGCGCATCGCCGCCGGCGAGCAGAGCCTGCTGCTGCTGAACCGCCGCGGCTACGCACCCGTGCTGCACTGCGGCGCCTGCGCCTGGAAGAGCGGCTGCCCGCACTGCAGCGCCTGGCGTGTGTTCCACAAGCTCGACCGCACGCTGCGCTGCCACCACTGCGGTTTCACCGAACGGGTGCCGCGCGCCTGCCCCGATTGCGGCAACCTCGACATCTCGCCCATCGGGCGCGGCACCGAGAAGCTGCAGGAACAGCTGTCGAAACTGCTGCCGCAGGCGCGCATCGGCCGGCTGGACGCCGACAGCACCCGCGGCGAAGGCCAGCTGCAGCAGCAGCTGCAGGCCGTGCATGCCGGCGAGGTGGACGTGCTGGTGGGCACGCAGATGCTGGCCAAGGGGCATGACTTCCGGCGCGTCACGCTGGTGGCCGCCGTCAACCCCGACGGTGCACTCTTCACCAGCGACTTCCGCGCCCCGGAACGCCTGTTCGCCCTCTTGATGCAGGCCGGCGGCCGCGCCGGGCGCGACGCCGCGCAGGCGGCGCGCAGCGAGATGTGGATACAGACCTGGCATCCGGCCCACCCCATCTATGCCGCGCTGCGCGCGAACGACTACGAAGCCTTCGCCGCGGCCCAGCTGGCCGAGCGCAAGGCAGCCGGCCTGCCGCCCTTCGCCAGCCTGGCGCTGCTGCGCGCCGACGCGCGCACGGCCGAGGTGGCCGCCGCCTTCCTGCACGAAGCCTCGGCGCTGGCGCAGGCCCACGCCGGCGTCACCGTGTACCCGCCGGTGCCGCCCTTCGTCTCGAAGGTGGCCGATGTCGAACGCATGCAGATGCTGGTGGAGTCGCCCTCGCGCGTCGCCCTGCAGCGCATGCTGGCGGCCTGGCTGCCCGAACTGAACACCGTGCGCACGCGCCACAAGGGCCTGCTGCGCTGGGCCGTGGACATCGACCCGCTGGCGATCTGAACCTCATGGACACCGCATGACCCACCTCTACGGCATCCCGAACTGCGACACCGTCAAGCGCGCCCGCGCCTGGCTCACCGGGCACGGCGTCGCGCACGACTTCCACGACTTCAAGAAACAGGGCGTGCCCGAAGACCGGCTCGACGCCTGGCTGCAGGCCGTGGGCTGGGAGGCGCTGCTCAACCGCAAGGGCACGACCTGGCGCAAGCTCGACGCGGCCACGCAGGCGGCCGTGGTGGACGGCCCTGCAGCACGCGCGCTGATGTTGGCGCAGGCCGGCGTGATCAAGCGCCCGGTGGTCGAGTGGGACGACGGCAGCATCACGGTGGGCTTCGACGCCGCGGGATGGGCCGCGCGCCTGCCATCACGGCGCTGACTCGACGGCCGGCGCCAGCGCCTACTTCTTCGCGGGCACCGAGGCCGACGGGACCGCAGGGGCCAGTGGCGCGGCCGGCGCCTTGAACTTCGCCTCGCGCATCAGCACGCGGTGGAAGCTGTCGGCCTTGTCGAGCCAGTCGACGAAGGCCGCGCCCTTCAGCACCGTGGTGTTGAAGGCGCCGCGGGCCATCAGCCCCTGCCACTCGGGCAGTGCACGCACCTTGTCGAGCAGCCGGTTGTAGTAGGCCACCTGCTCGGGCGTGGCACCCGCGGTGGTGAAGATGCCGCGCATCATCAGGTACTGCACCGGGATGCCGAAGGACATGCAGGTGGGCAGGTCGGCCCAGCTGCGGCCGCCGGCCACCGGGGTGCGGTAGTCCAGCGGCTTGCCGTCGAACACGCACAGCGGGCGCACGGCGCCTTCGCGCCACAGCTTCTCGGCCTCGATGGGGTTGTTCACCGTCATGTCGACCTCGCGCGCGGCCAGCGCGCGCGCCACGTCGCCGCCGCCTTTCAGCGGCACGTAGCCGATGCGCGTGGCACCGGCGGTTTCGAGCAGCACGCTGATGATCTGGTCTTCCTGCTTGCTGCCGGTGCCGCCGAGCTTCAGGCTGCCCGGCGGGCTGCTGCGCAGTGCGTCGAGCAGCGCCTTGGCCGTGGCATGCGGCGAGGCCGCGGGCACCCAGAGCACGAACTGGTCGAGCGCCAGCAACTGCACCGGCGTGATGTCGCGCCAGCCGAAGTCGGCGCCCGAGGCCAGCGGCGCGGTGAACAGGTTCGACAGCGTGATGATCAGCTTGTGCGGGTCGCCACGCGCCGCCTTCACGTACTGCAGGCCCTCGACGCCCGAATCGCCCGACTTGTTGACGACGTTCAGCGGCTGGGCCATCAGCTTGTGGTCGGCCACCGCCTTCTGGATGAAACGTGCCATCTGGTCGGCGCCGCCACCGGTGCCGGCGGGCACCACCAGTTCCACCGGCTTCGTGGGTTCCCAGGCGGCCGCAGGCAGCGCCGCAAGGGCCAGCGCGCAAGCCGGGATCAGCGCGGTCAGGCGCCGAAGAAGGGCGGCGGACGGCGCAGGGGTGGTGTGTCGGTGCATGGCGACGGTCCGCGCGGGCAGACGGATGACGCCCCGCGGGGCAAAACCGCATTCTGCGGGGTGGCTGCGGTGGCCGCACTTGCCCGCACGTCGAGTGTGCGAGTTTGTGTTGCTGCTTCGCCGCCCTCAGCCGGCCAGCACGCGCTGCAGTTGCAGGGCTTCGGCCACGTGCGCGGTGGCCAGGTTCTCGCTGCCGGCCAGGTCGGCGATGCTGCGTGCCACCTTCAGGCAGCGGTGCAGGCGGCGGCCGCTCCAGCCCAGACGCTCGGCCGCGCTGCGTGCGAAGTGGGCCGCGGGCGCGTCCAGGCGGCAGCAGGTGTCGATGCGCCCGGGCTCCAGCAGCGCGTTGGCATGGCCCTGGCGCTGCAGCGCACGCTGGCGCGCCGCCGCCACGCGTTCGGCGACGACGGCACTGGTCTCGCCGTCGGGCAGCGCCAGCAACTCGGCGGCGGGCGCGGCCAGCACCTCGACCTGCAGGTCGATGCGGTCGAGCAGCGGCCCCGACAGCCGGCCCTGGTAACGCGCCACCGCCTCGGGTGTGCAGCGGCAGGTCTTGCCGACGCGCGCCGGTGCGCCCAGCCAGCCGCAGGGGCAGGGGTTCATGGCCGCCACGAGCTGGAAGCGCGCGGGGAAGGTGGCCTGGCGCGCGGCGCGCGAGATCGTGATGCGGCCGGTTTCCAGGGGCTCGCGCAGCGCCTCGAGCGCGGCGCGCGGGAACTCGGGCGTCTCGTCCAGGAAGAGCACACCGCCGTGTGCGAGTGAGATCTCGCCCGGCCGCGGCGGTGAACCGCCGCCCACCAGCGCGACCGCGCTGGCGGTGTGGTGGGGCCCGCGCACCGGCCGCTGGCCGAACAGCCGCGCGTCGGCGCCGGCTGCCGTCAGGCCCAGCAGCGCGGCGCTGGCCAGCGCCTCGTCGTCGTCGGGCGGCGGCAGCAGGCCGGGCAGACGTTGCGCCAGCATGCTCTTGCCGGTTCCCGGCGGGCCGACGAGCAGCAGGCTGTGACCACCGGCGGCGGCGATCTCCAGCGCACGCTTGGCGGCGGCCTGGCCCTTGACCTCGCGCAGATCGGGCCCCGGCGGCGACGGCAGGCGCGGCAGCGGCACCGCGGTCGGCAGCGGCATCGCGGCTTCGCCCGGCAGCAGCGCCGCCACCACCTCAGCCAGCGTCTCGGCAGCCCGCACGTCCAGCCCGGGAACCTGCGCGGCGGCGCGAGCACTCACTGACGGCAGCACCAGCGCACGCGCCTTGCCGGCCCGGCGTGCCGCCAGGGCCAGCGCCAGCGCGCCGCGCACCGGACGCAATTCACCGGCCAGCGACAGTTCGCCCGCAAACTCGCAGGCCGCCAGGCGCGCCGCGTCGAGCTGGCCGGCCGCCGCCAGGATGCCCAATGCGATGGGCAGGTCGAAGCGCCCCGATTCCTTGGGCAGGTCGGCCGGCGCCAGGTTGACGGTGATGCGCTTGTTGTGCGGGAAGGCGAAGCCGCTCTGCTGCAGCGCCGCGCGCACCCGTTCGCGCGACTCCTTGACCTCGGTGTCGGCCAGGCCCACGAGCGTGAAGCTGGGCAAGCCATTCGCCAGCTGCACCTCGACACGCACCTCGGGCGCTTCCAGCCCGTCCAGTGCGCGACTGAAAACCGTCGCCAGCGACATGCGCACCCCCCTTGTTACACATCATTGTCGGCAGCGGAACAGCGCGCCCGGCTCGCACCAAAGGGGGGAGCTTGGGGGGTTGGCACCACGTTGGTGCGTACTTGGGCATGCCCTCCGCAGCCCCGCCGCACCACGGTGCCAGGGCCACGGCAGCCGGGATGGCACAGAAGCTGCAACACCGCAGCCAGTCCCCTGACATTGCCCCCTCATATCCCCTGGAGCCCGCAGACATGAAATTCACCGTATCGACATTGGCTGCAGCTGCCGTCCTGGCCGCAGCCCCCTTGGCCGCACAGGCCGCAGACAGTCCGTTCTCGGCCAACGTCGCGCTGACGAGCAAATACAAGTTCCGCGGCCAGGACCAGAGCGACGCCGCCAAGGCCGTGCTGCCTGCCATCCAGGGCGGCTTCGACTTCACCAGCGGCGGCTTCTACCTCGGCAACTGGAACTCCAGCGTCGGCTTCCTCGGCGGCACCGAGATGGACTTCTACGGCGGCTACCGCGGCGAGGTCGAAGGCTTCAGCTACGACGTCGGCGCGCTGTACTACTACTACCCGGGCAGCGACAGCAGCGGCAATACCACCGAGCTCTACGCCAGCGTCGGCTTCGGCCCCGTCTCGGCCAAGTACTCGCGCGTGATCTCGTCGAAGTGGTTCGGGGTCGACGGCGGCAAGGGCACCGGCTACCTTGAGCTGAACGCCGGCTACGAAGTGGCCAAGGGCATCAAGCTCGTGGCCCACCTGGGCGCGACGCAGTTCTCGGGCGGCGCCAAGAGCAATGGCGCCGTGAACTTCAGCGACTACAAGCTCGGCGCCGACTTCGACGTCGGCTCGGGCTTCACCCTCGGCGCCGCCTATGTCGGCGCCACCAAGAAGAGCGACTGGGGCGACATCAACAAGTCGCGCGCCGTCCTCACCCTGTCCAAGGCCCTTTGACGGCCACCCACTGAACGAGGCACATCAAATGAAGATGGTGACAGCGATCGTCAAGCCCTTCAAGCTGGACGAAGTGCGCGAGGCCCTCAGCGGCATCGGCGTCCAAGGCATCACGGTGACCGAGGTCAAGGGCTTCGGGCGCCAGAAAGGCCACACCGAGCTCTACCGCGGCGCGGAGTACGTGGTCGACTTCCTGCCCAAGGTGAAGATCGAGGCTGCCGTCGACGACGCCATCGTCGACCGCGTCATCGAGGCCATCGAAAGCTCGGCCCGCACCGGGAAGATCGGCGACGGGAAGATCTTCGTCACCACGCTCGACCAGGTGGTCCGCATCCGCACCGGTGAAACCGGCAAGGACGCGCTCTGAACTCCCGCACCGGCAAACAACTCCACATCATGAAAAAACTACTTGCGACTCTCGCCCTGGGCCTTGCGGTCCTGGGCTTCGCCGGCACCGCGTTCGCGCAGGCTGCCGACGCCGCGTCGGCCGCTGCTTCCGCCGCCGAGGTGATGGCGCCGGCCGCGGCTGCCGCCTCTGCCGCCGCGGCCCCTGAAGCCGCCGCGGCCCCGGCTGCCGCAGCGCCCGTGCCCAACAAGGGCGACACCGCCTTCATGATGGTGGCCACGGCGCTGGTCATCCTGATGACCATCCCCGGCCTGGCGCTGTTCTACGGCGGCCTGGTGCGCAGCAAGAACATGCTGTCGGTGCTGATGCAGGTGTTCATGATCTTTGCGCTGATCTCGGTGCTGTGGGTCGTCTACGGCTACAGCATGGCCTTCACGGGCGGCAACCCCTTCTTCGGCGGCTTCGACAAGCTGTTCCTGA
>LNFM01003453.1_pt1 | contig 31077 bp, 28 predicted proteins | sample 596031 | NCBI WGS metagenome assembly LNFM01 (sample SAMN04254537, study PRJNA301005) | activated carbon metagenome | isolation source: dual media filters at the Ann Arbor, Michigan drinking water treatment plant | place: USA: Ann Arbor
CGCTGCGCGAGGTTGATCAGCGCCTCGAGCTCGGCCTGGAAGTCGAGGGGCGCGACGGCGGGGCGAAGCGGGTCCGGCAGTAGCGATTCGATCAGGCGATGTGCGAGGTCACCGGCGGCCTCGCCGACCTGCTCCTCCTCGAACTCGTAGATGACCTGGTACTGGCCGGGGGCGCCGGCGGACCGCGTCTTGCCGAAGCTGACCTTCGCGCCGGCGAGCACCTGGAGCTCGATCGCGACGTGCTCGGCGACGTGCCCGAGCCACGTGCCTTCGTCCTCGGTGAGGCGGCGTACGAAGCCGCCGGCGGCGCCGTACGAGCACGTGTGGCTGTTCAACGTGGGTAGCGCCGCGAGTAACCGCTGATTGAACCCATCGAGCTTCGCGCTCGGCCACTGCTCCAGCTCGCCGAGGTCGACGGTGAGCCGCATGACGGGGAACAGCGCGTACTGGGAGGGACCACGATAGACGCGGCGCTCGAGGATCTTCATCTATTCGCTCTCCGAAGGCTTCACGGCCGGGGGCTTCGCCACTCGCGCACGCATGTCGTAGGTCGCTCCATCGACGAGGATGTGGAGCTGGACACCGATCATGCAGATCGGCTCGGACTCGCTGGCTTCGGCCATCGACGAGTGCGCGAGCCCCGAGACGTCGACGAGCGTGATCGCGCCCGAACCGACGACGGTCAGCGTGTCCGTCGGCGCGATGAAGGCCGCCGTATCCTCGTCGAGGCCGAGCCCGATCGCGAACGGGTTGTACGCGAGCGAGGAGAGCAGGCGCCCGAGGCGGTCCCGCTGCCGGAAGTGCTGATCGATCACCACCCGGTTCGTGAGTCCGAAGCCGGGCGCCATCGAGGCGGCCCCCGCGCGGGGCGTGGAGCCCTCCTTGCCGAATGCGATCATGTGCTCGGAGAGAATCGCCGCGCCGGCGCTCGTGCCGCCGACATGCACCCCCGCCGCATTGCACCGCCGGATCGTGCGCGCGACCTGCGTGCCGCCGAGGATCGTCGACAGGCGCAGCTGTGTACCGCCGGTGATCCAGATGCCGGTCGCTTCCTCGAGCGTGGCCATCCAGTCCGCGCGCTCGGCATCGGCGCGCTCGGCGTAGGGCAGGGCCGTCGCGGACGTGACACCGATGCCGGTGAAGATGCGCTCGTACTTGGGACCGGTCTCGGCGAGGACCGAGGCTGTCGGGATGATCGCGATGCGCGCTTCCTTGCCGCCGCAGATCTCGACGAACTTCTTCAGGATGTTCGTATCGGCCAGCTTGTCCTCGGCACCGCCGACCGGGACGATGTAGCCGCGATCGAGGTTGGGACCGGTGCGGTCAACGCGCGCAGGACTCACGAGATCCTCTTCTGCTCGAACATTCCGAAGGCCACTTGTACCGCATCGCGCACCAGCCAGCGGCCGCGCGCCATCACTGCGTGAACGCCCGCGCGCTCGTCGAGCACGACCAGGTCGGCATCCGCCCCGGCGCGCAGTCGGCCCTTGTGCGATAGGCGCAGTGCATCGGCGACATTGGAGGTGAACACGGGGAGCACCTCGGGGAGCGGGAGGCCGCGCTCGAGCAACGCCGCGAGCGCGTGCGTGAGCGTCTCGGGGCGCCCCACGTCCATGTGGACGAGGCGGCCGTCGGTGTCGAACACGGGCAGGCAGCCGGCTCCGTCGGAGGAGCACGTGATCCGCGCCTTCGGGACGCCGGTGGCCGCGAACAGGCGCGCGATGGCCTCGGGCGCATCGTACGAATCCTCGTCCGCGTCGAAGGCGGTCACGTCGAGCGGGACGCCATGCGAGGTCGCGAGCTCGATCGCCTCCGCGAAGAGCCGCTTGTTGCGGTTCACGTGCGTCGGCTGGAACACGCGCGCCGGCAGCTCCGACTGGGCGAGGGCGCGGCGGATGAGATCGAGGCCGCGCTGACCATCGCCGAGGTGGAGATGGAGGATGCCGGCCTTGCCTGTGGTGAGCCCGGCGACATGGCAGTCGGCAGCGATGCGCAGGACCTCGTCGAGGGTCGGCTGGGACGAGCGGTGATCGCTGATGGCGAGCTCGCCGACGCCGATGATCGGGTCGATGAACACGATGTCGCCGCGCACCGAGCCGGTCAGCGTGCGCACCGGCACCTGGTAGCTGCCCGTGTAGCAGTATGCCGAGAGCCCCTCCTCGCGGAGCCCGTAGGTGCGCGCGACGAGGTCCTCGACCGTGCGTGTGGTGCCATCGGTGCCGAGGACCCCCACCACCGTCGTGATGCCCGCCTTCGCGAGCGCCCCGAACAGGATGGGCGGCACCCGCGACGCGAAGCCCGACTCGCCGCCGCCCCCGGTCACGTGGACGTGCCCGTCGATCAGGCCGGGGATGACCCGCATCCCCCCGGCGTCGATGACCTCGTGGTCGATCGGGAGTGGAGGAATCGACTCGCTGATGGCCTCGATCCGGCCGCCGGCAACGAGCACGTCGCGACGTCCGAGCGGCTCGGGCGCGAACACCTCCGCATTCCTGAGCAGCGTGAGCACGGCAGCAATTCATATCATCGGGTCGCCTCGACGGGCCGCGAAGCGCGCGTTCGTCACCGAAGGGTCAGGTTTCGTCGGGAGAGCCTTGATCGGGGAGCAGGTTTCCCGGGCCATTCCGGCGCACACGCGACGCGAGGCATGCCTCCCGGGGATGCGCGACGAGAAGCGGTAGAGTCAGCGTCCATGGCGCGCCTCGACCCGCACTCCTTTGCCGACGACACGCAGCCCGAGACAGAGGAGTTCTGGCTCCACGCGCGCGTCGACTTCGACACGAAGATCATCACGGGCGAGGTGACGCTGCGCTTCCGTAGCCCCGGAGGCGGAGCGATCGATCTCGACACGCGCGACCTGACGATCGAGCGCGTCTTCAACACGAGCGGCGAGGAGCTGCCGTTCGTGCTGCACCCGCCGGAGCCGCACCTCGGCGCCCGGCTCTCGATCCAGATCGGTCCGCCCACGGCCCAGCTTCGTATCCAGTACCGGACGTCCCCCGACGCCTCCGCGCTCCAGTGGCTCGCGCCGGCGCAGACGAAGGGCGGGCGGCATCCGTTCCTGTTCTCGCAGTGTCAGGCGATTCATGCCCGGTCTCTGGTGCCGCTGCAGGACACGCCGCGTCTGCGCCAGCGCTACCGGGCCGAGCTCACGTTTCCGAAGAGCCTGACCTGTGTCATGGCCGCAGCGGATCAGGGCCGTACCGACGGCGAGGACACGGCCACCCAGCGCTTCGAGATGCCGCAGCCGATTCCGCCGTACCTGTTGGCGTTCGCGATCGGCGATCTCGCTTCGCGAGACATCTCGCCGCGCTGTCGCGTGTGGGCGGAGCCGGCGGTCGTCGAGGCGGCCGCGTGGGAGTACGCCGACGTGGAGGCGATGATCGGCGCCGCGGAGGCGCTGTTCGGGCCCTACGACTGGGATCGCTTCGACATCCTCTCGATGCCACCGTCGTTCCCCTATGGCGGCATGGAGAATCCGCGGCTCACGTTCATCACGCCGACGGTGCTCGCAGGTGATCGCTCGCTGGTGTCCGTCATCGCGCACGAGCTCGCGCACTCGTGGACGGGCAACCTCGTCACGAACGCGAACGCCGAGCACTTCTGGCTCAACGAGGGCTTCACGATGTACGCGGAGCGGCGCATCACCGAGGCCCTCGAGGGGCCGGAGATGGCCGTGCTGTCGGCCGCGCTCGGGCGGCGCGAGCTCGATGCGTCGCTCAAGCGCTTCGAGAAGACGCCGGGCATGACCCGCCTCCGCACGCACCTCGAGGGCGTGGATCCCGACGAGTGCTACAGCCTCGTCCCGTACGAGAAGGGCTACTTCTTCATCGCGGCTCTCGAAGCAGCGGCGGGCCGGCCGGCCTTCGAACGCTGGCTGAAGACGTGGCTCGATCGTCATCGGTTCGGCGCGGTCACCACCGAGGACTTCGAGGCGCACTTCGAGGCGGCGCTGCCGGGCGTGCTCGCGCAGGTGAACGCGCGCGCGTGGCTCGACGGTGAGGGCATCCCCGCTTCGGCCGTTCCGCCGCGCTCACCGAAGCTCGATGCGATCGAGGCCCTCGCCATCGCGGCCCAGGCTCCCGAGACGGGCGACTGGAACGCGACGGAGTGGGGCCTGTACCTCGAGACGCTCGCGCGCCCCGCGCCGCCCGCGTTGTTGAAGACCCTCGACGAGCGCTTCAAGCTGACGGTCAGTGGCAACTACGACGTGCTGGTCGCGTGGCTCACCCTCGCGCTCCAGTCCGGCTACCGCGCCGTGTTGCCGCGCGTGGAGGAGACCCTGGGCGCGGTCGGGCGCATGAAGTACCTGCGCCCGCTCTACACCGCGCTCCTCGCCGAGCCGGCCACGAAGGAGATCGCGACGCGCGCCTTCACGCAGCATCGGGCGTCGTATCACCCGATCGCGCAGCAGATGGTCCAGGGCCTCCTCTGACAACTGCGATGCCGGCGCCGAGGACGAGAACGCCGCCCAGCGCGGCGAACGGCGAGAGGGCCTCGCCGAACCAGAGCGCGCCGACTGCCACCGCCACGAGCGGCTCCGCGAAGCAGAGGACGGAGGCGCGAGCGCTGCCGATCAGGGCGAGGCCCTTGATGTAGACGACGCCCGAGAGGGCTCCAATGGTCACGGCGGCGGCGGACACGTAGCCGACATCGCCGAGCTCGATCGCCGGGCCGGGCAAGGCGAGCAAGGGCGCGAGCAGCACGGCCGCGATCACCGAGTGATAGGCCATCGCGCGGGTCGCCCCGATGCGTTCGTTCAGGCGCCGGAGGACGAACGTGTTGCCCGCGTAGCAGACGGCCGAGCCGGCTCCCAGGAGCGAGCCGACCACGACACCGTCCGCGGGGGCGCGCCATGGCTCGAGCACGATCGCGAGCCCGAGCAAGGCCACCAATGCGGCCGGCCGCGTCACCCGCGAGCGCGTGCCCTCGAGGTACGGAGCGGCGAGGGAGACGATCACCGGCGCGAGGTAGTGCGACAGCACCGCGACGGCGACGGTGGTGTAGGAGATGGCCGCGAAGTACGCGACGACGTTCAGGGCGTCGAACGCGACATAGAGGAGCAAGAGGCCGATCGTGCGCCGGTCCCAGCTCGCACGCGGCTGCGTCAGGCAGAACGGTAGCGTGCAGGCCGCCATCGCCGCGAAGAGGATCGGTGCGGTCGAGGTGCCGGGCAGGCCCGTCGGGCGCAGGAACAGGCTGTACGTGCCCCACGACGCGGCCGCGATCAGAACGAGGAGGATGCCGCGCCGGTTCAATTGAGCCAGAACAGATACCGCAGCTTCTGATCAAACGTATCGGCCCCGCGCATCAGCTCGGACTTCATGCGGTCGAGGCGGTCGATCAGCTGGGTCTCGCGCATCCGATCCTTGAGACCGGCGCCGACCACGCCCGACAGCAGCGTGCGGACGTGCAGGGGTGTCCACTCGCGCTCGCGCTCCGGCAGGCCGCGGAGGTCGAGGACGATGTCCTGCGGCTGGGCCAGCATCGCGCCGAGGTCGAGATAGGCGTCCGGCATCAGCGCGCCGACGTCGTCGTCGAGGAGGTCACCGGCGCCCTTCAGCGGGATGCCCTCCTCGCTGGTGAGCAGCTTGCGCACGTCGCCGACGATGCCCGCCCAGGTGGCGTACAGCGCGGGGTCGACGCGAAGCTGGATGGGATGGTCGCGCTGGTCGGGGTTGGGCACCCACTCGCGGTCGTCATCCGTCTCCGCGAGGTACGCCGCCTGGGTCTGCACGGCCAGATCGAGGGCCGCGATGAGCGAAGCCTTGGCCCGGGCCACGCCCGCCTTGTCGACGAGCTTGATGTGCAGGGGCGCCTGCCGCTCGAGCAGGGCCTCGAGATTGGCGAGCGCGCTCCACTCGTAGGCAAGGATCAGCTCGATCCCCGCGCGCTGGAACGCGAGCATGCCGCGCGCCCAGAGCAGATCTCCGTGATCGAAGCGAAACGTGGGGCGTCGCCGCGGGTCGGTCTCCGGCAGCGCGGCTCCGGTCACATCGGTCTCGACCTCGAGCAGGTGGCGATCGGCGGCGTCGATCTCGCCGGTGCCGTTCCAGTCCTCCTCGACGCAGGCGAGGCAGGTCTCCAGGGCGAAGTTCGGGTCCCGGGCCGCCTGGACGAGCCAGCGATCCGTCGCATCGATGCCGGCGAGGAACTGCTCCCACATCGCGCGCGAGCGCTGGTGATCGAAGATCGCGCTGCGATCGAGCGCGCGCAGGTCCGAGTAGAGGCTGCGGGCGGCGGCGCGGTACGTCTCGATCGCCCGGAGGCCGGCCGTGCGGGCGGCGGGGTCGGTTAGATCCACCGTGTTGCGCGTGACCTCGCGGGGACGCGCGGGCGTCGGGGCATCGCTGCGACTGCCGCCACCACCACAACCAGCCGCCAGGACCAAGACGAGCAGGATTTGCTTCATGCCTCCTGAGGATGCGAGGCGGTCAGCGCCGGTGGACGCCGATCACGTGTTCTTCACGCGCGCCGGCAAACCCGGGCAAGCGTGCTCACGGGGTGCCCGGCGTGGGCGCCTCATCGACCGTCACACAGACGCCGACGCCCGCGATCGCCGGGCACACCTCGTCGTCGGCGTCGCAGCCGATGTCGGGGACGACGCAGATCTCGCCCTCGGCGCACTGCGCGTCGGTCTCGCACGTCACGGGCGGCGCGTAGCACTCCGTGTACGAGTCATCACCGCTCGTGCACGTCCAGCAGACCGTGCCGTCGTCCCGCTCTTCGGCCAGGTCGCAGGACACCGGGTCGGAGCTCACGGTGCAGTCGGCCGAGCCGATGAGCGTCCCGTCGGCGTCGAGGCACTGGTAGCAGCCGTCGTCCGAGACCTCGACGTACGTGCAGTCGCCCGGGTAGGGAACGATCACGCAACCATCATCATCCGACGGGGGAGGTGCCGGCGCGTCGCCAAAGTCCTCCGGGGGGCCGTCGGGCTCGTCGCCCGGGCTGCCGCCGGGAGACGTGCTCGCATCCCCGCACTCCTCGGAGGCGAAGACGCCGTCGCCATCCAGATCGGACAGGAGGCGACGGTTGCTCGAGGTGGGCTCGCTCGCGCAGCCGACAACGAGGGAGGAAGCGATCAGGGCGAACAGCTTGAGCTTGGTCATGCCAGGCACTAGAGCAGAGACCGTGCCGGACCAGCCCGGCGCGTAACTCGTTGATCCCGCTCGCGATGAGTCTCGAAAATTCGTCGAGGTAGCTCGCTCACCCACAGAGCAGGCCTCGAGAATTCGATGGGGCCTCTTACAACCGCTCCAGGTACGCGGAGAGCGGGACCTGCACCCCGGCGGCGATGCCCCAGCGGATGGTGCCGTCGTTCGTATCGGTCGGTGGATACAGGAGGAGCATCGCCGGCGAGACATAGATCTCGACCAGCTCGCCGATGTCGAGGGCGAGGAAGATCGGGTGGACCATCACTGCATTGGATTCCTCCGAGTCGAGGACCGCGCGATATAGCAACCCCGAGGCGGCCGCCCCGACCTTGAAGGACAGTCGATCGCCGAAGAACGAGGGACTCGCGTAGCCGACGCCCACCTGTTCCGCGAGCAGCGGGACGTTGCGGCGCTCCGTCGAGCCGTCATCGACCGCATCCGAGTTGAGCGCGCCGACGCCCACGGTGAGATGGAAGTAGCCGCGCCACGTGTGCTTCTTGCGGAAGTCATCGCCGTGCTGAGCGAGACGCTCGGCGAACTTGCCGCCGTCGATGCGCAGCTCATCACCCGTGCGCTCGACGGACTCCTGCAGCGCGTGGATGAGCTTCGTCGTCCAGCAGTCGACGCTCGTCTCCTTGGCGCACGCGTTGCCCTTGCCCTGGAGCGCGCCGATCAGGGTGTCGAGGCGGACGTGGCCGATCACGGCGAACAGGAGCTCGAGGCTCATGGGCTCGTGCGTGCGGATCGAGTCGATCACGGGCTCGAGCACGTCGTAGAGCGGCGCATCGAACACGCCGATGCGGTACGAGCCGAGCAGGCGGAGCGCGGAGATGACGTCGCCCGAGCGCGAGGTGAGGGCCGACGAGCGGGCCACGCGCTCCATGAGATCGAGGAAGCCGATGAGGCGAGCGGTGGCGGTGCGCGCGAAGCGCAGCTGCGCCTGCACCTCGCCGGGGAACAGCGTGTGGAGACCCTGGTCGACGGCGACGAGCGCGGTCTGCGCGGCGCGAAGCTCGCGGGCGAGGTCCCCGGACGCGTAGAGCGGGATGTTGTCGACGTCGAGCGAGAACGAGCCGTCCGGTGCCGGGAAGCGCGAGAACAGCGCGCGTACATCGGCGATCGCGGCCTCGAGGCGGTCGAGCGCGGGCAAGACGCCGTCGAGGGTCTTCTCGAGCGTGGTGATCTTCGTCGAGAACTCGACCATGTAGCGCGGCCCCCACGTCACGAAGCCGGCGGTGACGTCCTTGCGCAGGTTCGTCATCACGAGCGTCCCGAGGTCGAGGCCGCCCGGCGTCGTGGACGGGCTGCCGCTGCCCGCGGGCGGAACGACACCACCACCCCCGGTCGTGAGCTCGCGGTCTGCGCGCTCGATGAGGCGCACGATGCGGAGCACCTGGTCGATGTTGTCCTGACCGAGGCCGATGCGAATCGCCGGCGACCCGAGGGCCCCGCGTGCGGCGCTCGCCTGCTCCTTCAGGTACGCGAGGTCGACGCCGGTCTCGGCGTACGCGCTCGCGCGGGTGAGCGCGCGCATGGCCGACAGGCTCTCGCGCAGACCGTCAAGTCGCGAGCGCGAGCTCTGCACGAGCTGGCGCTGCCAGGCGTCGAGCGTGAGGCCCGGCGTCGAGGCGAGGTTCGCGATGGTGCGCGACCGACTCGACGCCTCGATCAGCCGGCGAATGTCCTCGAAGCCGCCATCGCGCAGCGCCTTCGCGAGGCGCAGGCCGTCCAGCACCTTGTCGACGCCGATCGCGCGCTCGGCGGTGGCCTTCTCGTTCAGTTGCGTACACAGCGGGTGCTCGCCCCACGGGCAGACGGGCAGCTCTTGCGAGAGCTGGCTCGGCTGTCCGAACAGGCGCGTGTTGCCGAGCCAGTAGTAGGCCACGTCGACGAGATAGCCGTGCATCACGGCGGAGAGCTCCGTGCCCACCGTGACGCCGAGGGCCTTCTGGTGCTTCGTGACCGTCGGCCCGATCTCCTTCGCGTCGAGCAGCGCGGCGGTGTTCGGATAGAGGCCGTCGATGAGGTTGGACGCGACGAACGCGCGCACGACGGTCATGCCGAGGTCCTGGAACTTCTCGCGCCGCAGCGTCGACGGATCGGCGAGGAGGCGGGCGCCCTGATCGAGGAGGTCGCGCAGGTAGCGATAGCGGGCCTTGCGCTCGGCCGTGAGGAGCTCGTCGACCACGAGCCGGATCGCGGCCTGGCGCGCGCGATCCAGCACCACGTCGACGACCAGGTCCGCGTCGAGCTTGCCGCGCGCGATCTTCGTCGGCATCTGCGCGGCGACGTCGGCCACGCTCACCGAGCCCGGGGTCTTCCGTGACTCCGGCTTCGCGACGGCCTCGGGATCGACGAGGTCGACATCGCCGCCCGCGCTCATCTGGTACTCGGCCTCGTAGAAGAGATCGCTGTGGATGAGCGCCTGGGCGCAGACGTCGACGGGAAGCTCGGGGTTCTCGATGCAGGCCGTGTCGAGCGCGATGCAGGCGCTCTTCTCGGCGCTATCGCAGCCGCGCCGCAGATACGAGGCGGCGGTCAGCAGGTCCTTCGAGACCCCGTCGCCGCTCTTGAAGCGACCCGCGGCACGCTCGCAGGCGCCGACGGTGCCGCCGAGACAGCCCTGGTGCTCGCGGAAGGCGTCGCGGTACCTGCACTCGGCGAGCGTCGGGTCGTCGCGGCACTCCCCGCAGAAGCTCGTCGGCAGCGAGAGCGAGCACGAGCGGTTGGCGAGCTCGCTCGCCTTGGCGGCGTCTCGTGTGGCCTCGGGCCCCTTCGTGCTGCGGAGGCTCGCGACGATGCGGCAGCCGTCGATGTCGCCGGTCATGCAGCGCTTCTCGCCGATCGCGAGTGCCATCGCCGGATCGGCAGTGATCCCGAGCCGCGTGTCGCCGGTCGCGAAGAGCCGCGCCACGGGCGTGCAGAGCTCGTGCGCTTCGGGAGAGCACGAATCGGCGAGCGCCTTCGCGGCGGCCTTCGCCTTGTCGATGTCGCGGTAGTTGTCGCTGAGCGTGCGGTTGGCCGCGATGCCGCATGCGAGCTTGTTCCCGGCCGTGCACGACTTGGCGGCCGCCGCGATCACCGCCGCCGAGTCGGCCGGCGTGGCGTAGGTGCTGACCTTCTGGCACGCAACGAGGTTGCCGTCCTTGGTGCACGCGGCGACCAGGCCGGAGTTGGACACGGTCTGGATGCGCTGCGACTCCGCGTCGGTCATGCCGCGGAAGGCGAGGTCGCGCAGGACCACGCATGACTCGGGGCGCTTTCCGACGGTGCACCCCTTCTCGGCGAGCTTCACCGGATCCTTGGCCGCATCGGCCTGACCGGGCGTCGCGAGGTCGCGCGCGGCCCACGAGGCGACCGCGCAGCCCGTCTGATCCTTGTCGGTGCAGTGAGCGACCGCCAGCGTGTACGCGCGATCCGTCGCGGTCTTCGCGAGCCGTGCGTCGGCCTCGACCTCGAAGAGCCAGCCATGGGCGTGGAGGTTCGCGGCCGCCTTGCAGGCGACGAAATCCGTGCCTCCGCTACCGCGCGACGGCGGGGGAGGTGGCGCCAGCGTGGGGCCTGGGGACGTGCTGGGCTTCGGCGCCGCGAGCGGGCGTGGTCCACTCGTGGTGGGAGTCGCTTCGATGGAGAGGCCGCAGGCGGCGCGAAAGAAGCGCAGCGCCTTGGCGCGATCGGGCGCCGTGTTGTTCCGGCCCCAGTACAGCCCATCACCGGCGAGCGCGCAGGCGGCGAGGGACCCCTCGCCGTCGTTGCAGGCGGCGGTGCACGACGCGACGTCGGTACACGTCGTGGTTGTCGTCGGGGCGGCGGGCGCCGGCGGGGTCGGCGCGGGTGCTGGTGGGGGCGGCGCGGGCGGCGTGGTCTGGGCGGCGGCCACCATCGTCGCGAACACGAGAAGAGAAGCAGCCAACGCCGTGCACACCCTGCGCGTCATCATCGGTGCGGGCATCGTATCGCCGAACAGCTCGGCTATGCTCCGGGGCGATGCTCGAGCAGGATGCCTGTGCGCTTCTCAAGGCGCGCTTCGAGGCGGTGGGTCTCCAGATCACGGAACACAAACCGTTCGTCGAGGACGGTGTCGCGGTCGAGCTCGACGGCTTCGATGCGGCCCGCCGCATCGGCTACGAGTATGTCACCGACGAGGCGGGGGACTCCTGGGACGTCGACGCCGAGGTCATCGCGACCCTCGCAGCGCGCCGCGCCGCCGGCACGCTCTTCATCTTCGTGATTTCGGAGGCCGATGCTCCTGACGCCGAGACCCTGGGACCGGCCGCTGACGCATTCCTCGACGAGCTTCGCGGCCGGGGCGTCCTCGAGGCACCGAAGAAGCAGGCAGCCCGGCCGAAGGCACCCGCCAAGCCCAAGGCACCGGCCAAGCCGAGGGCGCCTGCGAAGGCCAAGGCGCCTGCGAAGGCCAAGCCTGCCGCTAAACCCAAGGTCGCGGCGAAGCCCAAGAAGAAGTAAGCTGGGTCGATGGCGAACCAGTTCGAGGCGCTGCGCCGATCCTTGATCGAGCGCTCCGTGCGCGGACCTGGCACCACGGCTCCAGCGGCGCGCGAAGCGGCGTTCGCGAACACGGGCGTGCCCGAAGGTGCCAAGGATCTCGTCGACACCGTCGCAAAGAACGCGTGGAAGGTGACCGACGAGCAAGTGGCGGCCGCGGCGCAGCAGCTCCCCGAGGACGCGGTGTTCGAGCTCGTCGTCTGCGCGGCGATGGGGCAGGCCTCGCGGCAGCTCGAGGCGGCGCGGGCGGCACTCGCAGCGGTCACGAAGGAGCAAGCATGAGGCTCGCGGTCTTGAACAGTGGGCACACGCTCGGCACGAAGGCGCTGTTCGCGCTCATCCGGGTGGTGTCGGGCCATCGCGCCCCAGATGTCGTGAAGACGCTGAAGTACCGCGGCGAGTACTGGGGCACGCCCATGAGCGAGCTGTTCCAGGAAGTGATGCGTGGTCCCAGCGAGTGGTCGATCGCCGAGCGCGAGCTGATGGCCGCGTACGTGTCGAAGACCAACGAATGCGAGTTTTGAACGGCCGCTCACGGCGCGGTCGCGTCGCAGATTCTTGGTGATCCGGCGGTGGAGGCGGTCCTGGCGGACCCGTCGACGGCGCCCATCTCGGCGCAGCTTCGTCTCGTCCTGCCGTTCCTGCGCAAGGTCACGCGCGAGCACGCGCAGGTGACCGCCGACGATGCGCGGGTGCTGATCGCGGGCGGCGTGACGAGCGCGCAGATCGAACAGGCTCTGGCCGTGTCGTGGGCGTTCAACGTCATCACGCGCCTCGCCGACACGTTCGAGTTCGAGGTCGGCCCGCGGGCCTCGTTCGACGCGAGTGCGAAGCAGCTGCTCGGTCGCGGCTATCTCTAGGCGGCGGCGGTCCGCTGAGCGGCGCGCTCGATCGCCACCACCATGCGGCCCTTGGCGGGCGCGAGCGTGATGCCACGCCGGACGACCTGTGCTGGACCGTCGACGAGCGAGAGCCGTGCGCGCTGGACGACCGCCGCGAGGACGATGCGCATCTCGAACTGCGCGAAGGCCATCCCGATGCAGCGCCGCACGCCGCCGCCGAACGGGAGCCACGTGTACGGATCTGGCTTCACGCCGAGCCAGCGCTCGGGGCGGAACTCGTCGGGAGCGGGGTACGCATCGGCGCGGTGGCCGGCGAGGTAGATCGACGGCGCGAGCTGCGTGCCGGCGGGCAGGAGCCACTCGCCGAGCTGATACGGCCGGGCGAGCTGGCGACCGACGAGCGGAATGATCGGCCGCACGCGCAGCGTCTCGCGGATGACGCAGTCGAGGTACTCCTCGCGACCGGCGTCGAGGTCGGCGCGCAGGCGCTCGAGGGCGGGCGGATTCGCCAGGAGCTGATCCAGGGCCCAGGCGAGCGAGGTCGCGGTCGTCTCGTGGCCCGCGAGGAGGAGCGTCACGAGCTCGTCGCGAAGCTCGATGTCGGTCATGGCCTCGCCGTGATCGTCGCGCGCCGCGAGCATCATCGCGAGGACGTCGGTGCCGCCGGCCGGACTGCGGCGCCGCTCGGCGATGATCGCGAACAGCTGGTCGTCGATGGCGCGCTTCAGCTTCGTCAGACGCAGCCACGGAATCGCGAACGGATCGATGCCGAGCATGCCGGGGAAGAGCAGGAGCGGGTTCGCGGCGATATCGAGCATCGCGACGAGGTCCGTGCGGAGCTTGCCGTGTTGCTCGGGTCGCTCGAGTCCGAACACCGTCCGCAAGATCACGTCGAGCGTGATGTCCTGCATCGATTGCGCGAGCGAGAACGGCCGGTGCAGGGGCCAGCGACCGATCGAGGACTCGGTGATGTCGCGCATGCTGGTCGCATAGGTCTGCATGCGCTCGCCGTGAAACGCCGGCAAGAGCAGGCGGCGCTGCCGCAGATGTTCCCCTCGATCGAGCGTGAGCAGCGAGTGCTTGCCGAGGATGGGTTCGAGGAGGACGGCATTGCCCGCGCCGGCGAGCAGGGTGTCGGGATCGCCGGTGAAGATCTGCTTGATGAGCGCCGGGTCGCCGACGATCACGAAGTGCCGCCCCTGGAAGCCTTTGAACGAGAAGACATCGCCGTACCGGGCGCGGCACTCCTCGAGCATCTTCAAGGGGCTCAGGATCCAGCGTCCGATCTGAACGACCGGTGGTAGACGCGGCCCAGGTGGCAGGCTCATGGCCGCCATCCTAACCACTCGCCGATGCCGGAGTACCGCTCCTCGCGCACGACATGCGCCGGTAGCAGAGCTATCGACGGGTGAGGTAGAGGGCGGCTGTTCGCAGGTCAGCGAGGTCGAACGGTTTGGCGAAGAACGCCGCGGCTCCGAGGCGTGTGGCCTTGGCGCGCGCGAGCTCGTCACCGAAGGCGGTGATGGCGATGAAGGGCACGCCCCACTCGGCAGCGCGCAGACCGGCGAGGGCTTCGAGTCCGCCCATCACCGGCATGGCGAGATCGCTGATCACCAGATCGAATGGCGCACTCGCTCGCAGCGCGGTGCCGGCGACCGTCTGCAGGAGCTCCCGGCCGTTACGGGCCTCGACGACTTCGAAGCCATCGCGCCGCAGGGTCGCCGCGAGCAACGTGCGGAACACATCGTCGTCCTCGGCGATGAGGGCGCGGGCCCGAACGCGATCGCTCGACGCACGCACGAGGCGAGATCCTTCCGTCATCGCGCGCCCTAGGAGCAAGGGCCGTGCCCGGCCGGGCGGAACCAAGTCAGCGAGGCCACAGGCCTATCGGTGAGGCGATTTGCAACGTGTGGCGGAGTACCGCTCACTCGACGGGCGATTTGCCATACCGCTCGAGCTTTCGATACAGCGTGGTGCGGTCAAACCCGAGGATGCGCGCCGCTTCCTTCTTGTTGCCTCCGACGGCGGCGAGCACGCGCTCGATGTAGCGGCGCTCGACCTCGTCCATCGGGATCAGATCGTCGGGCGCATCGCTCGTCAGGACAAGCCGGCTCGGCTGATGGTCGCGGACGCGGTCGGGGAGGTCCGAGACCGTGATCTCCGCGTACTCCGTCAGCGCGACCGCGCGCTCGATGCAGTTCTGGAGCTCCCGCACGTTGCCCGGCCACGAATACGCGACGAGCTTCTGCGCCGCTGCTGTCGAGATGCCCGTGACGTGCTTGCGCGCCGTCGTGCCGGCTCGCTGGACGAAGTGATGGGCGAGCAAGAGCACGTCATTGCCGCGCACGCGCAGGGGAGGCAACTCGAGGTGTACGACGTTGATCCGGTAGTACAGGTCCTCGCGAAAGCGGTGCTCCTTCACGGCCTCCTCGAGGTCGCGATTCGTCGCCACGACGATGCGGACGTCGAGCTCGATCTCGGTGTCGCCCCCGATGGGACGGACCTTGCGCTCCTGGAGCGCGCGCAGGAGCTTGGCTTGCAGCGCCAGGGGCAGCTCTCCGATCTCGTCGAGGAACAGCGTGCCGCCGTTCGCCTGCACGAACAGGCCCGTGCGCGACGAGCGGGCATCGGTGAACGCACCGCGCACGTGGCCGAAGAGCTCGCTCTCGAGGAGCGCTTCGGGCAGGGCCGCGCAGTTGATGGGAACGAAGGGGCCCGCCGCGCGGCGGCTGCGTTCGTGGATGGCGCGGGCGACGAGCTCCTTGCCCGTGCCGCTCTCGCCGGTGACGACCAAGCTCGCGTCGGAGTCGCGCATACGCTCGAGGAGCTCGAACACCCGGCGCATGGCGTCGCTGTCGCCGAGGAGGTTGCCGAACTGAGGCGCGCTGCCGACCGCCTGCCGCAAGCGCTTGACCTCCTCGCGGAGAGCGCGGTGCTGGATGGCGCGATCGAGGCTGACGATCAGCGCCGCCACCTCGAACGGCTTCGGAACGAAGTCGTAGGCACCAGCGCGGATCGCTCCGATGGCCGTATCGAGGCTGCCGAAGGCCGTGATGACGACGACAGGCACGTCGGGGCGATCGGCGACGATGCGCTGACATAGCTCGAGCCCATTCTCGCCCTTCATGTTGATGTCGGTGACGACGACATCGACGTCGGAGGTGCGGAGATGGGTGAAGGCGGCATCGGCGGTGCCGTGGGTGGTCACCTCGAAGCCGCGCTTGCCCAGGATCGTCGCGAGCATGGTGCACATCGTGGGATCGTCGTCCACGATCAGGATTCGATTCATCGCGGGGCCTCGACTGGAACGTAGACGGTGAAGCATGACCCCACTCCGACCGTCGAGTCGACCGCGATCCAACCGCCGTGCTCGCGGATGATCCCGTAGGCGACGGACAGGCCGAGGCCAGTGCCCTCGCCGACATCCTTCGTCGTGAAGAAGGGCTCGAAGATGCGCTCCACGACCTCCGGCGGCATGCCGCTGCCATGGTCGCGAATCTCGATGCAGGCGTACGCACGCTCGCCGACGTCGTCCATCGGGCCGGTGGCACGGCGCTGCTCCACGACGAGGTTGACCACGGAGCCAGGCTTGCTCGCGTGCATCGCATTCACGACGAGGTTCGTGACCACCTGCTGGAGCTGCGCGGGATCGACGTTGGCCGTCACGCCCCGATCTTCGCCCACCTGCACCTCGACGCCGCGCTTGCGCGTCAGTGTCTCCAGCAAGTGCGCCGCCTGCTCGACCAGGCCCTGGAGCGAGGTGGATTGCTTCACGAGCGGTCGCGGCCGAGCGAAGTCGAGGAGCTGACGGATGATGGCCGCGACCCGGAGCGCTTGCATGCGAATGGTGGCGGCTCCCTCGTTCGCGGGATGCGGCGCGGGGCACTCGTCTTCGATGAGCTGCGCATAGCCGGTGATGACGTTCAGCGGCGTGCCGACCTCGTGCGCGATGCCCGCCGACAGCTTGCCGACGGTGGCGAGTCGATCGGCGTGGCGCAGTTGATCGCGTGACGACTCGAGACGTTCGCTCATGGCGTTCATCTCCGTGGCGAGCTCTCCCATCTCGTCGTGCGTCCGCAAGGCGAGTCGTGCGCCGAGCTCCCCCTTGCCGATCCGGCGCGCCTGGGCGACCAGCTCGCGGACCGGCCGCCCGACGAGGACGACGCCGAGCCAGAGGGTGATGAGGGACACGGCGGTGACGAGGGCCAGCGTCCCGAGCGTCGCCTGGAGGATCGAGGTCCTCACGTACTGGTGCTCTGCCGCCAGGGACTCCCGGAGCTCGACGCCCGCCCGCTGGCCGTCCGGGCCGGCGACGAGAGTGTAGGTGAAGAGCGTGTCCTCACCGGTCTCGGGGTCAACTCCGACGAGGGAGACGGGTTCGGCGCCGATGGACAGCTCCAGGATCTTCGGGTTGGCCGGCGCCGGGCCGGGATGGGAATCCAGGGTGACCCAGCCGATGTGCATGTGGCCTTCGCGCTCGTTGGCGTCGACGACGACGTCGCGGGCCTCGGCTTCGCCGACCCGGTGCCAGATGCGCTGGGCGGCCCCGGCCACGGCCCGACCCATGAGCCGGCTGTCGTCCCGCATGTCCTGCTCGAAGAGGTTGATCTCGCGGCGCACGCGGATGATCGAGTTGGCACCGACCACCACGAGGATCGCGCCGGTCAGCGCGAGCGTGAGCTTCAGGGACAGGCGCATCGCGGCGTCAGTCTGCCATCACCGTGCCAACTCAGAGCACGGTGACGCCCAGCTCGTGGAGCGTTCGGGCGAGGGCATCCGCTTCGTCGAGGTGGTTATAGAGGTGGGCGGAGATGCGAAGCAGGGGGCGGTCGAGGTAGCCGACGATCGGGACCTCGAAGCCGGCCGCGAGGAGGCGCTGCTCGAGGGCGGAGGTCGCGAGGCCGGCGGGGAGCTCGATCGCCACCGCCTGCATGGAGCCGATCGCGCTCGGCGCGGACAGGGCGGTCGCGTCGAGCGCCTCGGTGAAGGCCTGCACGAGCACGTGGTTGTGCTCGCGGACGAAGGTCCAGTCGGAGACCTCGGCCGCGACGGCGCGTATGGCCACCGGAACCGCGAGGATGGGGGCGGGGTCGTAGGTGCCGCTCCAGTCGAGCTCCGCGTGCAGGCGATTCGCAGGGCCGTAGCCGGCCGTGCCTCCATGGGAGGTGACGAGCGGTGGCACGGCGATGTCGGGGGCGACGGCGAGGAAGCCACTCGCCTTGGGTGCACACATCCACTTGTGGTGGTTGCCCACGTACCAGGTGGCTCCGAGGGCCTCGACCTCGAGCGGGAGCTGCCCCGGCGCGTGTGCGCCATCGATCAGCACGGGAATGCCGCGGCGCTGCGCGAGCGGAACGAGGCGCGCGAGGGGATAGATGAGGGCGGAGGGACTCGTGATGTGATCGAGGACGAGCAGGCGCGCACCATCGAGAGCGGCATCGATCACGGCGACGAGCTGGTCGTCGTCGAAGGGCAGGGGCGTCGGGACGTACTGGATCTGCGCACCCGTCCGCTCGAGCTGGTTGCGGCACGCCGGGTAGACGTGTGTGGTCGTGACGATGCGATCGCTGGCGGTCAGCGGTAGCGAGGCCAGCGCGAGCGCGAGTCCCGTCGTCGCACTGGGGACAAACACGAAGCGCTCGGGCACGGCGCCGACGAACGCCGCGGCGCTGACCCGCGCCGCATCGAGCTCGCGCTGCCAGTCGCGCACGTAGTAGCGCATCGGCGCCGCCTCGACTCGTTCACGGATGTGTGAGGTCTCCGTGAAGACACTGCGTAAACACGCGCCGAACGAGCCGTGGTTCAGATGCACGACATCGGGAGTCAGCATCCACCGGTCGAGACGTGATACAGGCCCAGACATGATCAAGCGCAGCAGCAATGTCACGTGGCGTGGTAACGGACCCAAGGGCTCGGGCGTCATTTCGACGCAGTCCGGCGCGTTCAAGGAGCAGCCATACGCCGTCTCCACGCGCTTCCAGAGCGAAGACGGCAAGGCAGGCACGAACCCCGAGGAGCTGATCGCGGCCGCGCACGCGAGCTGCTTCAGCATGGCTCTCGCGTTCCAGCTCACCAACGCCGGTCACGAGCCGACGCAGATCGATACGACGGCCACGGTCTCGATGGTGAAGCAGGACGCCGGCTGGACGATCACCGGCATCGCCCTGCAGACCGCGGCGACCGTCCCGGGCATCGACGCGGCGAAGTTCAAGGAGCTCGCGGAGAATGCCAAGCAGGGCTGCCCGATCTCGAAGGCGCTCGCGGCGACGCCGATCACGATGGAAGCAAAGCTCAACTGACGCTACGGCGTCGCGGGCGCGGTCCCTGCCGCCTCGGCCGCTTCGCGAGCCTCGCGCTGCTCCTTCAGCCGCTTCTCGCGCTTGCGAATCTTCGCGCGCTCGATCTTCTCCTTCTCGTAGTCGAAGATCGGCGGATCGGGATCCTTCTCGTCGTAGACGCGCACGATCATCGCACCGTCGAGCATCACCTCTAGCTCGTTCCAGCCGTCGGGCATCACGGGCGTGGTCCAGTCGTAAACCCACTTCGCATCCTTTGGAGACAGGTTCACGCACCCGTGGCTCTTTGGATTGCCGAAGTCGTCATGCCAGTACGCCGCGTGGAAGTAGAGCCCGCTGCGAAAGCGCGTGGCCCACGGCACCTCGGACACCATGTAGTACGAGGCCTCGCTCTCCTCGGCGCCCATCTTCGTCACCGACGCCTTCGAACGCAGGCGATACACGGCGGGGGGCGTGTAGCTCTTGCGGCGGCCCGACGCGACGAGCGTCGCGAACACCGGCTTGTCGCCGGCGTACGCGATCATCACCTGCTCGTCGCGGTTGATATCGATCCACTTTCCATCGGCCCCCGCGTCGGCTGGCCGGGTCCGGAGCCGCGCGATACGTACGCTCTTCTTCGGCAGCCACTGGTCAGGCCCGACGCGCACGTAGCCGTCCTTCTCCTCGAGCACGGGCACCGTCGAGCGATACGTCGCGGCCCCGACCTCGGCGCCCTTCTTGTCGGGCGTGGCGAGGAGGGCGAGCTCCTTCGCCTTCTTGCCCTTGCCACCCTTCGCCACGACCCACGCGAACGGCCAGCTCGGCGGCGGGTTCGCGACGAGATCGATGCCCTCGAAGGTCGAGGCCTTGTACTTGCGCAGGTCATCGACCGCGATGAGGCCCACGGCCGTCTTCGCGTACAGGACGCCGTTGATCTCGACGTCCTCGTCGCGCGTCACCATGTAGTTCGACTTCGCCTTCGGATTCGGCAGCGGCGTCCCGGCCTCGACGGCCGCCTGATCCTTGAAGCGCTGCGCGCCCTCGGCGACGTCGTAGTACTGCTGCGGCAGGATCGCATCCGGCGGCATGCGAGGCTGGACCTCGGCGAGCGGTTCCTTCGTACTCGCCGACACGCCGCGCGAGCAGATCCAGCCCGCCGGCGCGACCGCGAGCCACACCTTGCAAGACTTCGTGGTGCCAGCCACGGCCTCGCGGATCGGCAACCGCGTCCCGGCGATGATCTTCCCGAGGGGCTCAGACTTGTCGCTCTGCTCCGCGTACACGTGCTGCGACGACTTGAGCACCATCGACTTCGTGTCCGCATCCCACCCCATGAGCGCCAGCGTCGGTGCGGGGTCGAACGGCGGGGGCGGGGGCGGCGCGGGCGGCGGCGCGGGCACCTCGGGGGCGGCGGGCGGCAGGGGCTCGCCCTGGTTCGCGAGGGGCGGGTCCTCGGTCGTCCGCGGTCCGGCATGCTCCTGCACGTCGAGGTCGCGTGCGGGGGTGTTCGTCACCGCCGGCTTGTCGCTACAGGCTGCGAGGCTGCCTGTCATCAGAAGAAGGACTCCGAGCATGCGGCGCATGACTCGACCAGCATACATGTCGCGCACGTTCATCGCCCCTCCACGAGGACGCCCGAGGCCCAGGCTCTATTCCACCCGCGCGCGAAACCGCGGGTTACGGGGCTCCGGCCTCAGCGCTTCGCGCAAATGGACGATATCCTGGACGCGTGAGTCAGCTGCAGCAGTTGCTCGAGCAGCTCCACAAGCCCGACGCCACCGAGCTCGTCATCGCGACGGGGCGGCCGGTCACACTGCGGCAGGCCGGCAAGTACAAGAATCTCTCGAGCTCGCCGGTCAGCGAGCAACAGCTCAGCTGGCTGGTGCGCGACACGGCCCTCGCCCCGCTCGTCGCCGACACCGGTGTAGGTGCGCAGCAGTCCGTCGCGGTCCTCGGCTACACGGTCCGCGTCCAGGTCATCCATCACGGCGGCGAGGTCATGCTTCGCCTCGAGCGCGACCCGAACGCGCGCCACCAGCCCGTCTTCACGCGCCCGCCCGCCGAGCCCTCGGTCACGTTCGCGAGTGCCAAGCCCGCCGCGGGTGGAGCGACGTTCCCGCGTCCGCCGACGCCCGAGCCCGTCCCGACGTTCCCGCGGTCGCCCGAGCGTGCCGCGACGGCGGTGCCGGGACCGGCCGCCGTCATGGCGAGCGATCATAGGTTCGACGTTCCGCGCGCCCTGGTCGCGCTCGTGACGAGTGGGCGCGAACGCGGCGCGACCGACCTCCACATCGCTGCCGGGCGGCCCGTCGGGGGGCGGATCCTCGGCGAGCTGCATCCTCTGGAGTCCACGCCGCGCGCGGCCGCCGATGTCGAGACGCTGCTGTTGCCCCTGCTGGATGGTCCGCAGCGCACGCAGCTCGAGACGCGCGGCTACGTCGATTTCGCCGTCGAGGTGCCGGGCGCGGGGCGCCTACGCGTGAACGTCTCGCGGCAACAAGGCGGCCTGAAGGGCTCGTTCCGGCTCGCGCATGCGCGCCCTCCGACCCTGGCCGACCTGGGCTTGCCGCCCGAGCTCGCGAAGCTGACGCACAACCATCAGGGCCTGATCGTCATCGCCGGACCGAGCGGTCACGGCAAGACCACGACGATGGCGGCGCTCGTCGACCTCATCAACTCGACCGAGGCCGTGCACATCCTGATGATCGAGGATCCCGTCGAGATCCTGCATCCGCGGAAGACGGCGGTCGTCTCGCAGCGGGAGGTCGGGCGACACACGGTGTCGTTCGCGACCGCGTTGAAGGCTTCGCTGCGCGAGGATCCGGACGTGATCGTGATCGGCGAGCTGCGCGATCGCGAGACGGTGGAGATCGCGATGACGGCGGCCGAGACCGGACACCTGGTGATCGCGACGATGAGCACTCCGTCGGCGAGCAAGACGATCGATCGGTTGATCGACATGTTTCCGCCGGACGAGCAGTCGCAGGTGCGGAGCTCGCTCGCCGGGGCGTTGCGCGCGGTCGTGGCCCAGCGCCTCGTGCCCGCCGCCGACGGCACCTCGCTGACACCGGCGGTGGAGATCGTCGTGGGCGTGCTGCCGCTGGCGACCCTGATTCGCGAGAACAAGCTGTTCCAGCTACCGAGCCTCATGCAGCGGGGGCGCGGGATGGGCATGCGGCGCCTCGATGATTCCCTGCTCGAGCTGGTCCGCGCCGGGCAGATCACCGAGGAGACGGCGCTGGCGACGGCGGAGAGCCGCAAGGACCTCCAGCACGCTCTGCATCCCGATGCCCGGGCGGTCGCGGCTCCGCCACCCACCTCGAGGTTGCAAAAGCTCGGCGGCTTCTTCGGTCGTAAGAGCACGGAGGGCGAATGACGATCGCCGCTTTGTTCGACAAGCTGCTCGACGAGGGCGGCTCCGATCTCCACCTCGCGGTCGGGTATCCCCCGATGCTGCGTCTGCGCGGCGAGCTCGTGTCGGCGGGTGGCGCGACGCTGACGCCCGACGACGTCGCGAAGCTGATCATGCCGCTCCTCGGTCCCGCGCAGGTCGCGCAGTTCACGGACACGGGCGACCTCGACTTTGCCCACGCGCACGGGACCCGGGCGCGCTTTCGCGCGAACTACCTGCGCAAGACCACCGGGTTCGGCGCCGTGTTTCGCGCCATCCCGAGTCAGATCAAGACGCTCGACGAGCTCGGTGTGCCGGCGGGCGTGCGCAAGCTCGCCGAGCTGACGGCCGGCCTCGTTCTCGTGACGGGGCCGACGGGCAGCGGCAAGTCGACGACGCTCGCGGCGATGATCCATCACATCAATCGCACGCGACGCGGGCACATCCTCACCATCGAAGATCCGGTGGAGTTCGTGCATCAGCCGCTCGAGTGCATGGTGACGCACAAGGAGGTCGGCGTGCAGATTCCGAGCTTCCTCGAGGCCATCCGCAGTGCGGGCCGCGAAGACGCGGACGTGATCCTCGTCGGCGAGCTCCGCGGTGCGGAGACAATGAAGGCGGCACTGCAGCTCGCGAGCTTCGGCGTGCTCATCTACGCCACCGTGCACACGAACTCGGCCGGCGCGACGATCGATCGCTTCATCAATGCGTTTCCCGCCGAGCAGCAACCCCAGATCCGCGGCCTGCTCGCCGACTCGCTCGCGGGGGTCGTCGCGCAGCAGCTCCTGAAGCGCGCGGATGGGCCGGGCCGCGTCGCCGCGCACGAGGTACTCATCGGGAATCTCGCTCTCGCGTCGGTGATTCGCGAAGGCAAGCTGACGCAGATCGGCAGCCTCCTGCAGTCGGGCGCGGCCGAGGGCATGCAGAGCATGGACAGCGCCCTCGAGCGGCTCGTCACCGCGGGCACCGTCGGAGCCCAGGACGCTCTCGACAAGGCCCTCGACAAGGAGGCCTTCTCGAAGCTTCCTGCCGTGGCACGTACGCTCGGCAGCGCCGGAAGCTCGCCGTGATCATGTCGTGACGATGGTCAGCGTGACGACGGCCGCTCGCCTCGGCGCACGCTACCATCGCTCCTTCATGGGAAGCTTCGACGATCGGGCGACGACTCCGCGGCGAGGCCCCGGTGACATCTTCAAGTGGAAGGTGCTGCGCAAGAGTGAGCCGCGCAGTGCACGCCACGCCGAGCTCGATCGCGTCCGGCCCGGAATCAAGGAGGGTGGTGCGGCCGCGCTCGCCTCCGGTGTCCCCACCGCGGTGTGGATCGGCCACGCGACGTGGGCGTGCCGACTCGGTGGGCAGCTCGTGGTCATCGACCCGGTGTGGTCGACGGCGCTCTCCGGCGTCGTGAAGCGGCTGGTGCCGCCGGGCGTTCCGCTCGCCGAGTTGCCCACGCCCGATCTGGTGCTCGTCACCCACGATCACCGCGATCACATGGATCTGCCGACCCTCGCGAAGCTGCCCGACAGCGCGACGTACATCGTGCCCCTCGGCAACGGCCCACGCATCGGGCATCCCAACGTGATCGAGCTCGACTGGTGGCAGACGCACCGGCACGGCTCGCTCGAGATCACCCTCGTGCCGGCCCGGCACTGGTCGATGCGCATGCCCTGGAACCGCAACGACACGCTCTGGGGCGGCTACGTGGTCAAGGGCCCCGAGGGCACCCTCTACCACTCGGGGGACACGGCGTGGGGGGACCACTTCGCCGAGATCAGGCAGCGGATGGGCGCGATCGACTGGGCGATGCTGCCGATCGGGGCGTACTCGCCACGTTGGTTCATGAGCTCGCAGCACATCGATCCCGACGAGGCGTTCGCTGCCTTCGAGGCGCTCGGTGCGCGGCACCTGCTCGCGATGCACTGGGGCACCTTCAAGCTCACCGACGAGGCCATCGGGGAGCCGCGCGCGCGGATCCTCGACCTCTTCGCCGGCCGCCTCGAGGCGCTGTGGCTGCTCGATGTCGGCGAAGCCCGCCGGCTGTAGAGCGAGTGGCCGCCGAGGCGGACTATTCGGCGAGGTCGGACAGGCCGCGCTCGAATGCCTCCATGTCCGCGAGGTCGACGCGCGCCGCCGCGAACCACCGCTGGAACGCCTCGTCGGTGGGACGAAACGTCACGCCGTCGATGGTGACGACGAGCTTGGCCTCGGTGATCAGCTGGCGCTCCGACTCTGTCGCATCGGCCGGAACGGGCAGGGGCCGCGGGTCGGACAGTGCGGCCGCCTCGGGGAGGATCGCGTTGCCGGCCCACTCGATCGTCCGCATCGCGAACCACGGCTCGCGACTCGCGAGGAGCTCTTTCAAGCCCGGCACGATCGCCGTGCGGGCCGCGGGCACGCGCAACAGGGCCGGCGTCGCGACGATCATGAAGCGCACTGGCGAGATGCGTGCGAGCGCGGCGGGGTCGCGATGCACGATGCGGATCGACTCGGCATAATCCTCGAGCGGATCGAACTCGGCGTAGCGCGTCGGGAAGCCGCTGCTGGCCGGCTGGTACGTGCTCGCACCGCGCGGTAAGCCCAGCACGAGCCGCGACGCCACGATCGGCAGCTCGGTCGAGGAGTGCTGGCTGTCGTAGACATTGGCCACCTCCCCGGTGTCACTCATCCTCCAGCCCGTGAGGGCTGTCCAGATGTTCGGCAGCTGCATGAAGGAGCTCTGCACGCCGTGCGCGAGCTCGTGCCGGATGAGCTCGGTCAGCGTCGGCTCGCCGCCCATGAGCGTCGGCCCCCCGCGCCGCGTGATCGCATCGAACACGCGCACGTCACCGAACGGCGCATCGGCGGGGACATCGCCCCCGATCGCCCGCACGCGGGTCACGAGGTCCGGCCAGGTCACACCGACGGCGGCGAGATACGCGTCGACCTGGGCGGGCGACGGCGTGCCGCTCTTCCAGCGTGGACCTTCGAACGTCGCGTCGTTCACGTGCAAGGCGCGCCGCGACATGTCGTAGTAGGCGAGCGTCGCGTCGCTCATCAGCGCGCTCGCGATGTCCGGGCAGCGATCGCCGCACCGTCCTCGCACGTCACGCGCGATCTGCGTGCCGGCCAGCGCCCGCTGCGAATGCGGCGGTAGCGCCGAGATCGCCTCGAAGAGCGCCACGCAGATCATCGGCTCGGGGCTCGTGTCGATCTCGAACCGGTCCTTGACCACGCGCTCGCAGTCCGCAGCCGCGATCGTCTCCACGGGCGGCGTCTCCGGCGCAGGAGCTCGTGGCGGCGCCGCTGGACTGCTGCACGCCGCTACCAGGACCAGCCACACCGGTTTCATCCCGCCATTGTGCATTCGTCCGCACGGTCGCGCCCAGGCTCTCGCAGCGGCGTCGTGCCGGGACCTCACATCTCGATCGCCATGGGATTCGTGGGCTCGCCGACGAGCACGAGGTCGCCGTACACCACGATGTAGCCGCCGCTGCCGCCACCGCCGCCACCGCCGCCCGCACCGGCCGTGCCGGGGATACCTCCCTGTCGGCCATCGACGGGTCCGCTCGGCGCGCCCCCGTTGGCCCCGCCGCCGGCCCCCCCTTCTCTTCCTGGTGGTTGATCCCTCGCGTTGATGGGTTCTCCGCCGTCGCCCCCGGCTCCCTTCGTCCCGCCGCCGCCACCACCGCCGGAGCCGCGTGCGAACACGTTGCCCGCGAGCTCGACCGTCGGCGCATCGAACAGGATCATGCCGCCCGCGCCGCCGCCGCCGCCACCCGCGCCCAGGGCGCCGCCGCGGCCGGCCGCGCCCGAGGCGTTGATGATCGCATCGCTCGTGACGACGATCGTCGTCCCCGCCACGAACGCGATCGCCCCGCCGCCGCGCCCACCTCCGGCGCTCGGCCCATCGGCTCTGCGTCCGCCGGCGCCGCCGGGGCATCCTCCGGCGAGCACGAGGGGCTCGAACGCGGAGAGCGCTGGCCTGCCGGCCGCCGTCCCCGCGCCGCCTCCGCCCGGGCCCCCGGCATAGATGAAGGAGCCGCCGGCCCCGCCGCCGCCCGCTTCGGGCGCCGAGACGCCATCGTTCGCCCCGCACGTCTCGGGGGCCGCGGGACCGCTCTTCGCCATGGTGCTCGCGACATTCACCGTCGAGTCGACCTCCATGCCCGCGGTCGCGAGCAGTACGAGGGGCCGGCTGCCCGATACGCTGAGGGCGTTCACGACGAGATCGAGCCCCGCGATGACGCAGACCGGCTGTCCGCCGGTGCGGCCCTCGGTACACATCGCCGCGTCGTCGGTGTCGATCACACCCACGACCCCCTGCACGGCCACGGTTGGCTCGTCGCGGAGGCACGTCCGCGCCAGCTGGTTGCCGTAGCAGAACGAGAACTCCGCGTCCGGCGGCGCGATCGCATCGGGGACGGGACTCAGCTCGAATAGCCGGTCACATCCGCTCGCGAGGAGCCACACGAGAGCCGCGAGAGGAGGTCGACCCATCAGGTCGTATCCTACCGTCCGGGCTGCGTCCCCGCGCTACGTCGAGCTGTGCGATGGGCCACGTCGGCAGCCTCCTTCGTCGGCAGCCTCCGGCGTTACGCGGCACTCGATCCACGGCCGAGCCAAGCCCGGCGGTACTCTCGAGCCATGCGGTGGTGCATCCTCGCGATGGTGGTCTCCGGGTGTGCGCCGGAGGTCCTGACGAACGTCGATCTGACGTATGCGGTCGGACGGGCGCCGCGGCAGACGTATCCATCGCAGATCCACGTGCTCGCGACGGATATCGCGCAGCCGTATGACGTCCTCGGCGACGTGCAGGTCACGCTGCAACAGCGTGGAACGTTCGGCGAGAAGCCGACGCCCGAGCTCGCGGTCGAGGCGATGCGCGTGCAGGCCGCACGCATGGGCGCTCACGCCATCATCCTCGTCGCATTCGGCGAGGAGGGCATGAGCTGGTGGAGCTACCACGAGCTTCGGGGGCACGCGCGTGCGATCCGGTTCCGCTAGCCTCGTGCTCGTCACCGTCGGAGCGTGCGCCACCTCGCCGGCGCGCTTGCCGCCGCCGAACGCGCCGCCCGCCTACCAGCCCGCGCCCCCCGCGGCCCCGGGGCCCGATACGCCCCTCCCCGCGGAGCCGCCGGTCATTCGGGAGCGGTACGGACTCCTGACCAGTGCGATCGACCTGCTGGCGGTGATTCCGCTCGTCGCGTGGACCTTCGAGCCCGCTGACTTCTACCTCGCGGTCCCGACGCTGCTCGCGGTTCCCCTCGTGCACGCTGCGAAGGGCCAGTCGGAGCACGCCGGCCTCAGCCTCCTGGGCCGCGCGGCGGTCCTCGGCGCGATCTATCTCGCGGCCGACGCCGACCGTGATGCCTGCGAGGGCGGCGACCTCTTCTGCTATCCGGGCCGCACGTCGCTCGCGATCACGGCGCTGCTCGTTCCGCTCATCACCATCGATGCGCTCTTCGCGCGCACCGAGCACCTCGACGACTCGTGGCTGCGCTTGCCCTCGCTCGGCGTGAGCACCACCGCCGAAGGCGGACGCGTCTTGACCCTCGGCGGCGCGTTCTAGCGTAGCGGTGCGGGTCGGCGGTTGGGTCTCGTCGGCCCACGCGTTAGTCTCGGCAGCATGGGTGAGGCTACTCGGGACGACGACGCGACGGCGCTGGCAGAACGGGTTCGACGCGGCGAGGTGCATCCGACAGAGCTCGTCGAGGAGGCGATCGCGCGGATCGAGCAGGTGAACCCCAAGCTCAACGCCGTGGTGCACCGCATGTACGATCAGGCGCGCTACGCCGCCAAGGGGCCGCTGCCCGAGGGGCCGTTCCGCGGCGTGCCGTTCGTCGTGAAGGACCTCGACGGCTGGCTGGCGAACGAGCCGTACACGCAGTCATGTCGGATGTCGAAGGACTTCGTGCCCACGCAGGACGCCGAGATCATCGCGCGCATGAAGCGCACCGGCGTCGTGATCGTCGGCAAGACGAACTGCTCGGAGCTGGGCATCCTCGGCGTCACGGAGTCGGAGCTGCGCGGACCCGCGCGCAATCCGTGGAACCTCGATCACACCCCGTGCGGGTCGAGCGGCGGCACGGCCGCGATCGTCGCCTCGCGCGCGGTCACGATGGGCCATGGTGGTGACGGCGGGGGCTCGATCCGCATTCCGTCGTCGGCGTGCGGCCTGTTCGGGCTGAAGCCGTCGCGCGGTCGCAACCCGCTCGGTCCGGCCACGAGCGAAGGGTGGGGTGGCTACGTGCAGCCCGGCGTGCTGACCCGCAGCGTGCGCGACTGCGCGGCCATGCTCGACGCCACGCAGGGCGTGGAGCCGGGCGCGCTGTACTCGGCGCCGCCGCGTGCGCGGCCGTACGTCGAGGAGCTCGCCCGCCCGCCGCGCAAGCTGAAGATCGCCTTCTCGACGGGCTCCCAGCTCGGCCGCGAGACGCACGCCGACGTGAAGGCGGCGGTGATCGACGCCGCGGCCCTGTGCGCGAGCCTCGGCCACGAGATCGTGGAGGCGTCGCTGCCGATCGATCGCGAGGCGCTCGTCACCGCGTACTTCACCCAGATCGCCGTCGGGGCCGCGAGCAGCATCGACGAGACTGCGCGCTGGGTCGGGCGCGAGCCGACGCCCTCCGAGTTCGAACCGACCACCTGGCTCCTCGGTACGATCGGTCGCAAGCTGACCGCGATGGAGCTCCACGCGTCTCGCGAGGCCTGTCACAAGGCGGCGCGCGACCTCGGCCGCTTCTTTGGCACCTACGATCTGTTCCTCGACGGGACGCTCGCCTATCCGCCGGCCAAGGTCGGCGAGCTCGCGCTGAAGCCGGCCGAGCGCATCGCCTTGAGGGCACTGCGGGTGGTGTCGCCGCGGCTCGTGCTCGACAAGCTCCTCTCGACGCTCGGTGCGAACGCGCTCGAGAAGACGCCGAACACGCAGGTCGCAAACCAGACCGGCGTGCCGGCGATGAGCGTGCCTCTGTTCTGGAACGCGGCGGGTCTCCCCATCGGCGTGCAGTTCACGGCCCCGTACGGCGACGAAGCCACGCTGTTCCAGCTCGCCGCGCAGCTCGAGAAGGCGCGCCCGTGGGCCAGCCGGCGCCCGCCTACTTCCTCGTGATCTCCCGGCCGACGGTGCGGTGCGCGTCCTTCACCGCCATCGGCAGGTCGCGCAGGCCCAGGTAGTCCGGACCGTCGAGGCCCGAGAAGTACACGTACCCGAGCATCCCGATCACCTCGGGGTGGGCCTGGGCGAACGCGTAGTGCTTCGTCACGAAGGTGCCGAGATCCTCGGGCTGGTAGCCGACCTTGCCGTAGATGTCCGCGTACTGCGCGTCGAAGATGAGCATCACGCGCTGCTCGGGCCGCGAGCGCCGCGCGAGCATGGTGTCGTAGTAGCCGCGGTACATCTGGTTCAGCCAGGAGAAGTCCGAGGTGGGCGTGTCGAGCGGATCGATCGCCCCGTAGTAGTCCATGCCGACGATGTCGTACTCGACGGGCACTACGACGTCGCCGACCGCCTGGTGCGCCTCGACGAGGAGCGTCGGCAGCTCGGGGACGTCCCGCTGCATCAAGGTGGCGACGGTCTGGAGCTCTGCCGCCGACACCCCGAGCCACGTCGGCTCCTCGGCGGGATAGATCGCGGCGACGTGCGCGGGCGTGAGTGATGCGCGATTCGTCGAGAGGAACGTCGCCCAGCGGGCCTCGTAGTCGGGCCGCAAGACGTAGCGCACGCCACTTCCGCCGAGCGGCGGCTCGGTGCTCTCCGTGAACAGCAGGAAGTGCAGGTCGAGGAGGGCCCCGACACCGGCATCGCGGTAGGCATCGAGCGTCGCGCGAATGTCCGCCGGCTCGAAGATGCACATGTGGCCCAGGTTCGTGAAGTCCGCCACCTCGGCGAGGTACTCGGTGCCACACGACACGCCCACGTAGCCGAAGAGCTCCACGTGCGAATCCGCGACCAAACCATCCGGCGCGGCGTCGGCGGGCGCGGCGTCGGCCGGTGGTGCGTCCGGGGTGGCGGGATCATCTCCACCACCACAGGCGGCCGCGAGGACCGCTCCCATCAACCCTGGTGCACGCATCCCGGGCAGGATACCCCGGGATTCGATCCCGATCAGGAGCGCCGTCGACGCGTGACGAACCATGTCACGACCGGCGAGAAGGCGATCGCGACGAGGACGTAGAAGCCAGGTTCGCGCATCGCCATCCCGCGGGGGCGGTACACCCCGCCGTGCGCGAGGCACAGGCCCAGATACAGGACCCACACGACGGCCCCGCAGATCACCCATGGGGTCAGCGGAATCGGCGACGGCGCGAGGGCCGGTACGGGCGCGGAGCTGATCACGCCGCGCCACCGGTCGAGGTCCCACACGAGCAGACCCACGGTCCCGAGGAGCATCGCGCTCGCGACGACCGCCGTTGGCGTCAGCCCGATCGTGCTCCACACGAACACCGTGATCGTGGTGAGCACGGGGAGCGCGATGACGGCGCCAAGGAGCGCGAAGCGCTGCGTGCTCAGCAGCAGAGCGGCCGCGAGCTGGACCAGCCCGACGAACTGGTAGAACGGCCCCGTCGCGTGGAAGGCATCGAGAAAATCGTGGAATCGGCCGCTATTGGCCGCCTCCGTGAACGGCTGGTCGAGGACCTTCTTCAGCGCCGCCGGCAAGAAGGCGAAGCCGATCAGGATCCGGAGGATGATCACGCACAGGTTCGCCCACCGGGCGCGTCGCAGCCGCTGCAGGAGCTCGAGCAAGTGCTCGCATTCTAGTACTTCCCGCTAGCTCCGCCGCCGCCTGACGCGCCACCGCCGCGCGCCGACGACGAGGACCCTCTCGACGCGAAGAAGGCCAGGGCGCGGAAGATGTAGGTGAATCCGATGAGGATGGAGAAGAACACCTTGCGGAAGCGGTCGTTGAAGATCGAGATGATGCAGCAGC
>LNFM01003845.1_pt1 | contig 31072 bp, 22 predicted proteins | sample 596031 | NCBI WGS metagenome assembly LNFM01 (sample SAMN04254537, study PRJNA301005) | activated carbon metagenome | isolation source: dual media filters at the Ann Arbor, Michigan drinking water treatment plant | place: USA: Ann Arbor
AAAGGTTTGCTGCCTTACATTCGGGCTGTTTTTGCAGTCGGTGCTGCTGCCCATGATGGCTATTCGCGGTTGGAGCTCCTACCTCCGGGCTGTACTCAAGATACTGGCGGTTCATCGGAATGTCTCCAACACTGTTTGGCCTTCATCCCATCACTTCGCTTCTTGCAGGTTCTCCTTCAAAACGGTTGTGGTCAGTCGCTTGCCGGCTTGATGCTCAAGCGCTCGTTGATCAGGTGCTTGCTTGTTCAAGCGGATCGCCTGCATTTGCCGGTCCTCGCAAATCATGGCACGCAGCCGCTGACCAAGGTGGTCGATGTCCTCTTGCAAGGCGTCAATGCGTTTGAGTTGTTCCTGCACGCTGACGACCAGATCCGCAGGCAGCTGGTCCTCTTGTTGTGCCTTGGCCAACTCGCCATGGATCGTCTTGAGCAACTGGTTATGCCCTACTGGCAATGCAATTCCAAACTCGGCAAGAATGCCGCGCAGCGCGTTCGTTTGCATGATGCGAATCTTCATAAGCTGGCGGCGCATGCCGTGCAGTGACATGCAGGCTTGCTGCCGCTCTGTCTTGACGGGAACGGGTTTGATATGCGGTTGCTGGGCAGCTACCCAGATCGCCTGCGCGTCCATGACGTCAGTCGTGTCGCGCAGCAAGAAGGCTTAGACGTGCTGGGCCGGCAGCAGCTTGGCCTTGTGCCCGAGCGAGCTGATCGTTCTTGCCCGGTGATGGGCGCTTCCACATGCTTCCATCGCGACCAGACTCGGGGCGCACTTGGCAAAAAACTCGGTGAGCTTGGCACGTTTGACCTGCCGACGCTGGATCTCGCCTGTCTCTAGATCTACGATGTGAAGTTGGAAAACGGTCTTGGCCAAATCCAGGCCAATGACGGGCAGATTTGCAGTAGATTGCATCATGGGGCCTCCAAGATAGGTGGTTGCTCGAACCTCCACTTTGGCACTCCGATACCGTTTCTGCGAGGCCCCACCCAACTCAGGATGAAAGCCTCACTTCAACAGCAGCGTTGTAGGTGGGCGGACCATGCCATCTCCGGGATCATGGGGCGGTTCAATCAGGACTTCATCCAAACTAAAGAGATCCGAGATGAATGCAACAACTGTCGCCTTTGATTTGGCAACGTCCGTCTTCCAGCTCACGGTAGCCGACGCGCACTGGCGCAGTAAAACTCATCGTCTAACGCGCATGGACTTGGGTATGAATGCATTGATCCCGGTGTTTCGCAGGCCTTGATCTCGATACTGGTGAAGTAGCCGCGATCGGCGAAGGCCAGTTGCCCTCCCTTTCCAGTTGACACAAGTCTTGCTTGAGTCTTCCCGGGCCACGAAGCATTGACTTTTTACAGTTTTCAACATCTACTCACCGCAAAAAATAGTGTCTGCGTGCGAGCGCGTTGTGCGGCTTCCACGACAAATGATCTCGAGTGTGCTGCATGTCTCATGCCGCAAGGAGGGTATTCGATGAAGTCGTCGTCGAAGCGAGATGCCTTGTTGCTCGCGCTGCATGAGCGCGGCCGCCGTGCCGCCAATCTTGTCCGCACGCCTGTGTCCCGGCGAAAATTTCTTGCTGCTTCCGCTTCAGCCCCTTTTGCCAACGCGGTAGCCCAGGCCGCCGAACTCTGCGGCGATTGCCCCACCTTTTTGCTCACTGGCCGCGCACTGCGAGTGGCATATCGCGGCAAGGTCTGGGAAATCGATGCGGCCCGCTTTGGCGCCGGCGCCCAAGTCAGCTGGCTGGAAAAGAACCGGGTTTTCCACATAGCCCTGTCGCGTGCAACATTTGCCGGGACAGGACTGTCGTGCGAATTCCAGGCCCGGATATGGAATAACGGCACCGGCTGGAAAATCGCCGTCGATGAAATATCAGGACGTAAAAACCAGGCCGAACTCCAGGGCCTGTTTGACAGTCCGTCTTTGCAGGATTGGATGGACGGCAAGCATTGGCTGGAGGTGGGCATCCGTGGTCCGGTCCGCGCAGGCGCAGCCGTTATCGAGGCCGCCAGGGGCATGTTGCCCTTACGGTGGAACGCTGAGCTCGCACCGAAATGGCGTGGCCGCACCTACATCAAGCTTGCGGGAGCTGTCGTCATTGCGCACGGCGGCCAGTTCCAACCCGCCGTCAGGGCGTCGCCGCTGCTGGCTGCGAGCGCGCGCGGTACCGTCTCCACCGTCACGCGTATTTCGTTCGAAGAGCCCACGCTCGAAGACCAAGCCGTTCGCATCGCTACTTTGGTTTCCGGCCATTCTATGCACTGGCATTCGGCGACTCCAACGCTGGATCTGGAGGCTTTCGCTAGCGGTGGCCGCCATGAGGCCTTGGTCACTTTGGGCGGTGCGGGTTCGTTTGGGTTCAAGGGCCCTGGGCTGCTGGCTGCGGGCCTGACCCTACCGCTGGAGAGATCCTTGCTGTCCGGGATGTCGACCCATTGGCGTTCACCATTTCGCGCACGGCATTTTTTGTCGAGAGCCAAGTTGGATCGGCCAGTTTCCAGGGGAACGGCGTGCCCGTGTCCATGGAAGTTGAGCAGCGGCGCATAGCCGATCTAATCGTGCGCCTGAATATCCTGCAGGCACATGTCCCAGTCAGCGGCGCGTCCAAGGCCGCTGTCGAATGTTTCGGCGCGCCTGCCACCTTGCAGTTCGGCGGATCTCCCAAACAAGCCGGCGGATGCGATGTCTTTCTCCACCTATCGACGAGGCCCTCGTTCCAATTGGCGCTGGACAACATGACGCTGCTGCTCAAGCGCAGCGCCGATATGTTCGATCTCCGGTTCGAATTCAGGAATTATCGTCTCGAAATCATCGACGGAAAGTCGCGCCTCTATCAGCGTTGGGCGTTCGATGCGGGCTGTTCGGTCAACCCTAATCCGCCGACGCTAATTGCCGTGTTTCCGCCCCAGCATGTGCAGGAAGAAGTCTTTACCCGGCCAGACAAACTGCCCGGTCAAAAGGCGGCGCCCCTCGCGGGCGGTAAACGCCAACTCGATAAGCTCAGGCTGCCCTTCGAGCTGGCGCGCACTGCGCCCAGCGCACCCACTCGCATCGCGCTGCAGACCGTCGAGCCGCGTGACCAAGCTGCATTACTTAAGGGCGTGGAACTCACGATTGAAAGCATTACGGATTGGCACGACCTGACCTTGGCAGTGCATGAGCGGGCACTGCCGCAAGAGCCGCCTTTGCTGGATCAACTAAGCGCATCGGGACTCACGCAGAACACATCACGGGCCAATGCCAAGCGCCAGATCCTGACCCGGCTGACCAGTATTCCAAGCGCGGACCAGACCTCCATTGAAGCGGTGACGGGCCTGATCGTGAGCCCAGACCGGTACGCGAAATTCGTGACGCCGCGCAACGCGCCCCGCGCAGGCGAGGCGTCCGAACTCTGGTCGGCGCGCATGGAGTTGCCGGAAAAATCCACGGTGCGTGCGCTTCACGCACGCGGTGCGAACTTTGATTTCCTTGCCGAGCGCTGCGGCCTGGGCGAAACCGAACTGCACGATTTCACGGCCTCCATGAGCGCATCTGACCGCGCCCAGCTGGTGGTGCTGATGACAGCCTATGGATTGCCCTCCCTGAGGCGCCTGCAGCGCGACCAAAGCAATGGCAGCCAGCTGGCCGACGATCCCAAGGGGATGGTGTTTCGTCCGCCCATCGCACTTGCGTTCCTGTCCGACGCGAAACTCGGATACGAGGTACCGGCCATAGGCGGCACGGGGCAGTCCAGCATCGACGTCCTGCAGGAAGGCATCCTCCATCCGCGGGGCTACCAGCAGTTTGACCTGACTCTTTCCGCGCTCAAGGGCACACTGGTGTCGCGCTGGGAAGGCGAGCCCCCGGCTCCGTTGCCCAAGCACCCCAGCTACCCCGACCTGCCGTTTTTCCCTAGCGCCCTCGACCTAGAAGGCTACATCCACCGCACCGTCGGCGGGCGCGACGCGCTGGTACAGGTGTCCTACAAGGGCTTTCTCTTTCCCCTGGGCCACCGCGCGGCATTGATCAAGATATCGGAGCGCCCTTTCCTGCCCGCCAGATGGAACGCGGAGAACCTAGAACCGACGGCCTATCTCATCCAGCGCCACTACATCGTGTGCCGCAAGCCCGTGAAGGTGTTTCCCGCAATCGGCCAGCCGCACGGCGGGCGCGACCTTCCCGCTGCCAACGTCGAGATGGTCACCCTGGTAACGCCGGACATTCTCGACATCAACGACGCCAGGTACAAGCTGGAGGGCATCGACTTAGCGCAATTCGCGGGCGGCAAAGTACCTGAGCTGCCCGGCGTGCCGGCGCCCTCATGCGACAGCCGCGAGCGGCCGCCGCCCACGCAAATAGGCCGCGTGTTCTGGCCACGTACGCGAGCGGGGGAAAGCGCTGGCGACGGCACGCCTAATCGCTATGGGTACGAGGTGCAGTTCGACTACCGTATCGACGGCGAGCCGCAGCCCATGCGATCGCCCTTGGTCTTTGTCGACAACACCGCCGCGCACGACGCCTCTACCATGCAGGCGCTAGTGTCCTACTACGAAGCGCTGGACTCGCGCAACCTGCTCAAACCTAATCCCCCGCCGGCCGACAGCCGTCCCCCCGTCGGCGCCGAAGCCAAGAACGCGCTGCGAATCGCCGTCACGGGCGGCGTCATGCGCAAGTACGCACCCGCGGACAAGGCAGGCCAGACCAGTTTCAACACCGAGTACTGGGTCCTTGGCGCCAGCGGCGGCGTTGGTACCGACAAGTCGCTGCTGCCGCCCGCGCAGCCTCCACTCAAGAAGCTTTTCTCCATACCGCCGGCCGTCGCGCAATACGCTTCGTTCACAATGGACGCATTGATGGAAGGCGCCGACCAGCCGCCTTTCTATCCGCGCCTGGCGCGGGCCTACATCAAGATGCAGTCGCTGGACCGGTTGCTGGGCCGTCCGCAAGGCTTGATCGAAGTGGGGCCCTCGGGCGCTTACGTGGTCCACGCGCTGAACCGCGCCAGCAATCCCGCGGAGATATTCCTGGACGTCCTTGATCCGCCGATCGACCTGGACGTCACGAACCAGGGCGACGCCGCGGGCGGAGTAGCCAAGCCCAACTCGAGGCTGGCCGCGATCAGCCGCTCAAACGGAATGATAGGCGGCGTGCGGCTTGCCGCCCCACCGGCTCGTGTCAAGCTGCTGGCCGCGCCTGGCAAGGCCGCCATTCCGGCTGGAGTGGCCCAGGCCGAACTGACTTACGACACCAGTTCCGCGAAGGCCGGCACATTCAAGGCAGCTGAATTTCTGGGCGGCGCCGCGGACTCTCTGCTGCTGGGCATTATTCCCATGCGCGACGTCATCAATGTCGTCGCGATCGCATTTGCCCCAAAGCTGCAGGAGACCTTCGAGTACGCCTCGGACTTCCTGCTCGAAGCGGTGCCTGAACTTGCGCAGGGCATTCGCTCGGCCATGGCCGCGGTTGTCGATGCCGGCAACGGGGCGGCCAGAAAGCTGCTCGGATCGGATCAGATCGCCAATCCGCTGCAGGAGTTCTACCCCGCCGTGTTCGCCAAGCTCGTTCGCCTGGACGCGGTCTGCGCCCAGATTGGGCAGCTTCGGGGCGCTCAGCTAAAACAGGAACTGCCCGGCCTCGTCGCCCAGTTGAGTGAAGCGGGCAAGGATGTCATCCATGGCATGGAGGCCCTTGCAGCCGACCCTCTGCCGCAGTCCTTCAAGGACTATGTCCAGCAGTTGCGCGCCATCAAGGAGTTGCTGGAGTCGCTCGCCTCGCCCGCGAAATTCAAGGACAAAATTCTTGACATGGTCATTGAGCCGGCCCGCAAGATGATGGCCGGCCAGCTGGCCGTGCTGATGGGTAAAGGCACCCAGCCCGGCGCCTTCGATGTCGCCTTCGGCATTGCGCTTGCCCCCGATATCGTGGCAGCGCGCGCGGCGCTGGTCCTCGAGATCATCGATCACCCCAGGGATGCCGCAGACCGACTGCGCGAGTCTCTTTTCTCTGAAATACTGGCGGGACCCTTGCTCGCGGCGTGGGCCGACGTCATAGACCTTCGCGACTCTGTGAGGGGGCTGGTACCCTGGGCACGGCCGGCTTTGGCGAAAGAGGTGGCCAGCATGATCGCCCGGGCCGACTCGTTCCTCAGCGAGCTCGGGCCCATCGTCCAGGCAGCGGCCGGATTCGCCGACCGCATAGGCGCCGTGATCGCGAACAAGGATGCCGCGCGTTTGCTGGTCGACGGGGTGGACGCCGCGCTTTTGTCAATGCTGCGTGATCTGGACGCCGAGGCGCAAGCTTTCCCGACCATCGCTAATCAGGCGCTCGCAGCCGCGCGCACCTTGGCACTCGCCGAGGAGTCAACGTTCAGGAAAAACGTCGACTCGCAGCTCGAACTCGCACAGAACGCCGCATTGCCGATGGGGCAGCGGCAGGCAGCGGAGGCAGAGCTGGTGCGGCTGGAGCGCGAGTTCGGCAAGTGGAAGTACATCGCCGGGATGGTCAATCACGACCTGGACGATCTCAAGGCCGCGCTCGTCAAGTGCCTCGAAGACGAGCTCAGGCGCCAACTCCATCTTCTGGCCGAGCGTTTGCGCGTAGCCGCGCAGGAACAGCTGACGCAGATCGCCGGGCAGTTGGTGGAAGGCGTGCTGGCCACCTTGCAGACCTGCGGCCGCGCGGTGAACGTGGCTAGGCAATCCCTGATCATGAAGACCGGCGACTGGTGCAAGACGCCAGGCACGGCCGCCAACCTGCTGGCCGGCGTCTCCGAGCTAGTCAGGCGCGTCGGCCCCGAGCTGACAGACGCTCTGGCGGCTGCGACTAAAGTTAGAGATGCATCGCTCGAATGGACTTTGCCACCGGAGTTGCCGGCCGAGCAACGCGCGCAGGCACAGGCACTACTGTCTGGCACCCGGCGCACACTCTCACAGGCTATCGAGTGGGGACAGCAGTTGCAGCGCGGCGTCGCCGGCGAAGACGCGCTTGCGCTTGCCAACCCCTGCGACAAACCGGAACTGACAGCACGGGCTATGCGCGCGCTGAGCTACCTGGTCGCGGCCAGGCTGAATTTGATGGACGACTATCTCGGCGCGATGACCGAGCTGGCGAGGTGGGGTGCGATGACCAGCGCAACCCCGGCCTTGCGGATGCGGGCCGCCATGGCAGCCCCCGCTGACATTTGCGCGCAACTGGCCGAGGGAATTTCCGCGCTGAGCAAGCTGCTGGCCCTGACCGATGCACGCCTAGCTGATGTCCTGGTGCATCTCGATGAAATCGATCGCGCGCTCGGCAACGACGGCACGCCGCAGTCCCTTGCAGCCTTGGCCAAGACGGCGCAGGGCAGGGCCAACGACCTAGCCGCCGGCCTGGACAAGCTCGCCAGGAATTGCGCGAAGGGTGCCGCGCAGCTGAGCGAGTTAGCCGAGGGCCTGCGCCTGATACGTGCCGACGTAGTCGGCTACATCGGCGGGCTTGAAAAAAAGCTAATCGCCTCCGCGACACAGGCCTTGGTCTGCCAGCTGATGTCTCCCGACGCGCTAGCCGTGGCAGGCACCGCCGTCAAGGAACTGGTGCCCTTGCTCAAGGGCACCATCGAGATTTACGATGGCCTGCTTGGCGAGCCCGGTAAAGGCGGCATGCGCGGCCTGCTTTCAAAACTCAAGCCCGCCAAACCCGGCGATGGCGACACCGTGGCCGAGCTGCTGGCCATATTGACTCGGCCCGGAATCGACGCCCTGGACTCGGCGGCCGCACTGCTCGAGCGCGACAAGGTCTTGTTGTCCGCGGTGAGTAGCTCCCTGGCCGCAAACCCGTGGTTGCCCGCCAATGTCGTGGCGAGCGTGGACGTCCTGGCCAGCCAGTGGCGCACTGACGAGGTCGGCTTGGTTGGCGCGGTCAATATCCTGGGCCGCTTGATCGAATCCGTCATGCGCGGACAGTTCTCGGGGCTTTTCGATTTCGGCGGGCTGCGCAAGATCATCGAGGAAAAGCTGCTTGCCCTGGTGCCGACCAAGATCACGCAAAAGTACGACTATGACACTCGGATCGAACAGTTTCCCGCGTCAGACCCGGTCTTCCAGATCAACCGCAGCCCCTCCGCCGGCCTGCCGCTGGCCAAGATCAAGAACGACCTGGTGCTCAAGACCACAGTGGAAATCGACTTGGTCAAGAACAAGCGCCGTGTCTCGACCCTGGGCCAGATCCGGCCGTTCAACATCCGCCTGTTGGGCACACGCCTTGACCTAGTGACGATCAAGTTCAAGGGCGCGGAGTTCTCCGCGGACACCGGCTCTGCGTCCAGGTTCAATGCCGACATCGATAGCGTGGAGATCGGCGCCCTTCTTGAATTCATCAAGGCGCTGCAGCAGTTCTTTGGACCGAAGGAGGGCAATGGCCCTTACGTGTCGCTACAAATGTTCCCACCCGAGATTGAGGCAGGCTACAAATATTCCTCGCCGCTGATTCCGCTGGGGACGCTGCTAATCTTGAATGTCGGCATCAGCGTGTCCATGCACCTGCCGTTCGACAACCGCCAGGCGTATTTCAAGTTCGCGTTCTGCAGCGCCGAATGGCCCTTTCTGATCGTCCAGATGCCCTACGGGGGCGGCGGCTTTGTCGGGCTGCTAGCGAGCGCGAAGGGAATCATTGGTTTTGAGATCCAGTTCGAATTCGGCGCCGTGGTGGCCCTCAAGTTCGGCCCCCTCAACGGCCAAGGCCGTGTGACTGCGGGCATCTACCTCTACTCGGGGCCCGACTCGCGGGTGCTGGAAGGCTTTGTCAACGCAGTGGGCGAAGGCAGCGTCGGCTGCTTTGGCGTGTGCGTGAACATCGCCGTGCGAGTGCGCCAGCAGGACGGCGGCTCCATGGTGGGCTCTTCGACATACAGCCTGTCGTTCAAGGTCGGGTTTGCCGAAATCAAGTACGCCTTCACCGCCCAGTACCAAGTCCAGGGCGGCGGTGGCGGAGGCACCGCCAGGGACGGCGGCGCGGACGGCCAAGAGGCAGCGCAGTTCGCCGCACGCGGAAGCCTCGAGAAGCCGCAAACCATATCGACCACCATGCCGCGCAAGCACAAGCAATGGGGCGCGTACCGCAAGCACATGGATATCTGAGGACACACCAGCCATGACACCCCATGAAGTTTCCATTGCCTGCACCGTGATTCCCGATGGTGCGCATCTGGATGCCAAAGCCGGAAAGCTGGTTCTGCGGTTGAGCGTTCTGTTGTCTCCGGTGGTGATTACCACGGGCGATCCCCATCTCAGCCGCATGGGTGCGGCGGCGCCCAAGGTGGACGTGGCGCAGTGGGGATCGGCCGTAACCGCGCTTTTCGCTGGCGAAGGCGGGCTGAGGATTCATTGGCGCGGGGAACGCCAGCCTTGGAAGCAGGCCTCCGCGAAACTCAATTCGCAAGATGCCGCGGGTTTTGCGGCCCATGGCGCCCTGGCCCAAAAGACCTGGGCAAGGGCCTTTGCTAACGGCCAGTCGAACGCGTGGGGCTATCTGCACGAGGTCCTGTCTCTGGAGAGCGCGGCTCGCACTTCGAATGCCCGGCCAGCCGAGGCGGCGAAGCTCGATGCCCGCTTCGCATTCGCGCGGCACGCCGTTTCCCCGCTGGAGTGCGTAGCGGCCGATACAAGCGCCATCGGAGAATTTCTGGCAGCCATCCACACCGGCGAGTTAGCCCGCGTCCTGGACGGCAACGCCGGGCTCAAGGAGCTTCAGGATCAACGCGAAACCTCCCTTCGCCTGTCCAGGGTGCTAAACAAGGCCAGGCTGTCGGCGGGCCGCCCAGACGCGAACAGGGTTGCGCTCGACCAAACCAAAGGCGAAGCGCGCAGGCTGGTTGAGCGCTACCTTGCCGCGTTGAGTGCGTTGGACCAAGGCAACGCGCCTGCCATCGCCACGCGGGCCGCAGGACGCAGGACTTCCACCACCTTGTCAGTGTTCGACAGCCGCAATAGCTTGACCTCGGTCACTGCCTTGGAAGCTGCCGCCAATACGATGGAACCTTTGGTCCATCAGTTTGAGTGGGCCACCCAGTTCGAGCGCCCCAGGCCGATCGAGGATGCGCGTGCCAAGGGCAGCCTGGACAACGATGGCCAGGAAACGGCAAGGCGCCGGTTCAATGGCCTGCAATCCCATCCGACGCTGGCGAAACTGGTGCGCCTGGTCGTGGATGTCGAATGCGACCTATCGGAGTTGGTGTTGCTCAATGCCTCCCGCAACGTCACCGCCACCTCATCGGTCGACTGGTTCGGCGAGTTCGCTGCGGAAATCGTGGCGGACACCTCCGTGCGTTCCCAGAGCGACGCAGAGCAGCTCATGCGCACGCACGCGCGAATGAACTTCCGCAATTCCGAGGAAGCGGGTCGCGAAAACGAGTTGAACGTGTTGTTCGGACCGGCCTCGCGCTACGAGGTCGTCAGTGAGCGCAAGGGCGACACCAGTTTGCTACTGCCCCTGAGGTTCGGCTATCTAGATATGCGGCAAGACCCCTTGCGATTTCGGATTCGCACCTTCGACACAGCGCTTGGCCTGGCCGCCGCCGACACCGGGGCGGGCAACCGTGAAGAGGCCCTGTCCAAGGGCGCCGAGTCGGTCAGCTCGCGCATCCCGCTGCTTCACACCCAGGGATTCGAAATCTCCGACACCCAGGCCGCGCAAGAGGCGACGCTGGACATCGTCAAGGGGGTGGTGCTTGCAGGAAGCCTGCGTGACCTCTACGCCGAGGATCTGCTCGCCGGTTACCGCGTAGACATCGAAAGGACGTCCGGTTCGCAGGCCGGCAAATGGCGAACCGCCACGGCCCGTTCCGTCAAGTTCCAGGGCATACCGCTGCGCGAGGGTGACAAGCACCTGTTCCCGACCTTCCAAGAGCGCGACGATGGTGCGGTGCAATCCTTGGTGAAGTTAAAACAGACCGGCGCGACGCCCAACGCTCAGCCCTATGCCCGGCAGGAACTGTTCACCTGGACCGGCGAGCCGATTGGGCTGCCCAGCCAGCCGGCGGAAATGGTTGACTGCAAGTTGCCTGCCACAACGCGGCCCCAAAAACACAAAGCGGCGGCGGCAGCGAAGGCTAGCGAAGGTCTCTTGGGCACCATCGATGCCGGCAAGGACTTGAATATCGGTGTCCAGTACGGCTTTGCGGAAACTGCGCGCGGGATACTGCCCGCATTGCGCATGGGCGATGGCTATCGCTTTGTCTTGCGCGCCCGCTACGGAAACGGAGGCGGCCCCGCCTTCAAACCGGAGGCGATGAAAAGCCACTACAACGAGGTGGCCCTGGGGCGGTCAGGCTCTCCCGAATGGGCCGTGCGAGCTGCGGACCGGGTGCACGATGCGCCGCTACCGTTCACAACTCCCGATCCGGTCGGCGCGCCGGACCTGGTTTTACTGCGCAATGATCCCTTGGTGCTGGCGCGCGTGGTGGAAGCCGAACGACCCCAGGAGCGGCTAGACCGAGTGGTCTTGCGCTGGGACACCACCGCTTCGGAGCGCGTGGCGCAGCGCGTCCTGATTCCGCCGCGCGTCAGTTTCGAGCGTGCAGAAATCCAGAAGCAGTTTGATGGCGTTAAAGATGACGTCCCGCCCGGTTCGCTGCGGTTCATGCGGCTGGGCGCTGACACTGGCGTGCTACCCCAGGCAATCGATACACGCGTGGACGATGCCCAGGTCGATTGCGACGGCAAGGTCGTGCAGGCCGGCGGGCACAGGGGACCGGTGTTTGAGGCCGTTGCCATCCAGCGAAGGGACCAGCCCTTCTATTGCGACGCGCGCGCCAGGCGGGTCGTCGTCGGGGTTAGCCGCCTGGGCAGCGGCGCCAATGATCATGGGCAAGGCGACATCGCATCGCCTTGCGAAGATCTGCAGTTCTGGGACCTGGACCAAGGCGTGGATTCGGCGATACCCGTCGTCCTGGAATTCCGTCTTTCCAGGCTTGGAGCGACGGGCGCACGGTTTAGCGGAAGGCCCGTCAAAACCAGCTTCACGTCGGGCCGCCGATTCGATGCATACCTCTTGGTCGTAGAAGTGGGGCTGGCCGAGAAAATCGAAGTGCGCGCCTGGTGCGTAGACGAGGCGCTTGTGCTCAACAACCTGTTCATGCGCACCATGATTGACACCCCGGTGACAACGCCGAGCGCGCTCGATGCCCGGCTCGCCGAGCTGCAGGACCCGCGGCGCGTGACCGCGACTTTGCTCAAGGCGTTCGCCTTCCGCCCGAGCGACATCCTCAGCGACGTGAGGACGTTCACCGTGACCGCTTCAGTGCGCCGGCCGCTGGCGCCACCCCGTATCGTTAAAGCCGGTGGACCCCCAAACTTGCGGATCGTGCGGCTCGATCCGGTGGATCCGGAGAGACGTTGGAAGGAGATGGTCGAGGATAAAGGGCGGATGAAGGATGAGCCCGGAGGCAGCCGGGCCTTCATCGATGCTCAGATTCTGGTGCACCGCAGGTCGGCCGCCGATCTGCGCGTGCAGCTACTCTGGCGCGATTTCGGCGACGACCTGGCGCTGGAAAGGGCTAACGGATACTGGCAGCATGTTCCGCGCAGCAACTCCCTTGCGGAAACGATATCGGTGCATCTGGATGAGCAGGTGGTCAACAACCCTGTCGATATCCATGAGGAAGCCGTGGCGCAGAAAAAAATTCTAAGCTTTGAGCTGGGAAACCAGGCGCTACGCGTGGGCGTTCGGCTGGTGACCGGCTCGCGCTTCAAGGATTGCTACCGTCCCGCGCCGCCGCCAGCTTCCGGCTCGCCCGCACCCGACCCTTCGATGTTCGAAACGGAAAATCATCCCTTGGAAGCGTTCCTCAAACCAGAGTACGGGAATCAGCCGCAAGACGAGCTGTCGATGTGGTTACCCGCCACGGTGCGTCCGCCCGTGCCCCAAGTGCTGGGCGTGCGCATGATGATGCAGTCGACGCAGGTCACGCGCACCGCCGCCAACGTGATCGTCGAGACAGCGTGGTCGCTGCGCATACGGCTGCGCCAAGGCACCTGGTTCCAAAGCGGCGAAGGGGAAATGCTTGCGCTAGTGCTGATGCCGCACAACCTGGTGGAAACCATGAGCGTCAAAGGGCGCGCCCAGCGCCATAGCCTTTCGAAGATGGAGTTCGAGCTCTCCGACGAGTTGCGCCGGATGAACCTGATGCTCAAGCAGGTCTTCGACAGCTTGCCGCCGGCGCCCGACACGCCGCAAGAACGCGCCGAACAGGCCCTGGCCAAGCTGATGCAGGCGGTTACCGGCTGGGCGGCCGATCCGTCCACAGCCGCAGGCAAGCTGCAGGCCATCATGCCGCCGTCTCAGTTCTCGGGATGGAAGACCAAGCGCGCCTCTGTACCCTTACCCTTTCTGCTTAGCCAACCGGGGGAGAAAGGAGTCGACAAGATCGAGACGGCGAAGGTCGCAATCCTGGCGTACGAACCGCAACTGGACGCCGCCACTGGCGAGCGGTACGTGGATGTGGGCCTACTGTCGCCCGACATCGACTCGCCTTTCATCAGACTGTCGGTGGCGCGCTATCAGCCGCATGCTCTCACCGATCCACAGGACCTGTCGCTGTCCTCGCAGGTGACGCTGGACCCAATGGTGGTTCCTTCGCCGCGCCGCACGGAGGTCACGCGTATAGCGGGCGGCAATCTGCGTGTGCGTGTGACCGGCGCGTCCTACCAGCGCCGTGCGCTTGGCATCCTCAATCACCCTGACGCAGCGCAGGAAGCTCAACTGCAAAAGGACGAGGCGCACATGCTGGATGTGCCTTGGATGCGCGTGGCGGTGCTAAGGCGCGTAGCAGGCGGTTTGCCCGTGCAAGCCGGTGACGCGCAAGGTAACGTCATGGAAATCGAAGTGCCCGCGCTCATCAACGGCAACCAGGGCATCTGGGAATGTGAATTCGCTCTGCCCGGCGGCGCCGACAAGTGGCGAGTCTTCATCGAGGAGTTCGAGAGCTTCACGGCTCGTGGCGCCGACGGGTTGGGCGCCGTGGAGCGGATCGCCACACCGCGCGGCTTCAAGTGCGACATCGATATCGACAACTAACTGGAGAAAAATATTCGCAGAGACAAATAGCGGAACGAACGGCGACAGCTGCTTCTTCTACGGGATGAGTGAGTAGGGACCGTCCGATCCTGCGCAGCGCCATGCTCCGTGGCTGCTGATGGAGGTGGCAAGCCTGACCAAGACGCCTTACCCGAAAAAAACCCCCGGTTCAGGAGCCGCGCCAGGCTTAGCCGGGCAACTGTGTGCTTCCCCCAATTTCCCGGGCGGTTTGCTTAGCCCATTAAGCCTTGCTAGATCGTTCCCGCAAAGGATCTCCCCCTCAGGCAAGAGATAACTCATACACCAGACTTTGTTCTGATCCAGTCTCTGAAAGCAACGGTTCTAGCGTAGACGCCGGGATAACCGGCCCTACCGCAACCTTTGCCAAAGCTAACGACACCGACTAGAAGGCGTCCACTTCCATCAAGACCAGTTAGCGGACCGCCGCTATCGCCTTGACAAGAATCCATGCCAGTCTGGCCTGCGCATACCTGAGTTGATGTAATGATTCCCGGGTAAGCTGCGGCACAAGTGGTCAGATCCGTGACGGGCACATTGACTTTTAGAAGTTCTGTGGAGATAGCCCCGTTTTCAGTCGTAGTTCCCCATCCCGAGACGGTCAGAACTGAACCGGAGGATATCAAAGGCGCCTCGACTGGGGCCGAAGGAATCCTTGCAGTGGCGAGTGTCGCTCTTGTGGCTATGCGTATGAGAGCAATGTCGTTTGCTTTGGTAGTCGGATTCCATTGTTCATGAGTTATCGGATCGGTTATTGGGTTTACCCGCGCTCCACCGCTCAGCAGGCTAGTCGACCCTAAAAGAACAACTACGTTGGCACGGGTGAGCTTCTGCCCAAATCGATCATAGAAGCAATGCGCGGCAGTTAGAACCCAGCCATTGCCTATATGAGAGCCGCCACAAAACAGATTTCCGTTCGACGAATTCAACAAGGCAACCTGCCAAGGGAAGTCGGTTGAAGTTGCAGGAATGCCACCTAGGATGCGATCGGGAATACCGTCGTCAAGAGGTGGGACGAGAATCAGCGGCTTGCCCGTTGACTCGAAAGTAAGCCCACGGAGAGTAGACAAACGGAAGACCAGCGGGCCGAAATTCGGAGATGGCGTTTTTACCGCTGCGGCCCTATTTTCTGAAGTGACTGCATCCTTAAGCTGGCGCACTACCTGCGTGTCCCTCGCTAACGGTGACTCTTTTGTCTCGTTCAATTGCGCACTGGCGCCGCCCGACATCGTGACAAGTGCCATCAACAGTTGTGCTGCAAGTTTGACCACGCCGTTCCTCCTAGTTGGTTTAAAACAATGCGCTGTTGAACAGCCCTGGGTTTTGAGGAGGCTCAACTCTCTGAGAGGATTGAGCCATGAGCAAGAGTGCGCGAACGCGCTGTTCGCATGGTGCAGGAGCACCGAGGCGAGTACCCCTCGCTGACTTCTGGTCGAAGCCAAACCACGGGATGCTTCGGCGATGGCAGGGCAGGGCGCATGGCAAGGACAGCGCCTATCCCTAATAGTGAACGATCTGAACGCCCGCCCACCCCGTTCCCGCCAGTGCCTCGTAGTCGGCGACGAAATCCTTAAGCGGCTGTTTGCGCACCGCGCCTTGGAGGTTATTCGCCGCAGGGTCGACGTAGGAGACGGTGTTCGACGCGTCATTCTTGATGTCGAACACCACGCGTGCGTGTACCGCGAAGCGGTCGGGATGGGGCGCCTCGTCGACGATCACGAACAGCGGACCCGCTGCTGAAAGTTGCAGCCACCGCGTCGGTGTCGGATTGGCGGGAGGCTCGCAGAGCAAGCCGAGCTGTTTGAGCGCATCTTTCGCCTGCGAGCTGGACAGTCCGGAGTTGGAATCGTAGGCCTGAACAAAGCGCTGGCCGATTTTCTGCAATGTGGCCGCAATGGGCGTCGTCGCTGAAGAGCGCCATGAATACATCATTGCGAAGCCCGCGGCCCAGCATCCCATGGACTTGACCTGACCGAGTACCGGTACGACATGCGCCATTGCTTGGTCTCCTGAAAACTCCATGAATGTTGCCTACTATGTAGGCATTTGTCGAGTCTTACAGTCGTTCATAGGGTGAGTTAGCTACCGAGGGTTGCCGCACCATGAACGTGGCTGCCGCCGCAGCGCTGCTTGGAGTTGACCCGATCCGGTGGACGGTTTCCGGTTTGATTCTTTCCTTGAATGACGGCTCCCCCATATCCGGTCACTTCTAAGCTGGAGTTGGGCGGCTTTGCAGCTGTTGATCTGACCTCTTTCTGACGAACTCACTCGGGGCCGTTGAGTAGGCCCATGAACTGGAGCTCAAAGCTCTCTTGCGGCCTTGGTTAATCACGCTCTGCACGTACGCCGTGGCCTGCTCAGCCTTCCTCACGCAGCCTCTGCACGCATCGTGTAGAGATGTGAATCTGCGGAGATTAGTGCGTTATCTGTCAGCTTAACCCCAGCCGGCATCCAGACTGCCTAAGAAGCCTTCTGCAGCTGTCCAATCTTCTCTACGGCTGCCTAGTGTGACGCTTGACGCTGCGCCCATGGGCGCTGAAGGCAGGGGCGCGCGCTGGATCGGTGCCAAGAGCCCCGCCGAGGCGGCCAACATCCTTGCCAGCAACGGGAATCCATCGGCCAGTTCGGAGGCAGACCGGCTGCCGTACACCTTGGGCTTTGACAACGACGCGCTGGGCCGTGTGCTGGGCGCGTACAACGAAGAAGGCCACCGGGTCTCAATCTCGCGCGACGGCGAAGGCCGCGAGCGCAGCGTGACCGAAACTGCACACACACTTTTCGATTTGCTCAACACACTGCGGCGCGCGATGAAGACGAAGCACATATCAACACCGTGAGCTGTTTTGCTTGGACTCAGGGGGGCCAAGTTACCGTGCCCGGCCCAAAGCGCTCAACGGTAGCCATTCGCTCATCCAGCGCGACGCGCGCGGCGAACAGGCCGCGCCGAGGCCCCGACACGGTGGTCTTGAACTTGGCCACCCTTCGGTAGTCCGGGGTGGTGAGCCAGGCCTCGCCGCCCGGATCGTCGAACTCGACGCGGTAGATGCCGGCTGGCGGTGGCTTCGCGGTCGTTCGGATTGCCAAGGCACGCTCCCGGCTGCGCACGCGCCACCTCTCATAGGCGGCGCCCAGCATGTCCTCGCGGAATCGCTGCCACAGCATGGCGGAGTCGGACTTCGGGAAGCCGCCGGCTTCGGTCAGGTCCGCGATCTTTTCGCTCGCCAGCCACGCGCGCATGTCGGACAAGCTGAAGAACCCAGGGGTTGTGGCGCGGATCGCCGCCATCGCTGCGCGCCGCGAAGGCAGCCCGGCCCGGATCAGCATGGCCATCATGAACTGGGGCACGCCGGTTTCTAGGGAGGCAGCCGCACCGCCGGAGACGAGGTCCTCCGACCAGCCCATCGTGACACGGCGGGTACGCAGCGCTTCCAGAGCCCACACTAGTCGGTATGCGAACGCGTCCTCAATGATGCGCATGTTCTCGGGGCCTATGACTTCGACCTCCGTCCCGGATACCCAGTGCTTGAGGAGCACTTCCCAATCTGCGGGCAGCGCATTCTTCTTGTCGGGAACGAAAGGACGGATCATCAGCAGCCGAGCCGCCAGTTGCGCCAGCGCCACCGCCAGTGTCGCTCCGTCATCCGCCAACGATGCTTCGTCTGCCTGATCCAGCAGTTTATAGAGGACATCGGCCATGTCGTCGATGGCCAGGCCCGCTTCCAATCCCACACCCATGGCGTAGTGGCCCTTGCGCGCGCCGACAGTGGTGTTAGCCCAGATCAATCGGGCGCGCGCCTCCAGGAGCTCCTTGTGGGCCTCCCGCACGGTGGTGTCCTCACGGTCCATCTGGCGCGCCCACAGAGATCCCTGCATGGCCTCGTCCAGCAGGTGCGGTAGATCTTCACTGTCCGAATCCAACGCCTCGACGAGCCCTAGGACCGTCGCATCCAGCTTCTCGACCAGGTGCGACATGGGTTCCTCGTCGATCGTTTCCTCTTCCGCGTCGTCAGCGTCTGCGGTCGTCGTGCCGGTCCCGAGCAACACTGCCTGCTCCGCCCTGGATCGCCACGCTTCCCGCGAGTTCGACAGGTATTCAATCGCATCGGCGCGATCCAGCACGCCTTCACGCGACAGCCGATCGATGATCTCAGCGATGATCTGGTACAGGCCGCTTTGCAGCGTGCGTGCCTTGGCCGACTGAACCAAGCCACGCCACTGCCGCAGGCGAAAAGCGGTCTTGTCAGGGATGACGTGGACGACCAGCCCTTCCACGTCTACAAACGCTCTGCCGGCGCGGCCGGCCACGTTGGCGAATTCTTCCCCCGAGATGAGTTTGCCGGCCCGCACCAGGTAGGGTACGAGCAGAACCGCGGCGTTCAGGTTGAGGCCCTGCGACAGCGTGGGCGACGCCACGATAACTTTGAGAACGCCACGCGCGAGCAGCGCTTCCAGCTCGCGCAGGAAGGGGCTTGGCAGGCGTCCATGATGAACGGCCACGCCGAGCTTGAGGCAGGCCACTGCGGGGTGCGCAGCGCTAAGCCATTCTTCGCCCACCCTCAATGCCCGTTGGATCGCTGCCTCGTCGTCGAGTAGGGTCGGCAGGTAGCCAACCTTGTGGAGACGCACAGCGGTCTTTCCATAACCCTCCACCCAGTTTGCCTGCGTCGAGAAAATCAGTGTGCGCTTGCCCTGCTCAGCAAACTTCCAGGCGGCGAAGAGCGTGAGGTCTTTGGGTTCCCGGGGATAGTCGCTCCTGTCGGGCCTACGCGCAGGAATGCGCTCCACGAAGCGTGCCAGGAATGGCCCTTGGTCCTCAAGGTCGTAGTTGAGGGTGGCCGATTCCCCTTTCCAAACCAGGCTACCAAAGCGCTGGCGGGTCGGGCGCCAGGCTGACCGGACCGGCTCGCCTGCTACGTCGCTTCGGATCCAGGCCGTCAGGTCCTCGAGCTGCTGGCCGTCCGGCAGGATGGCCGACAGGCAGACGATACGCCGCGTGGCGGCATCGTCGCGGCGAAGCAGCTTCTGCACAAGGATCTCGTAGCGAATCTCCCGCTCCGTAGGGCCGATGAGGTGACCCTCGTCGAGCACGACCAGCCCGATGTCGTCGATCAGCGATGCGTCATTGCGCAAGGCGAAGTCGAGTTTCTCCGGCGTGGCGATGATGATGTCCATTGACTTCAGGGCATCCTCGTCGCTCGCCGACAGCCCGCTGGCGCCATAGAGCGAGGACACCGAGAATCCCAGCGGACCGAATGTCTGGCGAAAGGTCCGTTCGGTCTGCGCCGACAGAGCACGCAACGGCGTGACGATCAGCACGCGCCTATCTCCCGCCAGACACATCAGCGCGGTGATTTCGGCGATTCGCGTTTTCCCCGCGCTCGTGGGCAAGGCCACCACCAGATCATCAGCTACGTCGGTCGAGCGCTTTGCGGCCTCGCGCTGCGAGGGCCACAACTCCAGTTCCGCGTTCTTGCGCGCGTACAGCGACGCGATGAACAGCCGGCGCAGTTCCGGATAGTGCTCCTCGCCACCCTGGGGTGGGTTGAGCGGAAGCGTTTCGTGTAGCGAGTGTTCCCACAGGTCGTCAATCATGCTGCCGCACAGCCTTACGATCCACCACAGCGGTACCGAGGCCGCTGCGTCCGCAAGTTCGGTCGCGTCGGCCAGGAGTTCTCGGGTCGTCTCCAGCAGCGATTCCTCGCCAGTTTGTAAGGCGAAGTCGAAGAAGGCTAGGGCACGGCATACGGTGGTGTTGAGGATGATCGCGATCGCCTCGTCGGGCTCGATCTCGCCGCGCTCCAGCAAGCCAGTCACCCGGGAATCGCTGTGCTCTTCATCGAGCAGCTGTTCTCGCACATAGTCCTTGAGCCGCTGCAGGTCGCGCAGGATCAGCAGGATCAGCGCGGACTCGGCGGCGTTGGCATTGAGGCCGGAGACCTGCTGTTCGCCGAACAAGGAATACGCAATCGCGGAAAAGCCCGCGAGGTGATACGCGGCACCCGCGATCGTGCGAAGGAAGCCGCGCGCCTCGTCATTTGGATCTCCATTGCGCACCAGCGATTCAAAGGCGTTGCCTGCGCGCTCGAACGCGAGCAGGCACAGCGGCGAATTGCCGTCGCGCTCGCGCAGCGCCAGCGCAGCACGTAGAAGCGAAAACCCGTGCTCGGCCAGGTCGATCTCGATAGTTTCGCCCAGCGGCGGGGCGTCATCCGGCAGCTCGCCTTCCCGCCGCATGATGGACCAGGCCGCACCGCGGTCCAGCAGCCGGCCCCAGACACCCAGCCGCGTCGCCTTCTGTAGAAAGGCCTGCAGTTCGTCACTCGTCTCCAAGCTTCAGCGCCTCCTCGTAGACAGCAGCGATGAAGTCCTGGTGATCCTTGATTCGCAGGTTGGCGACGTGCTGGTTACGATCAGTGGCCGCGTTCTCCAAATCTTCCTCAAGCTGCGCGCCGGCTTCATTCCCGGAGAGCGTGAACAGCATGTGGTCGATGCGACCGGGCCGAAGCGCGCTCAGCCCTACTTCGTCGCGGATGATGCGTCCCAGTTCGTGGTCATCCGCGTCGGCGCTATCGAGCAGCCGGTTGGCGATGAACAGTAGGGAGTTCGGCGTGCAGCGGCCGTCGTGTCGGTTCAAGGCTTCGCGCGCCTCGGTGATCGTCGTCTTACCAAGGGCTGCGCGGCTTTTTGACTCACCCTTGAGCAGCCAGAGCTTGTCTTCGCTATCGCGGCCCACGCCAATGAAGTCATCACCCCGCATGGCGACTTCGCGTCCATCCTTGAATCGCATGCGCCGCACGGGGACGCGGAAGTTCGTCTCCTCTTCGACAAGCGCAGACGCAAGGATTTCGCCGAGGTCGCCCGAGCGTGCCCGGGGCGACTGCGGCAACAGTGCCCGCAGAACCTCAGCCGCCTTCGCGTAGCCCAGCCGGGCGACGTCGTCGGCGATGCGATCGGTATGGTCGTAGTGGGCCTTGACGGTTTCGCCCAGCTGTGAAAGGACCCTTACGCGTCCGCCATTTTTTTCAGAGTAGCTGACGAGCGTCTTCTTCTTGGTCTTCTTCTCGATGCTGGTGCACCAGTTTTTGTACAAGGTCATGCGCGCTCCCTTTCTCACCTCTGCGCCGGTAGCTCGATGCCATACGCTTGGGCAATCCGGCCGACCAACTCGACGACGGTGACGTTGCCGAGCTGCAGCGCTTTCGGGTCGATGCTGGTGTCAGCGGCAACCGCGGTCAGGAACCGAGCCAAGTCTTCGCCAATCTTCGGGTCCATCTCGATGCGGGTCGTTGGCGCCAGCAGCTGCGAGAGGCGCAGCACGTCGTTTAGGTGCTTGCGCACGTCCTTCGCGTCCACCTTCTCGCCTTTGTCTTTCCGGGCGCTCAGTTCTAGCCAGGCGAAGGCCTTGAGCGGGATCAAGCGGTCTTCGCCGACCCACGGCAGGCTGTCTGTTTCCCGGCGTCCTGCCATGATGAAAGAGTAGTAGGCGTCGTCCAGAAGAATCGCAGAAAGACTTGCGACGGCTTCGTCGATCGGGATCGGAGTGAGGTGGCTGCCCTCGGACGGCTTCAACCCATCGGGCGAGCGGGCGAAGAGTTCTACCATCACCGGGAAGCGTTCGTCGCCGGGCTTGATGAAGCGGTAAAAGTTTGGCTTGTCGGTCTCGCTGGTCTGGCGGATCTCGTACTTACCGGCGTCGATGAATTTCCAGAAGGCCTCGCCGAAGGCCGGCGTTAGCGCTTCCACATGCAAGACAATGTCGAGGTCCTTGGTGGCGCGGAATTCGAGTCCGGCGTCCTCCATGGTCAAGGTGGCGGCCGTGCCGCCGATCAAGACGTACTGGTCGACGTAGGCCGCGAACCATTCCCTGAAGATGTCCAGTCCCCTCACCATGGGAATTGCTCTTTGAGTTCGTCCAATGCGAGCTGGATTCGGTCGTCGGCGTTGTCCTGGACGCTGAGACTCAGTGAGAGCGGATCGACTGTGGGCGCATCCGGTACGAGCGCTGGGCTGTAGCTCCACAGTTGCCACTCTTCTGCGCCCGCTTCGCGCTCAGGCAACTTGCGAACCCCAGCATCTGTCGCAATCTTCCATTCGGCGGCGGTCAACGCATACACCGGCCATTTCGGCTCGGTCAGCATGGAATAGCGTGCGAGCGCGCTAACACCCGCGAGGCGGGTGGGTCGGTGTGCGGCGACCCCATGGGTTGCCACCCAGACCGTGCGCCTGACCGGCGTTCTCAGTGCGGGCTTCGCACGCTCCCAGACTTTCTCCGGTGCGAGTTCCATTCGCAGCCAACGCGAGCGGCCAACCGTGTATGCGGCAGCCAGCCCGGCCGAGGTCAGTTCCTTGATCGCGCGCGACAGTGTCATGGGCGTGTAGCCCAGGGCGGCTGCGACTCTGGAAGGCTGCCAATCGGGCTGCCACGGCTGGCGCAGCAAGGCCGTGATCAGCATGGCTTGTGCGGATGGGCTCAGCGCCGCTTCCGTGGCCGGAGCGTGCTGCCGAAAATATTCACGCAGGTCCAGACCAAGGTCCGGTAGATAGAGTTGGTTGCCCGGCACAATGAACGGGACCTTTTGCTCGATCAAGCGCCGGCGATCATAGGAGGCGAGTGCATCAGTGACGTAGACAACAGGCTGGCCGGCCAAGGCCTTGACTTTCTCCAGCCAAGTCCTGACTTCGCTGAGAGACTGCTTGGCCTCGGCCCGCCCTATGGCTAGAACAACGGGCTGCCCCAGCAGTTCCAGCTCTCTGAAATTGAAGGCGTCACGCAGGAAGTACGGCAGTTCGTTTGCACGCGCCCACGGCTTCACGCCTGGCGTACTAATTCCCATGACCTCGTGGAGGTAGCGCACAACGGCATTCGCGAGAGTCGGCAAGTCTCATCCATAGTAACTTCGATCCCGCACGATAACATGCATGCTGTTATCGTGCAAATTTGCATTATCAAGGTGTCGTCGACTATTCCGGGCACATGCCGGCCGCCACAAAAATGAAGCAGACATGGAATCGTGCTGGTGCCCCCTTGTGCTGTATTCGAGGAGAGGGCAGCGCAGAGAAGGAGCTTTAGGCACCCGGTTCGCGAAGCGGCCTGAGTAATACAGAAGCGTCGATGGCAGTAGTCGCGGCCAACCGAGCTAGTCGCCCTCTAGTTCTGTTGACGAGGTGGTCGGCCTGAGGTAGCACAAGCGGTCCGCGCATTGGCGCAGCGGGCCAGTGAGTGCCTCCGCAACGGTGTATTTCCACACCCTTATCACCACACCGGTGTAACAGCTAGACCCAGCTAGCACGCGGCTGACGGGACGAGCTCCTGCGTGTTCGGCTATGGCGCGACAACAGCAATGTGGCCCGAGACGTGCGCTCACCTTTCAGAGGTTGTTGACGGCAATCGCTGCGAAGCGACCCTGCGCATTTCCAAGTCAGGTCTAGGCCGGACTGGATCGCTCAAGGTCTAGGTACGACGCACACGCACACTATCCAACACAGCAACCTGCTGACTCGATCCGCTTCGAAGCCAATTGGCTTTGCCAATTCCCGCCCCACATCATTCATACGGTGTCAACGCTCCGTTGACTGTGTATCCTTTATTGAGCAAATTGAATACATTAAATACATTCAACAAATTGAACACATTGAAGTGTCCGCCGTCTTGATACGCAAACTCATCCCTGTCGAGATAGGATGACATAGCGCTTACGGTGCGCGAGACCACATCGATCGCATACGGCGAGCTGGTCGGAGTTGCAAGAAATCTGGTGAAAGAGGTTGGCGGGGCGATTGACGCTCAGTATGTGCTTCGAAAGCAAGCCATCTTTTCCAGCGCGTGGTCAGGGTCCGAACAGTGCATTTTCTCTCCTTCAAAAGGCTACTTTTAGGTACTGAGATCGTCACATCGGCCTCTGGCTAGCCTGAAGAAGCTCTGCAAGCTCAAACCAAGTCACTGTGATTCGCTCGGATACGTTTGCGCCAATCATCTATTACTTGCTAAGTTGTTGATTCAATGAGAGTTTGTTTTGAAGTCAGATGCAAGTCGGATGCAAACTTGAGGAATGTCTGTCGTCATCAGGAAAGCTCATGAGCGCCTCAGTGTCACGCCTTTCACCAGTACATTCAACTGGTACGGATGGACATGCTCACACTGCGCTCGAAGGCTTCATTTCTCAATTTCGCAAATGTGAACTGCGTGGTTCAAAACTAGACTGCCAGGTATCACGCTTTTTCACTCCGTCCGGTGCATCGCTTCAAGGAAGATGTGGAAATCACAACTATCGAAGCAAAAAATGGTTCAACGTATTTGCGCAGGTGCCGGTTCGCTCTGTATCCCCAGGACGGCAGTTTCAATCCTTCTAGAAGCAGATGCTTCGGCTAGTGCAGTGTGCGCGTACATGATTATTGCCGCACACACAAATGCAGAGGGAACAATGTCGACTGCTGGACTTGGTGTCGTTCGCAAACGCCTTGGATGTCGTGAAAGCAAAGCGGAGGATCTAATTGTTACGCTGATCAATCTGGGATTAATTGTGGACTTGCGTGCGCCGAAATCTCAGCGGACGGCACAACGGGATCAGTATCGATTCGAGGTCCGCACTTTTGGTGAAGAGCTATCAAATCGAGTTTGGTTCAGTCAAAGTCTTATGGGTTTAACAAATGGCGTTCTGGAGCGCGCTCCCATCACCGTGCTAAATGACATGCGCCCGGAGTGCCTATTTGCTTTGTTATTGATGCACTCCCTTCAGCAGGATGAATGGGTAGCTGTAAGTCCACCCCTTCCTACGGAAGGTCAGTCCGGAGTTTTTCGGCGCTTCGAACCAGTAAGGGAGGGAGCGGTTGTTAAGGATGATCATTTTGTTCAGCTCGTTGAAAGAGGTGATTTGGTAGTCTTTGGCTTTGAGGCATTTACAAAAAAGTATGGTGTCTCATCTATATGCTGGGCAATTGAACAATTAAAACTTCACGGCTTCGTCTATGAGGTGGTGATGGCGTACAACCGCCCGCTTCGATATCTGGAAGATAGTGCACACCCGGGCATGTTTTTAGATCCAGAGGCGCGTCCCATCTTTCATGTTCACGGCGGAGGTGTGAAAAGTGGTTTGCCAGCCGAAGAATTAGGCGTATCGCATCTTACGCTTGCAATGAGCAAGTGGGTGGATATCCAGGTCTTTGAACATGAATGCCGAGAGAAAGGGCGATTCGTTGTAGTGGGACGCACGGCATTACAAATTGGCATTGCTGGATCCTTTCGGTTGCGCTATAGAGTCAAAAATCCAAAAAATCGCGGGATTGGATGGTCATGGGCAGAGTTGATGCATTCCGAGAATACTTATAGAGATTGGCTGAAGAAAACTTCATATGACCACTATGGCGTCATACTCGATGGATTTGGTCAATACACACTCTATGAGGAGAAGCGTAAGCATGTGGTGAATCTGCGTACATGAGCGAAAGGCCACCAATGGTGGTCAGCTCGAATTCATGTCATCTGAAGTTTGGGCTGACAGCGAACGCAAGATGGGCGACGAGCCGTGGAGTCAAAGGGTTCGGGCTGTGCGTTCACAGTGTTTGCCATTGACACGGGACCCATGATTGAGACCTTCGGCGCATCTACGCAAGATGTTGATTCACTCGCCAGGCTTTCAGATAACTGGTAAATATCCTGTTTACTATTCACTCCCCTTCGCAATTCCGTGGCGAGGAGGCGCCGTGTCAAACATCACCCTATCCGAACCAGCACTGCTAACGCAAGAGACGCTAATGGCGTTCAGCTTGGCCACGAGCGTGCATGCTGGTTTCCCCTCGCCGGCAGCAGACTTCTCCGCCAAACGCCTCGACATCATGGACCGACTCGTCGTGCATGCCTAGAGCATCCGGGCCCACAGGTGCAGGCCTCTGGTCCATGCCACGCCGTCCCAAACACATTTTGTTGCAACATTATTTGATGCGCAATGGTTTAGACGATATATACGATTCTATAACGCACAACACGGACCTATTTAGGCGTGATCCAATTCATTTGTCGGCCCCAAGAGGCCTCAATAAATGGAATTCACCATGTACACGCCTGCACAAATCGCCCTCGCTAAACAACACAACATGCCGGTGGAAAACCTCTTGAAAACGGTTTATCACTGGGATGGCACCCGCCCAACGTTGGAGGAAGTTTTGTCCGGCCGACCCGCCACCGCGCCATCGGAGACCCCCGAAGACCAGGACCTTGCATTGGCCCCGCTACTCTGCATCGAGATCCCCGGAACCGAGTCCACGGTTGGCGACTTCCTCGAAATCGATAGCCCGACCACCCGCGCAATCCTGGCCCGCTATGAAATCCACCAGGAGGCAGGGGCGCTGCATCTGAGTTTGTCGCAAAACCTGCTGCTGCGCCTGCTAATCAGCCCCCTTCTGCGTGAGCATGGCGCACGCCTGAGTGCTAAGACCGGCACGCTGTCCATCCCCTTCCGGATTGCGTGATCAGATGACCAAGGCAAATAGTGTTGATGGCCGTCGATCGTATGCGGTGTCGCTAATCGAATTGCTGCGTCTGGATTGTGGACAATCTTCCGACAGATACGACTCCTTAGCGCAGGCCGAATGGGCCAACACTTTTACTGAGGCGGCTTGGCGCTCCTTTTACGACCAGTCTAAGAAAGACATGCTGTCTTCAGAGAACCCCTATTGCCGTCAACTTGCTATGAAATTCAAAGTCGAAGATGACGCAAAAGCCGCCTCCGATGCCATCGACCGCGTAATGCAAAGCCTCAAATGATTTATCTGAAGGGAAGCGCCGCCGCTGGCTTTAAGCCGATGGATGGGTGCTCACATCAGTGCAGCATCTCTTCCATTAAGCACTACTCCCTTGAGCGCGCTGCAGCTGCCGATCCGCTTACCGAGGCGGCGTGGCGTGGGTTTTATTCCCACTCCAAGAAAAAGATGCTGGCCTCTGAGAACCCGTATTGCCATCACTTGGCGTTGAAATTCCAGGCCGAGGACGATGCAAAAGCCGCCTCTGCCGCCATCGATCTTGTAATGAAAAGCCTGAAATGACCGGCTCAACATTCATGCAGCTTCTCCGCCTCGCCGAGAACTCAGCCTTCGTTGAAAAGATGGTCCAACGCCTGCTGCCCGAGTCGTACCGCCACATGCCCGCCATGCTGGACCACGCCGTGCTCTTGGATGCATCGAAGCTGGGGGTGTCGGCCGAGATTAAGGCCGTGTTGGCGGAGTACGCTGAATCCCATGGCTGCATCCTGGACATTGGCGATGACGGCAACCCGATCATTCAGAGGAAAAAAGCCGTTCTCACCGGCGCGATGAAATTGGCCGGCTGGGTGGTATGGGACGAGGTGCAGCGCTGCAAGAAAATTCTGAGCCTGTGCACTGAGTACGAGGGTTACTCGCTCGATGCTGCTGGTTTTTGGCGCTGTATGCATCCTTTGACTGGTGCTGACTCAATCACTCTCCGATGCGCAAGCCAAGCCCCTAAGGCTCAAAACCTCCTGCTCGCCGATGCTAACCCGCCGGTGCAGGCCATTTCCCACCTTGTGGTCCAAGACGGTGTTTTTCATGTGCACCACGTCACGGGCCCGGTTGTACAGCTCGCCGCCGAGGTGTACCAGGACTGTCTGGACCCAGAAAATCTGGAGGCCACAGCGGCAGCTTTGGCTGAGAGATTCGATCTGTTGCAGTTTTGGTTGATTGTCTGCGCTTTCGATGAATATCAACTGGTATCAGTTGATCAGGCGCAGGTAGAGCTCAGGAGTACCGCCGCCCTAGGAAAGAGGGTTACTGCCGAGGCGGAAAAAGCCTTGTCACGCGATTTTGTTGCACTGGGGTGGGTGGTCGCTGCGCTCCGGAGATGTGGCGCCTACATCATCGTCCTGGTGAATAGCACGGATGGATTCGACGGTTTTCGTGACCAGTTGGCGGCGACATGGCGCCCGGTTCGGCAGCATGGCTCGCCGTTGGCTGAAGTTTTCCGACGGGGCGTGGATCCCCATTTGTTGACCGGTCTGGCCATGGCGGCGCGCGAGGGCGTGGCTGACCTGGCCGGGCACACGCCGGTGGAGGTGCTCAGCGATCCGGCCACAGACGTCAAGGCCCTGAAGGGCAAGCTGAAGGCTCAGCGCCAGAACGCCAAGCCGGCCAATTTCGGGCTGTTGTATGGGGCGCAAGCGCCGACCCTTTGGCGTCTCGGTGTCACCGACTATGGCCTGGACTGGTCGCTGGAAGATGCCACTGCGGTGCGTGCACTGTGGCTGGAGCAGTATGCAGACGTGAGGTTTTGGCAGCTATGGGTGCAATTCGTGCACTGCAGTGGGAAGTTCGACACGGTTGAGCTGTACCTTAGGAACCGCTACACCATGGAGCTCGAGACCAAGAGCTACAAAGTGCGCACGAGCCGCACCCTGGGTGGCCGGCCGATTTACACTCCCGAACTGCGCGAGGTGCTCAACCACCAAGACCAGTCGAGCGGGGCGGAGATCATGACCCGGGCGATTGTGAGCATGCCCGGGCCGGCGCGCAGCTACCTGTGCAACGCGGTTCACGATGAGCTCATTGCCATCTGTCCAACGGAGGAGGCGCACGCCGTCGGTCAGCAGATCCGACAGGCCATGCGGGACGCCATGGATGCGCTGTTGGCGCCCTGGAGCATCCCGAGTGACGCTGATGTGGGCACGGGCCAGTTTTGGACTAAGGTTTGATATGGCTGATATCAGCCAATTCTGCTTGACACATGTTGATGATGTGCAATACATTGGACATCATCATCAGTCACTCGAGAACACAAATGGTCGCACCGAAATCCGCATCCAAAGCCCTGGCTTCAGCGAGTTCGCTTCGCCTGGTCGTGTATGGACAGGGCAGTACGGAGAACCGCGGCGCCACGCTGCTGCGGCTGTCCGACCGCCTGCGCGAGGAGCTGGCGGAGGTGGCGCAGGGTCAGTTGTATCTCGTGATCGAGCACGCCCTGCGCAAGCTAATCGACGATCTCAAGGCGCTGCCGCCCGGCCAGATCACCACAATAAACGCGGCCGACATGATTGCGGAACCTGCACGGAAAAAGGCTGTGAAGCGCGCGCCTCGAGCCAAAAAAGAGTAGGGCGTACGCCGCCTGGTGGAGGGCGGCCGTGACCCCATTTTTGCTTACGCATGAGCTGGACGAGCTCACCTTTCCGCTGATCCAGGCTGCCGCCCGCAAGCGCTTTTTGCGAAGTATCGGGATCAGCTTTACGACGCGACCGGATGGCCACCCTTTGGTGTCTCGCGAGGCTGTGGCGGACAGGCTGCTACATGGGCGCACGCCGGGCGCAGACACCCCAAACGCAGCAGCAATGCGCGCAAGATTCCAAGGGAGCCGCAATGGGAAGACCGCGAAAAAATCCTGAGCAGGGCCTTCCGAAGCGCACCTATCTCAAGCACGGCAGCTACTTTTACGTCCACGCCGGCACGCCGACTAGGTGGGAGAATCTCGGCGCCGACCTGCGGAAAGCGCGCAAGATTGCTGAGGACTACAACAGCGGCACGGCTTCGATGAACACGCTTTCGTATTGGCTTGATGCCTGGCTGCGCGACGCCGTGGAGCCGTCTGTCCGTCGAGGCAATTTGGCTTCGCGCACCGGGGATGACTACAAGAAAAACGTCAGCGTTCTAAAGGAATACTTCGGCGACATGAGCCCCAAGTCCCTGCAGGCCAGCCATGTGTCCGACTACTTGGAGCTCGGCCGCGAGATGGGTAGACCTGTGCGTGCCAACCGGGAAAAGGCCGCGCTGTCAGTCGCGCTCTCGTGGATGGTGGAAAAATCTCACGCCGGGCTCGTCCACAACGTCGCCAAATCGGTCCCGCGAAACCCCGAAGCAAAAAGGGCCCGCTACATTACCGATGACGAGTACGCAATGGTTTACGAAGCGGCTCTGCCGTCGGTGCGCGCCTGGCTTGAGCTGATGTACAGAACGCTGCAAAGGCCTTCGGACATCCTTCTGTGGACCCACAGCAACTTGGTGAAATCGGGTGGACTAACGCTGCTCGAGTTCATCCAGTCAAAGACCAAGGCGCGGCTGCGCATTGCAGTCACACCAACGCTGCAGTCATGTTTCGACGCGATGGCAAAGGCGAGAAAAAAACCAAGCCTGTACCTTGTGTGCCGTGAGGACGGGCTTCCATACACAGAGTCCGGTATTTCCTCCATGGCGAGGGGCACCATTAAAAAGCTGAAGATCGCGGACTTCGCCCCGTACGACTGCAAAGCCAAGGGGGCCACGGACTTGTACGCCGGCGGCACCCCTATTGCGCAGATTCAGGCGCTTTGTGGCCACGACAGCGTGACAACCACGGAAAAATACATCAAACAACATTCGCTTCCCGCCGTGGTGCAGCCCAACGAGCGCCAGGTGAAGCGCTCCGCTTAGCCGGCCAGGAGGTCGTCGATTGCCTTTGAGGCGGCGCGCGCCGCCACCCGGGCCATCATGCTGTCGACGGCCGAGGCGGTGTGCTGGTGCTTTTTCGCCAGGCGCGCCATGATGTGCACCAGGTCCGGGTGGTGATCACAGGCCATGGCCATCTCGTCCGGGTCTGCCACCGCCAAGAACAGCTGCCCAACCTCGCCGGCCACGATGTCCCTAAGCTCCTGGGCAAACTGGGCCTCTGTTTTTTCGATCACCGGGTGCCTCTTGGTATCAACTTTTATTAGACAGCGCTCTGATTTATTAGACAGCCAAGAAAAAAGCACCTAACCCCGAGAGGCTAAGTGCTTGATTCGTAACGTTAAATGGCTCCCCGACCTGGACTCGAACCAGGGACCTGCGGATTAACAGTCAGTATAAACCGGATTTTCTGGGACGCTATGGGACGTCCTGGGACGATATAAAACCATTCTAAATCAATGGGTTACAATAATTTATTGTTTCATGCAGTCCCGCTGGGTAGCATTTGAGCTCAGGATTTTTCGGACACCAGTCGGACACGGAACACGCAAATGCCGCTCCTCACTGTCAGAGCGATTGAAACCCACAAAGCCAAAGCGAAGCC
>LNFM01003454.1_pt1 | contig 31071 bp, 28 predicted proteins | sample 596031 | NCBI WGS metagenome assembly LNFM01 (sample SAMN04254537, study PRJNA301005) | activated carbon metagenome | isolation source: dual media filters at the Ann Arbor, Michigan drinking water treatment plant | place: USA: Ann Arbor
GCGGACTCAGCGCGCTCGTGCCGATCCTGGTCGCGGATGAGCCAATATACGACGCCAAGCGCCAGGATCGCTGCCGCAAGCGCGACCAGCTGCATCGCCTGGGTGGTGGAAAGATCGAGAATGATGAGCTTGCGCACGATGGCGAGCAACGCCAGTAAGATGACCGTGCGGACCTGCACAATGCTCCGCTGGCGCTCTGCAACGACAAGGAGCGATCGCTTGAATTCGAGCGCGATGATGACCGTGAAGATCATCCCGAACAGGGCCTGGAAAACGGCATAGTCGGACGGATCGACGCCGCGCGAGGCAACAATGCTGAAGAGGATCTTGAGCGCCAGGTTCCAGACAGCGAGCACGATGACGATCGAGATAAGGAGGGTCAGCACGAGGATGACCCCGTGCTCGAACTTCTCATAGAGCGTCAGAATCTTCCACCGCGCACGCGCGTCTCTGTACTGGTTCTGCAGTGACTGCGGCATGTGACCTCCCCTGTGTATTTCTCGGTTTTGTTCTACGCTGCCCGCTTTCTGCCCTCCTGGGGGCAGAGGGTCATGAGCTCCAACCCTTCGTTCTGGTCGACGATCTCGACGATGGGAAAGCGGGTGGGCGCCGTGGTTTGAAGGGGAAACATGGGCTCGCTTCCTAAAATGCCCGGCCGGTGCCCGAGTGGCTCTTCGCGGGATCTGGCCGATTGTCTGCGGTCGATCCAGGGTCGGCACAAGCCGCCATCACCTGGTAAAGATCGACGGCCAACCGCTCGCGCAGCTCTTGTGGCTGCGCCCGCAGAGCCGTCACCAGGTTGCCCAGCATGCGGCGCAGGCCGTGCAGCTGGTCGATCAGGTCGAGGATGACGCCGACGCCCTCGTCATTGACGCCGATGTCGCGCCGCAGTTCCTGGATCAGGCGCACTCTCGCAACATCCATCTCCGAGAATTGCTGCATGCTCTCCTCAGCGTTCGGCGTCAGCCAGCCGGCCGCCACCCAGCTTTCCAGCACGTTGCAGTCGAGGCGTACGCGGATGATAAACTCATCCTGTTCCATGCTCATGCCTCCATGGTCTGACGCGGGTTGTCGCTTACTGCAGGCTGCCACTGCGCGATGAACTTCTCGAGTTCCGCATCGGGCTTGGCAGGCAGCATCACCTTGAGCGTGACGTATTCGTCGCCGCGACTACCGCCGCCGCGTGGCACACCTTTTCCCTTCAACCGCAGCACGCTGCCGGTGTTGGACCACTTTGGGATTGTCATGGCGACGTCGCGGTCTGGCGTGGGGACGTTGATCCTGCCGCCGAGCACCGCCTCGCGCAGCGAGATTGGCAGCTCAACATAGATGTCGTCACCCTTGCGCGTGAAGATAGGATGCGGGAGGACGGCGATCTCAACCAGCGCATCACCCGGCGGCCCACCGTTGACGCCCGCCATGCCCTTGCCGCGCAGGCGCAGGATCTGTCCGTCGCGCGTGCCGGGGGGAATCGAAACGTCGAGCACCGAACCATCGGGCATCGTGACCTGCCGCTTGGCGCCGTTCACAGCATCGAGGAAATCGAGTTCGAGCCGGTAATCCACATTCTGCCCGCGCATGCGCAATTTGGTGCGGCCGCCTCGACCAAAAAGGTCCGCGAATATATCGTCAGCTCCGGCAAAGTCGGCAAAGCCGTCGGTGCTCGCGTAGTGATCTTCGGCGCCGCCGGCATAGTCGCGATAGAAGCCGCGGGTCGGCCGCTCAGTGCCAGAAGCATCGATCTCGCCGCGGTCGAAGCGGGCACGCTTCTCGACGTCGCCCACAAGATCGTAGGCCGCCGACACCTCCTTGAACTGCTCCTCGGCCTTCTTGTTGCCAGGGTTGAGGTCAGGGTGGAGCTTCTTGGCCAGCGCGCGATAGGCTTTCTGGATGGCCTCCTGCGAAGCCTCCTTGGTGACACCCAGAACCTTATACGGATCGGCGCTCAAGGTTTTTTCCCATCCACCACGAGGCTTCTCACGACTCCAACGGTGGTTGGTCTCGACGGCGCTTGGCGACGACCACGCGGGCGGCGCGCAGCAGCCGATCGTGGATCGTGTAGCCGTCTTCCAGCACCTGGAGGACTGTGCCGGGCGTTGCTTCTGGATTGTCGAGCTCCATTACCGCCTCGTGTAGCGCCGGATCGAAAGCCGCACCATCGGCGGCGATCCGGCGCACGCCAAAGCGCTCAAAGGCGGCCGCCAGCATGCGCTCGGTGGCCTTAATCCCTTCGGCTAGTGCCGGGTCCCCGGCACCAAGTTCGGCCTGAGCCTCAGCCGTCTTGATGGCTCGCTGCAGGTTGTCGGCAACGGGCAACAACTCGCGGGCAAACTGTGTAACGGCGTAGGCGCGCCCATCCGCGACCTGCTGCTCGCTGCGCCGTCGCGCATTCTCGGCATCCGCCAGCGCGCGCAGATAACGGTCCCGCAAGGAGGCATTCTCGGCGATCAGGGAAGCGACATCAGCCGCTTCGAGCGCGATGGTCTCATCGTCGGGGCTGTGCGGCTTGTCCATGGGTTGGACCTACGCAGCCTGTGCCAGCTTGCTGCCGTTGATGGTGAGCCGGCCATCCCGCACCGAGACGGCTACTATGTCACCGTCCTTGATGGTGCCGGATATCAGCATGGTGGCGAGCGGGTTCTGCAGCTCGCGCTGGATAACGCGCTTGAGCGGCCGAGCGCCATAGACCGGGTCGTAGCCGGTGCTCGCTAGCCAAGCCTTTGCCTGCTCGTCTATCTGAATCTCGATCTTGCGGTCGGCCAGCAGCCTCTGCAGGTGCTTGAGCTGTATGTCGACGATGCGCGTCAACTCGTTGCGGCCGAGCCGGTTGAACAGAATGATCTCGTCGAGCCGGTTGAGGAACTCGGGGCGGAAAGCGCGGCGCACGACCTCCATCACTTGCTCGCGCGCGGTCTCCGCCGGCTGGCCCTCCAACAGGGCTGCCAGATACTCGGCGCCCAGGTTAGACGTCAACACGATGATCGTGTTGCGGAAGTCGACCGTGCGCCCCTGACCATCAGTGAGGCGGCCGTCGTCTAATACCTGCAGTAAAATGTTGAAGACATCGCTGTGTGCTTTCTCCACCTCGTCGAAGAGGATCACTTGGTAGGGCCGCCGGCGCACGGCCTCGGTCAACGATCCGCCCTCCTCATAGCCGACGTAGCCAGGAGGCGCGCCGATCAGCCGGGCGACCGAATGCTTCTCCATGTACTCGGACATGTCGATGCGCTGCATGGCATGGTCGTCGTCAAAAAGAAATTCGGCGAGCGCCTTGCACAGCTCCGTCTTGCCGACGCCTGTGGGACCCAGGAACAGGAATGACCCAATCGGCCGGTTAGGGTCTTGCAGGCCAGCGCGCGCCCTGCGCACCGCGTCGGAGACTGCCCGAACGGCGTCCTCCTGACCGACCACGCGCTGAGAAAGCTTGTCCTCCATGTGGATGAGTTTCTCGCGCTCGCCCTCGAGCATGCGATCGACGGGAATGCCGGTCCAGCGCGAGACCACCTCGGCGATCTCGTCAGCAGTGACCTCCTGCTTCAGGAGCTGTCCGCCTGTCTTGGAGGCCTCCGCGAGCTTTCGCTCCAGATCGGGCATCACCGAATAGCGCAGCTCGCCAGCGCGCGTGAGGTCGCCCCGGCGCTGCACGATCTCAAGCTCGCCACGAGCCTGGTCGAGCTGTTCCTGAAGGCGCTGCACGGAGGACAACTTCTCCTTCTCGGCGCGCCACTGGGTGGTGAGGACAGCCGACTGGCGTTCGAGATCCGCGATCTCCTCTTCGACCTTCTTGAGTCGATCCTTGGAGGCCGCGTCGGTCTCTTTCTTCAACGCCTCGTGTTCGATCTTGAGCTGGATGATACGCCGGTCCAGTTCGTCGAGCTTCTCGGGCTTTGACTCGGCTTCGATCCGCAGACGGCTCGCCGCCTCGTCGATCAGGTCGATGGCCTTATCGGGCAGGAAGCGATCGGTGATGTAGCGGTTGGAGAGAGTTGCCGCGGCAATGATAGCATTGTCGGCGATGCGCACGCCGTGGTGGATCTCGTACTTCTCCTTTAGCCCGCGGAGGATGGAGATGGTCTCCTCTACCGTGGGTTCGCCGACGAACACCGGTTGGAAGCGCCGCGCCAAGGCTGCATCCTTTTCGATGTTCTTGCGATACTCATCGAGGGTGGTGGCGCCGATGCAGTGCAGTTCGCCGCGCGCCAGAGCCGGCTTGAGCATGTTGGAAGCATCCATGGCGCCTTCGGCCTTGCCGGCGCCGACCAGCGTATGCAGCTCGTCGATAAAGAGGATGACGTCGCCTGCGGCCCCTACCTCTTTGAGCACGGCCTTCAGCCGCTCCTCGAACTCGCCACGATATTTGGCTCCGGCGAGAAGAAGACCGAGATCGAGCGACAGCAAACGCCGGTTCTTCAATGTCTCGGGTATGTCGCCCTTAACGATGCGCTGGGCCAGCCCCTCGACGATGGCAGTCTTGCCGACTCCCGGCTCGCCGATCAGAACGGGATTGTTCTTTGTGCGGCGCGCCAGTACCTGGATGGTACGCCGAACCTCCTCGTCGCGCCCGATCACCGGATCGAGCTTGCCCTTGCGTGCTTCCTCGGTGAAATCGCGTGTGTACTTCTTTAGCGCGTCATAACCCTGCTCGGCGGATGCGGTCTCGGCTGCGCGTCCCTTGCGCAGATCGGCGATCGCCTTGTTGAGGGCCTGGGGGGTTACACCGGCTTGGCTCAGGATATCGGCAGCTGGCGTGCCACTCGCCAGCGCCAGGGCGAGCAGCACGTACTCGGCGGTGACGAAGGTATCGCCGGCCTTCTGCGCCATTTGCTCCGCTTGGTCGAACAGCCGCGCGGTTTCCGGCGCCAAATAGATCTGGCCATTGCCACCATCGACCTTCGGCAGTTTGCCGAGCTCCCGATCGACTGCCTGCCGCACCTGCTCTGCGCGGCCGCCCGACGCTGCGATGAGATTGACCGCAAGGCCGTCCTCGTCATCCACCAGGGCATTCGCAATGTGTATCGGTGTAAATTGTTGATGGCCGCTGCGCAGGGCGAGCGCCTGCGCCGCCTGCACTACGGCCTTAAGTCGATCGGTGTATTTCTCGATCTGCATGGGTCATTCCCCAGCGTTGCTGTTCCGCCTGCGGCCACGCGATTGGTCAGCCTGTCTTGCGGTCGCGCTTGTCGACCTCCTCGAAATCGGCATCGACGACGTTGGGCCCTGCATCGCCGCCCCCGCCATCGCCATCGCCGCCCGAACCGGCTCCCGCTCGGCCGGCAGCGTCGTCCAGGCGAGACGCGGCCTCCGTCATGCGCTCCAGTGCCTGGCGGATGCGCTGCACGTCCTCGCCTTTCATTGCCTCCCGCAGAGCTGAAATTGCCTGCTCGGCTTCCTTACGCGCCGGCTCGGGCGCGTCCTTTAGGTTCTTTTCCGCCGTGTAGATCGCGCCATCTGCCTGGTTACGTGCTTCCACCAGCTCCCTGCGGCGCTTGTCCTCCTCCGCGTGCGCTTCCGCCTCCTTCACCGCGCGCTCGATATCGGCCTCGGTCAGCCCGCCGGACGCCTGGATGCGGATCTTTTGTTCCTTGCCGGTCGCCTTGTCTTTGGCGGCGACGTTGACGATACCGTTGGCGTCGATGTCGAAGGTGACCTCGATTTGCGGCATGCCGCGTGGCGCCGGCGCGATGCCGACCAGGTCGAACTGGCCGAGCAGCTTGTTGTCGGCAGCCATCTCGCGCTCGCCCTGGAACACGCGCACGGTGACCGCGCCCTGGTTGTCCTCAGCCGTGGAGAAAGTCTGGCTGCGCTTGGTCGGGATGGTCGTGTTGCGATCAATCAGCTTGGTCATGACGCCGCCCAGCGTCTCGATGCCGAGGGAGAGCGGCGTGACGTCGAGCAGCAGCACGTCCTTGACGTCGCCCTGCAGCACGCCGGCCTGGATGGCAGCACCGATCGCCACCACCTCGTCGGGATTCACGCCCTTGTGCGGCTCGCGGCCGAAAAGGCTCTGCACCGTCTCCTGCACCTTCGGCATGCGCGTCTGGCCGCCGACAAGCACGGCCTCATTGATGTCGGAAGCTTGCAGTTTGGCGTCCTTGAGCGCCGCCTTGCAAGGCGGGACGGTCTTCTGAATCAGGTCGTCAACGAGCGCTTCGAGCTTGGCTCGGGACAGCTTCATGGTGAGATGTTTTGGCCCGTTCTGGTCAGCGGTGATGAAGGGCAAATTGATGTCGGTCTGGGTGACGGTGGAGAGCTCGATCTTCGCCTTCTCGGCCGCATCCTTCAGGCGCTGCAACGCCAAACGGTCCTGGCGGAGGTCAATGCCCTGCTCCTTGCGGAACTCGTCTGCCAGATAGTCCATGATGCGTTTGTCGAAATCCTCACCGCCGAGGAAGGTGTCGCCGTTGGTTGACTTGACCTCGAACACGCCGTCGCCGACCTCGAGGATGGATATGTCGAAGGTGCCGCCGCCGAGATCGTAGACGGAGATCTTGCCGGTGCCCTTTTTCTCCAGGCCATAGGTCAACGCGGCCGCGGTCGGTTCGTTGATGATGCGAAGCACGTCCAGACCCGCAATTTTGCCGGCATCCTTGGTGGCCTGGCGCTGGGCGTCGTTGAAGTATGCAGGGACCGTGATAACCGCCTCGGTGACCTTGCTTCCGAGATACGCCTCGGCGGTCTCCTTCATCTTGGTGAGGACGAAGGCGCTGATCTGGCTGGGGCTATATTTCTTGCCTTTCACCTCGACCCAGGCATCGCCATTAGGGCCTGCAACGATCTTGTAGGGCACCATCCCCTTGTCCTTTTGGGTGACCGGGTCGTCGTAGCGCCGGCCGATCAGCCGCTTGATGGCGAAAACTGTGTTCTCTGGGTTGGTTATACTCTGGCGCTTGGCGGACTGGCCAACCAGCACCTCACCGGCATCCGTGAAGGCCACGATCGAAGGCGTGGTGCGCGCGCCCTCAGCATTCTCGATCACCTTGGCCTTGCTACCTTCCATGACGGCGACGCACGAGTTGGTTGTTCCGAGATCGATGCCGATTGCCTTGGCCATGATGTGTCTCCTTCTACGCGCCCGCGCCGTTGCAAAGGCGCGATACGGCAGGCGATTGCGTGCCGCCAAATGGGAATTGCGAGACGTGTCCACAGGGAGGAGGCGCCGGCACATCCCGCCTCACCGCGAGTTCACGCGGCTTCTTTGACGTCGATCTTCTTGGTTTCGCTACGAGCGGGTTTGGGGATGGTGATCTTAAGAACACCCTTGGACATGGTTGCTTGCACCGTCGATGGATCGATCGCGGTCGGCAACTCGAGCATGCGATAGAACACACCGTAGACGCGCTCGGAGACGTGCACGTTCTTGGTTTCGTCGTCCTTCGACTCCGCCTCGATCTTCTTCTCGCCGCGGATTGTCAGGATGTTGTCCTCGAGCGTGACGTCGACATCCTTGCGCTCGAGGCCAGGCAGCTCGGCGGTGATCACGATCTGCTTGTCGGTCTGCGTCACGTCGATGCTCGGCAGGACAGTGTTTGTCATCGGCGTTCCGAGCGCGACTCCGCGCGTGAAATCCTCGAACAGGCGATCGATCTCACGATGCAGCGAGCCGTAGGCACCGGCTTCGGATCGCATCCCGTTCGAACGCGAAGTAAATGGAACCAATGCTCTCAGGTTCATTGCTGTCCTCCATTGATGGGGTAGTTCGAATGGCAAGCCCTAGTCGCCAACTCTCGGCCACGGCCAACTGTGGACTCACGACGATCCGGGTTGCGACCTTGATGATACCGGTTGCGACTAGACCACATGCTCCAACTCGGCCCACGAGCGAACCGTGCCTTTGAGGATCACTTCGTCTTCGTTGACATCGAACTTAGGCAATGCACGCACGACTGCCATGACGGCCGTCAATTTTATTGAGCATTCTCGACGCCATCGCATTTGCTGTTAGAGATGTCCGAGGCGCTCTCCGCCGAGCCAGGGATCGGGGCGAAGATTGCTCAACGGCAGATCTTCCAGACGCTTATCAACTTCAATCTCGTGGACGCGAATGGCCTGCGCTCCCCGCTCACGGAGGATCTGCTGGGCCCTCTCCTCCCGATCCGGCGAGCGCACGCGAACCCAAAGGATCAGACCGTTTGCAATCGCGGTACGCTCGAGTTGCTCGGCCTGCTGCCGTTGGAGGAAGCGGATGACCACGGACGCGCCGATCCCGCCGACCGCAGCGATGCCTACGGCGACAACGCTCGCCCATAACCAAGCGCTACCCGTTGAAAGAATGGCGAGTGCCGCGAGCGTGGCGCCGATGTAGATGAGGATGCCCGCGATACCCGCCACCACAAGCGCAACGTCTTCACGCGCGATGAAGGCGCGCCGCGGGGCAAGTGGCACGTCAGCGAGATCTTCGGCAGCAATGTAAGGTGCGCGCAGCTTCTGCTGTACCGCATCAGCATCGGCGAGCACGTCGATGTCCGCTCTGTCGAAGACGCCGGCTGCCTCGCGCACTCTGACACGCTCCATCACCGCGTCGGATGTACTCATCGACTTGCCTCCTCGGAATTTGAAACGCAATTTCGATGGGCCGATGCGGCGGCCGGCCGCGCTGCCGCCATCTGTTCTTCTGCGCTTCACTGCGGCGGCATGCGCCTGTCGAATCAAGCGGAACGTGCCGCTCGCTTTTCGGTGGATACGGACGGCGCCGATTGATTTCCGGTCGCGCGCTCCTCCGCCGGCTCAAGGGCCGCGGCGACCGCGTCTTCGACCCGCTCGAGCCATACGAACCGGACATGATCGCGCGCCGTATCAGGCACGTCCTCGAGGTCCTTACGGTTGCGCGAGGGCAGCATGACGGTGGTGATGCCTGCGCGCACCGCAGCCAACACCTTTTCCTTTACGCCGCCGATCGGCAGCACCAGCCCGCGCAGCGAGATCTCTCCGGTCATCGCCGTATCGTTGCGCGTGGTGCGGCCGGTCAGCATCGAGACGAGAGCAATGAACATGGCCACACCTGCGCTCGGGCCGTCCTTGGGTATGGCGCCGGCGGGCACGTGAATATGCACGTCGGACTTTTCGAACACGCTGAGGTCGATCAGGAGATCGGGTCCACGCGCCTTCGCAAGTGTAAGAGCCGCCTGAGCGCTCTCCTTCATCACGTCGCCGAGCTGGCCGGTAAGGATGAGGTTGCCGCGGCCGGGCACGCGCGTCGCCTCGATGAAGAGAATGTCGCCACCGGACGGCGTCCATGCGAGGCCCGTTGCCACACCAGGCACGCTGGTGCGCATGGCGACTTCGCTCTCGAAGCGGGATGGTCCGAGTATGGCCGGCAGAGCCGTGCTCTCTATGTGCACGCGCTCGCAGCTGCCCTCGGCGATGCGCACAGCCACGTGCCGGCACACCGCTCCGATTTGCCTTTCCAGCGTGCGAACGCCAGCCTCAAGCGTATAGTCACGTATAATGGCACGGATAGCATCTTCGGCGATCTCGCATTGCTCCGGCTTGAGGCCGCATGCGGCGAGCTGGCGCCTGATCAAGTAGCGCTTGGCGATCTCGACCTTCTCTTCCTCAGTGTAGCCGGGTAGCTCGATGATCTCCATGCGGTCGCGTACCGGCCCAGGGACGGTGTCCAGCACGTTAGCGGTGGCGATGAACATCACCTTGGAGATGTCGAAAGCTACGGCAAGATAGTTATCGCGAAAGGTCGCATTCTGCTCGGGGTCCAGGACCTCGAGCAACGCTGAAGCCGGATCGCCATGGAAGCCGGCGCCGAGCTTGTCGACCTCATCGAGCATCAGCACCGGATTGCGGGCGCCGACCTTGCGAATCGATTGGATGATGTTGCCGGGCAGCGCGCCGATATAGGTGCGCCGGTGACCGCGGATCTCGGCTTCGTCGTGCACGCCGCCGAGGCTGAGGCGCGCAAACTTGCGCCCTGTCGCTCGTGCAATACTTTGCCCCAGGGACGTCTTGCCGACGCCGGGTGGTCCGACGAAGCACAGGATCGGGCTCTTGCCTTCGGGATTGAGCTTGAGAATCGCCAGATACTCGAGGATGCGCCGCTTGATTTTCGGCAGGCCGTAGTGGTCTTCATCGAGGATGCGCCGCGCCTCGTCGATATCGATCCTCTCCAGACTCAGTTTCGACCAGGGCAGCTCAATCAGCCACTCGAGATAGGTGCGGATCATGCCGTATTCGGCCGCTACCTCCGGCATGCGCTCCAACCGCTTCAGCTCCTTCCTGGCTTGATCTTCGGCTTCCTTCGGCATGCCGGCCTTTTCGATCAGGAGGCGCAGCTCGGCGATCTCAATTACCTTGTCGTCCCCTTCACCCAGCTCCTTCTGGATCTGGCGTAGCTGCTCGCGCAGGATATGTTCGCGTTGCTGCGAGGAGAGCGACTGCTGCGTCTGCTCGCCGATCTCCTTCGACAGCTTGAGGACCTGTATGCGCTGCATCAGCAGCGCCAGGACTTTGTCGAGACGTTCCTTGACGTCGAAAGTCTCCAACACGCCCTGTTTTTCCGCCGGCTTAGCATCCATGACGCCGGCGACGAAGTCGGCCAGGGCGGAGGGCGAGTCCAGGTTCTCGATGGCCGCGGCCAACTCGGCCGGCACGTTCGGCAGCAGCTGCAGCGCCTCCTGCGCGCGTTCCCGCAACAAACGGACGCGCGCTTCGATTTCCGGTGTCAGGATCTCGGAGTTGCCGATTTCCTCGACGCGCGCCACGAGATAAGGGTAGCCCGCCAGATATTCGACTATGCGAAAGCGGTGCACCCCACGGCAGACCACGTGGTGTGTTCCATCGGCGGCGGTCACGTAACGGAGAATTTCAGCGGTTGTTCCGATCCGATAGAGCTGCTCGGGCTTTGGCTCCTCGACAGCCTCATCGGTCTGCAGCAGCACGCCTAGCGAGCGTTGCTCGCGTACTGCTTGCTGAGCAGCGGCGATCGACTGCGGTCGCCCCACGGCCAGCGGCAGCATCATGGCGGGAAACAGCACGGTCTGGCGAACCGGCAGTATGATGAGAGCGTCTTGCGGAACGGGCGGATGGCTGGCAGTGCTCGCCTGCGCGGCAGCCCTCGATTGTTCAGTTGCGTCTGCCATGACCTCACCTAATGTCAGACTTGCTTGGTCAGGACCAGAACGAGACAGCCGTCGAGAAGCTGGGATCGGCTCAGCCGAAGCCGCTCCATCGACACCCGCATCCGACGCTCGAAGTGGCCGTGCGGAATCTCCAAGCGGTGGATGACCGCATCGTCGGTAAGCGAAGGGAACCGCCTCCTCCCAGCGATGATCAGCACATCCCCCTCGATCGAAACCGCAAGATCGCGTTGCTCGACACCCGGAAGGGCGACGACGACGCGGAACTCCCGCTCGGTCTCGTAAATGTCAACGGGCGGCTCCCACAAGGCTCGATGAGCATCGGCCAGGCTTGGGTGGAAGAACTGGCGCTGCAGGCGTTCTGCCCGATCAATCAGCGCGCAAGCTTCGGCCCACATGAAAGCCCTCGGATCACCCGTGGTCATGCACGTGCTGCCCGGATTTGGATGAAGCGAACGCCTGCGCTGGCAGACGCGCGTTCGCCTACAAATCCAGCTTCTGATCCGTAGTGACGGGGAGGTTGGGCGTCCGGGCTGCTGTACCTGCCGACAACGTCGTTCATAGTTCGCCTCCCTGTGCCGCAGTCGGGAACCGCTTCGACACTGGGAGCGGATGCGTCGAGCCACCATGACGACCATCAACTTTTGCACGTGTTTTGTTGCGGACGGCCCGGCCGGGAGGGGAGGCTCCGTTGGTACTGTCACATCGAAGCGAGACCGTAACCATCCATTGCATGGCTTGCGTTTACGTATTCCTACGCTACGTGATTTTGCCGAATTTCCCTCACGCACAGCCACAGCCATCTTGATCGTCATCCCCGGTCAACGCTCCATTCCTTTGGGCGCGGCACCGCAACTTGGCAATGTGCTTAGGGAGGATCTTATGCGGACGAATGCATGTTCCGGTCGCGCCAGTAGCTCGTCGCAGCCTCGCCAAGTGACATCGAATAAAAAAGCAGACTCCCAAATGCACGCGCTGCAGAGCCTGCAAGCGCTGGCGGTGAGCATCCGCTGCAGCCGCGGCCAGGAAATATGCAGCTCGTCGCGTCCCGCGGAATACTGGTACCGCGTGGTTTCCGGCTCGGCCCGGCGCTGCGTCATACGGGCGGACGGCCGGCGCCAGATCATCGACCTGTTGCTCCCAGGCGATTTTTTCGGTTTCTCCGAGCGCAACGAATACGATTGCGATTCCACCGTCGAGGCGGTCGTCGAGGGCACGATAGTCGCGAGTTACTTGCGCAATCGCGCAGAGATGATGGCGGACACAGACCCACAGCTGGCGCGCGAACTGCGCCATGTCGCGTACAAGGCGCTGTCGCGAACTCGCGCTCATCTACTGCTCCTAGGCCGCGTCACGGCGCGGGAGAAGGTTGGCGCCTTCTTGCTCGAGCTGATTGAACGCTGCTCCGGCGGTGCGACGGACACCATCAAGCTGCCGATCTCGCGCTACGACATCGCCGATTGTCTGGCGCTGTCCGTCGAAACGGTGTGCCGCTCTCTGACGGAGCTCAAGCAGCGCGGTGTCATTGCGCTCTCTGGCACGCGCTGCGTTAGGATCGTTGATAGACAAGCTTTGGAGGAGGGCGACAGCGATAGCGATGCATCGTTCGCACGTCGCAAAGTCGCCAGCTTCCATCGCGGGAACAGTTCAGCTGACGCCAAGCCGGTCGGGCCCCGTGCCGGACGCCAGCTGCGCCATAACGGCCAAGCGAATGGCTTCCGCCAACTGACGGGCACCTAGCCGCTCCATCATCCGGGCGCGATGGACCTCAACCGTGCGCACGCTGAGGCCAAGGTCGAAAGCAATTTGCTTGTTCGATCGACCCGAAACCAAAGCGTCAAGAACCTGCCGCTCAAGCGGGCTGAGCGCGGCGATCCGCTGAGCAGCCTCGGTGGACGCGAGAGTCTGATCCGGCCGGCCTACTCGGGCCAGCGCCACCTCGATGGCGCCCAGCAGCGCCTCGTCATCGAATGGCTTCTCGATGAAGTCGACGGCGCCAGCCTTCATGGCCCGCACGGCGGTTTGGACATCGCCCTGGCCTGTCATGACGATCACGGGCAGCGTTACACCGAGTTGGATGAGGCGATCCTGCAGCTCCAGCCCGTCCATGTCGGGCATGCGCACGTCCAGCAGGATGCAGCCGCCCGGCAGCTCGCGCACCGCGTCGAGGAAGGCCGCCGGTGTAGGGTAGGAGACGCACGCGTGGCTCGCCGAATGAAGTAGCCGCTCGAGCGAGCGTCGCACCGCGGCATCATCGTCCACCACATGGACCGTTCGGTCAGCGGTCATTGTTGTCTCCATCGTGTGGCGCTGACGGGACGGTGAAGCGGAAGCTCATGCCCCCACCCGGATTTGCTTCGCTCTGCAGGCGGCCGCCGTGCGCCTCGACTATCGAACGGCAGATAGAGAGGCCGAGCCCCATGCCGTTCGGCTTTGTGGAAACGAATGGTTCGAACAGCCGCACGGCGACGTCGTCGTCAAGGCCCGGCCCGGTGTCGGTCACGGCGATCTCCACCATGCGTTCATCATGCAAACTTGTCGCCACGTCCAGCTCGCGCCGTCGGCTTGCGTGCATGGCCTCGATGGCATTACGCATGAGGTTGAACAGCACCTGCTGGATCTGGATGCGGTCGACGAGAACGTGCGGAGCGTTGGGCTCAAAATGCAGTCGCACCTGCACACCGGGCGCCCCCGGCCCCTTCAGGGCCAGCGCACGAGCCTCCTCGACCATCGTCGACACCCGCTCCACCCGCTTCTCCGTTTCGCCACGGCTTACAAATTCGCGCGACTGCCGCATGATATTGCCGGCGCGAAGGATCTGCTCGCCGGCCTCACCCATCACCTCCAATGCCGTAACAATCCCTTCGCCGCCATTTGCCAGTAGACGCCGCGCCGCAGCGACGGAATTGGCGGCAGCGGTGAGGGGCTGGTTCAACTCGTGCGCGAGCGCAGCCGCCGTCTGCCCGGCAGCGCTAAGGCGCGCTGCATGAAATAGCTCCTGCCGCATTTCCTGGAGACGTGCGTCCGCAAGCTCGCGATCCCTGCCTTCCCTAATCAGTTTGCGATGCGCCTCGGCCAGCTCGCTGGTCCGGTCAGCTACGCGGTGCTCGAGCGTATCATTGAGGTGCAGTAACTCGGCCTCCGCCCGCTTCTGGGCGGTAAGGTCACGGCTGACGGTCGCGATGTTGAGCGGGTACCCGCGTCGGGGGTCGTCGATCCGGAACCACTCGACAAGGAACGGAATTGCGGCGCCGGTCTTGAAGTGGCGGTACTCGAGTTCGCCGACCCAGCGGCCATCGCGCATGACGCGGGGCCAAAGCTCGTCCCGCACCAACGCCACCTCCTTCGGCATCAAGAAATCGAGCACGTGCAGGCGGGAAGCTTCGGCCAACCCACCAAGGCCAACTAACCGCAGGCCGGCGGCATTGATGTACTGCGGCACGCCGTCGAGGCCGGCAACGCCGATGAAATCGGACGAATTCTCCACCAAGGCCACAAAGCGACGCTGATCGGCTTCCGCATGCCACCGTTGGAGAGCGATCGTCGCCTCGCTAGCGGCGACGCCGAGCAGAAGCCGCTGGGATTCGCTCGGAAAGTCGGCGCGGCGGGAACCAACCACAAGAATCGCATCGCTGCCAAAGCCGATAGGGGCAGAAGCTAGATTTAAAGTGCTATGCCCGAGCGGGACTGCACTTGCCGATTGGCTCGACGACCCGCTCCGCAGCCATCCCTGCAAGGCTGTGCGAATGGCGTTGTCCAACTCGGCTGAGATGCCGGCGGTCCTGATAATCTCGATGCCAGCCTCCTCGCGTTCGCCCGGCAGGGAAACGCAAACGACATCCGGACCGAGCATTGTGAGCAGGGCCGCGGCGACGCTGTCGGCGATCTGTTGCGGGTCATAGCCTTTCCAGATGGCCGGCAGCGTCGATAACGCGACCAGGTCGCGGATGCTATGTCGCAACTCTTGGCTGTCACGAACCCCAGTCAACGACACGGCGAGGGCTCCTGCTCAGCGCGCACTCTCACCAACTAGCAACTCAAGATACGGGTGCCCCGCGGTCGCGAAGCTCCCGCAGGAACTCGTCTGGAGGTGAGTAGAATGGGTTCTCCCGCAGGATGCCGCCGACAATCATCTGCGGATGCGTGCGCAGCACGTCCATGACAACGGAGGCGCTGAACTTCGCCAAGTCGTAAGTGCACACTGCGGCCATGTCGTATTTCGGCAGCATGTCGTTGATGCGCGACTCGTACTCGACAACGTCGTTAACGCCGGGAAAGTCCTCGAGCGCCCATTCCATGTTCGCCCAAAGCCGCGTTACGCCGGAGCGTCTTTGCCCGTCCTTAGCAAGGCTTTCGATAAGCGCAATCATGGCGTGCTGGTCGAAACGGCCATCGCTCAAATGCGCATTCTCCCAGGGACGTACCTCCAGCAGGCCATTCTGCTCGGCGGCGGCGGCGTCGACGCCGGCATCCGTCAAGCGGCGCGAGCGCTCGTCGCGCTGGCGCCGATCCATGATCTGGAAGACTTTCTCACCTGCCTCAAGGCCCTCCTTCAGAAAGGGGAGCATGACCTTGTATTCATCTTCCCGGCTATTGAAGAACGCGCAGACATGACAACGCCGGTCCACGGCCGACCTCGCCAGCGTCACCCGCTTGTTGTTCTGCACCATATCTGGCTCCTACGCTAGAATTGCGGGATGCAGTGGTGCTGTCCTTGGCCGATTGGCAGAACGTCACATTCACGTGGCGTGTAAACAGCACGAACCGCTGGCGATGCCACGGCCGACCGAGCGTCTAACTCAGTGTAATCGGGATTGAATACCCACTGAGAGGCGTTGGCAACGCGAAAGTTAGTCTGTTCAATAGCGTCGATGGCCCGTGAACTCTGCGCGCGATCGTTGGTTACGAGGGCGCCGCGACGGCCTGTTTCTTGACGATTGTCATGGCGCAGCTGCCCGACATCGGTTGCAATGGCGCGAAGCTGAGCTGGCAGCTGGCAAGATTTTGGTTCTTCAATGACCGTTCAGCCAACAATCATGGACGGCCCTGGCCGAGAGGATCGACCCGATCTGCCACACGTGCAAGGGGATCGTCGTCCATCTCTACCGCACGTGCGATTGTCCAGCACGGACCGACTTGAAGCCTTCAGCGATGGCGTTCTCTCGATCACGATCACGCTGCTGGTTTTTGAGATTGTGCGGCCGGACTATCAGCCGGGGAATCTTCTCTCCAGGCTGTTCGCCCAATGGGCCACCTATTTCGCCTTCCTCGCCTCTTTCACGTACGTTGGGGTCATATGGCTGAATCATCGCGCCGTATTCTCTCGAGTGCGCTATTGCGACCGTAGTGTGCATCTGGCGAACCTGTTCCTTCTTCTTACATCCGCGCTCATCCCGTTTCCGACCGCGGTTCTCTCCAGCGCGCTGCAGTATGGGACGCCGTTCGATGCGTCGGTGGCCGTTGCGCTATATGCTGTCATTGGCTCTGCGATGTGCCTAGCTTGGCTGCTTCTGTTCCATGTCTTGAGCACCCGCGCATACCTGCTGGAAGACAACATCGATCCAGGTTTCTTTCCCAAAGAGCGACTGCGCGCTTCGCTGGGCATTGTGCTCTACGGTTTGGCAGGCGTAATCGGTTGGGTGTATGCGCCCATGCTGGCATTGCTCATCTACCTTGCATTGCCGATCTTCTTCGGCATCACCAGTGAGGGGCTCACGGAGACGACCGCCCAGCTCCGGAGCCGCGGAGCAAGGAACCCGCACTCGGGGCGCAAACAATCGGGATGAGAGCAGTTCATCGCCGTTTCATCGTCAGCATGCCGGCTGATGGGAGGTGCAATCCGCACGCCGACATCTGGCTGCGCGTGTCGTAGCGCAAACCGAGCCACTGCATCACGTGCTGGGCGATCTTTCGCAGCATAGCCGTATTCATCGCCCGGCAAACAGCGCCGCCACCGAGTTCATACTTTTGACCCGCACGGCGTCATCAAGCGGCTCGTGCGCACAATAGATCCCCGAAAACTTGACGATCATCAACGCGATGCGACGACCCTAATCGTACAATGTGCGCCTAGAGCAGTCAGACCTATCTACGCTGAGGTGAGGAGAGATGGCTCAGATATTGGCTCCGCGTACTCGCGCTCCGGATTTCACACTGCCGGTGACGCCGGATCAGAAGCTGTCGCTCCAGGATCTCGCTGGCAAGCCGGTGATCATCGCCTTCTACCCGGCGGACTGGAGCCCTGTCTGTGGCGATCAACTGGCGCTCTACAACGAGGTTCTTCCAGAATTCCGCAAGCATGGTGCGGAATTGGTCGCAGTCTCCGTCGACAGCGTGTGGTGCCACGCCGCCTACGTGCAACACCGCAAGCTGCACTTTCCCCTTCTTTCGGACTTCCATCCCAAAGGTGCCGTGGCAATGAAGTTCGGTGCCTTTCGCGAGAGCGAGGGCGTGTGCGAGCGAGCGCTATTCGTCCTCGACAAGCAGGGTGTCGTGTTTTGGAGCCATTGCTCCCCCATCGCCGTCAATCCCGGGGCAGACGGCATCCTCGACGCACTTGAGAAGTTAGATCAGGAGAATGAAAATGTCTCTACTGCGAGTCGCAGTCACGCCGGATGATCACATTCAGGGCTCCATAACTGCGCCGGTCATCATGGTGGAGTACGGAGATTACGAGTGCCCATTTTGTGGACTGGCGCATCCGATGGTCAAGCGCCTCCAGAAGCGCTTCGGCAGAGAGATGAGTCTTGTTTTTCGGCATTTTCCGCTAGCGACAGCGCATCCACATGCAGAGAGTGCTGCGGAGACGGCCGAGTTTGCGGGTGCACACGAGCTTTTCTGGCAGATGCACGATGGGCTGTTCGAAAATCAAGCTAGGCTTGGTTTGCCCCTCTACCTTTCGCTGGCGAAGGCACTCAAGTTGTCCACTGATAAGCTGCGTACTGCCCTCGAGACAGGTCTTTTTGCACCAACGGTTCGCAGCAACTTCATCGGTGGCGCGCGGAGCGGAGTAAACGGTACGCCTTCGTTCTTTATCAACGGGCGCAGATACGACGGATCATTCGAGTTTCAGGATATGGTAGTGGCGATCGACCTCGCATTGCTCGAAGCCAAAGCGTCCCTTGCACCCCATTTGCGAGGTGCCTAATAGCGACCGCTCAATTGGGGCCGGACAAGTTATGACGAAGGCGCTGCGCGCGCATTCGTGCGTCGTCGCAGGCAGATCTGGTCACGGGCAACCGACGCCGCGACACGTTCACGTTGGCCTCCAACTGCAGCACTCAGCTTGAATCAGATGCCGCCCGATTTGCGGATCCCCAAAGATTCTGAAAGCGGTCCTGTGCAAGTGCAGCATTGCCCACCGATGAGCGACCTGCCGAATTTGCGCACATCTGGGCCTGCAAAAAACGAACTTGGTTGCGGGTTGCGGGCACCGTGGATGCGAGGAATAAAGCCTGCTTGTCTGGCACAGCTTCCTTTCTCTCGTTGAAGAATTGACCATTGTCATGGCGCCGATTCGCCCCTCGCCCAGAATGAGGCATCATGCTGAAGGCCAAGAAAACTGCGTCCGTCAGCGATTCGGCCGGCTTTCGGCGCATGTTCGCGCCTGACCGGTTATCGCTCGGAGTGTTCTTCCCGATCGAAGCCTTCGAGAGGGACGAGCCCAGCATGCGCGACCAGCCGCATCTTGCGCAACGCGCCGAGGAACTCGGCTTTGCCGGCCTCTGGACGCGAGACGTGCCTCTGCGCGACCCCAATTTCGGGGATCTGGGCCAGGTCTACGATCCGTGGGTGTGGCTGGGCTGGATCGCGGCGCATACCTCAACGATCGCGCTTGCGACCGGCTCTATCATCCTCCCCCTGCGTCATCCGATCCATACCGCAAAGGCGTCCGCATCCATCGATCAGCTGACAGGCGGACGATTCGTACTCGGCGTGGCCTCCGGTGACCGCCCCGTTGAATTTCCAGCATTCGGTGTCGACTGGCTCCAGCGCGACGTCCTCTTTCGCGAGAACCTGGCGGTAATCCGCAAGGTGCTCATGGAGGAGTTTCCAAGCGTCCAGTCGAGCTATGGCGCCATGATGGGAGCGGCGGACCTCGTGCCCAAACCCGTCTCTCGCCTGCCGATCCTGATCACCGGTTCGAGCCGCCAGAGCCTTGAGTGGATCGCCACGCATGCAGACGGCTGGATCACCTATCCACGCGACCTCGCGCGGCAGGCGGAGCTGGTCGCAAAATGGCGCGCAGCGGTGGAGGTCGTGTCGCCTGGTGTCTTCAAGCCCTTCGTGCAGTCCCTCTACGTCGATCTGGCCGATGAGCCGGCCGAGCCACCTCGGCCAATTCATCTCGGGTTCCGAGCCGGCCGCAATTTCATGCTCGACTTCCTGAACGAACTTGCCGGCGCTGGCGTCAATCACGTCATTCTCAACCTGAAATATGGCCGGCGCGCTGCGGGGGAGGTGCTGGAGGAAATCGGCCGAGAGGTACTCCCGCGCTTGGGTAACCGCGGGCGGACGCCACCTCTCGAAGCGGATACTGTAAGCTAGAGCATCGGAGCAATCGTCGTGCCAGGGGCAGTTGCCGCTAAGGCAGCAGGTCGAACAGTCGATCCCATCGACAACAAAGCGATCAGGCCCGTTTACCGGGCATGAAATAGGCCGCGGGCTCGGCGCCGGTGGTCTGCGTTGCTGCGATCAACTCGAACGAACGCAGCCGCGCATCATGATCGTAAACGTCCGAAACGACGATCAGCTCGTCGGCGCCGGTCTCGGCCACGAGGGCATCAATGCCGACGCGTACGGTCTCTGGAGAGCCTACGATGGACCGGGCTAGCATACGGTTCGCATGCGACTTCTCCGCCTGTGTCCAGTAAGTGTCCATATCGTCAATGGGCGGCTGGCTAAGCGCGAGCTCGCCACGAATAAGATTGGTAAAGGACATCTTCTGCGTGGTCGCCAGACGCAGCGCCTCGCGGTCTGTCTCAGCGCCGATGACGTTGACGCCGACTGCCGCATACGGCCGGTCGAGCCGCTGAGATGGCCTAAAGCGGCGTCGATAAATATCAAGGGCGGGCATCAATTGATCGGGCGCGAAGTGCGAGGCGAAGGCGTAGGGAAGTCCGAACTGGGCAGCGACTTGCGCGCCGTACGTGCTGGACCCGAGGATCCATACCTCAACATCGGTTCCCGCCGCCGGAACTGCCTGAACACGCTGACCCGGCCGTGCAGGAGCGAATAAACTCAGAACCTCCAGCACGTCCTGCGGAAAACTTTCCACGCTTCCCGGAGGTCGTCGCAGGGCTTGAACGGTCTCCTGATCGGTACCGGGCGCGCGGCCAAGGCCGAGATCGATGCGACCGGGGAAGAGCCGTGCCAGAGTACCGAATTGCTCCGCGATAATGATCGGGGCGTGGTTGGGCAGCATGATGCCGCCGGCGCCCACGCGGATATGCGCGGTGCCGGCCGCGATATGGGCAATGACGACCGAGGTCGCGGCGCTTGCGATGCCTGGCATGTTGTGGTGTTCAGCGACCCAGAAGCGGCGATACCCCCATTTTTCGGCATGAGCGGCCAGGTCGCGCGCATTGTCGAGCGCGCCGCGCGCATCGGTGTCCTCGGTGACGCGAACGAGATCTAAGATCGATAGGACCGCGGGCATGGCGCCTCAGTGATTTTTGACGATATCGGCCTGATTTGCGCACAAGAGCCGGTTGAGCAACGAGCCGGATCGATCACAACTCCATGCCGATAGCTTCCGCCGCGTCGTCAGGCAGCTACTGCTTGGGCTGTTGCGATTTCTCCTGCGCTTTGTCGGGGTATTTAAACTCCTTCGATTTCTCGAGAGCTTCGCGCGACCCGCCAAGCAGCTTGATCTTTAGCTTTGAACCGTCCTGTTCCACCGCCAGACTTTCCGAGGTGACTGCGATCAGCCGGCCGCCGATGCCAAGAAAGCCGCCGACCTGCAACACCATGAAAAGAACGCGCTTGTTGTCGGTGATAATGTCGTCAACTTTACCGATGTTCTCGTTCTTATCGTTGTAAACGTTCTGCCCCATCAACTCGCTGGCACGGAAGCCCTGACCGAGCACTCTTACGTCTACCTCGACGAGTTGAACGACCTGGGACAGTGCCGTTCTCGGAGTGACGAGCACGGTGCCTGCGGTGAGCATTGCTAAAGCGGGCAGCAGAATGGTCGGTCGAACCTCATCAAAAAACCGTTTCATGGCGGCTCCTCTCGAACAGTGACGAGTTCCGACACTTAGAGGCACTGGAGCGCAGCGCCCATGATTGTCGTCAATTTTCTGCTCGCCGGCATTTTATAGCGTCGCCGGGCGGGAGTGCACTAGGCACCGTCGCCAAGACCGAACAGCGCATTGCTTCGGCGAGTCGCTTCGTTTCCGGTGCTCGTGCGTACGCGACCCGCGCGGTGCGCACACTCATACGTCGGCTGTCTCGCCTCTCGTCGCGCGCAAAGCAGCCAGCAAGGTCTCTGCTTCGCTCGCTCGATAGCCCGCACAAATTGACGGCTGTCATGGCTTACAACTCGAACATCTGCTTCTGGTGGGGCAATTGCGGCGACGCGCGTGGCGCGCCTCGGTCCCAGAACCCCGACTGGAGAGAAGTATGGCTACCAGCGCATCGGCCGAACAGAATAACACGAGCAAGACAACAGAGCAGCCAAGCAGTTCCGCGACATCCGAGTCCACAGCCATGAGTGCTGTCCTCGCCGGGAACTGGTGGCTGGTGGCATTGCGCGGCGTGCTTGGGATTATCTTTGGAGTCCTCGCCCTTCTGTTTCCGGACATCACGCTCCTCGTGCTTGTCCTCGTCGTTGCAGCCTACATGCTGGCCGACGGTGTGCTGGCGATCATTTCCGCCGTCCGGGCGGCGCGTAAGGGCGAACGCTGGGGACTTCTTGTCCTTGAAGGCGTTTGCAACATCGCGACCGGTAGCCTTGCGTTCTTATGGCCCGGCATAACGATCTTTGTCTTCACCATCCTGATCGCTGCTTGGGCCATCGTTTCCGGCATCCTGATGTCCGCGGCGGCGTTTCGCCTAACGCAAGGGCACGGCCGCTGGTGGCTGCGTGCCGCGGGCGTGCTTTCGGTCATCTTCGGCTTCCTGTTGATCCTCGCGCCGCTTGCCGGAGCCATCGTGCTGGCCATTTGGCTCGGCGCCTATGCGGTTGTGTTTGGTGGTTTGCTTCTCGTCCTAGCTTTCCGGTTGCGCTCGCGGCAAAGGGATAGCGCAGAGGCCGCCCCGCCGTCAGCATTCGCGAAAGGAGCTTGATGCAGGCGTTCGATGAGCTGCGGAACGAGGAATAGTGGTGGCCGACTCAAATTCTCTCCAACGATATCGACCGCATCCGGGGCGCCAAGTCGGGCAAGGAGAAAGAGGTCGCGGACTTTCTGCGGTCGGCGGTTCCTTTGGTGAACGCGGAATACGGAACGATCTCATGGTATGCGTTCCAGGAAGGACCCTCATCTTTCGCGATTTTCGACACCTTCGACGACGAGGTTGGACGCGATGCGCACCTCAATGGAAAGGTCGCTGCCGCATTGATGGAGAAGGTCACGGCAGGCAACTTGTTCGATACGACTCCGAAAATTCATAAACTGGTTATCATCGCGGACAAAACGCCGAAGCAATAGTCTCGTGGCCTCTCCGGTAGCGCACGTCGCAACGGTTCATTGAATTGATGAATAAGCGCCTTGATAGTTCCACCGCTGTCGCACACGCGATCTCACTGATGTACGGCGAGGAGATTGGACGGTGACGCGTCGGCCGCGAGCCGGGCCCTGAACCGCGACAGGTACGGCGCGGTGCGGCTTGTGGAAGATTCAGCGACCTCGGCTGGCGTGCCGAACGCCACCACATGACCGCCCTCGTCACCTGCACCAGGCCCCATATCCATGACCCAGTCGCTGCCGGCGGCGACGCGCATGTCATGCTCCACCACGATGACGGTATTGCCGGATTCGACCAGCCCCTCGAGTTGTGCGATGAGCTTCTCGACGTCTGCCGGGTGAAGTCCCGTGGTGGGCTCGTCAAGGACGTAGAGCGTTTGGCCACGATGCGTCCGCTGCAGCTCGGTGGCAAGCTTGATCCTCTGGGCCTCGCCGCCGGAAAGCTCCGTCGCCGGCTGGCCCAGTCGCAGATAGCCCAGGCCAACCTGCCGCAGCACATCGAGAGACCGGCGCACCTGCGGCTCCTCGGCAAAGAACGCGAAGGCGGCATCGACCGTCAGTCCCAGTGCCTCGGCGATGTTCTTGTCGCGGTATTTTATTTCAAGAGTTTTGGCGTTGTATCGAGCGCCGTGACAGCTTGGGCACGGTGCATACACACTGGGCAGGAACAGCAATTCGACGCAAACAGAGCCTTCACCCTCGCACGTCTCGCAGCGGCCATTAGGTACATTGAAGGAAAAGCGTCCAGCGTCGTAGTGACGGGCGCGTGCCGACTTGGTGGCCGCGAAGATCTTGCGTACGTAATCGAACAGGCCTGTATACGTCGCAAGGTTGGACCGTGGTGTGCGTCCGATCGCCTTTTGGTCGACGACCACCAATCGCTTGACACCCTCCATTCCGCTCGCAATCCGGCCGCCGAGTGTAGTCACGACAGTCCGCTCGAGCTCGTCGCCTTCATCGTCGATCGAGGGGACAGGATGGCCGAGCTCTTTTGAAATCAATTCCACCAGGACTTGGCTCACCAAGCTCGACTTGCCCGAGCCGGAAACACCAGTCACGGTGGTGAATACTCCCAACGGAAAATCGACATCGAGTTTATCGAGGTTGTTGCGACTGACGCCACGCACCCGCAACCAGCCCTTGGGCGAGCGCGGCGTTCGATGTGACACAATGGAGTTGCCGAACAGGTAACGGCGGGTTTGCGATTGCTCTACCTGCTTGAACTCTTCCAGCGGACCGCTGTAGAGCACATGGCCACCGAGTTCGCCGGCACCTGGCCCGACGTCGACAATCCAATCCGCATGCCGGATCACATCGATCTCGTGTTCGACCACGAACAGCGAATTCCCAGAGGCTTTCAATCGGTCGAGCGCCGTCAACAGCGCCTCGGTGTCCACCGGATGAAGTCCGGCGGAAGGTTCGTCGAGTACATAGACGACGCCGAACAGGTTGGAACGCACTTGGGTTGCCAGTCGCAGGCGCTGCAGTTCGCCCGGGGAAAGTGTCGGGGTACTCCGCTCGAGCGAAAGATAGCCAAGCCCGAGGTCAAGCAGAACCGTGAGGCGGCCGCCGAGGTCCTCGGCTATCCGCTGCACCACCAAAGCCTTCTCTGGATGCTGCGCCTTAAGCTTGGTCAGGGCAGGAGCGGTGGGCTCCGCATAGGGACCCAAGAGGTCAGCGAGCCTGGTCAGCGGAATCCTGGAGATATCGGCGATATCGAATCCGGCAAACTTGACCGAAAGCGATTCGCGGCGGAGCCGCTTGCCATGACAGAGCGGGCATTCGCTACTTACCATGTAGCGCGATACCCGCTTCTTGATCGATGCGCTTTCAGTGGTGGCAAAGGTGTTGAGCACATATCGTCTGGCGCTGGAGAAATTGCCGCGATAACTGGGCTCCTCCTTACGGCTGATCGCCCTTCGCGCCTCGTCCGCGTCATACCCGATGTAAACAGGGACCACCGGCTGCTCATCGGTATACAGGATCCAGTCTCGGGCCTTTTTCGGCAATTCGCGCCACGGACGATCGACGTCGTAGCCGAGCGTAATCAGCATGTCGCGCAGGTTGCCGCCATGCCAGGCGGGCGGCCAGGCTGCAATCGCGCGCTCTCGAATACTTTTGGAATCATCCGGCACCATCGAGCGTTCGGTCACATCGTAGACACGACCGAGCCCATGGCATTGGGGACAGGCTCCCGCCGGCGTATTTGGCGAAAAAGCCTCGGCATCAAGATGCGCCTGGTGCCGTGAATAATCGCCGGCGCGCGAGTACAGCATTCGAAGCAGATTGGACAGCGTCGTTACGCTACCTACGGAAGAGCGCGTGGTGGGCGACCCGCGCTGCTGCTGCAAGGCCACGGCCGGAGGCAGGCCGTCGATTTCGTCAACCTCGGGAACGGCCATCTGATGAAACAAACGCCGCGCATAGGGCGAGACGGATTCGAGATACCGCCGCTGCGCCTCCGCGTAGAGCGTGCCGAACGCCAGCGATGATTTGCCTGAGCCGGACACGCCGGTGAACACCACGAGGGCATCGCGGGGAATGGCGAGATCGATATTCTTCAAATTGTGCACGCGTGCTCCACGCACGCGGACGTAGCCCCGCATGGCCTCTTCCGCGACTTTTGGAGAAAGAGGCTTGTTTGTTTCTTGCATTTCACCAGCCCTGGAAAAGCGCATGACAGCCGAGCGGCGTTCCGAAGACAATGATGGCCATCAAGTCCGGGCGACAATTGTCGCCGGCGGATGCGCCCTGCAGCGCCGATCAGTCAGGCATCACGAGCCGGCTTCCAGAGGAGGCTGGGCTCTCCGATGGGGACAACCGGACACCAACTTGGCCCCTTCCTCGTCACGCAAGCGAACGATCGTTCGCCGAGTGCCCTCACCCTTCTCGGCAGCTAGTTGCGACGGTAGTGCTCGATGTCGAGCCGAGCGATAAACACACGTTGTTCGATGGCGTTCCCACCTCACCCTACGTCGCCATGGCCGCACCAAAGATCAAGTTGCAGATTTATGAAGTGAGTCCAGCGATGGACATAATTGTATTGCCGATTTCGTAGCGTTCGAGCGGCGGACGAGATCGCTTCACCACGCTCGAATTTATCCGGGCGGCGCTCGCGAACCACAAGGGCCAGCCCCCGTACCAATCGCCCAGAAAGGGGACATGGCGATCCTGGCGTGTCTGCAAATCAATCGAAGCCGGCTAGGCGGGACATTCACGAACTTCCTGCAGCAGGTCGGTGCCTGTGTCGCGCGTAGGGCCATAAAGAACGGGCCGCCAGTCGCGCCAGCGGCCCAAGTCTAGGGAGGAAACGTCAAGTGGCAGAGTATAAGCACGTCGCGAGTTTGCTAACGTTGATGACGATCAATTTTGTTTCTGCGCTGGCTAAGACATTCAGCGCGGCTTGACCCGGCGCCGACTTCTAGTCGGCATTTAGGTCCATTAATTCCGGTGACCGCCGGCCACACGGAAATATGCCTCAACGCGAATGAGGAACTCGGATTCTGCGGCGCTTATAAATCTTGGCGGCTGGCGGGGCGGCCAAGCCGAATAAATGCGGGTACCGTTGGCGGATTTCCAGTTGCTGAAATTCTCCATCAAGGAACAGGCCATCGAGAAGATCAGGAGCCTCACCCTGCTCTCCGATATTCTGCACTGGGGCCCGCGCATCTCTGCGAGACTCGGCCATCCTGTGCAGAAGTCGTGTGGCCTATCGCTGCTGTCGTGCGACATGGGTATCCGCACGGGAGGGCAGTACCGTCTGGAGTTCCACCATCACTCCTCCGAGCAGCCTATGGCGTTCTTCGGCAGGTACATAGAAGTCACGGCACCGGCGCGGCCGGTCTGGACGAATGATGAAGGCGGTGGGGCGGTCACCACTGTCACCCTCGACGAAACGGATCCTCGCTCTGGACCAGTAGCATCGCCTCCAGTAAGGACTACTCCGGCAACTCTGCTTTGAGGCTAGGATCTAGCAGCGTCGATAGCACAATCTTCTCGCGGCCTTTGGCTCCAAGGGATGCATTCAATGTACACCCTCCTCTCAGCTACACCGTCGCCCTATGCGCGTAAGGTGCGCATTGCGCTCATCGAGAAGGGGATACCCTTCACTCTGAAAACCGAGGTGCCGTGGGACGCCACCACCGAAACTCCCAAGTGGAACCCCCTCGAGAAGCTACCCGTACTCATCACTCCGGCTGGAGAAGGAATCTACGAAAGCCATTTCATCCTGGAATGGCTGGAAGCCAAGCACCCGACGCCACCGATGCTTCCGGCTGATTTAGACGGGCGTCTTGCGGCTCGGCAGATCGAAGTTCTGGCAGATGGCGTCTGTGATGCCTTTGTCCTGCATTTCGGGGAGCGGCACAGGGAGCCGGAGCAACAAAGTGCGGAGTGGCTGGCACGTCAAAGGCGCAAGATTGACCGTGGCTTGCAAGATATTGCGCGAAGGATAGGAACGCGAGAATTCGCAGTTGGCGATTGCTTCGGACTGGCCGATATTGCAGCGGCGACTGTGACCGGGTACCTTTCCGTGCGATGGCCCGATCTCAAATGGAGAGATGCCCATCCGGACCTCGCTGCCTATTCCGACCGGATGGAGCGGCGTCCCTCATTCGCAGCCAGCAGACCTGTGCCGCAGAAGATCGCCGACAAGGTCGTATAATTTCGAAGAGCAGCTTCGACCAGTTGCCTGCGCCACGGTCGGCATCACGCGTGACCTTACGCTTTGACCGGATGTAATCACTCTGCTGGCGATGTCCGTTAGTCGAGGCGTTGCACCAATCCATACGCGCTGTTCTTTGGGCTGATCATACGCGGTCGATGCGGTCGGCTAATGGCATGGTCCGGCCGCGCTCAGTGCCTTATCGTTGGCGCTGAAGGGGGGAGCATCGAGCTCGGATTGGTGCCCAGGCCGGTATCTACCGGCGGCCGTACCAAGCTCGCTTGGCTCTCGAAGCGCTGCAACTGCTAGCTGCGACATCATTTCGTTCAGGGGTCCCACGTTATTCTGGTGAAGAAGCCAGTAGCCGCGCAGGCTGCACTTTGGCCATGGATCGAGCGCGCGGCCAAACGCATGGCGCATCGCAATCTGCTCGCGAAGGCCCTCACCAACAAACTTGCGCGCATCGAGTGGGCGGTTCTGGCTGGCGGACATTCATATCGGCCGATGGCTAACCCTGCACAGGCGTAACGAGATGCTCGGGTCCAACACAGGGATGGCCGCCAACCCGCTCCGCCACCACCGCGCACGGCCCCTTGTGAGCGAGCGACGGTGGCTCCGCAGGGACGGCTTCTCTTAGCCTTTCAACAAGTCGAAGTAGCTGAGCAACAAAGCCAGGAGATCACTGCTTCCCGCCGAGGTCTGCAAGACGATCATCAAGATGGACGAACGGTTTGCCCGTCGCACTCTTTAGGCTTTGCAGAGATTTGGCTCTCAGAAGTCTGTCCGCTTATGAGCCCTGGATGCGCGCGGATCCCATTATGGCCCAGGGATCAGTGCTCCACTGACGTGGTCTGATACATTGATGCAGCTCACCACGTTCGCCCACTTCGAGATCAGGCTTGCGACGCGCGGCCGGACCGACGTGTGCCAAAGGCTGATCGAGGTGTACGTGTCGAGACCGCCGAAGGGGCATCTGTAGCACTTGGTCGAGCATGGCATCGAGGACGAGGAAGTCATCGCAGCTGCCTATTTGTACGACGATAGACGGCGGATTTTCGGCTCTCCGCCTTTGTCCGGATGCACTGGCCACCTCAGGTTCCCCGCCCGCTCGTTCCGTGTGGTTACGGAGGGCCGCGATGTACGCTACGTTGGCAGTAATCCGATGCTGCCAATCTTGCGGAGTAGCGCATGTCTCTCGATCCGGAGCTACGCGCCAGGATCCTCTCTTCGGTGGAAGATGGATTTCCGGCACAAATATCCTTCACCCAGGAGCTCATCCGCTTTCCTTCGCTGCGTGGTGCCGAGCATGCTTGCCAGGACTTTGTTTTTCGTGCCCTGCGCGGGCGGGGATACGCCGTGGATCGGTTTACAATGGATCGTGACGCCATAGCGGCGCATCCGGGCGGAGGACACTGGACAAGTGAGCACTCAGACGCGCCAGTGATTGTCGGGGTTCATCACCCGCGCGACGAGAAAGGTTGTTCGCTCATTCTGCAAGGACACGTCGACGTGGTGCCAACTGGGCCCGAAGACATGTGGACCCACAAACCTTTCGATCCCGCAATCGATGGCGACTGGTTGTATGGCCGCGGGGGAGCGGACATGAAGGCAGGCCACGCTGCGAACCTGTTTTGTCTCGATGCCCTGCGCCGTATTGGCCTCCAGCCGGCCGCCACTGTCTACATCCAATCGGTCGTGGAAGAGGAATCCACCGGCAATGGCGCATTGATGACGCATCTGCGTGGATACAGGGCAAATGCCGTCCTCATACCTGAGCCGGAAGAAGAGATGTTGGTCCGCGCCAATGTTGGCGTTCTTTGGTTCCAAATCGAGGTGCGCGGCCTACCCGTTCATGTGCGCGAAATGGGCAACGGAGCTAATGCCATCGACGCTGCTTACCGCGTGGTCTCCGAGCTTCGGAAACTGGAGGCTGAATGGAATGCGGATAAAGCCCATCGAGAACATTTCGCTGAGGTTGATCATCCGATCAATCTCAATGTCGGCAAGATCGAAGGGGGCGACTGGGCGTCATCGGTGCCAGGATGGTGCCGCATCGATTGCCGTATTGGGCTTTACCCCGGGGTCCACGCTGCGCAAGCGGCCGCAATGATCAGCGATCGGGTCGCAAAGTTCGCTCGGAGCGACCCATTTCTCAGCAACAACCCGCCGCGCGTGACCTTCAACGGCTTCCATGCCGAAGGGTACGTTCAGGAGCCCGGCACACTGGCTGAGGCAGTACTCGCCAATGCCCACGAAGCTGCAACTGGAACAGTCCTCAAGAGCTTCATCACACCGGGTTATCTCGATACGCGCGTTTACGCGCTGTACGATAACATTCCGTCACTTTGCTACGGCCCCATCTCGCAGAACATTCACGGCGTCGATGAACGAGTAAGCCTGTCTTCTCTGAAGAGAGTCACCGGCACCATGGCACTGTTCGTTGCGGAATGGTGCGGCGTCGAGAGAGTGTAGAGAGTACGGACATTTCACGCCCGGACTATGGTCAGGCTTCCCAAAACAGGGTGTTGAGAGTGGGGCTATTTAAGAGGCTCGTGGCGAACCTCATGCCGATGGCCGAACATGTTCAGTGCTGATTGACAGCAAAGCGGTAATGACCCGCGCAATGTCCTTCGGGTTCTCCGGAGGCGCTCCGACCATCCGCTGGGTTGGTCCGACATCCGACGGTTCAACCCTCGGGCTGCAAGCCGATACTCAGCGGACAGGGAACAATCTGATGTCCACATTCGTTTTGGCAGGTGGCGCAGCAAGCTTTCTCAGAAGGCGCGATGTCTATCGAGCCGCTTCGATCGCAGAATGTTGGAATAGAACCGCAGTTACGGCTGGAGCGCATTCGCGCGCCGTTCCTGAGTGCTATCGCGGTGGGCATCGTCGGCTTGTTCGCGCTGTGGCTCTTGGATCTTGGGATCGTCTCGAGGCACATGGCGATCCACATCGCAATGATGAATGTCGTGGCGCCCCTGCTCGCAGTTGGTTTGGGCGGCACGGGATGGATCGGCCATAAGCGAGCGTCGAGCGCTGCAATCTGGTCTACGACCGTTTTGCAAATGGGATTGCTTTGGGCGTGGCATAGTCCGCTCGTTCAGCAAGCGATGCACGCCTCCTCAGTGCTGGCGCTCGTGCTCCATACGGGCCTGCTGCTCGTCGCCCTAGCGTTCTGGAGCGCGCTCATCTCGGCCTACAACCGACCTTGGCAAGGCATAATTGCGCTCTTGATGAGCGGAAAGTTCGCGTGCCTGCTCGGCGCGCTACTGGTGTTCTCGCCTCATCTCATCATTCATTCGCCAACGGCTGAGGACGGTAAGCTGCCTGAAACGAGCGCGTTGATCGGCGACCAGCATCTGGCGGGTCTGCTGATGCTGGCGGCGTGCCCCATCAGCTATATCCTCGCCGCCATCTACTTGACCGCGCAAGAAATCAACAACCTGCCGAGGCTTATTTCGCGAGGCCAAGTTTATCGACCGTACGTCGGTAAGTAGCGATGCGGTCTGCATCGAAGAAGTATCGTTCCATGATCCGATGGTTTGAACCGTACCGACTTCTTCGGAGGCTGGTTGGCTTGAGTCAGGCTGCGAGTGCTGCAGGTTCCTCCATAGCTGCATAGTAGGCGGCTTCCGCC
>LNFM01003455.1_pt1 | contig 31057 bp, 22 predicted proteins | sample 596031 | NCBI WGS metagenome assembly LNFM01 (sample SAMN04254537, study PRJNA301005) | activated carbon metagenome | isolation source: dual media filters at the Ann Arbor, Michigan drinking water treatment plant | place: USA: Ann Arbor
CCTCCCGTCCATCTCGCAGTAGAGCGCCACCGGATCCAGCCCGAGCGCGCGCATGCACGCGAGCACCAGCGGTCCGCCCGCGCCGTTGCCTCCGTCGACGACGACCTTCAGACCCTTGTTCGCGAAGCGCACGTTGCCCTTCATGAACGAGACGTACGCGTCGGACACCGTCGTCTCTTCGAGCGATCCGCCTGCGGCGCTCTTCCAATCGCCCGCTGCCGCGCGGCGACCCAGCGATCGAAGCTCGTCGCCGAAGAAGCTCCCCTTGCCCATGAGGATCTTCAGCCCGTTGTCCTCCGGCGGGTTGTGCGAGCCAGTGATCATCACGCCGCCGTCCGCCTCGAGGTGGTGCACCGCGAAGTAGAGCAGCGGCGTCGGTCCCACTTCGATCTTCACGACGTGCCTGCCCGCGTCGAGCAAGCCCTTCACGACCGCCTCGCGGATGCGCCGCGAAGACAGCCGACAGTCGCGGCCGACGAGGATCTTTCGCTTGCCCCGCTCGGCGTAGATCGTCCCCAGCATGCGTCCGATCGCGAACGCGACCTCGTCCGTGAGGTCCGTGTCAGCGACGCCGCGAATGTCGTACTCGCGAAAAATGTGCGGATTCATCGTGATGGTGTTGTTTCTATCACGGCTCGCCGCGCGTGCGATCATCGCTCTCTCTGGAGTCACGATGTTCGTCGACCGGTACTTCGACCCCACGGTCCCGATGGGACCTCTGTTTCTGCTGGCGTGCTGGCTCGAGCACCGCGCGCTGAAGAAGCAGAAGCGCGAGGGTCGGGCGGTCCTCGGCTACGAGCGCAGAGACACCATCGCGTCGCTCGCGATGGGCGCGGTCAGCATCCTGACCGTCGGCCTCATCGTGCACGGTCAGTTTCTCCTCGCGCGCGCGCTGTGGAACGCACGACTCACGGACCTCGGCGAAGGCGTCCTCGGCTGGGTTGTGGCCATGCTCGCCTGGGACTTCATCTATTACTGGGTGCACCGCGTCGAGCACGAGCGCAGGCTCTTCTGGGCGGCGCACGTCAATCACCACTCGTCCGAGCGCTACAACCTCTCGACCGCGCTCAGGCAGCCCTGGACGCCCTTTCTCACGCTGGTCATGGTGCCTCCCATCGCCCTGCTCGGCGTGCGCCCCGGGCTCATCGTGACGGCGGGAGGATTCAATCTCATCTATCAGTTCTGGATCCACACCGAGGTCGTCGACCGCATGCCCCGCTGGTTCGAGTGGGTCTTCAACACCCCGTCGCATCACCGCGTGCATCACGGGTCCAACGGCCGCTATCTCGACTGTAATTACGGCGGAATTTTGATTCTATGGGACCGATTGTTTCGCACGTTCGTCCCCGAAGAAGAGCCCGTCGTGTACGGCCTCGTGAAGAACATCCAGTCGTACAACCTCTTCGTCATCGCGTTTCACGAGTATCGGGCGATCGCGAGGGACCTCCGCGCCGCACGGACATGGAGCGAGCGCTGGCACCGGCTCTTTTCTGGTCCTGACTGGGTCCCGCCAAATCTTTCGTCGCCCGAGCGCGTCTGACGCCCTCACTGTGCGTCTACACCCGACCGTCGCTCTCCCGTTTGCCGCCGTCGCGCTGGCGTTCTGCCAACTCCCGGCGACCCCGAGGCCCGCTCACCTCACGATGGCCGTCTCCGACGCGTCGTCGCTGATCGCCGTCGCGGACGGCGGCGTCGACGACGCCTCGCGGGCGCTCGCGCTGGGCGCTGACGGCGGGGCCGACGTCGTCTCGCCCTCTCGCGTGAGGCTCGTCGCGTTCGGCACCGAAGCAGAGTTTCGCGCGCTCGGAACGCAGATCGAAGAGGCCGCCCGAGAGCGCCAGCGCGCCCGCGAAGAAATGTACCGACGACGGCGCGAAGAGGCCGAGCAGCGACGGCGCGACGCGCAGCTCGGCGCGCAATCCATGGGAGACGGCGGCGCGAGACCGCGGCGCTCGATCAATTTCTCTGGCGCCGAGTCCGCGAGCGCGCCTGTCGCGTCCCCTGCGCCCGCCGCACGCGCCGCCGCTGCGCCAGGCACGGCCGCGACCAACGCGCAGCAGTCGATCACCAACAATCAAGAGCAAGGCATCGACGAGGGAGACATCATCAAGGTCCGCGGAGACGACCTGATCATCCTCCGTCGCGGGCGACTCTTCTCTGTGCGCATCGAGCAGAGCCGCTTCGTCGCGCGAAGCGTGATCAGCGCCGCGCCGCCCGGCGTTGGCCCCGCGTCCTGGTACGACGAGATGCTCGTCGAGGGAAACACCGTCCTCGTCCTCGGCTACGGCTACGAGCGCCGCGCGACCGAGGTCAATCGCTTCAACCTCAGCGCAGAAGGGACGCTCACCTACCGCGACACCATCCTGTTGCGCTCGGGCGACTACTACTCGTCGCGCAACTACGCGACGCGAATCGTAGGCAGAAAGCTGGTGATGTACGCCCCCGTCCCGCTGCTCGGCCACGAGATGCGCGAGGGGCGCTACGTGCAGGTCCCGCAGATGCCAGGGTGGCGAACGCTCGACGGCGAGTGGCAAAACGGCGCGGATTGGTCGCAGATCTATCGGCCCGTTCGCCGCATGGGCTACTCCCCCATCCTGCACACGGTGCACACCTGCGATCTGTCCGGCCCGCAGATGCGATGCGCGTCCAAAGGGGTCGTCGGCTCGCACGCCAGGACCTTCTACGTGTCCCGTCGCGGGGTGTATCTCTGGGTCAACGCGTCTCCCAGCGACCCTGATCCCTTCGCGCGAACGGACGAAGACATGTACCGCCAGCTCGACCCGAGCAACACCGGCGCGGTGGTGTACAGCTTTCCCTTCGATGGTCCTGTGGGCGCGGTCATGACCACCGGCGGCCCGATCGATCAGTTCTCCTTTCGAGAGAGAGACGGGCTGCTCGAGGTGCTCGTCACCGCCAACGGATCGGGTGACGGGATGTGGGGCGCCGAGGTCACCAACGGAGACATCGGGCTGTATCGATTTCCTGTGTCACTATTCAATGCGGACGTCCCGCCCGTCCCGACGCAAAACCTCCGGCACCTCCCGAGGACCGAGCAGAGCCACATGCTCCAGAACCGCTTCGTCGGCGACTACGTCCTGTACGGCGCGGGGTCGAGTTGGTGGCGAGCCAACAGCGTCGAGCGCAGGGTGCTCGCGCACAACATCGCCTCGGATCGAACGCAGTCGATCCCGCTCGAGCACGGCGTCGATCGCATCGAACCCATGGACCGCGACGCGGTGATCGTCGGCGGTGACGGCAGCAACAACCTGCACTTCTCCGCGCTCGCGCTCGACGCCACGGCGCGAACCGCGGGGCACTTCTCCCGCGCCAACGCGTCGCAAGGAGAGACGCGCTCGCACGGCTTCTTCTACCTTCCGACCGGCGATCGCCAGGGAATGCTCGGCCTCCCCGTGCGCTCGGGCGAAGAGCGCGGCTATCGGCAGCTCTGGTCGGGCTCGGCGTCGGTGCTGTTCTTGTCCGTCAACGCGCTGAACTTCAATCAGCTCGGCGAGCTCGCGGCGCGCGCGCCCAGGCAGGGCTTCAACGATCGCTGCGTCGCGTCGTGCATGGATTGGTACGGCAACGCGCGGCCCATCTTCTACCGCGGGCGTATCTTCGCGCTCATGGGCTACGAGCTCGTCGAGGGCACCCTCAACAACAACGCGCTGCGAGAGCGCTCGCGCATCGACTACTTCACCGCGCTCGCGTCGCAGCTGTCGCTGCCGCCCGCGCGAGAGCCGCGCGAACCATGACGGGTCGTCTCCCGCGGTGAAGAGGACTGTCGTCACCGGAGCGAGCGGCAACGTCGGAAGCCAGGTCGTGTGCGCGCTGTTGAAGACCGATGTGCAGATCGTCGCAGCGGACCGCCAGCCCGAGCGCGCTCGCTCGCTATTCGGCGACGGCGTGAAGTCTGTCGCGATGGATTTTCTCCCGCGAGAAGCTTGGCCAGCCGCGCTCGAAGGCGTCACGCAGCTGTTCTCGCTGCGCCCCCCGGCGATCGCAGACGTCGAGAACAACCTGAACCCCTTCGTCGACGCAGCGCGAGCGAGGGGCGTCGACCACGTCGTCGTTCTCTCTGTCGCTGGGGCAGAGCGAAACAAACTCGTCCCGCACCGAAAGGTCGAAGATCTCCTGCGATCACGAGGGGATCACCGCACCGATCTACGTCCTGGGTTCTTCGCGCAGATCCTCGACTCCGCGCACCGCGACGACGTTGTTTTGGACGACGGAATCTACGTTTCCGCAGGAAACAGAGCCGTCAACTGGATCGACGTGCGCGACGGGGGACCCACGATCACAGCGCTTGCGCGCCATACGGCGGCGCTGCCAGCGAATGCACAGCCGCATGGGACTGCGTCGCTTCGATCAAAACAACACGCCGACGATCGCGTCGAGCGCGAAGAAGAGCGATCGAAAAGCGAGGACCTCGTCGCCAGCTCGAACTGCGTACGACATGTACTGACCGCCTGCGCCGAGCCTGAGGTTCAGCCGATTCCAGAACACAAACGAGTAGCCGAGAAACAATCCGCTCGACCAGCCGAGCCCTGCGCCGGTCACTCCGCGAGCCTGCGCGGTGACCCACTCGGCGCGGACGAACGGCGCGAGATAGAGCCCAGCCGGCGCGTCACCCAGCAAGAACAAAGACGGCCGAAGCTGCCCGCCGACGCCGAGAAAGCTCGCGAACCCGAACGCTGGACCGAACCACGTGCTGAACAGGTGAGTCTCCACCTGCACCGCGATGCGCGGCGTGAGCACCCGCTCGTACGCGAGCCCGACCACCGCCAGCCCGAGGTCCGCCTGCACGCTGTTGCGCCGCGCAGCCTGCGTCGCCAAGGCCGTCGGGCGCGGCTGCGCCTCGACACGGCCCGCGATCGACAGCACGCACGCAACGACAAGCAAACCGACGCGCTCAGCGCTCGAAGCACACCTGCGACGCACCTGAGGGATCGTACGCGCTCGATGCGCGGCATGACAATCGAAGCGCGACTCGAGCGTGCGCCGACCGCCTCCGCGCGCGATCAGCAACCACGCTCTGTAAATCTGCTACGAATACTCCTCGGTGCGCGCCAAAACGCTACTTCGTGCCTCGCGCTGGATGACTCCGGCGCTGTGCCTCGTCGCCGCTTGTTCGACGCCGTCGACAGCGAGCCCAGACGCCGACGCTGCGACCTCCGACGCTGCGAGCGACGCGCTCGCGGACGGGTCGGGCTTCGTGCGCCCTCCCAGAGACGACGCGGGCCTCGGTCCGGTCGCGGCGCAAGAAGAGCCAGAGCCGCTGGCAGTCCCGCAGTGGATGTTCACCGCGCGCGGAGCGAGCGAAACCGACGGCGTTTTTCCAGTGATCGAGCAGGGGATGTTCGTCGTTCCCGACGAGGCGGGAGAGCGCTACGGAACGTCGTGGGACCCCATCGAGTCCGAGATGGACGGGACGCTCGTCGCGCTTCCGCGCGGCGTGGGATACGTCGCGGCCAACGTGATGGTCCCCTCCGGACGCAGGGTCTTCGCGCGGCTCGACACCGTCGCGTCGGTGTTCACCAACGGCGCGCAACAACCCGGCGACGTGTACGCCTCGGGGCGAATGCGCCTGCCGCTCGTGACTCGAGAGGGCGCGCAAAACCAGGTCGTCGCGAGGCTCATCGGCGGCCGAGGGACGCCCCGCGTGCAGCTCTTTCAAACGCGCGATGAAATCGTGTTCAACGCCGAGGACCTCACCGCGCCGGACCTGCTCGTCGGCGACATGTCCGAGCAGTGGGTAGGCGTCGCCGTGCTCAACCTCACGGAGGTCCCCGCGCTCGATGTGACCGCGCGCGTCGAAGAGAGCGACGACTTCGCAGCGACGGCCGTGGAGTACCCGTCTCTCGCTGGCGGAGCAGCGACCAAGCTAGCGTTTCGATTGCAGCCCAAGCGCCCGTGGGCGATGGCTGGACGACGCGTGACCGTGGCGCTGCGCGTCGAGTCGCGCTCGTTGGACTGGACGTATCGCAAAGAGATCACCGTCGAAACCGTGGCCGCCGACGCGACCTATCGCAGGACCTTTCGCTCGGCCGTCGACAACTCCGCGCAGTACTACGGCGTGGTGTCGCCATCGAGCTTCGACCCGATGAGGCAGTACGCGCTCGTGCTGGCGCTGCACGGAGCGTCCGTCGAGGGCATCGGTCACGCGCGCGCATACTCGCGCCGCGACTGGAACTACGTGATCGCCCCCACCAACCGCAGGCCCTACGGGTTCGACTGGGAGCTGTGGGGGCGCCTCGACGCGATCGAGTCGCTCGACCACGCGACGCGCACGTTTCGCATCGACCCCACGCGGGTGTACCTCACCGGACACTCGATGGGCGGGCACGGAACGTGGAACATCGGCGTGCATTTTCCCGGGAGATTCGCGACGATCGGGCCGAGCGCCGGGTGGAGCTCGTTCTATACGTACACCGGCGCGCGAAGGCCGACAGGAGCGTTCGCGCGCGCCGCGGCGGCGAGCGACACCAACGTGTACTTGTCGAACCTCGCGCGGCGAGGCGCGTACGTGATCCACGGGACCGCGGACGACAACGTCCCCATTCGTGAACCGCGCGCGCTCGTGCCCGCGCTGCGGATGCACACGATGGACGTCGAGTTTCACGAGCAGCTCGGCGCGGGTCACTGGTGGGACGGGATGGCCGCGCCCGGCGCAGACTGCGTGGACTGGGTCCCGCTGTTCGAGTTCATGGAGCGTCGTCGACTCGACCCGACCGAGCTCGACTTCTCGTTCACCACGCCGTCGCCCTTCGTAAACCCAACGCATTCGTACGTGACGATCTTGTCCCAGAGCGACGCGAACATGGACGTGACGGTTCGCTCCGAGCGCATGGGAGACACCATCACCCTCACGAGCACCAACGTGCGCTCGATGGAGATCGACGGCCGCGCGCTCAGGGCCAAAGGAATCATGCGCGTGTCGGTCGACGGTCGCGCGATGGAGGTGCCCGACGGGACGCTCGCCGTCGGCCCCACGACAGGAAAGCGCCCTGGCGTTCACGGCCCGCTCGACGAGGTCTTCTACCGTCCGTTCTGCTTTGCATACCCCGACGACGGTCCTGCCGCGTACCGCCGATACGCAGCGTTTTTGCTGTCGAACTGGGCGCTCATCGGCAACGGCTACGGCTGCGCGGTCCCGCTCTCTCGCGTCACACCAGCGCTCCGCCAGCAATGGAACATCGTGTACCTCGGCGCCCCGCCGTCCGCCGTTCGAGCGATGGGCGGCACGCTGCCACTCTCGTGGGATCGCGCGTCGATCACCGCGGGGACGACTCGCTACGACACCTCGGCGCTGGCCTTTGTCTTCGCCGAAGAGGGCGGCCGTCTCGGCGCGGTGATCACCGCCACCGACGGGGCCGAGTACCTCTTGTTTCGACTGATGCCGTTCACCTCGAGCTTCGTCGCCCCGGACTACCTCGTGTTCGGCCCGATGGGCGCGCGCGCGGCGGGGTTCTTCTCGCCCGAATGGCGCTACGTCCCGCCCGCGATGTGATCGCTTCGCGCGACAGAGAGCACAGCGACGCGACGCACGACGAAGCGAGAGAGAACGACGAGCGGAGTTCGCGCGCTCACCAAACACCGCGCGACGACCTCGGCCGGCGGCTGTCGTGCAGGCATTCCAGCGACCGAGATCGCGCGCTCGGACAGCTTGATCTCGAGCAGAGAGAGCAGAAACGAGAGCGTCGATTCAGCGCCCTGGTTCTCGTTGATGCGTGCCTCGTGCAGCCCGTCTCGACAGCCCCCGGTCGAGGGATCGTACAGAGGTAGACGCAAGTGGTTCTGACCCACGAACCAACGAAACACGCGGCGCGCCTGTCGTGACCACGACGGGTTGTTCGTGATTCGACGCGCGTCGAGACAGGCGGAGATCATCGCGCACGCCTCGACCGGCTGCTGATCGAACAGGGCCTTCGGTTCGCCGCGCGTCGCTCTTGGCGGCTCGCAGGTACGTCCGCGCGACCACAGGCCACGTCGTCGTTTGGGCGAACGCGCGAGCGTTGTTGCCGATCGCGCTTCGGTGCCGAGCGTCTTCGAGGAGCGCAGAGACCTCGCGACAGATCGCCGCGCTGTCACGAAACGGGACGAGCGCTCCGCGACCGTCGGCGCGCATCTCGCGCGCATACCGAAACGGCGTCGAGACCGCAGCCACTCCTGCACCGATGGCGTACGCGAGCGCGCCCGACGTGCTCTGCGCTTCGTCGAGGTAGGGCGTCAAGAACACGTCCGCGACGGACAAGAACTGCATGAGCTCGTCGCGGGTCACGAAGCGATCGTGGAACATCACCGCTGACGCGACGCCCTGCCGCTGAGCTCGGTCCTCGAGCAAGAGGCGATATCGCTCACCGTCGATCGCCTTCACCTTCGGATGGGTGGCTCCGACGATGACGAACACCGCGTCGGGAAACCGCTCGAGGATCCCGCGCGGCTCGCGTTACGGCGTGCTGGACTCTACGGTCCGCAGAGCACACAGCCAGAGGTCGAACCTCTGACTTCGTGGCTTCACGGCGTCTTCGCGTCGGGCGTGGCTACGGACTCCGAGCGCTTGTGCCCTGCCTTGTTGGCGAGCTGCCTGGCGCCATGCGCGAGCCTCTGCGCCGCCTCGCTCGTCGCGTGCGCGGCCTCCGTGGCCTTCTCCTTCGCGGCGTCGCTGAGCTTCTCGGCGCGCTCTTCGACGCGGTGCTCCGCGGCGATCGCGCGCTTGCCGAGCGGCTCGGCGCCGTCGACGACCTTGGAGGCGAGCTCTTCGGACTTCGCGACCGCTTGCCTCACCAACTCTTTGGCTTTGGCTGCAGCAGAGTCGATCTTCCCTTGGACTTCCTTGGTGTTCATGGAGCGAGTCCTTTCAGCGTTCGTCTGCGCAAACCCGCGACGCGAGCTCGGATGACGACTCGTCAGAGTTCGTTGTCCTCGCAGACAGTCAGCGCACAACGCACGAAGCGGGCCGTGCACGCGGGCTCGTTGGGATTCGTGCGCGCGACGCGCTTCGAAGCTATCCGCGGAGGTTCGAGCCGTTTCGCCGCAGCGCCGCCGAGCGCCCGAGCGCGCAAAAGTGCCACACTGTAGCGTTCGTGCATCCGCGAGCTGCGACCGAAGCAACTGAGATCATCGCGCCGCTCGAGCGACGAGCGGTTCTTCGTGTCGCGCGGGATCGCGCCGCTGTCGCTCGTCGGACAATCGACGCAATCGACTGCGCAGACGTCGCGCTGCGCAGCCCGACGCGCATACTGAGTCGATGGTCACCGCGGCGCAGGACACTCCCACCGCGCTGCGGCGGCCCGAGCTCTCCCACCACTGGCTGCGCACCGCGCTGATCATCGCGGGGCTCTCAACAGTCACGATCGCGGGCGCTACGTGGTGGGGCGTTCGACGCGCGCTCGGTCCCTTCGTGACGACCGTGCGTGCGAGGCGCGTCGAGCTCGTGCAGACCATCGTCGCGAGCGGTCGCGTCGCGAGCGCCGGCGAGATATCTCTGGGAACCTCGCTCGGCGGTGTCGTTCGAGCGGTGCACGCGCGAGAGGGCGATCGCGTCACCGTCGGGCAGCTCCTCGTCGAGCTCGACGACGTAGAGCTGTCCGCGCAGGTCGCGCAAGCGCGCGCAGGGGTTCTGGTGGCCGCCGCGCGCGTCGCGCAGCTTCGCGTCGTCACGGCGCGCGTCGCGCGTGCCAACGCAGCGCAGGCCGAGAGCAACCTCCGCGCGGCTCGATCGACGTGGGTCCGTCAGACCGCGCTCGCGACCTCGGGGGCGATCAGCGAGGCAGAGCTCGAAGCTGCGCAGCGCGCGGTCGACGTGGCGCGCAGTCAACTCGACGCCGCGCAGATCAGCGCCGCTGGGTCGGTCTCGGGCGGCGGAGACGCTCGCGTCGTGGTCGCCGGTCGCGTCCAGGCAGAGTCTGCGCTGCGCCTCGCGGAGGCGCGCCTCGCGCAGGCGCGCGTGCGTTCACCGGTCGCAGGCGTCATCAGCCGGCGCGACGTCGAAGCGGGAGAAGTGGTCGCCCCTGGACGAGCGTTGCTCGGGCTGTTGCGCGACGGTCCAACGGAGCTCTGGCTCTCGCCCGACGAGCGTTCGCTCGCGGAGCTTCGCGTCGGACAACGAGCGGTGGCGAGCGCCGAGGCCTTCGCGACGCAGCTCTTCTACGGAACGGTCCGCTACATCGCCCCCACGATCGACCCCCTTCGTGGGGTCGTCGAGGTGAGGGTGTTGGTTCGCGATCCACCAGCATTTTTACGGCCATCCATGACGGTGTCGGTCGAGGTCGAGGTCGCGCGCAAGCCGCGGGCGCTCTCGATCGACGCCAACGCCGTTCGCGACGCGGCGACGAGCGCTCCTTGGGTGCTCGTGCTCGACCCGAGCGGTCGCGCGGTGCGCCGCGCGGTGCGCCTCGGAGTGCGCGGCGGCCGGAGCGTCGAGATCACCAGCGGGATCGATGAAGGCGCGGCGGTGATCGCGGTGAGCGCGGCGGTCGTCGAAGGACAGCGGGCGCGAGCGGCGCCAGAGCCGCGGGCTGACAGCGAGCCGCAGGACAAGTCTGCGAGCCATGCTGCGCGGCGCGGACGCAAGGCGCCTCGGGCGCGGCGCGCGGAGGACCCATGCCGATCTCGTGGTTTCTAGCGCTGCGGTTTCTGCGAGAGGGCCGGGCGCAGTCGGCGCTCATCGTTCTCGGCGCGGCGGTCGGCGTCGCGGTGATGATCTTTTTGTCAGCGCTGATCGGAGGTCTGCAGACGAGCCTCGTCGCACAGACGCTGGGAACCCAAGCACACATCGTCGTTCGACCTGCAGACGACGTGGCTCGGCCCATGATCGCGGCGACCGGCGCCACCGAGGTGTCCGCGCGCATCGAGCGGACGGCGCAGCGCGCGCGGTCGATCGATCGTTGGCAACAGGTGCTCGATCGCTTGTCGCGCACGCCTGGCGTCACGGCGGTCTCGCCCATCGTCTCGGGCCCAGCGATCGCTTCGCGCGCCAACGCGACGCGCGCGGTGCTCTTGATCGGCGCAGAGGCCGCGCGATTCGCTGCGATCTACCCGATTCGTCAGCGGATGGCGTCGGGCGTCTACGACCCCTCGCGCACAGGGTGCGTGATCGGGCGCGAGCTCGCGGCGGACCTCGGCGTGTCCGTGGGCGACAAGCTGCGGCTGTCGGCGGCGGGCGACGCGTCGGCGATGTACACCGTCGAGGGCGTGTTCGACCTGGGAAATCGCGAGGTCAACCGACGTTGGCTGCTGGTCGCGACGCGCAGCGCGCAAACGACGCTCGACCTCAACGGCGGAGTGACCAGCATCGAGCTGCGGGTCGCATCGGTCTTCGAGGCCGAGTCGATCGCGGCCGCCTTGCGCTCGAGCACAGGACTCGTCGCGGACAGTTGGATGGTGAGCAACGCGCAGCTGTTGGTGGCGCTGCGCTCGCAGAGCAGCTCGAGCGAGCTGATTCAAGCGTTCGTGATCCTCGCGGTGGCCATGGGCATCGCGAGCGTGCTGGTCGTATCGGTCGCGCAGAAGCGGCGCGAGATCGGGATCTTGCGCGCGATGGGCACCCGACGAAGCGCGATTGTGTCAGTGTTTTTGCTGCAAGGAGCGATCGTAGGCGTCGTCGGGTCGCTGCTGGGCGCGGCGATCGGCGCGGGGCTCGGGGCGGCGTTCGCGGGCCTCGCGCGCAACGCCGACGGAACGCCGACGTTTCCCTTCGCGATCAGCTGGGCGTTGATCGGACGATCGTCGTTGATCGCGCTCGCGACGGGGGTGCTCGCCGCGGCGTTGCCGGCGAGGAGCGCGGCGCAGCTCGACCCCGCGGAGGCGATTCGCAATGGCTGAGCCCGTGGTGTCGCTGACGAACGCGAGCAAATCCTATGGCACGACGATCGTCACGGACGTCTTGCGCTCGGTGAACCTTCGCCTGGAGGCGGGCGAGTTCGCCGCGCTCATCGGTCCGTCGGGCTCGGGCAAGAGCACGCTGCTCAACATCCTCGGGCTGCTCGATCGGCCCACCTCTGGCAGCGTCTGTATCAACGGCGTCGAGACAACGACGCTCGACGACGCTTCGCTCACGTCGTTGCGGGGCACGACGCTGGGCTTCGTCTTTCAGTTTCATCACTTGCTGTCGGGACTCACGGCGGCAGAGAACGTGATGATGCCGATGCTCGCCGCGAAGGGTCGCCGCACCCGCGCGATGGAGCAGCGCGCGCGCTCTTTGCTCGACCGCGTGGGGCTGAGCTCGCTCTGGCGCTCGTTGCCCTCACAAATGTCTGGCGGACAGCAGCAGCGCGTCGCGATCGCGCGGGCGCTCGCGATGGACCCTCCGCTGGTGTTGGCCGACGAGCCCACAGGAAACCTCGACACGAAGACAGCCGACGGCGTGTTCGCGCTCTTGCGCGAGTTCAACGTCGAGCGACACGTGGCGTTCTTGATGGTGACTCACGACCCCAGGCTCGCCGCGCGCTGCGATCGCACGATCGAGCTGGTCGATGGTCGAATCGTCTCGGATCGATAGCGGCCGGTCGCGCCTCGACGCCTCAGCGCTTCGGGGTCCCTCTCGCTCCGTGGCGCTTGTGCTCGATGGTGTGCGTCTCGTTTCGCACTGCTGCGACCTCGTGTAAGCCGTTCTCCGAGGCCTCTTTCACGCCGTTGCCGCGCTTCACCACCGCGTCCTTCACTTCGTGAGTGGTGACAGGTGGCGTCTCTGCGAGCGCGTGTGCGACCTTGTCCGTCTCGACGCCAATGCTGCTCGCGGCTTCGTTGGCGCGGTCGCCGGCCTTCGCGACGAAGTCTTTCGCTTTGGTGGCGGCCGAATCGATCGCTTCGTTGCTGCTGTTCTTGCGGTCCATGATGAACGTTCCTCTCGCCGAGCGTCCGCGCGCGGAGCCGACCGCTGTCGGTGGGCTCGACATCATCGATGCGCTCCAGACAGAAGCCGATCACTCGCGCGCAGACATCGAAAGACAACGCACGAAGCAGGCCGTCGGTCGGCAGACGGCCGTGCACGTCCCTTCGACGCCAATGAGAAGTGCGCGCTTGCGCTCTCGGCGCAGCGTGGTATTCAACACGTGGGTCGACAGTGAGCTGAGGCGGTCCCCCCCCCACGCCACCTTGCTGTCGACCTTTTCTATTTCTCCCGCGGGACGCGAGGCGGCGCGCCGTTGAGACGCCTTTGCGCTCGGTGCGCTTCGGCGTGATCTGCTCGAACGTCGAAGCGGAGCACCAGGCGGCTGAAGCCCACGCCCGCCGCGTGCGTCGGGGCGTCCATCGGCTGCCCCTCGGGCACCATCGATCGCGATACTCGTCGCCCACCAAGCCGATCGCGCCTGTGCTCGAGCGCCGCGCGCTTCACCGAAGAGCGACGCTGCTGACACGCGGACGACACGCGTCCACCCGCTCGATTGTCGCGGACATTTGTGCCATGGTCCGCGCCGTCGCGCAGGGACTGTCTGAAGTCGCCGTCCTTCCGCCTCGATCCAGGACCACCCATCCCCTTGAGGTCGAGTCGCACGAAGAGCTTCGACGGAGATTTCCAGGACATCATGGCTGTGCCATTTCTACTGCGCGTCCTCGAAGAGCCCGGCTACGGCTGGTCTCGCGACGGCGTCGCATACAAGCCCACCACAAAAGAGATCTTTCGCGAGTGGACCTCGCGGATGAACATCTTTCGCTCGCGCAAGGCCTGGCTGCCCATCATGGGCTGGCTGTGGACGTTGCTGCTGATGCCGTTCGCCGTGGTGTTTCTCAGCCAGTACTTCCGCTGGTCGCTGATGCTCGTCGGCTTTCTCTACGCGATGGTCGTGATCGGCACGCACGGGACGATGTACCTGCATCGCTTCTCGACGCACCGCGCGTACAAGGTCCGCAACGGCTTCTACCTGTTCATCCTCCGCAACCTCACGGTGAAGATCGTCCCCGAAGAGGTCTACGTGGTCTCGCACCACGTGCACCACGCGTTCTCGGACAAGGCCGGCGACCCGTACAACGCGACCAACGGGTTCTTGTACTGCTTTCTCGCGGGTGAGCTGCACCAGCCCATCCGTCGCGACATGACCCCCGCCGAGTACGACCGCGTCGCTGGGCTCTTGCGACACACCGGCATGCGGCTGAACAGCTACGAGGAGTACCAACGCTGGGGCTCGATCGCGCATCCCGCGAGGCTCATCGGCCACTTCTTGCTCAACTGGGCGTTCTGGTACGCGGCGTTCTACGCGATCGGAGGCCACGCGCTGGCGACGGCTCTCTTCGGCTGGTCAGCCGTGTGGGCCGTGGGCATCCGCGCGCACAACTACGACCTGCACGCGTTCGGCAAGGATCGACGCCGCGACGGGATCGAGTTCGATCGCTCGAGCCTCGCGGTCAACGCGTTCTGGCCCGGCCTCGTCGCGGGCGAGTGGCACAACAACCACCACTTGTTTCCCGAGAGCGTGCGCGCGGGGTTTCTGTGGTGGCAGCCAGACATCTCGTTCGCCGCCATTCGGCTCTTTCGACTGCTCGGCGGCGTGACCGAGTGGCGAGACTGCAAGAACAAGTTCTTCGAGCACCACTACAACCCGCACCTCGCCGGGCAGCGCACGACGACCAAGCCCGGAGAGCTCATCGCAGGGCCGACCGACGCAGAGTGACGGCCCGACAGGCCGCTCGCTCACTGCGTCGACGGTCGGCGCTCACGCCTCGCGCGCGCTGATGTATCGCTCGGCCTCGATCGCGGCCATGCAGCCCGTACCCGCGGCGGTGATCGCCTGACGATAGACGTGATCCTGCACGTCGCCGCACGCGAACACGCCCTGCACAGAGGTCTGCGCCGTGCCAGGAACGGTCTTGATGTACCCGTTGTCGTGAATGTCCACCTGGCCCATGAAGATCTGGCTGGCCGGCGTGTGACCGATCGCGACGAACACGCCGCCGATCGGGACCTCGGTGATCTCGCCGGTGCGCGTGTCCTCGAGCTTCACCGCGCGCAGGCGCTTGTCCTCGACGCCGAGGTACTCGTGGATGGTCTTGTTCCACAAGAACTTGATGTTCGGGTGCTTGAACGCGCGATCTTGCATGATCTTGCTCGCGCGTAGCGACTCGCGACGGTGCACGACGGTGACGCTCTTGACGATGTTGGCGAGGTAGAGAGCTTCTTCCATCGCCGTGTCTCCGCCGCCGATCACCATGACGTGCTCTTCGCGAAAGAGGCTTCCGTCGCAGGTCGCGCACGCAGAGACGCCGTAGTTTTGCAGCTCTTTTTCGCCCTTGGCGTTGGTGTACTTCGCCACTGCGCCCGTCGAGATGATCGCGGTCTTGCCCTCGATCGCGACGTCGCCCTTGCTCTCGACCCACACCCGCTTCACGTCGCCCTTGAGCTCGGCCTTGACGACGTCCTCCGTCAGAAACTCGGTCCCGAAGCGCTCGGCTTGCGCACGAAACTGCTCCATCAACTTCGGCCCCGTGATCCCATGGGGAAAGCCCGGGTAGTTCTCGACCTCGGTCGTGATCATCAGCTGACCGCCGGGCTGGTGGTCGGTGTTGAGCCCCTCGATCACGATAGGCTTGAGGTTGGCGCGCGCCGCATAGATCGCAGCCGTCAGCCCCGCGGGCCCGCTGCCGATGATGATCACGTTTCGCATGGTCGGACCGGTCTAACACCACACCCCGCAGACCGGAAGCAACCGCGCGTCCCCCGACGACGGTCCACACGTTTGCTGCGCAGCCACCTCCCCTGAATGCGTGATCAGAGCGTGGTCGCCAGCCGGTGCACCGCCCCCGTGAGCGCGTCGCGAAGGGCGCTGCGCGCCGCCGCTTCTTCGGTCCCAGACGAGCGCACCACGCGCCGGGTCTCGACCATGCCCTGCACGGCGCCGCGTCCGTCGGTGACTACCATCGAGAGCTCGCAGCGCGCGAGAGCGTCTGTCCCATCGCGCTGAATCGTGAGAGCGCGGACGTTGGTGTTGATCACCACCGCGCCTCCTGTGGGAGCGAAGCGCATGTTGGGCTCGCTCGCGATCGCTCGCGAGAGGGCGTCGATCACCGTCGCGCGCTCGGCGGACCCCTGGGTCCATCCGACGCTTACGACAGTCACGCGCGGCGCGGGTTGTTCAGCGCGACTGCTGCGCGCGCGTCGAGCGCGGGCGATCGACAGCGCTGGGCTCGCGGTGACTCCGGCGAGCGCGAGCGATACGAGCAACATGGGCCTCCACGCGCTCGTGCGCGCAGAGGACTCTCTCGGGTCCACCATCGCAATACCTCCACCGCTACAGCTCCGCCTTCCGTCGGCTACACGCACCCAGAAAATCCCGGGAATTTTCCCAGGAGATTGCTCGTGGTGTGTAGTGCTTCCAACGGGGCGTCGCGATCACGCGCCGCCCGAGAGCTCATCGAGCCAGTGCCCCGATTGGTGGGACGCTCGATTCAGCCGCGGCGCTCTTCATCGCTAACAGCCCGCCGAGCGCGCTCGCCACTTCGCGACGACGATTGGTGGGACACGCACCGACCAAGGATCCATCGGCGACCGAGCGCTCGTCCGAGCGGCGAGTCAAAACTCAGCGATGGGGTTGTCGACCATGCGGCGCGACCGCATCGCGACGGGATCGACGCGATCTCGTGTCACGCGCCCGTCGGTCACGCGAACGTGCACGCCCTCGCACGCGACCGAGTCATCGTCGCCGAGCTCGAACGCAGCGATCGCCGTTCGATCCGCGTCGATCGTCGCGCGGGATGGCGCGCTGATGGGCTCGCCGTGGTGATCGAGCAGCGACACTTCGACCGACTGTCCGCCGGCCTCAGTGAGCGCCACGCGCCACTGTCCGCTCGGGCAGCGCACGACCTCCACCGCTCCCTCTGCGCTTCGCTCTCGGACGGTGTAGCTGTCGCGCCAGGTCGATCGATCGTCGCTGACCTCTTCGCGGGCGCGCTCGTCGTCGAGCCTCGAGTCGATCGACCCCGTGCGCTCGTAGCCCCGCGCGATGGGCCCCACCATCACCCGCGCAGGTCCGTTGGTGTCCACCACGAACACGCCCAACATGGGCGTGCGCGCGCCGAGGTACAGGACCTCGCCAGCGTTGGTCATCGTGAAGTAGTCCGCGATGAAATCCGCTGCTTTTTCAGCGCCGATCTCGCGATCAGCGAAGAGGTCGAAGTACCACCCCGTCCACTTGGGCGGCTGGCCCGAGCCGCCTCCATAACCGCCTTGCGCGATGAACTCGCTCACCATTCCGATCCAGCGCTTCTGCGTCTCGGTGAGCGCGAGGCCAGCGCGCTCGCGGATCGAGATGGTCTTCAGCGTCTCGAGCACCTGGCTCATGCGGCTCCAGAAGCGCGCGCGGGCGCCGTCGATCGCGCGCGCCGCGAGGGCGAACGCGAGCAGCGCGTCGTACGTCTCGACCGCGGGCTCGACGTATCCATCAGGAATTTCGCAGCCGTACGCGTCGTAGCCCTGCCCCGCCAGGAGCACATAGTTGTGCCGGATCTGCGCGTAGGTCACGACCGAGGCGTTGAGCCGATAGTCCGCGAAGGCGTCGGTGCTCGCGAAGGACGGCCACACACCGGTGCGCGGCGCGGCGAGCGTGCGGGCCGCGGACAGCCAACGGCTGTAGAGGTCGTCTCGATCTGCCACGGCGCTCGCGAGCTGCGCGCGACCTCGAGTCAACGCGGCGCCGAGCGTCGGGTGCGCGGCGAGGTCCCTGCGCAAGTGCGCCTGCGCGCGATCGTGACCGAGAAGATAGCCGACGTCCGCCGCAGAGAGGCGCTCGCGCGACGTGACGGCGTCGTGCACGAGGCCCGTGAGGGGCGCGGTGTCCGGCACGATCCTCGGCCCGAACATCGTCGCGATCGCGGGGAGTTCGCCAGCGCCCTCGGGGGTAAAATGAATTCGTGTGCTGCGTTGAAATCGCTCGCCGATCCCAGCCCGCAGCGCCGCGAAGGCGTCCGGCGAGCGAAGGTTGATGCGCCTCTCTGTCCCGATGCGCGAGAGCTCGGGCAAGGGAACGTCTTCGCGCTTTCCTCCGAAGACCGAGTAGACGCGCTCGAACTCTGCGAGCGTGGCGGACTGGCCCGAGCGCTCGACGAGCGCCGCGAGCGCCAGCGCGGCGAGCGCCTCGCGAGGGGTCTCGCTGGTCTCGAGCTCAGGAGCAGAGCTCTGACAGCCGCGCGTGACCAGGTTGAACTCCGTGCGCGAGAGCCACATCATCGCGCGAAAGTAGCTCTCGAGCGTTCCCGACTCGCCGCTGCTGTTTTCATTGACCCGCTCTGTGTAGTGTCCGCGCGGCGTCAACTGCGAGAAGTCCACCATGCGAGCGCGACCGAAGAGCGTGACCTCTTGCAGTCCGCCTCCTGACTTCGCCGCGTCGAAGAGCGCCTGGGCGCGGGCGCTGTCTCCGAGGATCGATCGCACGCGATCACGCTCGTCGAGCAGCGCGTCGGCGACGGCGAGGTAGTCATCGAGGTCGCTCGCGACGTGCGCGGGCATCGTCGCCCGCGTGCTGCGCAGGGTCGCGCGAAGCGCGGTGAGCATCCTACGCAGACCCGGTCGAAGCCTCGACGCCTCGATGCTCTGCAGCGCGGTCGAGTGCGCGACGAAGACCGCGTGCAGGATCGCGTCGACGCCGATGAACACCGGCAATTGCTGCCGAAAGATCTCGTGGAAGGCGAGCGCGTACGAGTCGTAGCTGTGCCGCTCGATCGCGACGAAGCCGTTGCGCGCGAGGGTGCTGCGGTCTGCCGCGCTCAAGTGAAGGTGGCGATCGACGAGGTCGAGGTGCTGCGGCGAGGTGCTTCGGTTCCACGGCGAAGTGCTCAGCGCGCGACCGGTCGCGGACTCGCGCGCGATCGAGCGTTCGTCGCGAGCGATGTGGTCGTTGGAGACGAAGCATGCGTCCGCGCCGCGCGGAGCCCGGTCGACGGTGTCGCACATCGGCGCTTGCTCGGAGCACTGAGGCTCGGTCTGGCGCGGGACCGAGGCCGTCGCCCGAGCGAGCAGGCGCGCGGGCGACGCGACGATCCTCGCGCAAATGGCTCGCTCATCGAGCGGTCTTCGCCGCGTCGCGCGCTGCGCGTCCCGCGCGCTCGCGTCGGCAGAGCCAGCGTCTACCGAGGGCGTCGCGCGGTTCGCGAGCGTGGTGGCGCGCTGCGCGCTCCGCGCGCTACCAGAGCAACCGGAGGCACAGGACGCGAGCGCGACGAGGACCGCGAGGGCGAGCTTCATTGCGGTGTCCGTCGTATCTGGGGCCCCAACCTGTGACGACGAATCGTCGTCACGGTCCCGAGCTACCCGATCCCAGATCGATCGATCCCGTGGTGCCCGATGGAGCGCCGAACCCGCTCGATCTCGCCCGCGGAGGAACGCTGCTCGCGCGCGGCGGCCTCGGCCTCGCGTCGGTCTCCGGGGCGTCCTCGGCGCTGAACGCGTCCTCCACTGGAGGCGTGGCGTCCTCGCGGGCGTCGAGCGCGGCAGCGTCGGACGTGCCCGCTTGCTGCGCGTCGAGCCTCTGACGGCGGTTCGTGTTGTCTGCCTGCAAATCGAGCGGTCTTCGCTCGGGCCAGAAGATGACGGCGACGCCGAGCGCGATCAGCACGGCGAATCCCACGGCGGTGGCGACCCATCGCTCGCGAAAGAACCGGCGCAGTCGACTGACGCGCTGCCGCACTTGCTCGGGAGGAAGCTGCTCGCTCCGCGCGATCTCTTCGAGCGTCTCGCCCTCGCTCTCGCGCAAAAGCCACTCGAGCGTCCGGCGCGCGTCCATCCCCGGCGGAAGCTCTCGCATCGCCCACTCGAGCAGCGATCGAACTTCTTGCATGTCCTGCGCGTGCGCTTCGCTGCGCGGCTCTTCGCGCAGCTCGGGCACGAGCTCTTCGCGCTTGGGTCGGCGGTGATGGTCTGCGATTTTGTTGCGAAGAATGCCGTAGATCCACTTGCGAGCGTCCGCGGGATCTTCGGGACGGCCCTGCGACGCGGCCGCTTCGGTGAGCACCACCTGGACGATGTCGTCGACGTCCGCCTCGGCCACCTTGCGCCGCGCGAGCGTTCGCAACGCGTCGCGCAGCGCCGTCGTCAGCCAACTATGCGGAACTCTGCTCATCGCCCGTTACGTCGCTCGCCACACCGGAGTGTGTGACAACGATTCGCGCGAAGCGAGGCCTGACCCGAACGATGTAGGCCGCGGTCACACCCGCAGGATGTTCTCTCTCTTCATCAAGTGGTCGAACCACTGATTGGCGAGCTTCTCTTGCAACGACGACTGCTTGAGCCGGTTGTTCAAGAACTCGAAGTCGACGCGATCGAGCTCTTGATCCTGGTTGAAGCACGAGAAGACCACCGTGGCCTTGCCGGTCTGCGGATCGACGTGGCGCTGGAGGCACTGCGCGCAGATCTCTTTCATCATGCACTGCATCGGCGAGTTGATCGACCCGATCGCGACGTGGCCGGGCTTGAGGTGCGGGCGCAGCACCTCGTGCCGCGCGCGCTTGACCGCCGCCATCATGCGGTCGGACCCGATCGCGATGATCCGATCGACGTCCTTGGTGTCGACCAAGCGCTCACCGAGCTCGCCGTTGGCGTAGGCGACCATCGCCTTCACGATGTTTCCCACAAACGAGCGGTCCTGCGGGCGGCGCGCGGCGGGGCACGGCTCGATGTCCGTCGCCCAGATCACTTGATCCGCGGACGCTTCGATCTCTTCCATCTTGTAGATGTCGGACGGATCTCGATAGCCCGCGAAGTAGACCACTTTGCAGCCGTTTTGCCTGAGCGCGCGGCCGATCGAGAAGAGCACCGCGTTGCCGAGGCCGCCTCCGGCGAGCAACACCGTCTCGTTGTGAGGAATCTCCGTGGGCGTCCCCGTCGGGCCCATGAGAATCACTGGCTCGCCGGGCTCGAGCGCCGCGCACAGCCGCGAGCTCGCGCCCATCTCCAAGACGATGGTCGAGAGGTGGCCCTTCTCGACGTCGGTCGACGCGCCGGTGAGGGCGAGGCCCTCCATGGTCATGCGCGTTCCGTCGATCTTCTTGGCGCGCGTCTCGAAGTTTTGAAGGCGATAGAACTGCCCCGGCAAGAACTTGCGCGCGGCCAACGGAGCGCGAACCACCACCTCGACGATGGTCGGCGTGAGCCTGTGCACCGCCACCACCGTCGCCAGCAGCTGGTCGTCGAGCTTCGCGACGAAGCCACCCCAACGCGCGTCGCGCGCGGGCTGGTCGCTCGGGTTTTGCGCGGCGATCTCGCGAGCGAAGATCTTCACGACGTGCGCGTAGCCGTCCTTCGCGCTGCCCATCGCCTTGACGACCGAGCCCGCGTACGCCGGGTGATTGTCCCCGTAGAACGAGACGACCCTGCCGCCCTTGTTGTAGCTCGTGAAGAAGCCCTTCGGGTCCTTCACGAGAGAGACGGTCCCGTCCTCGGCGACCTCTTCTCGGTGCGCGGCGAAGGCCTTGGTCTTCGGGTCCATCTCGAACGAGCCCTGCGCCTCGCGCTCGTAGGTCACGTTGGGAGACGTCCCCGCGGCGATGCACACGGTCCGCGCGGCGAGCTCGACGGTCTCGCCCGTGGAGACGAGCTTGCCGTCCTTGAGCGCCATGCGGTCGAACACGATGGACTTTACCGCGCCAAACTCGTCCACCGTGGCTTCTTTGGGAGAGACGTTCTCGACGAAGCGAACGCCCTCTTCGAGAAACTTCTCGACCTCTTCGTGGTTGAGCTTGTACGCGGGCGACTCGACCACCGAGCGGCGATACGCGAGGGTCACGCCTCCCCAGGCGTCGATCATCGCGTTGAAATCCGGCGCGCGGCTCTCCTTCGCGGCCAACGCGCGCTCCTCGCGGATCGCGCGCCCGTGCGCGAGCGCCTCGCTCAGCTTGCCTCGCTCTTCTTTGTCGAGCTTCGCCAGGACAGAGACCTCGCCCTGCTCGGCCACGAGCGCCTCGTAGCGCGCGAGGGTCTTCTCGCACTGAACCACGTAGTAAGCGCGCATCTCCGTGCATGTATCGATGCCCGTGAGCCCGCCGCCGATCACCAGCCCCGGGAGCCGTACCTCCAGGTTGGCAAGCGAGTCTTTCTTGTATGCGCCCGTGAGCTGCAGGGCCATCAAGAAGTCCGACGCCTGACGGATGCCCTTGGCGAGCCCGTTGGGCATGTCCACCAGCGTCGGACGCCCCGCGCCCGCGGCGATCGCCACGTGATCGAAGCCGAGCTCCCACGCGTCGTCGAGCGAGAGCGTGCCGCCGAAGCGAACGCCACCATACACGCTGAAGCGCTGCCTGCGCGCGAGCGACGTGTAGACCACCCACAAGAAGTTCTTGTCCCAGCGGACGGTGATCCCGTACTCGCTCACCCCGCCGAAGCCGAGCAAGACGCGCGAGTCGAGGTCCTCGTAGAGGTCACGCCAGTTGAATACTGGTGCTTCGAGGCGATCCTTCGAGAGCGGCTCGATCTTCAGGCCATCGACGCCCACGACGCCGAAGCCCTCGTTGAGCAAGTGCTGCGAGAGCGTGTAGCCCGCGGGGCCGAGGCCCACCACGAGCACGTTCTTGCCGTTGTACTCGGCCTGATAGGGCCGCTCTACATTGAGCGGGTTGAAGCGCGTCAACAGGTCGTAGATCTCGAAGCCCCACGGAAGGTCCAGCACGTCCGTGAGCACCGCGGTCTCGATCGCGGGGATATTTACCGGCGTCTGCTTCTGATAGATGCACGCCTTCATGCAGTCGTTGCAGATGCGGTGACCGGTGCCCGGGCACATCGGGTTGTCGATCATCACGACCGCGAGCGCGGCCAGCGACTGACCCGAGTTCTTCAAGAAATTGCACTCGGAGATCTTCTCTTCGAGCGGGCAGCCCGTGAGCGCGATGCCGAGCGGGTTGGGCTTGAAGCCCCCCGTCGCCTTGTCGACGAAGCCCTTGCTGCACGAGTCCTTCGATCGATCGTGGCAGTAGATGCAGTAGTCCGCGCTCTCCGCGATCTCGCGGTCGCTGGGGCGCGGATCGGTGAGCGCGAAGCCATCCCTCGCGCGCAGGGCGCTCTCGGGACCCACGAACAGCTCGGGCAGCTTCTCGTCGGGCCTGCGCAGGTGAACGAGGTGCTGATAGTCGAGCGGCTTGGGAAGGCGCAGTGACACCCAGTGATGGTCGTACGCCGGGTCGTACATGCGCACGGCGCACCAGCGGTCGATCACCTCGAGCGCCGCGCCGTAGAACTTCGCGCACGCCTCGTTGGAGACCGCGTCGTCGGACCACTCGACGCGCGAGCGCAGCGCAGCGCCGCTCTCGCTCTTGGCCAGCAGCTTCGCGAACGCCGCGCATTTCGCACGGTCTGCGTCCTCTGCGCTCGCGCCGCCCGCGGCCAGCGTCTTGCGAAAGAGCTCCTCCCGCGTGAGCAGCGTGACGGTGACGTCGGCGACGAAGAGCTCGTCGTTCCACGGGTCGCCTTCGAAGGTGCCGGTGATGCGCGCGCTGCCGTGAGCGGCGAGCGCCGCGCCGAGGACGACCCGGGCCTGCGCGTCGAGCTTGTGCTTGTCCTCTGCGCTCGCCGCGTCGATCTCGGCCTTCTTTCGCTTGGCCGAGCGCTTCTTCACGAAGTCACGCTTGAACGTGAAGATCACCGACTGTCGCTCGGCGTCCCCACGCATCTGCGCGTACTCGCGCTCGACGCCGAAGAGCTTCGCTACGAAGGTCCCGAGGTGCGGCGCCATCGTGACGAGCGCCTCGGAGATCGCCTCGGGGGCCATCCCCTCGCCCTTGCTCCCGCGGTAGTGCTCGAATTTCGCCCACGCGTCCGGCCCGGCGGCGCTCTTGGCGTGCGCGTCGAAGTGGTCGACGAGCGAGCGGAGCTTCGACGAGACAAAGAGATCGTTCCAGGTGAATCCAGCGATACCGAGGGAGAGCTTCGAAGCCGTCATCGCCGGGGCGAATCGCACGAAGACACTGCGTATTCAAGCCCCCCGCGAATCGCTTTTCCAGCACGCGCCACACAAACACGGCAACCAACGCGCTCGGATGGAGGGTCGCCCCCGAGAGAGAGCGCGTTTTCGCGAGGGAGAGAGCAGCTTCGGACGGAGTAGAATAGCGCCGAGGCTCGCCATGTCCCGATCCATCTCCCTGCCCACGCTCGCGGCGCTGATTCTCTGTGTGCCGTCCGCTGCGTCGGCGCTGCGCATCAGTCCTCCCAGGACCCCGTCGCAGCCAAGACCCGTGGTGGTCGTACAAGGCGCGACGCAGCCGCAAAACACGGGATGGGCGACGCCCCAGCCGATCACGGTCGGGCAGCCCGCGGGGGCGGCGGTCGAAGCCGTCGAAATTCCGCAGTCTGCTGCGGTGAATCCCGTCGATGCGCTCGCGCGCGCGGCGGTCACCCTGCGCTCGAACGGCAGGCTCCTCGCGCAAGGCGTCGTCCTCGCCGACGACGGACGTATCGTGACTTGCCTCTCGGCGCTCGACGGCGCTCGGCAGGTGGAGGTGCGCTACGCCAACGGGCGTACGCTCGCCGCGATGCTCGTCGCCCAGGACGACACGTTCAACCTCGCGCTCTTGCAGCCGCGAACAGGCTCGTGGCCGAGCGGCGTTCACCTGGCGCCCGGCACCCGCCGCGGAACGCGCGCCACGCTCTCGATGGGCGACCCGCCCGGCATCACCACGGTGGGCTTTGCCCGGAGGCGATCGTTCGTCGACGGTGACCAACTGTTGCGCGACGCGTGGCAGCTCGACCCGGTTCCCACGGCCAACGCAGTGGGCGCGGGCGTGCTCAACGAGCGCGGTCAGCTCGCCGCCGTGATCGTGACGCCCCGCTCGGGTTCGAGTGGAAATTCCGCGCCCCCCAGCGCGTTCGGCGCCCCCGCGCTCGTGATCGCCGCGATGGTCCAGCGCGCAGGCGAGACCGCGCGCCCGTGGCTCGGCTTCACCGCGCGCGCATTGCGGGCCGGCGAAAGCATCCAGGGAGTGATCGGCTCGGGGCTTCGCGTGCTCGACGTCGCCGCGGGAGGCCCCGCACAAACGACGGGGCTCATCGGCGGACGCACGCCGGACCACGTGATCATGGCCGACGGCGTCGCGCTTCGCGTCGAGGCGGACCTCGCCTCGGTGCTCGAGCGCCATCGTCCGGGGGACTCGATCACGCTGCGCGTGGCGCGAGGAGCGCAGCTCTATGACGTTCCGCTGGTGCTCGGCAGGTACCCGGCGCTGACGCCCTGAGCCGCGGGAGCGTTTTCGTCCAGAAGTATCGCGACGGCGGCGACGTACACTCGCCCACCATGGCTCGTCGCGCGCTCGTCACCGCTGCCCTCGTCGCGTCAGCGATCGTCTCTGTGGAGTCTGTTGCGCAAGCGGACTGCTCGCCGGGCAACGCGTTTACAAGCGCGGCGCGAGCAGCGAGGGTGCTCGTCGTCCGCGCGGCGCCAGCGGGCGGCAGACGGGCCTTGTCTGCGACCCTGGTCGTAGAGCGTGTGCTCTTCGGAGCCCCGTCGCCCCGCACGATGCAGGTGCAGTTCAACCCGCTGTCAGGCGACAGCTACACGAACGGACAACGCTACGTCGTCTTCGTCGACGCCCAGGGGACGGTCGAAGGCGGCTGCTCGTCGGTGGCCCTCGTGCGCCCCGAAGCGCGAAACACCGTCGATTCGCTGCGCGATTGGTTTGCCGCGCGCACCGACAGCGATCGCGTCGCCGTGCTCGTCCGAAGGATCGCCGAGAGCCCGAGCAAGACCGCCTCGGACGCAGCGAGCTTTCTCGCAGCGAGCCCGGCTTTACTCGCGGCGGTGGACGCGAGCGCGCGGGCGACGCTCGTCGCGGCGATCCCAGCGGCGCACGACGAGCGGGCCTACGGGCTCGCTTGGGCGCTCGGCCGCCTGCACGCGATCGACTCGTTGCCCGCGTGGATCGCGTGGCTGGGCGTCGCGCACAACGGAGCGAATCATCGCCCTGTTCACGACGCCCTCGAGCTGATGACCAACCACCACGACCCGAGCTACACGCGAGGGCAAGACATCCACGGCGAGCAGCTCCAGCGCATTCAGCAGAGCTGGGCCCAGTGGGAGCGCGCCAACCGGGGTCAGCCCGCGGCGGCGTTCATCGCCAATGGCTTTCGCGAGCGCCGCGTCACGCTTCGGTCGTCGAGTGATCGCGCGCAGCTCGCCGCTGCGCTCCGCGCGATCCCCCGCGACTCGACCGATGAGCTGTCCCGACAGGTGCTCACCAACGCGTGCGAGATGATCACGCGCCCCGCGCAGTCGGCGATGGCGCACTCGTTCAGCGCGGTGGACGTGACGCGAGCGCTCGCAGCGTGCACGACGCCCTGAACCCCACCCTTGCGTCATGAACCTCACCCCCGAGAGACTCGTCGAGCTTCGATCACGGTTCGTCAACTTCTACGACGGCGTCGTGGCAACCGTGGATTTGCAGCTTCGCCATGGACCGCGCCGCTGCGTGCTCACCGTGCACTGTCGAGACACGGAAGGTGCGAGCGGCTGGTCGGCCATCGTCTTCACGATGAGCGGCGTCGATGAGTTTCGCTTCGAGCTCGGACGCTACACGTTCGAGGTGCTGTCCTTCGGCATCCAGTTCGCGTGGAAGAACGAGCTCCTGTACATGGTGCTCGCGCCGAACGCCGACGAGACCGAGGATCTCCCGGATCTCACCGAGAACATCGCCTACGTGTCGGGGACGAGCTGCGAGTACGAGATCCTGCCGCTGTCGTGAGCGCGGGGACGGGAACGAGCGCTGGGTTGCGCTGCCGTAGCGCCCGTGGAATTATAACCATCATTCAATAGATGACCAACGGATCCCAAGCGATCGCGCCTCGATGAACGCCGAGTCCATCGGGGAAGACAGCGTCCACATTCTCGCGATCGGCGAGCAGCTCGGCCTCTTTCCGGTTCGCCGGACGAGCGACGCGGCAGCGAAGCCATGAGCGAGGTGCCCCTCACGCTCTCTGCGCTCGCCGCGCGCGTATCGCCGCCGATCCTCTGGATGACCATCCTCCACGCGCTGCTCAGCGTCAGTTGTCTCGTCGCCCTTGGCCTCGAATCGTCGCCCATCATGGGCGTGCACCCCGCGCTCAAGCCGCTGAAATTCGCGGTGTCGATCACGATCTTCCTCGCGACGATCGGCGTACTGCTCCCGTCGATCGCGACGTCTCCTGCGGTTCGCAGCGCGCTCGCATGGGTCTTTGCGACGACGATGGCCATCGAGATGCTCGTGATCGTCGCGCAGGCGGTCCGGAAGACAACCTCGCACTTCAACGTCGGCGAACCGATGAACCGCGCGGCTTGGGGCTTGATGGTCTCGGCCATCGTCGTCGCTTCGATCGCGATGGCTTGCGTCGCGCTGCTCGCATCGATTCTTCCGCTCACCGACGGCGACGGCCGCGCGATGCACCCTGTGCTCGCGTTCGCGTGGCGAGCAGGCCTCTGGATTCTCTTGCTCGCGCCGTTGTCGGGCTTCGCCATGGGCGCTCGGCTGCAACACTCCATCGGCGGACCCGACGGCGGGCCGGGGCTGCCGTTTGTCAACTGGAGCGTGATTCACGGCGACCTCAGGGTGGCGCACTTCTTCGCGCTCCACGCGCTTCAGGTGTTGCCCATCCTCGCGTGGATGACCGTGCGAACCATCACCGCGCGCAGCGCGCAGTGGGGCATCGTATCGATCACCGTCATCGCGTGCGTCGTCACCTGCCTCGTCGCGCTCGGTCAGGCGTTTGCAGGGCGCCCCTTCATCGCTCGAGCACCGTCATCTCATCAGTAAATTTCCGAAATTAGATCGTTGGCCGGGGGGAGCGTGCGCGTTGTATCGTACTGCGGTGTTGCGTCGCGCTTCGCTCCTGCTCTTCGCGCTCTTGTCCGCGTGCGGACCCTCGCAACCCAGCGCTCTGCAGCTTCCGGGGTGCGAAGGGCAGCCGCGGAGCCGCTGCGTCAGGAGCCTGTCGATGGGCGATCGCTTCGGCTGCGCGCTGCTCGGCGACGGGACCGCGTGGTGTTGGGGGCGCAACGACGAGAGCCAGCTCGGCTACGAGTCGAGCGACCTATGCCCCGAGCGGCAGAGCAACGGACAGACGCGCGGCGTCGCGTGTCACAAGGCGCCACAACAAGTGGGCGGCGTTCGAGACGCGGTGGCGGTGAGCGCCGGCTCGTCGCATGTGTGCGTGCTCACGGCCGCGAAGGTGGTTCGATGTTGGGGATCGAACACGACGGGCCAGCTCGGCAACGGAGCGACCCTGCCGAGCGTCGCCGCCGTCAACGTCAGCGGCGTCGAGGACGCATCCGCGATCGCCTCGGGTGCAAGGCACACCTGCGTGGTGGTGCGCGGCGCGGTGTTTTGCTGGGGCAGCAACGAGCGAGGACAGCTCGGCGTCGAGAGCACCGGCGCTCGTTGCGCCTCGGGCGAAGAGTTGATTTCGTGTTCACGAACGCCGGTGCGCGTCCCGATGTTGACCGACGTCGTCGCGCTGAGCGCGGGCGACGAGCACACCTGCGCGCAGACCATGCGCGGCGAGGTGCACTGCTGGGGGACCAACAGCAACGGCGAGCTCGGTCGCGGCACCGCAGGCGCGACGGTCGAGCCTCGGCCTGCTCCGGTGCTGCTCGGGACGGGGCCGCTCACGCGGGTGCGCTCGCTCGTCGCGGGCGGACACCACACATGTGTGCACCGCGAGGACGGCGCGGTTCTGTGCTGGGGCAGCAGCGAGAGCGGGCAGCTCGGCGTGAGCGTTCCGACAGCGCCGCACGAGCCGTGCGCGGGGCCGTGCATCGACTCACCAGTCGCGGTCGAAGGTTTCGAAGGCAATGGATCGAGCGATCCGGATGTCGCAGAGCCCGACGCGACGACGCCCGACGCGACGACGCCCGACGCGGGAGGCTTCGACGGACGGTCGAGCGACGGTGGAGCCGACGGACGGTCGAGCGACGGTGGAGCCGCGGACGCATCGCGGCCTCCGTTGATGGACGCGAGCGTCGACGGAGCTCGCCCGCCCACCGATGGATCGGCCGACGCGGACGCAGCACGACCTCCATCCATGGACGCGAGCGCGGCAGACAGCGGCGCGACAGTGCTCCCGACGGCGGTCGCGTCGAGCGTGGCCGCAGGCGCGGCGTTTACGTGCGTTCACACGACGGATGGAACCGTTCGTTGCTTCGGCGCCAATCGCTCGGGCGAGCTCGGCAGCGGTCGCGTCGATGAAGGCGGCCCAACGATCTCGAACGTGATCGCGTCGCCCGGCTCTGCGCCGACCAATCCGTTGCAAGGTGTACGCTCGATCGAGGCGGGCTCGAGCACCACGTGCGTCGTCCTCAACGATCGCAGCGCGCGGTGTTGGGGCTCCAACGAGAGCGGCGCCCTCGGCAACGGAACGCTCAGCGAACACTTCGGACCGGTGGCGGTGACATGGTGAACCACAAAGAGAAGACAGAGAGCCGCGCGCGCGTGCTCGGGCCGACACGCTCGAAAGCGCTCGGCGCGCTCGCCGCGCTCGCGATCACCCACGGCAGCTGCGGTCCCATGGAGCTCGCGCCGGCAGGCGGCTACGCCAACGGCTCGCGCGGCGCGTGCACACCCGGCGCGTCGTCGGCGCAGTTTCGCTCGCAGCAGGCGCCGCCGACGAGCATGGAGCCCGGAGATCGCGCCAACGTGAGCGTGACCTTCGACAACTGCAGCGGCGCGGCGTGGCGCGCGGGCGAGGTCGCGCTCGTCGCCGCGACATCGACGCGAGGCGAGTGGGGCGTGGCGCGCGTCGCGCTCACCTCGGACGTCGCCGACGGCGAGCGAGTGACGGTGCCGTTCGAGATCCGCGCGCCCAGCGAGCCAGGTCGTTACTTGATTTCGTGGGCGATGTCGCTCTCGGGCGGCGAGCGCCTCCAGGAGCCGACGCCCGAGGTCCCTGTGGACGTTCGATCGTCCGGAGATTGCTCGCGGCCCGGGCCCGTCGCGCGATTTCGCAGGCAAGAGCCCCCGCCCGAGTTCGTCGGCGTTCGCGAGCCGGTGCGCGGGAGGGTGACGTTCATCAACTGCGGCGCCGAGCCCTGGACGAGAGGAGAGCGTTGGACGCTCGTGTCGGCGTTGCCCGACGGCCGCAGCCACATCGAAACGACGCGCGTCGGGATGCCGTCGGATGTTCCATTCGGAGCGGAGGTCACGATCGACGTCGACGGCACCACGCCCGAGGCGCCCGGCGTGTACCCATACGCGTGGTCGATCGCGCGCGAGGGCGAGCGGGTCGGAGAGAGCTCTCCAGAGCATCGAATGACGGTGAATCACCGCTTCGAATGCGGGACCAACAGCGGTCCCACTGCGAAATTTCTCTCGCAGAACGCGCCGGACGAGCTCGACCCAGGCCAGGCCGTCGACGTCGATGTGTCCTTCGCCAACTGCGGTACCGTGCCGTGGGACGGGCGCTTTCGACTGCGCTCTGCGCCCCCCGCCACGGACGGCCGCTGGGGCGCAGGAAACATCGCGCTCCCGATCGTCGTCGGTCCGGGTTTTCGCGCGACGACGCGCTTTCGAATCGTCGCGCCGCGAGCGCCAGGCGCTCACGCGTATCGCTGGGCCGTGAGCGAGGGAGCAACCGCGCTCGACAACCCGACGCCAGAGCGCTCGATTCGCGTGCGATTCGGGCCAGGTCCGTGCGAGGTTCGGCCCGTTCCTGGCGGGGTCACGTCGCCATACGGTTATCGTATTCACCCGATCTCGGGCGTTCGTCGATTGCACACGGGTATCGACTTCGCTGGCGCGAACAACTCGACGCCGATCAAGTCGTGCCGCGCAGGCGTCGTCGTCGCCGCTGGATGGCGAGGCAGTTTCGGCTACACCGTCGAGGTCTCGCACGGCGGCGGCATGACCACGCTCTACGCGCACCAGCACCACATCATCAGCGGCATCAGCCCCGGCGTCTCCGTCTCGGGCGGACAGATCATCGGCGTCGTCGGAACCACCGGCGCATCCACGGGACCCCACTTGCACTTCGAGGTGCGGCAGCAAGGCACCCCGATCGATCCGACGCCGTACATCCCTTAGCAGGGAAGCGGATTTGGGCGCGACAGCCCTGATATTCGTGAGGGAACAACGCGTACGCTCGCTCGCCTCACGGCCAGAGGTCGAGCCCTCATCGTCACCCCAGTTCAGT